>Ga0255767_1000819_pt1 | contig 27917 bp, 22 predicted proteins | sample 071ome_24_FD_179967 | JGI IMG/M metagenome (GOLD analysis project Ga0255767, IMG submission 179967) | Coastal salt marsh microbial communities from the Groves Creek Marsh, Skidaway Island, Georgia - 071402CT metaG (version 2) | ecosystem: Environmental > Aquatic > Marine > Intertidal zone > Salt...
CCTGCTCGCGAGTGGCTTGATCGGCCTCAGTGTGGGGCATGGCCAGTTCGCGGGCTTTGCTGACCCTGGCATTGAGTTCTTATTGCGCGCGTGGCGCTGGCCGCCCCCGGGAGATGTTGTTTATCTTGTGGGGATCGGGGGATTGTCGGCCATTACCGCGCTATCGCTTTCCTTTGCCTACCGCAGCGCGCAGGCATCATTCCTTGCGCCATTTGAATATGCGATCCTGCCGTTGGTGCTGCTCTGGGGTTATCTGGTCTTCAGCGAGTTTCCCGACGCGCTCGCGCTTTTCGGTATCGTGCTGATTGCCGTCGGCGGACTGGTGGTTTGGCTGGATGGAAAGCGCCAGGCGCGCCGCCAGGCAGCGCAGGCGGCGTCCGCCGATCAAGGCTCCAGAAAATGAAAGCTTGCCTGTTCGGCAGGCAGTTGTTCCTTACCGAGGATGTAGTCCGCAGCCCGTTCTCCAATCATTTGGGTGGGTGCATTAAGATTGCCGCTCACAATATCCGGCATCACTGACGCATCGACTACCCGAAGGTGATCCACACCGTGTACCCGAAGCTGCCCATCCACCACGGCAAGGTCATCGTGACCCATGCGGCAGGTACCGCAGGGATGATAGTCGGTTGAGCTGTAGCCTCGAACCCAGGCTTCGAGTTCACTGTCAGTTTTTGCTTCCGGCGCCGGATTGATCCGTTCGCCACGAAATTCATCAAAGGCCGGCTGCGTAAGAAGCTCCTGCATCACCTTGAGCGCCTCTACAAGTTCTCTTGTATCGTCAGGATGACTCATATAGTTAAAGTGAGAAGCCGGTCGGTCATGTGGATCGGTTGAGCGAAGTTTGACCTCCCCACGGCTCTTGGGCCGCAATTGGTCACAGGTCAATACGTAGCCCTGCTGGAGCCGGATTTTCCGGTTATGCCAATCGCTGTAGACCGGCGTAAAGTGATACTGAAGGTTGGGATGCGTCACCTGATCATTGCCAAAGACAAATCCGCCCATTTCCCAGATGTGAGAAGCGCCGATGCCTGAGCGGGTAGCCAGCCACTTGAGGCCGACACTCAGTTTTTTCATGGGGTGCGTCAGGGTGTGAAGCGTGATCGGTTTCTTGCAGTAATACGCACTGTCGATACTGAGATGGTCCTGCAGGTTCTGACCGACGCCCGGCAGGTCAATCTGAGGCGTGATGTTCATCGCATTCAGGGTATCGGCCGATCCGATCCCCGACAGCATCAGGAGCTGGGGGCTTTTGATAGCGCCGCAACTGACAATGACCTCTTTGGCGGCAAAGGCCTGTTTGACCTGGCCGTTGACTTCATACTCAATGCCGCGCGCCTGGTTGTTTTCAAGAATGATGCGGCGGGAAAGAGCCCGGGTCTGCAGCGTCAGGTTCGAACGTTTGAGCGCCGGTTTTAAGTGCGCGACAGCAGCGCTGCAGCGGCGTCCATAGCGGGTGGTGCTGTCGAGCCGGGCGATGCCTTCTGGCTTGTAGCCGTTGAGATCATCAGAAGTGCCCTGGCCAGACTGCTCCCCGGCTTCATGGAGCGCGTCAAAAAGAGGATTCTGTAATGTGCCCCGTGTGACCCCAAGCGGGCCGCTGCCGCCGCGCCAGGCGTTTTCACCCCGGTCTGAGGACTCGCACCGCTTGAAGTAGGGCAGACATCGTTCATAAGACCATTCAGGAAGATCAAAGTCCTTTGCCCAGCGGTCGTAGTCCATCGGGTGGCCCCGCATGTACACCATCGAGTTGATGGAGGAGGAGCCGCCAATCACCTTGCCTCGAGGCAGTTCTATTCTGCGGTCATCACATTCGGCCTCGGGTTCACTGGTGTAGTTCCAGTTGATGCTGGGATCTTTATACGCGTGGTAGACCCCGGCCGGAATGTGGACCATTAGTTTGTGATCCATCGGTCCGGCTTCAAGAATCAGTACCTTATTCTGGGAGCCTTCGGTCAGGCGGTTGGCAAGTACACAGCCCGCAGAACCCGCACCAATAATGATGTAATCGTATTCGGACAAAACTTATTCTCCAAGACCTGTAACTGAACTCTAAACGAATTTTAATCCGCGACGGTATCGACACTGTGGTAAAAGTGTTCACATTCTATGTTGGGACTTTTCCCTGCTCGGCCTGAATTCAGTGAGTCTCATCAGGCCAGAGCATGATTGTCAGGATGGAACATGATTAAAGCCTTTTACAAATCGCGGCAATGGGCACTTTGGGCCTATGGCGGCGGCGCGCTGCTGATCTCGTCGCTGTGGCTGCAGGTGCAGATGACGGTCGCCATCAACGAGTGGTACGGCCGGTTTTATGATCTTTTGCAAAACGCCGCCAGTTTCTCGGATAAGCCTCAGGAGGGCATTGATCAATTCTTTACCGAACTGATTTCCATCCAGTATGTGACCACCGGTTTTGAGGGGACGCCGTCATTTGTCGTCATTGCATTCCCGTACGTTCTGCTCGCAATCTTTACAGGCTGGTTTACCCGGGTTTACGGCTTGCGCTGGCGCGAGGCGATCACATTCAACTACATCCCCCGCTGGCGTGCGGTTGAGCACGAGATAGAAGGCGCGTCGCAGCGGATACAGGAAGACTGCAACCGCTTCGCCCGCATTGTTGAATCGTTAGGTCTGCAGATCGTGCGGGCGGTGATGACCCTCATTGCCTTTATTCCGGTGTTGTACGGTTTGTCAGACAAAGTGGATGTCCCCATATTGCGCGATATCGAGGGATCTCTTGTGTGGGGCGCTTTGGTGATATCGATTGGGGGTCTTTTCATCTCCTGGTTTGTAGGCTGGAAACTGCCGGGCCTGGAATACAACAACCAGAAAGTAGAAGCGGCGTTTCGAAAAGATCTGGTGCTGGGCGAAGACGATAAAGTCAACTACGCCGACCTTGGGAAGCTCCGGGGATTCTTTAAAGACATCCGGCGCAACTACCACCGGCTGTATTTCCATTACGGCTACTTTGATGCCTGGTCCACTTCTTATGACCAGTTCATGGCCATCGTGCCGTATCTCGTGATGGGGCCAGGGCTGTTTACGGGGATGCTGACCCTGGGCGTGATGGTGCAGGTGTCCAATGCGTTCTCAAGAGTTCACGGCGGCTTTTCACTCTTCCTGCATAACTGGACTACGATTACCGAATTGCGCTCGATCTGGAAGCGTCTGCATGAGTTCGAAGCTAATCTTGACCGCTATGAAACGGCGGCAGTTGCCTGAATCAAGCATGTTCGAAGTCCGTTAGGGGGTAGGAAACCCCTAAAGAATGCGCGTTAGCTGAACACGGGGTTGGAGTTTTCGAAACAATAACAATAATTTGCCGGTTTTTTGGGGAGAGTTCTACAGATGGCCGCCTCTGCCGTGCAATATCATCAAGGAAGAAAAGTATCCGCTTGACTACGCCAATGTTCTTGCCGATGGCGGCGATCTGCGCTTTTATGTAAGCCGGCAATGGGTGGTGGAAGAGGCAGATCGTGAGGTGCATGCGGGCATCATCGCAATGGCGGTATTCCTGCTCTTGTTTCTGGTGGGCAGTGGCCTGGTATTCCATCGGGTGGTGGGGCATCCGGTGGGATTCCTCATAAAAAGTCTTCGCGGCATCTCGCAGGATCTGACGCAGCAGGAGCTCATTAAGAAACTGACCCGAGATGAGATTGGCGAACTGACCGATGCGCTCAATGGTCTTCTGGGCAGGATTCGTGAGTACCAGTCAGAGTTGGTACGGCTCGCAAACACGGACGGACTCACAGGCATCCTGAATCGGCGGACCTTTTTCGCTAAAGGCGAAGCGCTATTGTCGAAGTATGAAAGAAGTGTTTATTTCGTGCAGATCGATCTTGATCATTTCAAAAGTGTTAATGACAACTACGGACATGGCATCGGTGATCAGGTGCTGGAGTTGGTGGGTCGCCTGCTGCAGGGCTCGGTTCGGACTGTAGGCGAGCGCGAACCTGATATTGTCGGCCGATTGGGTGGAGAAGAATTCGGTATTTTGCTGTCCACGGAGAATCTTGATCAGGCGCGCTCCGTCGCTGAGCGGATTCGTGCGACACTTGAAAAATCCGAAGTGGAGACGGGAGCCAATCCGTTAACGATTACGGGCTCTTTTGGTCTTGCTGAGGCTAAGCCCGGAGAATCGCTCGATGATCTTTATCACAGGGCAGATGCAGCCTGTTATGAGGCCAAGCGTAACGGCAGAAATCAGGTGGTAGTTGCGTCAAAGACCGCAGGCGTCGAGGGTGGTGCGATATAAGTCGAATTAGATGCTTGTGACCTCAAAACGACAGGAAAATATCCTGAGAAAAGACGGATTTACTCTGATTGAGCTCATGATCGTGGTGGCGATCATCGGCATTCTGGCTGCTATCGCCTTGCCGCAGTACAACAAGTATGTCGCGCGCACCCAGGTGGCGGAATCCTTCGCGCTGTTAGCTCCCGTGAAACAGGCCTTGACGCTCTACTACCAGGAAAATGGGCAGTTTCCGAGTGGAAACGTCAACGCCCGTCATGACGCCTTGGGCATCGCAAGAGCAAACACTTATGCGGCGTCTGCAGACTACGTCGAGCAGATTCGGATCAAGAGTGATCCCGGGGAGATTCAGGTGAGATTCGACACCGAGGCCGCGGGCGTTCATGAATTAATTGCCGAAAAGCGCTTTGATTTGATAGCGACCCTCAATTCCAGCGTGATTACTGGGTGGACTTGCGCTCCTGCCGGAAACCGCGCTCGAAGGATTGACGAAGCCTACATAAAGTCCTGTATGTAGGGGGCGACGTCTCGTTGTGACCTAGGCTGTAAATTTAGCAAGTATCTGCGATAAATCGCTTAAGTCTGACAGGTTGCTGGTGCATTAAGGAAACCCGGCGCTCATGCAATGTGCGCCCCGGACCTGTCAAATAAAGAGCACCAGCAGATTGCTGATGCCTATCCCAAGTGTCAGCAGTACGCTCGCCAGATGCAGAAACTTAAACGCTTTTTTCCTGTCCTCATCACGGGCCCGGTTGGTACTGGGAATCAGCGCGTAGGCAGTTAACGCGAATACCAGAGCGATTCCCCCCAACACCACACCGCGGTCAAAACCGCCGAAGTAACTGGCAAGAGCAGATCCCAGTCCCAGGGCCGCCAGGATCAGGAAAAAACGCGGGAAAAGCGCGCGAAGAAATGGTCCGCTGCTGCCGTCTTTCAGTTGGGTAAACACCAATGGCGCCAGCACGGCACTTTGAAACACGATGATGCCAAGCGATGCCCCCGCCAGAAGAAAAGTCAGTTCATTCACGATATTCGCTCCAGAAAAAAGAAAAAAGAGTCAGACCTAGATTTTGACTTTCTTCATGGTACCGAGGGCAGGGCAAACGGGGGTGAAGAAACCAAAGGGTTTTAAAGATAACCCTCGCTTTCATACCAGCGTGCGGTGGCCCTTAACCCCTCGTCGAGTCCGACACTGGGGTTGTATCCGATTTCGTTTTTTGCCCGGGAGATATCAAAGGCACGGTTCTGTCGATACCAGTCCACGCGGCGGGGAAAGATCGGCGGAGCGATCCGGAGCGGTTTGCAGGCCTTTTCGAAGGCATGGCCTGCGAGCCACAGGGGCCAGAACGGCAGGTGCGGAGTGCGGACTGGCCGATCCATGGCGGAGGCGACACGTCCGACCAGGTCCTCGATGGTGACGTATTCCTCATCAGCGATCAGGTAGGTTCGGCCGTCTCCCACGCCTTCGTGCGTCACTCTTTCAAGCGCGTCCACGAAGTTGTCGATGTAAAGCGGATGGTAAAAGGCTTTTCCGGAGCCAAAGATGGGGAAACTGCCTTTGGCCACCCGCCTGAAGATCATGCCGAAACGCTCTGGGTCGCCTGGCCCATAAATCGCTGCGGGCCGTACGATTACCGTCTTGAGACCCTGTTGCTGGTATTCGTGCACCAGGGGTTCGGCCTCGTACTTGGTTTGTTGGTAGTAGTCGGCTGCGGCAATCGGCGCGTCTTCGTTGGCCGGGGGATTTTTGACATTGCCATGCACCCCGCAGGTGCTGCAGTAGATGAATCGTTTTACTCCAGCGGCAACGGCAGCATCAAGAACAATCTTGGCACCGCCAACGTTAACCTCGTGATAATAGGTGTTGGACACATCGAGCTCGCGAAAGGCGGCAGCAAGATGGTGCACAACGTCAACGCCCTGCATCGCTTCTTTGACCACGGCGGCATCCGTGACGCTGCCGATAATGACCTTGACGCCCCAATCGCGAATTTCGCCGGTTTTGACGCCTTCTTTGTAATCCAGTGCAATAACGTCAAGCCCATCGTCATGTAGTCGCTTAACCAGCGCTTTGCCGGTAAAACCGGTGCCTCCCGTGACCAAAATTCGCATCAGTGCATCTCCTTGCGTGCAGTAAAAGTTAAGCCTGCGGCGCCAGGCCGAGGTTCTGATAAACGTCTGCAATCATTCTGCCGCCCGATTGCAGGGAATACGGTTGTGTCCGCTCACGGTTTTTAAGACCCATTGCGCGGCACTTGGCGCGGTCGTCTGCCAGGGCTTCAATCTGGGCGACGAGGGCTGCAGCGGTGCTGCCCTGTGCGAGCGCCTCGTCTCCCGCAAGAGTGCGGTTATGTTCGGAAGGGAAGGCCGCCAACGCGAGACCTGCCGCCATGTAGTGCAGCAGTTTTCCGCTGCCTTCTCCCGACGCCGACTGCTTTGGTTCGATACCGGCATGGGCGCTCAGAAGATAGTCCGGGAGGGACTCAAAGGCGACCCGCCCCACCAGTGTTACCCGATCCGTAATGCCGTGCGCTTCAACAAACTCTGCCATGGTATCAGTGGGATATCCAACCAGCAGAAAGCCGATGTCGCGACGTTTTTGGGTTAGGGAGAGGATTACTTCCTGAAGCACATCCAGACCCTTGATGGGCAGAAGCGATCCGCTGTAGGTCACCACGAATACATCTTCTGCGAAAGAAGAGGCGGCAGCCGTAACATGCGCAGGATCATAGGCGGCGAGATCAACCCGGTCATCCAGGCGGGTGAGTTTGCTTGCCCGTATCCGGTAGTCATTTCGGAATATCTTCTCGCTGTTGCCTGAGGAGCAGAAAAGGTGAGCAGGCAGGGCCAGGGTAAAGGACTCAACCAGCCGAAAGGCCCAGCGCAAGGGGTTGCCCAGCGCCCCCAGCCGCGAAAAGAAGCCATGATCCGCGAGCTCACCGACCAGGCCACCCTGCAGATCGGCCACCAGGGGAATGCGTCGCCAGATCAGTGCCCACCGCACCAGCCAGCCGATCAACGCGCCTTCATGCAGGTGCGCATGAATCACATCGGGCCGCTCCCTGAAGGCTGTTCTCAGTGCAAGCATGATGAGTTTGATATCGGCGAGGATTTTGCCTTTCTGGGGACCGGCTTCAGTCCGCTCATAGCCGCCCACCGCCGTAATACGACGGATATCAAGATCAGGAAGATCGCGTCCCAGAGGATAGGTGCAAAGAATATTGGACCCGCCGCAGGTCTCGATCGCTTTCAGGATACTGAGCACCCGTATATGGCAGCCCCGATCCGAGAAGAACGGTGTTGGCGCGATGTGAAGAACTTTCAAACCAGGATCATTCGTTTGCTGCGGCCGGAATGCTCCGCACAAGTTCAAAGCGCACGGATTTTAACTCAGTCAGGCGGCGCGCTTCGCTCCAGCCAAGCGCCTTTGCAGCGAGATCAGCACAGTCATTCAGCACAGCATCGCCCGGATCGCCCAGAAGGCAAAGATCGGTCCGGCGAAAGAGAATGTCCGTGAGATGCACGACTGATTCATGACGGGCCGCAAAGATAACCTGTGCAGCGAGAGTTTCCTGATCGTCCACAAGGGGCCGGTTAAGCTCTGGGTCAGAGCGGCACAGTTTGGCGATTTCATGAATACGGGATCCATAACAGCTGATGAGATAGTGACACGTGGACTCGGACCATAAATCTCGGTACCGGTCATGCACCTCGGCTCTGAACTGTGTGAGGTTGGCAATGTCACCCCCTTGAATTGTTACCGAGCGGGTAGGGAGTCGATTGGCATGCTGATTGCCTGAAAGTTTTTTCTCCGCGAGTTGTGCGGCCATTTCCCCAAGGCGCCGGGCGGTTGTGTATTTTGCGCCCAGCGCAGTCACCAGTCCTTGGGTTCCGTCAGTCAGCACATGGTCGACCAGGCGGTACTCTCCCGTCCCCTGGTAGACGCCTTGCTGTATCGAAGCGCTTTGCAAAGGGTAGTAACCGGCGAAGGACTGAAGAACATCGGCGTGAGTGAGGTTGGCCTGAGGCAATCCCTGGTTGACCGTATCGACGAGTTGTGAAATTTCCTCTTTGGTGGGGACCAATGAGTCCGAGGGCTCGTCTGATTCAAGGTAGCTCGTTCCAATCAGGGATCGGTTGCGCCAGGGAATCACGAAGACGTGCCGATGTCCTCGTGTCGCCACACCATCGCTTTGGAATGCGGAAGGCAGGGCGACAGCATAATCGTTCGTTAAAGATCGTGTAACGATATGGGCGCCGCGGGCAAAGCCGGTATTCAGCCCATGCAGCGAGGCATCGCGGTTCAGGTGGTCGCACCATGGGCCAGCCGCGTTGATGACCAGTTTTGCCTGGATCTCTCCAAGCGAGCCATCGGTCAGGTCTCGAACGGCAATGCCGCTGACCTTATTTTCAAAGATCCGGTAGCGGGTCATCTCCATATAGTTGAGCGCAACGGCGCCGCTTTCGCGTGCGCGCTCAATGACGCCAAGCGTCATGCGTTCGGAACTTTGCATCTGTGCCTCAAAAAGAATCCGGCCGCCGGTGATGGCATCATCCTGGATGAGGCCCTGATCCTTGATGCGTTGTTGACTGATCGCGCAGTCCCGAGGCACTTTTATTGCCGAGTCCGACTGCGATCCCTGGCATCCTGCCGTCAGGATGCGGTACGCCAGCATGCCGCTGTAAAGAAAGGTGCGTCCCTGGCGCAGGTTCCGATAGGTCGGCACGACAAACGGGACGTGCTGGACCAGATGAGGTGCCGAGCGTGTCAGAAAATGGCGCTCACGAGCCGATTCACGCACCTTGCGAAAGTCCAACTGTTGCAGATAGCGTATTCCGCCATGCAGCAGCCGGGAAGACCGCATCGATGTTGCACCGCCGAAGTCGGCTTTCTCCACGAGGAGGGTGGATAAACCCCGCAGCGTGCAGTCGAGCGCGGTCCAGGCACCGGTGATGCCGCCGCCGACCACGACAACATCAAAGGATTTGTCAGCGGGAATTCGCTGCGAAGCGCCGTTTTCAGGCATTGCGTCTCGGCATCGTCGTGTTAGCCGTGGAAGGGAATAAGAGAATTTTAAAGCAAAGTCCCTATTGCAAGAGCGTGGTTAGCCGTGCGGAGAAGTCGGCGCCGATGGGGAAGACATGATTTTCAGGCATTGAGAGCGTATCATCTGGCGGGAACACCGCATTAGTCCTGACCCATGATCCCAGTCGTTCTTTCCGGTGGCGCCGGCACCCGCCTCTGGCCACTCTCGCGTGCCCTGCACCCCAAGCAGTTTCATTCGCTGGTGGGAGCAAACACGCTGATTCAGCAAACCGTGCTTCGCCTGCAGCGCGCGGGTTATGCCGAATCGCCTTTGGTGCTGTGTAACGAAAAATATCGGTTCATGGCAGCGGGACAACTTGATGAGATCGGAGCCTCTGCGCAATGCATCGTGCTCGAACCCGTGGCACGGGGAACGGCGCCAGCGCTGGCTGCAGCGGCTCAGGTTGTTCAGGCGGCCCATGGCGATGTCGTGATGGGCGTATTTCCGGCAGACCACATCATTGCTGATGAGACGGCCTTTCAACACGCATTGCAAAAGGCTGTCCTGCTCGCTGAGGAGAATCAACTGATCACTTTCGGTATTGTCCCGCACAGCGCGCATACCGGATACGGCTATCTTCGGGTTGAGCCCAGCGCTAAGGAAAATGCTGCCTCGGTCTTGGAGTTTGTGGAAAAACCCGACGAGTCAACGGCGCAGTCCTATCTTGAGCAAGGCGGGTATTTCTGGAACAGCGGGATGTTTGTGTTTCGAACCTCGACACTGCTTGAGGCGTTCGCTTTGCACGCGCCGCAAGCGCTCAATCACTGCGCTGAGGCCGTGAAAAATGCGAGTGAAGATGTACCGTTTCTGCGTCTTGATGAGACCGAATTTGCCAAAGCGCCTGAGGACTCGATTGATTACGCGGTAATGGAAAAGGCCGCCAATGCCATGATGGTGCCCCTGGACGCAGGGTGGGATGATATCGGCTCCTGGGAGGCTTTGTGGTCTGCGCTTGAAAAGGATGATGACGGCAATGCCGTCCGGGGAGAGGTGCTTGCGGTCGAGACCCGGGACAGTCTGGTGATGGCAGACCGTGCCCTGGTGGCGACGCTGGGCGTGCGCAATCTCGCCATTGTGGACACGCCGGATGCATTGCTTGTGGCCGATCGCGACCACACTGACGAGCTTAAATCCCTCGTGGCAGGGCTTTTGTCAACCGAGCGCAGTGAAGCTCGGCATCATAGAAAAGTTTACCGTCCGTGGGGCAGTTTTGACGCGATCGAGCAGGGCGAGGGCTTTCAGGTCAAAAGGATCACGGTCGATCCCGGCAAGAAACTGTCTTTACAACGCCATCAGCACCGTGCCGAGCATTGGATTGTCGTGCGCGGTACGGCCGAGGTGACCCTTGCCAACGAGGTATTTACGCTCAAAGCAAACCAGTCCACGTATATCCCGCCGGGCACCGTCCACCGTCTTGCCAACGTGACGCAGGAGCCGCTGGAGATTATTGAGGTGCAGACAGGAACGTATCTCGGCGAAGATGACATCGAGCGCCTGGAAGATGATTTTCACCGCTCGAGCGGTGACTGACAGCAACCAGGCATCACCCGCCCATCACGCAGGATTCGGAGAGCCTGTGATGGCCTGATACTTGCGTGTGGTCTCCACAAGACGCTCCTTCGCATCATGGGGCAGCCATTCTTCAGCTGGCGTGTCAGTCTCAAAGTGGCCGTAACGGTCCTCGCCGCGGATCAGCATGGCAGAATCAGATCTGGCCTTGACCTGCTTCATTTTTGGGGTGATGTACTGGATGTTAAGTCCAATCCGCCGGTCCTCACTGGTATTGGGGTGGGAGGCGTGAATCGTCCAGCCATGATGGATCGAGGCTTGCCCAGGGGCAAGAGGGCAAAGCACGGCATCTTCCTCACGGACGTCCTCAATCGTCTGTGATTGAAGCAGTACGTTGTCTGGATCATCCGAGGTGATCTGTTCGCACAGTCCCTGTCGATGGCTTCCGGGGATCATCTGCATGCAGCCGCTCTCGGCCGTGGCCGGCGAGAGTGCAAGCCAGGCTGACGCCTGTTCGGTACCGTCAAAACCCCAGTAAGTCAGATCCTGATGCCAACTGACGAAGTTGACGGTTTTCGGTTCCTTGATGATGTAGGTCACGTTATAGAGCATGACGTCTGGCCCCAGTATCGCCTCCACAACATCAACCAGCGCCGGATGGGTGGCAAGTTCCAGCGGAGATTTCAGCACGGTATGTACCTTGCTGTGATAGTGCAGGTCATGTCCCATTTCGCGCTCCGCACTCTCAAGGTGCCCCCGATGGTCGGCAGCCTCCTCTGCGCTGATCACGGGAATGGCGCTCACAAACCCGTGATCCCAGTATGCCTGCGCGTGTTTTTGTGATTCCGGGGATGCCATCATTCTCTCCTGAATACCTGAGATTTGATCGAGCCTCAGAGTAGATAATATTGGTGATCTGAGGGCGGCCGCATTGGTTGGATGCGACACCACAAGCACCTTTATGCGACACGCCTTTTTTTGGCCCCCGAAAGGGAAGTCAGTAGAGTAGGATTCGCTACCAAAGCCAGGTCATAAAGGACTGTATCGTGAAAGCCTTACCGAATCACTATTACACCCGTCGCGCGGAGTTTCTCGAAGAGCGAGAGCAGGTCTTTTCGCCCATGTGGGTGTGTATCGGTTTCGCGAGCGATGCTCCAAACGCAGGAGACGTCCAGCCTCTCGAGTTTATGGAATTGCCGCTGTTGATGGTGCGGGATAGCGATGACACGCTTCGGGTTTTTCATAACGTATGCCGTCATCGAGGCCATGTGCTGGTGAGTGAGCGGGGCACGGTCAAGCAGTCGCTGAGATGCCCGTATCACTCCTGGACTTACACGCTGGAAGGGAAACTCGCCAGAACGCCGAATATCGGTGGGGTGGGAATCAATGATGTTGAGGGCTTTGACCGTCAGAAGTTTGGGCTGGTCCAGGTCGACAGCGTGGAGTGGAATGACCTGGTGTTTATCAATCTGTCGGGCAACGCACCTGCCTTTGAAGACTTCATCGCTCCGTTGGAGCAGCGCTGGAAGCCCTTCTGGGGAGCTGAGGGTGCCTCCCTCCTGAGGCTTGCTGAGGCGCATTCCTCAATCCGCCTCGAAGTGCAGGCTAACTGGAAACTTGCGGTCGAAAATTATCTTGAGGCCTATCATCTGCCGACGGTGCATCCGGCGCTCAACCAGATCTCGCCTCTGGCCGAGCACGAGATTCACCTTGATGAGAATTTCGCCGGTCAGTTGTCGCATTGTTATACGCTGGGCGCAGGCGGCGGCCGTCATCTGCCGGTGTTTCCGGCATGGCCAGAAGCGTTATACGAAGAAGCACAATACCCGGCCTTGTTTCCCAATACGCTTTTGGGTCTGCAGGCGGATCACCTGTTTGTCATGGTCATTATTCCCCTGGCACATGATCGCACTCTTGAAGAAACCCGTCTTTACTGCGTGGGCGACGAGGCGGTGTCTCAAGATTTCGAGGATCTGCGGCAGGCCCAGCACGGGTTCTGGACGGATGTGTTCGCCGAGGATATCGGCGTGGTGACCGGCATGCAGGCGGGGCGTGCTTCGCCAGGCTTTGATGGCGGTGTGCTCACACCGGTTATGGAGACTGCGACGGCAAAGTTTCACCAATGGGTTGGCCAACGCGTTGGGGAAAATCTGGAAGAATAGAAGCGCTTATCCGAAAGTCTTCTCTGCCAGCGGGTTCTCGAGGAGTTAAGCTGATGCTCTAGCTGCAGCCGGAAAGATAACTGGCGTCGATCCAATTGGACCTTGATCGGGTCGCGCACTTCCAGATTATCGATCCACTCGGCGTGACTTCGGGTTCAAACCAGAAGCGCTTGTTAGCAATGAACCGGTGTGCACCATTGGCTTGTGTAGCGAATTGAACACGCGTTCTCCCATCAGCGCGCTCCAGATAAGCGCGGCGAGAAACGTAAAGCGATGGACCATGATGAACTCCTGAGGCACGGCAGCGCGGCTTGAAAATGTCCGCTTGTATATATAAGAATGAGATTGTGATATTACAATAAAATTAAACTGTATTCCATAACAGTCGATATACTTCCTGAAAGAAGGGCACCTGAGTTGTTGTGCACAATTTGCCTAATGACAGTTGTGGCGCGTAATCATTTGGCGCCACTCAATAGGTTTGCCCAACCACAATGACTGACGGAAGTAATCAAATGGCCGAAAAGGACAGAAGAAAACGGGTAAACGTGGCTGTGCGGGTGAGCCACCATCAGATGTTGCGCCATCTCGCCGCGGCCAAGGAAGTCACGGTTCAGGAGGTGCTCGATGCCCTGTTGGAGGCAAACCTCGATGGAATCGATGGCTTGACCCTGAAGGAAATCGGCAATTGGGCGCCTGCCTCGTCCAGGAAAAAGACCTCGCGCTGATCCTGCTCGCCCGGCGAGTGCGCGTGGGGCAGAGCTTCGGTGGCGAGAAGTCCGCCGCTGCGAGCAGCCTGTAGCAGAAGGTAGAACGACTCTGGCACAGGCGGTCGTATTGGCCGCGACTCAGATCAACCCCTTTTGCCCCTGCTGGCTGTTGCCGAATAGGGTCAGAGTCAATCCCGACTGAAGCCTCGACTTGATTTAAGACAAGACGAGACACTTTATGGGACACCTCCCAAAAAGATTCGTCTCGGCCCCGATCTTTAAAGCCTTAAAATCAGGGCATGAGTCAAAGTAAAGATGAAGACCCAAAAGGGTTCAGCACCCGCGCCATTCACGCGGGCTACGACCCGATGCGCCACCATGGCGCACTGAATCCGCCGGTGTATCTCAATGCCACCTATACGTTTGGGTCGATAGCAGAAGGCCAGCAGCGCTTCTCTGGTGAGGCCCCGGGCTATGTGTATGCCAGAGTGGGTAATCCCACTCAGACCGTGCTTGAAAAACGCCTCGCGAGCCTCGAAGGAGGCGAAGCGGCGGTGGCGGTTGCCTCTGGCATCGGGGCGATCACCGCGCTGTTGTGGTCGTTCATTAAATCCGGTGATGAAATCATTGCGGATAAGACGTTATACGGCTGCACTTTCGCTTTTATGGAGCACGGCCTGTCACGTTTTGGCATCAAGGCGCGCTTTGTTGATCTCACTGAGCCCGACGCGCTTGCCGATGCAATGACGCCAAACACCCGGTTTGTGTTCTTCGAAACGCCGACCAATCCGAACATGCGGGTCATAGACATCCGCAAGGTCTGTGAGATAGCGCATGCCCATAACGCCCGGGTGATTGTCGACAACACTTACGGCACGCCCTATCTGCAGCGCCCGCTGGAGTGTGGAGCGGATTTTGTGATTCACTCAATGACCAAGTATCTGAGCGGGCACGGAGACCTTATTGCCGGGGCCATCATCGGTCCGGCGGATGACATGGCGACAGTACGGTCTGTTGGCCTCAAGGACATGACGGGCGCCGTGTTGTCGGCATTTGATTCCTTTCTGCTGCTGCGCGGCATCAAGACACTGGAGCTCCGTATGGAGCGCCATTGTGAGAGTGCGTTGATCCTTGCCCGCGAGATTGAATCTCATCCGCAAGTCGAGACGGTCTATTACCCAGGATTGCCTTCGCATCCGCAATACGCGCTGGCCTGCCAACAAATGAAAGCGTTCGGCGGCATGATTGCTCTGGAACTGCGGGGTGGCTACGAAGCCGGAGTGCGGTTTATGGATGCAGTGCAGGTGGCGCAGCGCGCGGTCAGTCTGGGAGACGCCGAGACACTGGTCCAGCACCCGGCCAGCATGACCCACAACAATTACACCGAAGAAGAGCGCCAGGCGCATGGCATCAGCCTCGGGCTCGCGCGGATCTCCGTTGGCCTTGAAAATGTTGAGGATCTTTCGGCAGATATCCTCAAAGCGTTGGATCAGTCTTCAGCCTGAATCTCTGAATGTAAGGGGTAGCGATATGTCTGAGGAGACAGCAGCGATTTTGCCAAGAGTCGCGATTATTACGGGGGGCTACGCCGGGATCGGATTCGCCGCGGCTGCACAACTTGCACGTCAGGGTGTTTCGGTTGCGATCGGTGCCCGAACCAGAGTCGAGGCATCGCTCAATCGTTTGGAGGAATGCGGATCACCGGTCTATGGCGGCGTACTCGATGTTCGGGATACCGGGAGTGTGGAGTCGTTCGTTGCTGATGTGGAACGTGAGCTGGGTCCGGCCGATATTCTGGTGAACTCCGCGGGCATTGGAACACAGCAAACCGTCAGTCAGCATGATGAAGCGAAGTGGCTTGATGTGATCGATACCAATCTCAATGGCTGTTTTCGAATGATCAAGGCCTGTATGCCAGGCATGATGAGTCGGAAGTGGGGCCGGATCGTGAATGTCGGTTCCACGGCGGCGCGTACAGCATTTCCAAAGTACGCGGCCTTTTGCGCCTCCAAGTCAGGATTGCTTGGACTCAATCGCGCGGTGGCGTTGGAAGGAGCGGCGCATGGTGTGACCGCTACCGTGGTCAGTCCCACCTGGGTGCAGACTGAGATGATGAACAAGAGCTTTCAGGCAAAGGCGAAAGTGCGGGGCACAAGCTTTGACGAAGAGATCGGGGCGCTTATCAGTGAATCACCCCAGCAACGGCTGGTTCAGCCTGAAGAGATCGGTGCACTGATTGCTTTTCTCTGTCGGGAAGAGGCAGCAGGCATCACGATGGAGGATATTCAGGTGAATGCTGCCGCTTGGTGGTGAGCGGATGGATTTGACTCAACAGCAATAGACTGAAGATAAAAATAAAGAGTGAGAGAGTACGAGACGAGCGGCGGCGAAGAGCAAAAAAGAGAGGCAATAAGGCAATAGATGGATCTTTCGACGGGTTTAGGACTCAAAGGCTTAAAACAGTTGCGGCGCGCCTGGATCGAGGTGGAACAGGAGGCGCTGAGCCGCATTACGGGCAAGGTGCGGCCGGCTCTGCCTAAAGATGATCTGCACCTTATCCGACGGCAAATCGATGACTGTCTTTCCGAGACGGGCGGCGCCGCTTCGGCTCGGGCGCGGGCGGCGCGCCTTGGCGGGGTATATCTTGATCTCGATGCCGAGGGGCGGAACAACTTCCTGAAACTCCTCGCGTTCGAATATGGCGTTGATGATGACGCGTTACGGGAATCTGCGAGAGCATGGTTAGCGTTGGATAGCGAGGGCCAGGCCGCGGATTTAACAAGCCGGCTTGATGCCGAGGCCAGGTTACGGCGCACACTGCAATCCCCTCGAATGCGTCTTTTGACGCAGTTCAATGACTTGCCCGAGGGGGTCAAATTTCTTGCTGACATGCGGGCGCTACTGCTTAAGATCAGGAAAGAAGACCCGCAGCTTCGGGCTTTTGATCGGGAATTCAAAGATCTGCTGGCATCCTGGTTTGATGTGGGTTTTCTGAAGCTACGTCGAATCGCCTGGGATGCGCCGGCAGCGCTGTTGGAGACATTGGCCGAGCATGAGGCTGTCCACGCTATTCGATCGTGGCAGGACATCAAGCATCGCCTGGCTGCGCCCGACCGGCGCTGCTTTGCCTTTATTCACCCCCAGATGCCCAATGATCCTCTGATTTTTGTCTGGGTCGCTCTCACGGATGGCATTTCTGAGCGGATCGATGATGTGTTGCGGATTGATCAGGGCGAATTGAATCCCGACAAGGCAGATACCGCGGTGTTTTATTCCATCTCGGCCACCCAACCCGGGCTGGATGGCGTGGGTTTTGGCAGTTTCTTGATCAAGCGGGTCGTGGACCGGTTATGCCGCGACCATAAACAGTTGAAGCACTTTGCCACGCTGTCACCGTTGCCGGGATTTGAGCGATGGTTGACGGAGGAGCACGAACACCCCAGCGATCAACAGCATCCACGTGTCCAAAAGGGTCTTGAGGTTTTGGCCGGTGCCGGCGCGCTTGAGCGTATGTTTGTCGATCGCAGTTGGCTGCGGGATGAGGCCGCTCTTGCCAAGGTCTCTCAGCCGCTCACAGTATTGGCCGCGCATTACCTGATGCGGGAGAAGTATGGGGAAGGCGCACGGGATCGCGTCGCAAACTTCCATCTATCGAACGGCGCCAGTATCGAACGCATCAATTTTCCCGCCGATGTCAGTCGGCGCGGCCAGAAGCAGTCAGCCGGACTGATGGTGAATTACCGCTATCGGCTAAAGGACATCGAAACCAATCACGAGTCTTACCAGGGCAAAGGCGAGATTGCCCATTCGCGCGCCATCAGTGCTCTGTTGAAAACCCAGCTTTAGACCGAGCCAGGACCGGCTCCGGCAGAATTTCTGATCTGGGTTAAGAAAAACGACTTTCAGGGTTGACAAAATAGGGATGCGTTATAAAATGAGAATCATTCGCATTAAGTTTAACGTGACCCAATAGAAACCCAGTCTGGAGACCTTGATGAAGCTTTCGTTTTTCCGCAGCCTTGCCACCACCTTGGTGGTCCTCGCGACGAGTTTTTCCCCGGTCATGATGCAGGCTTCGGAGGCCAGTGAGGTCAACGTTTACAGTTATCGGAAGCCTCAGCTCATCGATCCGATGTTTGAGGTCTTTACTGAACAGACCAGCATCAAGGTCAACTCGGTGTTTGCTAAAAAAGGCATGCTGGAGCGCCTCAAGAGCGAGGGAAGAAACAGCCCCGCTGATCTGGTGTTCACGGTCGACATTGGCCGGCTTTCCGACATTAAGGATGCTGGGCTGACGCAGCCCGTCGATAGGGTGCAAGTCGACGGCAACATCCCGGCTCACTATCGGGATCCGGAAGGGCACTGGTTTGGGCTGACGACCCGAGCCCGGGTTATTGTCGCCTCAAAGGATCGTGTTGGGCCGGGTGAAATTGGAAGCTACGAGGATCTGGCTGATCCCAAATGGCAGGGACGCGTCTGTACCCGATCTGGCAAGCATCCCTACATGGTTGCCCTCACTGCGAGCATGATTGCCCATCACGGTGAGGCAGAAGCCAGGAAATGGCTGGCCGGGCTGAAGAGTAATCTGGCACGAAAACCCCAGGGCAATGATCGGGCTCAGGTGAAAGCCATTAAGGAGGGCGAGTGCGATCTTGCTGTCATCAATCACTATTACATGGTGAAAATGCTCAAAGATCCGGAGCAGGTTGCCTGGGCGAATGCTGTGAATATGGTTTTCCCGAACCAGGATGGTCAGGGTACGCACATGAATGTCAGTGGTATGGCCCTGACCAGACACGCTCCCAACAAGGCCAATGCGATCAAACTGATGGAGTTTCTGGCAAGCGCGCAGGGACAGGAAATGTACGTTCAGAAGAATGGCGAATACCCGGTAAAGGCGGGCGTCCCTCTGAGTGCGCTTCAGAACTCCTGGGGTTCATTTAAAGCCGATTCGCTGAGTCTTGCTGTGGTTGCCGATCATCGTGCTGCCGCTATTCGACTGGCGGATGAGGTGGGCTATAACAACTGAAGCGTCAATCGAGTATGACGCTTTTTAAATTCAGATGATCCTGATACACACTCACCAGCTTCCGCTCGCTCCATCATTTTGGCTTCTGTAATCTCTACCGGTCAGGGTGAAAACCCTCATGAGCATCTCAGGCGGCCGCGTCGCGCTCTGAATTGGTGGACTGGCGGCGCTATTCTGCTCGCCGCGCTTGCCGTAATGCCTGTCGCTGCGGTTCTAGTGTTTGCTTTTGGCGACAGCGGCGATATCTGGACACACCTGGTTAAGACGTCGCTTTTTGGTTATGTCAAGACGACGTTGTGGTTGATGCTGGGGGTGGGTGTCAGCGTTCTTGTCACTGGTGTCTCGACCGCCTGGGTGGTGACGATGTGCCGCTTTCCAGGAAGAAAAGTCTTCGAGTGGCTGCTTTTGCTGCCGCTGGCAATGCCCGCGTATGTGATTGCCTATGCTTACACGGATCTTCTGGAATTCGCGGGACCCGTCCAGGGACTATTGCGAACGATCTTTGGCTGGCAGACCGCAAGAGACTACTTCTTTCCAGAAATCCGTTCCTTGGGGGGTGCCATTATGATGATGGGACTCGTTCTCTACCCATATGTCTATCTCCTTGCCCGGTCTGCGTTTTTGGAGCAATCCGTAAACGTTCTGGAGGCAAGCCGAACACTCGGGAGAGGGCCCTGGCGGACGTTCAGTTCTGTCTCTCTCCCGGCGGCACGGCCGGCGATTGCTATCGGAGCGTCTCTCGCGCTGATGGAGACCCTGAACGACTACGGTACCGTGGATTTTTTTGCGGTCTATACGATGACGGCCGGGCTCGTTGATGTCTGGCTGGGTATGGGCAGTCTCGCCGGAGGTGCCCAGATCGCGACGACCATGCTGGTGTTTGTGGTTTTGCTGATCATGCTGGAGAGAATGAGTCGTCGGCATCAAAAGCTGTATCAGCAGGCCGGTAGCCGTTACAAACCTTTGCCGGCGTACCGATTGCGTGGAGCAAAAGCGCTCGCTGCCGTTACGGCGTGTGCTCTGCCTGTGTTGGCTGGATTTGTTATTCCTGTGGCGGTACTCGGACGTCTCACGCTGATCTATTTCGACCGTGCCTGGACTCCTGAGTTTCAAGTGTATGTGTTCAATAGCGTTGCGCTGTCGGCGGCTGCCGCAGCCATCGCGCTGACGATTGCGCTGTTTGTGGCGTATAGCCGTCGGCTGCACGGCGGAAAACTTCTGGCGTTTGGCACGCGGGTGGCCACTTTGGGTTATGCAGTGCCGGGCGCCGTTTTGGCTGTGGGCATCCTTGTCCCGTTTGCGGCGTTTGACAATGCCGTCGACGCGCTTTTGCGCCAAACCCTGGGTATTTCATCGGGACTGTTGCTAAGTGGCACGGTCGGCGCCGTTTTGTTTGCCTACGTCGTGAGATTTCTGGCGATTGCCATGGGGCAGGTCGAATCCAGTCTGGAGAAGGTCTCACCTTCTATGGATATGGCTGCGCGCACACTCGGTTACCGAGCGGGGCAGACGCTGGTGCGCTACCATCTGCCGTTAATCCGAGGCGGCATGCTGACCGCGGCAATGATTGTGTTCGTCGATTGCATGAAGGAACTCCCTGCTACTTTGCTCTTACGCCCGTTTAATTTTGATACGCTGGCGACCCACGTTTACGAATTTGCCTCTGATGAAATGCTGGGAGAAGCCTCCCTGGGATCACTGACGATCGTTGGGGTAGGGTTGATTCCGGTCGTGTTGCTGAGTCGCATGGTTTCAAGAACCCGGCAGACGCTGGGTGAGTCCGCTGGCCAAACCCAATGAATTCAATTTCTGCTCTTGGTACAGACGATGCCTTGGCGACGCCGCGGCCACTGCTTGAGGTGCGCGGTATCTCATGCAACTATGGCCTCGAGCGTGCCGTTTTTGATCTCAGTCTTACGGTACATCGCGGGGAGCAGGTTTGTCTGCTGGGGCCGAGCGGCTGCGGCAAGACAACCGTCCTGCGCGCGATTGCAGGATTTCACTCGGTCCTCACTGGCGGGATCTTTATCAATGATCTGCAGGTGTCAGCCCCGGGAGCCATGGTGCCGCCCGAGGCGCGCAGGGTGGGCATGGTCTTCCAGGATCACGCTTTGTTTCCCCATTTGTCGGTTCGCCAGAATGTCGCGTCGGGGTTACGTTCGCTCTCTGCAGGAGAGCAGAAGACTGCTGTGGATGACATGCTTGACCGGATGGATATATCACGCCATGCCGAAAAGTATCCGCACGAACTGTCGGGCGGTCAGCAGCAGCGGGTGGCGCTGGCCCGGGCGCTCGCTCCGAAGCCGTTGTTGTTGTTGATGGATGAACCGTTTTCCAATCTGGACCAGGAACTGAGGGAGCACATGGGTCAGGAAGTGTCCGACCTGCTGAAAGAAAATGACATCACCTGTGTGATGGTGACGCATGATCAGAACGATGCTTTCGCTTTGGGAGATCATGTCGGCGTGATGGCTGATGGGGCAATCGTTCAATGGGATACACCCTACAACCTCTATCATCAGCCGCGCACACACTTTGTGGCGGATTTCATTGGCAACGGTATCTTCCTGCCAGGCACTGTCTCGGGACCCATCCGTGTAGCCACTGCATTAGGCGAGCTTGAGAGCGATGAAGCACTCGACAGGCCCGTGGAGTCACCGATTGAAGTGCTGCTGCGGCCCGACGACGTGGTTCATGATCCAGAGGGCCCGATTCGTGCGACGGTGCGCCGGCGGGCCTTCAAGGGCGCTGAGATTATGTATACGCTGCGTACGACTCAAGGGATCACCTTGTTGGCACTCTTTCCAAGCCATGCCAATTATGAGATCGGGGATGAGGTATCAGTGCGCCTCGCGGTGGATCATTTGGTGGTGTTTGACCGCGATCCCGAAGACTGAACCCGCCGCTCAGCCAGGCTCGTGCGGTGTCAGATAGGCATCCAGCAGAGAAAGAGTGTCACCGCTTTCCTTGACCTCCATTCGGGCCACGGCACGGTGGTGGACCTCATCGGGACCATCTGCATAGCGCAGTGCTCTACCCCAGGTCCAGTGATCTGCGAGCGGCGTATCCGGGCTTACCCCCATTGCCCCGAAAGTCTGCATGGCCCGGTCAAGTACCGTCGTGTGCAGCAGGGGCACCAGTGCCTTGATCATGGAGATCTCCTTGCGCGCGGCCTTGGCACCTTTTTCATCAATCAGCCAGGCCGTTTTCAGGACGAGTAAGCGGGCCTGCTCGATTTCGATGCGGGAGCGGGAGATCCACTCAGCAACGCTGCCGTGCTCATGCAGGTAGCGGCCGAAAGTTTTTCGCTCCTGCGCCCTTGCGGTCATCAGTTGAAGTGCAAGTTCGGCCGCTCCGATGGATCGCATGCAGTGATGAATCCGGCCAGGACCCAGTCGGGCCTGGGCTAAGGCGAAACCGGAACCTTCTTCACCGAGTAGGGAACTTGCAGGCACCCGCACGTTGTCAAAGGTAATCTCGCAGTGCCCTTCAGGATGGTGGTGATTGACGACCGTCAGGTTTCTGACCACGGTGACCCCCGGCGTATTCATCGGCACCAGTACCATGCTTTGCTGATGATAGGTATCGGCATTGGGGTCGGTTTTTCCCATCAGGATCAGCAGTTGGCAGTTGGGATGTGCGGCATTGGTGATCCACCACTTTCGGCCGTTGATCACATAGTGCTCGCCATCACGCTCGATCCGGGTCTGGATGTTGGACGCGTCAGACGAAGCCGTATCGGGTTCGGTCATGGCAAAGGCAGATCGAATCTCACCGTTCAAAAGCGGTGCCAGCCATTGCTCGTACTGTTCCGGAGTAGCAAACATGTGCAAAAGTTCCATGTTGCCCGTATCCGGAGCGCTGCAGTTAAAAGCCTCTGAGGCCCAGCTGATCCGCCCCATGATTTCTGCGAGCGGCGCGTACTCCAAATTGGTCAGCGGGGTGCCTGGTTCCTCAGGTTTCAGGCCCGGCAGGAAGAGATTCCACAACCCTTGCTGGCGGGCCGTGGTTTTGAGCTCTTCCATAAAGGAGACGGGATACATGCCGGCGTGAACTTCCCTGCGCCAGTCCTGGATTCTGGGGACGATATGCGTATCCATAAAGTCCTGAATCTGACCACGTAACCCCTCGACCTTGTCGGTGTAGGCAAACTCCATAGTATTAGCTCCTGAGGATCAGCAATGATGCTATCAGGGATAGGCGGGAATTTTCAAAAAGTCGGCCCTGAGGGGTCGATTGCGGATCCCGGTTCTTCATGGTTTCAGCACGATCTTCCCTCGTACCTCACGCCGTTCGATCTGCGACAGTGCTTCAGTGGCCTCTTTCAGCGGCATCACTGCGTGCAGGTGGGGTTTGACGCTGCCGCCTGCCGCCATGTCGAAAAGCTCCCGATGATTTGCCTGAGCCTGTGCAGGGTCGTGGTGACAGAAACTGCCCCAGAAGACACCGACGATGCTGTAACCCTTGACGAGTGGAAGATTGAGAGGAATCTTGGGGATTGCGCCTTCAGCAAATCCGATCACCAGCCAACGACCATTCCACGCTGTTGAGCGGGCAAGGGACTGGGCGAGATCACCGCCCACCGGATCAAAGATAACGTCCGCGCCTGCACCACCGGTCAGGGATTTCACTGCTTCGCGAACATCATTCTCGCCGGTATGGATGGCGATGTCGGCGCCGTGCTGTTTCGCGATACGCATTTTGTCCTCGCTGGAACAGGCCGCGATGACATGTGCGCCAAGGGCATGGCCGATCTGAACCGCAGCAAGACCGGTACCGCCCGCCGCGCCGGCCACCAGCAGCGTTTCCCCGGGGCGAAGGGCTGCCCGCTGCACGAGGGCATGATAGGCCGTGCCATGGGCGCAAAGCATGGCCCCCGCGTGATCAAAATCCAGTCCGTCAGGTATCGCATAGGCATGACTCGCTGGCACTGTGACAGCCCCTGAGTAGGTGCCAAAGCGCGGACTCATGGCAGCAACACGGTCGCCCACTGAAAATCCCTGAACGCCTTCTCCCAGGGCGGCAATCGTGCCGGCACATTCGATCCCCGGCGTAAAGGGAAGCGCAGGCTTGACCTGATACAAGCCGCGAACCAAGAGGGCATCGGGAAAGTTCACCCCGATGGCATTAACGTGGATCAGGACCTCCCCGGCATTGGGTACAGGGTCAGGCAGTTCCTGTATCGAAAGATTTTCGACCGATCCAAATTCGCTACAGACAATCGCTTCCACAGATTACTCCTCCCCGTTCATTGCAATATCCAATCCGAGTTCGGCCAGCAACGGAGTCAACGCGCCGACCTGATGTGCCTGTTCGCTGGACGCATTCCCCTCCAGCGCCCGCTTGAGCACCCCCTGGCAGATCGCTGCCAGCCTGAAAAAACTGAAGGCAAGATAAAAGGGCCAGTGACTGATCGGCGGGATTTCCCGAAGTTCGCAGTACTGACGGATCATGTCGGCCTCCGGAGGGATGCCCAGCGTTGACCGCTCGACTCCAGCGAGTCCCCGAATCTGTTCATGGTGCGGCATACGAAGACACATGCAGAAGTAAGCCAGATCCGCGAGAGGGTGACCGAGTGTCGAGAGTTCCCAATCGATCACGGCCTGGATCCGGGTGCTGTCAGCCGTCATGATGAGGTTATCCAACCGGTAGTCGCCGTGAATCAGCGCACTTTGCCCATCATCGTCCGGCATTTCCTGACCGAGCCACTGAATCAATGACTCCATCGCTTCGATAGATCGGGTTTCGCTGGCACGATACTGATCCGTCCAGCGCTTGATCTGGCGTTCGAAGTAGCTGCCCGGCCGCCCGAAATCTGAAAGCCCGATACGGCTGGGATCGATCGAGTGCAGCGCAGCCAACACACGGATCTCATCGGCATATATCGAGGCCCGCTCAGAAGTATTCAACTCCGGCAGGGCCGGATCCCAGAAGATGGAGCCATTCTCATACCCCATTATGAAGAAAACAGACCCGATCACGTTGACGTCTTCACATAGATGAAACATGGCAGGCACGGGAACTTCTGAACCCGCAAGTGCATCCATGACCCTGAATTCCCGTTCTACGGCATGTGCTGACTTAAGCAGTTTGCCCGGCGGCTTGCTGCGCAGCACATAGTCCTGATCTTCGCAATGCAGCCGGTAGGTGGGATTGGATTGGCCACCGGAGAACTTTTCTGCCGACTGGATAGTCCCAATGGCTGGAACGGTCTGCAACAGATAGCGCTGCAGACGACTGATATCAAGACCGGAGTCGCGACTCATGAGGGTTCAGGTGACGAAGACGCCGGGGAGGATTGCCCTGGCATCTCGCGCTCTTCTTTTTGCTGCTCGCGCCAGAGTTTTGCATAGAGGCCATTCTCGGCAAGCAGTGTCGGGTGAGTGCCGCGCTCGGTGATGGCTCCCTCTGCAAGAACCAGAATCTGGTCTGCCTCGACGATAGTCGACAGGCGGTGCGCGATGACAAGAGAAGTTTTTCCTTTGGAGATCTCGGCAAAGTTGCTCTGGATTTCGCGCTCTGTGGTGCTGTCGAGGGAGGAAGTCGCTTCATCGAAAAAGAAAATCTCGGGATCACGCAATAGGGCCCTGGCGATAGCGACCCGTTGCTTCTCTCCTCCTGAGAGTTTAAGGCCCCGCTCACCCACCAGCGTTTGATAGCGTTCCGGCAGGCGCTGGATAAAGTCGTCGAGCTGCGCTGCTTCGGCCGCCGCCAACACCTGATCTTCATTCGCTTTAGGATTGCCGTAGGCAATGTTGTAGTAGATCGTATCGTTAAAGAGCACGGTATCCTGAGGAACGACCCCTATCGCCTCACGAAGGGAATGCTGGGTGAGTGCCCGAAGATCCTGCCCGTCAATCAGAATACGACCCGCCTGTGGATCATAAAAGCGCAGCAAAAGCCGGCTGATGGTGGATTTGCCTGATCCCGTGGGGCCGACGATGGCGGTGGTGGTTCCTGCATCCACTGCCAGGTTGATGTTTTTCAGAATGGTACGGTTGGTTTCGTAACTGAAATTGACGTCCTGAAACTCGATGACACCGCCTTCATGACGAAGAGGCATCGCGTCGGACGCGTCAGCCACGTCGGTTTTTTCATCCACCAGAGCGAAGAGGTTCTCCATGTCCACCATGGACTGGCGAATTTCCCGGTACACCGTACCGAGAATATTGAGCGGGATCGCGACCTGCAGTAAATAGGTATTGACCACGACGAAATCACCGACCGTCATATCTCCGTTACGGATATCAAAGGCGGCAAGCACCAGCATCAGTGTCACGCCGAGTGTCACGACACCTGCCTGTGCCACGTTCAACAATGAAAGACTTTCCCGGGTTCGTACGGCGGCCTTTTCGTAATCCGCCAGTGCTTCATCCAGACGGGCGACTTCGTGGGATTCGTTGTTGAAGTAGCGGACCGTCTCAAAGTTGAGCAGAGAATCCACGGTTCGACTGCCGATGTCATTTTCAGCGTCATTCATTTCGCGGCGGATTCGGGTTCGCCAGGTGGTGATGACAAAAGTCAGCCATACATACAGCGCGATCGTGACGATCGTGATCGCGGTGTAGGCAAAGCCGAAAAGCGCCCAGAGTATTCCGCCGATCAGCAGCAGCTCGATAACCGTGGGAACCACATTGAAGGCGACGAACGACAGCAGAAAGCGGACGCTGTTGGTGCCCCGATCGATAAAGCGGTTAAGAGCGCCGGTTTTTCGGGAAAGATGAAAACGGATCGAGAGCGAATGAAGATGCTCGAACACTCGCAATGCCAGCGCCCGCACGGCATGCTGGGCCACCCTTGCAAAGAGTGCATCACGTAACTCGTTTAGCGCAAGAGACGAGAGTCGAAAGATCCCATAGGCAAGGATCACAGCGAGCGGGATACCCAGCCACAGGTGGGTCTCATTACCAAGATTGCCCAATTGGTCGACAGCATCCCCCAGAACGAGCGGTACCATGACGTTCGCCGCTTTTGCCAGTATGAGGCTTAACAGGGCCAGCAATACCCTGGTTTTGAGGTCAGGCCGTCCCTGCGGCCAAAGAAAAGGCAGCAGTGTGGCGAAAGTCCTGAGGGAATTTGAGGGCGGAGCCGGATCCATATTGTTAGTGCGCAGCGTCAGCGGCAGAGCAGATAGGCCTCTGCGCTGATAGGCAAGATCATCTTACTGCTTGCCAGGTGAGCGGCGGTTCATCCATCAGCGCCGCCTGCTCACGCAGGTCGAGAATATGCTGCTCCCAACTGCGGGAGGTATTAAACCATGGGAAGGCGCGTGGAAAGGCTGGATCGTGCCAGCGTCTCGCTATCCAGGCAAAGTAGTGCATGAGGCGAAGCGTGCGAAGGGCCTCAATGAGGTTGAGCTCCGCAGGGTCAAAGTCGGCAAAGCCCGTGTATCCCTCAAGCAGCACCTGCAGGGTCTGTTCACAGTCTTCCCGCTCGCCCGAAAGAAACATCCACAGATCCTGTACCGCCGGCGCCATGCGTGAATCATCCAGATCCACCATATGCGGGCCTTTCTCCGTCCAGAGAATGTTGCCGCGATGGCAGTCGCCGTGGGTGCGGATCAATTTGAGGTCAGGGCAGCGCTCATAGCACCAGGTTACCCTCTGAATCAGATCCTGAGTCAGCGACTCATAGGCGGGAATCAGTTCGGTGGGAATGAAATCATGTTCAAGCAGAAAGCCGGCGCACTCGCTGCCAAAAGTCGTGACATCAAGCGTCGGCCGGTGCTGATAGCGTTCTTTTTTGCCGACGGCATGCAGGCGCCCGATGAAGCGGCCCAGCTGACGAAGTTGCTCGGCATCTTCAAAGTCCGGGGATCGCCCTCCGCGTCGCTCAAAGAGGGCAAAGCGGTATGGCCCAAACGCACGCAGCGTGTTGCCGGCGCTATCGGCAAGAGGCGGCACCAGGTCGATGTCTTGTGAGGCAAGGTCCAGGGCAAAGGCGTGTTCCTCCAGGATGGCGGCATCGCTCCAACGGCCCGGCCGGTAAAATTTGGCGATGAGCATACCGCCATCTTCAGTCCCTAATTGATAAACGCGATTCTCAAAACTATTCATCTCGAGCAGTCGCCCGTCACATTGAAATCCCTCGCCGTCGACTGCACAGAGGACCGTTTCAGGCCCAAGCCCTTCATAGGTGGTCATTGACGTATCGGTGTCTGGCATGGCA
>Ga0255767_1000831_pt1 | contig 27697 bp, 25 predicted proteins | sample 071ome_24_FD_179967 | JGI IMG/M metagenome (GOLD analysis project Ga0255767, IMG submission 179967) | Coastal salt marsh microbial communities from the Groves Creek Marsh, Skidaway Island, Georgia - 071402CT metaG (version 2) | ecosystem: Environmental > Aquatic > Marine > Intertidal zone > Salt...
GTTCGGCGTTCTTCGGAAAATCGAAGGCTGAGTTTTGCGTTCTCGAATCCGCTCAAATATGGGATCAGATTAAAGGATTGGAAAATGATCCCGATGTGGTCTGCTCTTAATTGGTCGAGTTGCTGTCGGGTTTGAGCTTCATAGTTGTGGCCATTAAGTATGATGCTACCGTCTTGATTCGGTAGTACACCTGAAAGCAAATTTAAGAATGTCGATTTACCGCTTCCCGATGGACCGATTATCAGAATTTTTTCACCGGCACGTAACTGAACATCCGGGAAGTAAAGCGTCTTTCCGGATGGGTATTGGTATGTCAGTTGATGTGTTTCTAGTATCACAGTTCCAGTGATGAAGATAATGAAGTAAGCGTAATAGACAATGCCTCAGTTTCCATGACGCCTTCAACTTCTATTTTTTCTAAATCATCAAAGCGTTCAAATGCGGGTTCGAATGACAAGTTGGTCAGATTCTCTGGCGCACGGCACTCAAGTATTACTTGGATCAACGCATCATGATGACCCTCAAGCTTCGTATCGCTTCCACCAACTTGAGTGAGTGAATGAGTGACTTCGGTTTCTTTGCATTGCGCGTTTTCTGGCAGGCTTACGATTGCAAAGACAGATTCGATCGCTTCAAGCTTGTCTGATAATTCGTGCGCTTTGTCACCATGCTCTTCGTGCTTGTGCTCTTCGTGTCCTTGTTCACCGAGTTGTTCAGCAGGAAATTCATAAGCGATTTGTAAACGATTTCCTTCGAGAACAATTGTTGCGTGATTTAAACCGTGGACATGAGAGCCGGCATTGCGCTGCTCCGCAAAAACGGCGCCTGAAATCAGACTGATCGTTAGAGCTGTTGTAATGTGTCTCATGCTTATTTCTTACAATCAATTTACTTCAACGCAATATTATTGCTTCTTACGCAGCAAGTAAACAGCTTCACCTCAATTATTAAAAAAGAGAATTATTTGTATTTGATATATGAGTCAGGAGGGGTTAATTGAGGATACTGAGGTACAGTTTAGATCTATCGAGCATATTCCCCGTCAAGCCGCGTAGAGCTCACAGGTCTTCGCATCTAAGAGTTGAATGGTGGCTATGGGTGGACTTGAACCACCGACCCCAGCATTATGAGTGGTGTGGTCAATTTCGAATGGATCGATCATGTGGTTATGAGAACGAATAAAAGCGCTGGAATCAGCGTAATTACTGGCCTGGCGTTCGTTGCATTTGCCGGACTGTGCATAACCTATCAGGACTGACTTCGGCAAAACTTCGGCAGAAGTGTCGAAAATAATTAATGTCATAAAGCTGTAATAAAACTTGGGTACAAAGATGATCGGGAGTTAAGTGGAAAGTCTTTCACTCGAAGATCATTAAGGAGTTCCCATGATTGTAAGATTTACAGTAACAGCGACTATTGTTGCAGTTCTAAGCTCGACAGCTATGGCGCGTGATTACATCAGCATCGCTGGATCATCGACGGTCCTTCCATTCGCAACGATTGTTGCGGAGCGTCTCGGACGTAACCCCAACCAAAAGACACCAGTCGTTGAGTCAGGTGGTTCGTCTGTTGGGAAAAAAGGTGTTTGTGATGGCATTGGCACACAGTTTATTGATATCGGTAATGCGTCTTCGCGCATGAAGACAGCTGAGCTTGATTACTGTGACAAGAACGGCGTGAAAATCACCGAAATTAAGGTGGGTTATGACGGAATCGTAGTCGCAAACACAAAGAAAGCGGATCGTTTGAAGATCTCTCTCGCAGACCTCGGTAAAGCATTGACTGCTGAGGTACCAATTGACGGCAAGATGGTCGTTAACCCATTTAAGAAGTGGTCAGACGTAAATCCAGCTCTTCCAGCGATGGAAATTCGTGTTTACGGTCCGCCAACAACATCCGGTACACGCGCTTCATTCGCGGAGATCGTGAACGAGAAGGCATATTGTAACAAAGACGATGATGCCAAAGCTGCGTTGAAAGCTGCTGGTAAGAAAGTCAAAACATGCCGTGCAATGCGTACTGACGGTGCGTATATCGAGGCAGGTGAACAGGATAACCTTATCGTCCAAAAGCTTCAGGAAGATACAGGTGCATTTGGCATCTTCGGTTTCTCTTACCTCGATCAGAACTCTGACACATTACAGGGTGCTGAATTGTCAGGCGTTGTGCCGACTTTTGAAGCAATCGCAGACGGCAAATATAAAGCGTCTCGCGCGCTGTTCTTCTACGTGAAGCACCAGCATATTGGGGTAGTACCGGGGATCGAGGCGTTCATGACTGAGTGGACTAAGCACTGGGGAGACGACGGCATTCTTGCTGACGCTGGTATGATCCCAATGCCTCAAGCTGAGCGTGACGAAATGGCTTCTCGCATTAAAAACATTCCGGTACTGGTTGCGGCGGATCTGAAGTAATCCACATCGCTTGTTGATAATCCTTTGATCGAACGGGACAATCCGTTCGATCTTTCTATGTCTGAGGGAAAATTCGCTTGTCTTTTACGAATTTGATGCTGACAGTACTAGTGATCGGCGCTTTGTATTTCATCGCCGGCCAGCGATTGGCATTGGCACTGAGATCAGGTAACGCAGAAAAACTGCATTCCTTACCCCACTACCACGGAATGTGGGCTGCGACCACTTCGGCTCTTCCGGCTCTGTTTGTTTTGTTGGCGATCGTGATAGGCAAGGACCTATTGTTCCAATTCTGGGCTCGTGACTATTTCCCACAAGATGTTTTGAACGGTGATGCTGTCGCTGGGGCTATTGCTTTGGCGAAAGTTTCCAATTTTGTTAACGGTATTGATTTCGGTGACGTTGCGCCGTGGGTTCAATCAGCCGGCGGTGCGTGGATTCGATGGGAAGCTAACGCAATTATCGTCGCAAATATCCTCGTGTTATCGGTTTCATTGGTCGGTGGTTTTTTGGGATATCGCCGAATTCACCCGACGTTCCGTTCGCGTAATAACGTGGAACGGATTTTGACTTGGATGTTAATAGGTAGCTCTTTGGTCGCAATTGTGACGACCATCGGTATTGTGTTGTCGGTTCTTTTTGAATCAATTCGTTTTTTTAAGTTAGTTCCGCCACAGGATTTCTTATTTGGCCTTGAATGGAATCCACAATTTGAAGGGGCCGAGCGCGCCGGATCGGGCGGTGGAACTGCGACTTACGGTATGATTCCAATGTTTGTTGGAACGTTTTTAATTTCAGCAATTGCCTTGACCGTCGCGGTACCTATTGGGTTATTTAGCGCGATTTATCTCGCTGAGTATGCGACACCGCGCACTCGGGGTGTGGTGAAGCCATTGCTAGAAATTTTGGCAGGTGTCCCGACGGTTGTTTACGGATTTTTCGCGGCATTAACGGTTGCACCATTCGTAAAATCTGTGGGTGAATCGATGGGGTTTGAGGTCGCTTCAGAATCTGCTTTAGCTGCCGGCCTGGTAATGGGTGTGATGATTATTCCGTTCATATCGTCTCTTTCAGATGACGTGATTAATGCGGTCCCTCAATCTTTGCGTGACGCCGCATACGGACTAGGTTCCACACGCAGTGAGGCGGTTCGAATGGTTGTACTACCAGCTGCTCTCCCAGGTATTGTCGCCGCGATAATCTTAGCGGTATCTCGTGCTGTCGGCGAAACAATGATCGTTGTTATGGCCGCCGGCTTGGCTGCAAACCTATCATTCAATCCTCTCGATGCTGTTACTACTGTCACTTCTCAAATTGTGACGATTTTAGTGGGCGATCAAGAGTTTGAATCTGCTAAAACCCTGTCAGCGTTTGCGTTAGCGCTGATGTTGATTATTACTACGTTGGCGCTTAACTACTTCGCGCTGCAGGTTGTTAAAAAATACCGAGAGCAATATGACTGATCAAAGCACAAAAAATCTTAGCCCTCGGCAAGCATCAGAACGAGTCGCTCTGACGATCAAGGCGCGCAAGCGCAAAGAGTCTCAGTTTTTATTTATTGGGCAGTCTGCAGTTGCAGTAGCGATAGGGTTCTTGATCCTTTTGTTCGCAGGAATTTTGAGTAAGGGAATACCCGGATTCTTTCAACACTACGTGACACTTGAAGTTCAACTAGATGCGGCAAAGCTCGATCCTACGGGGCAAATGACAATTGAGTCCCTGTCGCAAGGAGATTTTGACGGTGCTGTACGTGACTCATTGTATTTGGCGCTTGGTAATCCCGAGGGGCGCAAAGCAAAGCGTGACGCTCGTAAGTTGATTTCATCCGGGTCGAGTCAGCGTCTGATGACTTATGTGCTTAATCACCCACAACAGATGGGCTCAACGGTCGCCATGAAATTTGCTGTGGATGATGATGTAGACTCTTTTCTACGAGGGTTTATTTCTCGAGAAACCTCTGAGGCTGATAGAAGAATCAGTGATCTACAGATCTCCTACATTGATATCCTTGACGCGCAAAATCGACTTAGTTACGAGATTAGTGACTATCTGTTCTTTGGTTCAGCTTCCCGTGACGCGGAAATGGCGGGCATTTTTGGAGCTTTGATCGGATCACTCTTCACCTTGCTCGTTTGCATTATTCTCGCTTTCCCACTGGGTGTTGGTACCGCTGTCTACTTAGAAGAAATGGCGCCAAAAAATCGCCTTACAGAGATTATTGAAATCAATATTAATAATTTGGCTGCGGTACCCTCAGTCGTCTATGGGATAATGGGGCTAGCGATTTTTATTATCGTTTTCGGTATGCCGAGATCTATCCCTTTGGTAGGCGGGATTGTTTTAGCTCTCATGACTCTGCCAACGATCATTATTTCGTCGAGGGCTGCTATTAGGGCTGTTCCGCCAAGTATTCGAGATGCAGCTTTGGGTGTTGGGGCCTCAAAAATTCAAACCATCGTTCATCATGTGTTACCACTAGCTATGCCGGGTATATTGACAGGAACAATTATAGGCATGGCGCAAGCCCTCGGAGAAACTGCGCCGCTTCTGATGATCGGGATGGTGGCTTTTATCGTAGACGTGCCGACTGGAGTCACTGATCCGGGGACAGTGCTGCCAGTGCAAATTTTTATGTGGGCAGATTTCGCTGAACGCATGTTTGTTCAAAAAACTAGTGCAGCCATAATTATCTTGCTTACTTTCCTTGTCAGCATGAATGGCGTAGCAATTTTTCTTCGTAAAAAATTAGAGCGTCGTTGGTGACTCAGTGAGATTTGATTGAAATATTAATGAGTAATTCTATGGTCGAGACTACTAGCCACATTGAAAGGAGAGTTATGCCAGATAAAACGTTGGGGCAAATTTTCGTTGATAACCCACGTGTTTCTGCGCGCAATGTCGATGTTTTTTATGGAGATAAGCATGCTATTGATGACATCAGTCTTGATATCGGAGCTAGCCAGGTAATCTCTTTTATCGGACCTTCAGGCTGCGGGAAATCTACGTTCCTTCGTTGCTTGAATAGGATGAATGACACCATTGACATATGTCGAGTTGAAGGAGAAATCAAAATTGATGGCCGGAATATCTATGACCCTCTCATCGATGTTGTTTCGTTGCGAGCTCGCGTTGGAATGGTTTTCCAGAAGGCGAATCCCTTTCCTAAATCAATTTTTGACAACATCGCATACGGACCAACCATACATGGGTTAGCGAGCAGCAAAGTGGAGTTAGAGCAGATTGTTGAGACATCGCTGCAGCGAGCGGGACTTTGGGAAGAGGTTAAGGATCGACTGGATCAATCCGGGACAGGTTTATCTGGCGGCCAGCAGCAGCGCCTATGTATTGCGCGAACTATCGCTGTTAGCCCAGAGGTAATTCTCATGGATGAGCCGTGTTCAGCTCTCGATCCGATTGCAACGGCCAAAGTTGAAGAGCTAATCCACGAACTGCGTGAGCAATACACGATTGTTATCGTTACTCACTCGATGCAGCAGGCTGCCCGCGTTTCGGATCGAACAGCTTATTTTCATTTAGGCAAATTGGTTGAAGTTGGTGATACCAAACAGGTGTTTACCAATCCAAAGCATGAATTAACTCAAGACTATATAACCGGAAGATTTGGATAGGTCATGACAGAATTGAACGACGATTTTTTTCGCCATATTTCAAGCGAATTCAATGATGAGTTAGACGTGCTTCGACGTTCGATATTAGAGATGGGCGGGCTCGTTGAAGAGCAACTAGTGTCTGCGCTTAGTTTTTTCAAAACAAACGATTCGTCTGTTTTAGATGATATCGAAGAAAATGAACGAAAAATCAATGCGGCGGAAATTGATCTGGATGATCAAGTTCAATCATTAATAGTTCGAAGGCAACCAATTGCATCGGATTTGCGCCTTGTTCTCGGAGTTTCTAAGATAGTCAGAGATCTCGAGCGGATGGGGGACGAGTTAGAGAAAGTTGGTCGGCTGAGTCTGGACTCATTTAGTAGTAGTGAGAGTGTTGGTATCACTGAGATAGAGAGAATTGCAGAGCAAGTGAGGAAAATGCTTTCTGAAGCTCTCACGGCATTTGCCAGGCTAGATTTAGATCTTGCTAAAGAAATATTCGAGAGAGAGCGAGAGGTAGATAAAATCTACCAATCTGCACTCCGTGCCTTGGCCACTTTTATGATCGAAGACCCGAGAAATATTGGTACTGTTCTGAATGTCGTTTGGATCGCTCGTTCACTTGAGAGAGTCGGAGATCACGCGACAAATATTGCTGAATACGTAATCTACATGATTCAAGGTGTTGATATTCGGCACCCTGGAGTTAACCAGAATAAAGTAGATTAAGGGTTGGTTCTACCGGCTTGATTTTGGGAAGTAGCATTCCACAACAGTACCTTTCCCATGTTTTGAGTCGATTCGTAACTCACCGTTGTGGCGGCTCATAATATGATTAGCAATCGAAAGTCCTAATCCAGTGCCTCCAGTTGATGAAGAATGACTCTCGTCCACCCGGTAGAAACGTTCGGTGAGGCGATGTAAGTGTCGCTCAGCAATCCCTGGCCCATCGTCTTCAATTCGGAGCGTCACCGTCTGATTTTTTAAGTGTGCTGTTACGAGGACTGATGAGTTATCAGCCGTGTACCGAATTGCATTACTTAAAAGATTTGAAACCAGGGAGAAAATTTCGTCTGGGTTTCCGTGTAGTTCGATTGGATATTCGATTTGCGCAATAATTTTGGTGTTGTTTTTGTCTAGACTGATTGCGAGCTGGCGCGCTTGTGCAATCGCATCGTCTACTATTTTATTCAAATCAAATGACTGGCCTTCCTCAATTGTGGAGGTTTCAAGTTGAGACAGCGTCAATAGATCTTGGATGATATTTTCCATCCTGCGTCCTTGAGCAGCTGCATTTTCTATAGCCTTCAGGGTTGCTCCGGTCACTAATTGATGGTCGATTAAGGTCTCTAGGTACCCATTTACGACAGTAAGAGGTGTTTTAAGTTCGTGTGAGACGTTGGCAATAAAGTCTGATCGCATTTCATTTGTTTTTTTGAACTTGGTGACATCACGAATCAGGATGATCCTTGTATTTCCAATATCTCTGGTGAAGCAAAACTCAATAGATACCCCTGTATCTTGAATATTATCTATGACGATTGGCTCTTGATAGTCCTGTGATTCCGCGTATTGCTTGAGGCTCGGAGATCTAATTAACGAAAATAGAGATGCGCCTCTGTCGTTTGATTGGCTTAGATCTAATAGCTGCTCAGCCATGTGATTGATCGTTATGAGGGTCCAATTTGTATCGGTTATTACTACTCCAAGGGGCAAGTTACTTACCACATTCTTAAGATCCGCTAATTCCCTTGAAATTGACTCAGTTTTCTGGGCGGTAGCAGACCGTTCTAGGATAATTCTCTTAAAAATATCGGCCCACAAATCTGATGTTTCCGGAGGTTCAGGGCTTTGTTCATTACTGAGCCAATTGTAGAAACGGTTTCGGTGCCAGAGAGTAATGCCTAGAAAGGTTGCTAATACAATTAAAAATGATTCTATGAAATGACCGGTTATGGTGCCCAGCACTCCCCCGGCGATAGCTAAAGAAATAATTTCAACGATGGTCGTGGTGTAATTATTTTTCATGAGCTGGTTTGAAATTTGTTCCTGCGGATTACCTGTTGGTGCTTGTGGTATTTGGTGGATCAAAACGATAGCCAGTGCCTCTGACAGTTTGGATCATTTCACTATGGTTCTCTCCTAAAATCTTACGTAGTCGGCGAATGTGTACATCGACTGTTCGATCGTCGATATAAACATCGCCCCCCCAAACTCGATCAAGCAACTGGGAGCGAGTAAACGCTCTATTGGGCTGCGTCATAAATAGTTGTAACAGTCGAAACTCGGTCGGGCTGAGAAGGAGAGAATGTCCATGAGCTGTAATTTTTTGCCCGACAGGATCGAGTCGAAGACCATCATATTCAACCGGCTCATCAATGCCTCTAGGAGTGGTCCTTCGTAAAACGGCCTTGAGCCTTGCTACGAGTTCTCGTGGCGAAAAGGGCTTAGTAATGTAATCGTCAGCCACTTCTAACCCGGTGATTTTTGCATCCTCTTCTCCACGGGCTGTAAGGAGAACTAAAGGAATTTCTGCAGTATCAGGATTTTTACGGATTCGTCTGCATAACTCCAGTCCCGATGTTTTCGGCATCATCCAGTCGATGATGGCCAGATCAGGTTGCAGAGACGCAATCTCTTGTAAGGCGGTTTGTGCATCGCCGGCATGAATTACTTCAAAGCCAGCCATTTCTAGAGCCATGGCGAGCATATCTCTTATGGACGACTCATCATCAACAATTAATACACGTCGAAGAACAGGGGGTTCCATGTGCTCTCCTTACCATTTCGCACATTATGATGAAACCATAGTTGTGTTACGAATGTGTTACAGAATGATCAGACAGCAAACAAGCCTTTGTCTTGTTAAAAGATTTGGCTGATCGAACAAGCTAGAGGAGTTAAAAAAATCAAGATGCTAATACTTCGATAATGAGTGTCTTGGGTACTTGAGATATGATCTGTGACCGTTCGATTATCAGCCTTCTAGTTTTCGTGTAGATGCCGCTGTATTTGACGTTATTGGTCACAAGGCCTTGTGGCACGCCGAAGTTTTGCCGGGATCTAAATGGCGCGCCCGAGAGGATTCGAACCTCTGACCTCTGCCTCCGGAGGAAATTGCTCTCTGAGGAAACTCAACATTGGCAATACCTCCAGATCCAAAATTTAGACCTGTGCATGTTTTGTGACCACGGATTATTGATTTTTTGATTGGCATAACGAATGAAAATAATGAACATTTCGCGTTTACTGGTTTGGCATTCGGTTAAAGAAAAAGTTCGATGAGACAATTGTTAATGCTATTAACCGCTGAAATTTTTCGGTTGCGTGACAAAAACGTTACGCTTCTGTTACAAAGTATTTACCTTCTATAAAGGTGAAGTGAAGTATAAAAAAAAGGAGTTTTCCATGAAAAAATTACTCATAGCCGCCTCGGTCGCGGCATTAGCGCACACTGCTCAGGCCGCCACCCTTAATCTGTATTGCTCAGCCCAGGAAGATTGGTGCCAGCTGATGTCGAAGACTTTCGAAGAAAAAACTGGGATCAACGTCAAGATGCAGCGTAAATCATCTGGAGAGACCTTCGCGCAGATTCGTGCAGAGTCAGCGAATCCAAAGGGAGATGTTTGGTGGGGTGGTACCGGTGACCCACATCTGCAGGCAGCTGAAGAAAAACTGACCGCACCATATGTTTCTCCTATGAGAGGTGAGCTCCAGGACTGGGCAATTAGCCAGGCGAAGAGCGCGGGCGATCGGACCATTGGGATTTATTCAGGCGCGCTGGGATATGGATATAACACCGATCTCCTTAAGAAGAATAACCTCCCTGCACCGACCTGTTGGAAGGACCTCCTGAAGCCCGAGTTCAAGGGCCACGTGCAGATCGCTAACCCGAATTCATCGGGCACCGCGTACACGACTCTGGCGACGATGATGCAACTCTTTGGCGAGGGTGGTGGATTTGATTATATGAAGGGCCTCCACAAAAACGTGAACCAGTACACGAAATCAGGCTCGGCTCCAATTAAGGCATCGGCGCGTGGTGAGAGCACTGTTGGTATCGTGTTCATGCACGACGCCGTTAAGCAGGCTGTCTCTGGCTTCCCGATCAAGGTAGTTGCTCCATGCGAGGGAACTGGCTACGAGATCGGCTCGATGTCGATCATCGATGGGGCCCGCAACATGGACTCAGCGAAGAAGTTCTACGATTGGGCTTTATCGGCCGATGCGCAGTCCCTGGCTTTGCAGGTGAAGGCGTTCCAGGTTCCGTCTAATAAGGGCGCCAAGACTAGCCCTTCTGCGCCTGACTTGGCATCAATCAAGCTCATTGACTACGACTTCAAGAAGTATGGATCTAGCGCTGAGCGTAAGCGTTTGCTGAAAAAATGGGACGACGACGTTTCCACGTTACCGCAATAGTTTAGTTCGTTGAGTCAGCGTTGAAGCGCGACCTACAAAAAGCCGGCATTGACTCCAACCTGCGACTTTGGTTGCTGGTTGGGGTCGCTGGCTTTTTCCTTTTACCTTGGTACGGACTCGAGGATTTTTGGACGCTCGAGTGGGTGCTGTCTTTTCCTTTGTTCTCGTCGGATAACCCGTCGGGTCTGTATTTAATTCTAAAGGGCGACTCGCTCTGGATCTTGCCTGGTTTAATTACGTTTTTAGTCAGCGGTGCCGCGCTTCGTATCCCGCGAACTGATCCTAACTACTCTCGGTTGCTCATGATCACCGGGCTCTCGACTGTTTTATTGGTCGTCGCACAGGGGCTGTCGATTGGGATCAGGGGCTGGACAACTGGGTGGCTGACCGAGCTTTTTGGTGCCCTGGAGGCCCGCCAGTATGGGATGGGTTACGGTGGTCTTATTTTTACTGTGTCCGCGTTGATGATTTTCTGTCATGGGTTGGCGTCACGCCCGCGCAAGGGCGCGGATCTATTCGTGACGGGCGCGATCGGGCTAGTGACCGCGGTGGTTACCGTGTTCGTATTTTTCCCGATATTTATCATGTTGATGTCTGCGTTCAGGACAGAGGACGGCGGGGGTTCGCTTGTCTTATTTTTTCAGAGACTGGTCGAGTCAAAGCTCTGGCAGATTGACTGTCTTCTAGGGGCCGGGTCTTGCGGTGTTGCCGTCAACTCCTTCCTGCTGGCCGTCTGTGTCGGGATCATCACCACCGTGCTGGGGCTCTGTTTTGCGCTGGTTATCGTGAGGACAGGGTTTCGTTTTAACAAGGTCCTCAGGGCACTGTCTGTGGTACCAATCATCACCCCGCCGTTTGTTATTGGGCTCGCGATTATTCTGCTGTTTGGGCTCAGTGGCACCGTCACGACAACGGTCGCCGAGTGGCTAGGATTGAACCCGAGCCGCTGGGTTTATGGGTTTATCGGGGTGATGATCGCACAGACCTTGGCGTTCACACCGATCGCGTTTTTGGTATTGATTGGGGTCGTTGAGAGCGTCTCGCCTAGCCTTGAAGAGGCATCCCAAACACTCCGCGCGGATCGATGGACAAGCTTCAGGACCGTGACCTTACCCCTGATAAGACCGGGCCTCGCCAACGCGTTCCTGCTCGGGTTCATCGAGAGCATGGCTGACTTCGGCAACCCCCTCGTGCTGGGCGGTAATCTAGACGTCCTCTCGACGGAGATTTTCTTTGCGATTGTTGGTGCCCAATACGACCAGAGCGGTGCCGCTATTCTTGCCACTATCCTGCTCGGGTTTACGCTGCTCGCTTTCTATTTCCAGCGGTTTTGGCTGGGTAAGAAGAGCTATGTCACTGTGACTGGGAAGGGCGACTCAGGAATCCCTACCCAGTTACCGAAACGGGTAGCGATCCCAGCCATTTCTGTTGTCACTGTTTGGACTATTTTCACCTTTGTCGTGTACGGGATGATTTTGTATGGGTCGGTCGTAGAGCTCTGGGGAGTCAACAACACACTGACCTTCAAGCACTACATCACCGCGTTCGGACTCGATTGGAAGGACGGCATTGTCTGGTCAGGTGCGGCATGGGACAGTTTCTGGACCACGATGATGATCTCGGTTACGGCGGCCCCTTTTACCGCGGCACTTGGTCTGCTTACCGCCTATCTTCTGACGCGGCAGAAGTTCTATGGGCAGAACGCGTTTGAGTTTGGGACGATGCTGTCTTTCGCGATCCCGGGAACGGTCATAGGTGTCAGCTACATTCTTGCCTTTAACGTGCCCCCTATTGAGATTACCGGGACAGGGTTAATCTTGGTGATCAGTTTTATATTCCGAAACATGCCGGTGGGGGTCAGGGCTGGGATCGCGTCGATGACCCAGATCGATAAGTCATTAGACGAGAGCTCGGCGACACTTGGCGCATCGACGTGGGCCACGCTTCGGCACGTCATCATGCCGCTATTGAAATCAGCGACCGTCGCAGCCCTCGTTTACTCTTTCGTTCGGGCGATGACGGCTATTTCAGCGGTCATATTCTTGGTATCTGCCGAGTATGATATGGCGACGAGTTACATCATTGGCCGCGTCGAAAACAACGATTATGGGCTAGCGATTGCTTACTCGACGACTCTCATCGTCGTGATGCTATCCGCAATCCTCCTTTTACAGTTCCTGGTTGGCCGCACAAAAATTGGACGACGACACGCAAAATTGGAATCGATATGAGTCAGGTAATTAAGACAAATGCCGCAGATGTTCGCTTTGAGGGTGTTTCAAAAATTTACGGAAAGGGCGCCGTGGCGGTCGGCGATGTTGATCTAGCTGTCGAGGCGGGGACCCTGGTGACACTCCTTGGACCCTCAGGTTGCGGTAAAACCACCACACTCAGGATGATCGCGGGGCTTGAATTACCTACCTCGGGCAAAATTTTTGTTGGAGGCGAGGATGTAACTGACCTCCCGGCTACGCAGCGAGACATTGCGATGGTGTTTCAATCCTACGCATTGTTTCCGCACATGTCTGTAAAAGAGAACATCGCTTATGGACTAGAAAACTCTGCGATGGGCCGCGACGAGATTGCAGAACGGACGGCCATCGGTATGGATCTAGTAGGACTAAAGGGTTTTGAAAGCAGGCTTCCGTCTGAGCTGTCAGGTGGCCAACAACAGAGGGTCGCGGTCGCGAGAGCGATCGTACTTGAGCCGCAGGTTCTGTTATTCGACGAACCGTTATCTAATCTCGACGCAAAGCTACGTCGTCAGGTCCGAGAAGAAATTCGTGAGCTACAGGTGAGTCTGGGACTGACCGTGGTCTATGTGACACATGATCAGGAAGAGGCGCTAGCCGTGTCCGACGAGATCGTGGTCATGGACAAGGCTAGGATTGCCCAAATTGGATCCCCTGTGGATCTGTACGAGAGACCTAACTCCGTGTTTGTCGCTGACTTTATTGGCGAGGCAAATATTTTGGGATGTGAGGTCATTGACCGTAGCGAAGATCGGTCATCGGTTCGCGTGGGCGGTTATGAGTTTGATGTTGGGAATGTCGTGCCTTCAGGTAGAGAGGTAAGACTGGCGGTACGTCCCCGAAATGTTGTTCTGTCAACGGATGAGAATGCCAACGCGCTTTCGGGGACGGTTAAAAAAGTGTCGTACGTTGGTAGCCACTACGAGTACACCATCGCGGGCTCCTTTGGTGAAATTTTCGCTGTCGAGGACTCGGGACTCCCGGCAAAGTCAGAGGGTAGCGAGGTATCGATCACTTTCAAGGATGGGGGCTCTTGCCTAGTGCCGATCTGATCAAATCATCCTCTCCGAAATGGTCATCTGCCATTTTTACTAGGTTTTCGAAGACGCCAGGCCAACCGGTAATTACGCGGCCTCCATAGGCAATCATTTCTTTTGCATTTTGATCCTCTGTAAGCCCCCCGGCCTCTTTCACTATTAGTTGGCCGGCGAGGCAGTCCCATGCATTCATATGATGTTCGATGTATCCGCTATAACGCTGATCTGCTACATGCGCGAGTGATAGTGCCCCGGACCCATTTCGGCTAAATACCCCTCCATGTTTAAAAATTTCATTTACTACGGCGACTACTGGTTTGGTTGTAGTGCGGCCTGAGTAACCAAGGCTTAATGTACTGTTAGCGATCGTGAATTTCTTCTTCGGTGAGAGTTGACGGTCGTTCAAAAACGCCCCTTGGTTTAATTGTGCTGAAAATAGTTCGTCACAATTGGGGTCATAAATTACCCCCGCTACGGTTTCTTGATGTTCTGCGATAGCGATGACTATGCACCATGCAGGTACGCCAGAAATATAATTTGCAGTACCGTCGATTGGATCTAGCACCCACTGCAGCTTTGCTGACTCATTGGTTCGGCCAAATTCTTCACCCACGATTCCATCATCAGGATAAGCTTCTTGGATCTTAGCGCGTAGATACAATTCGGTAGACTTGTCTACCTCTGAAACAAAGTCTTGCGCACCCTTGGCTGTAATCGCCAAGTCTTTCCAGTTGGAAAACGCTTTTAAGGCTTCGACCGACGAATTACGAGCAATTTGTTTGGCAAACTCTAAACGCGAACGGACGTCCGTCATGTTTCAACCTCGACTCTTAGCTTTTAGCATCTCATGAAGTACATTAGTCTGACATAGTTTAATAAGCTATGCGCTACTGTAGACACGCCGATTCCGGCGATTTGTGTAATCGCTTAAAACTTCAGAGGGACTTCTTTTCGTTTCCCAAGCTTTAAGTAGCCAGGTAGTTTCAAGCTCACCGAGCCAATCGTCACTAGGTGGGTCTAGATCGAGGTTACTCGGAAATGGGTATGCATCGACCATCGCACGGATTGCGCGTGAAACTAAGTTTCTGTCTGTATTATTCAATAAGTGTGGATAGACAAATCTCACAAGAGCTGGGAAGTCGAGGTGTTCCATGGGCTTTGCCAAGGCTGACGAAATCTGCAGTAAGTTGACGAGTCTTGGATTTGACGTCTTGTTCCCACCGGCCGCATGAAAGATGCTTGGATTAAAGAAAACCAAATCCCCTTTTTTGAATGGAACTTGACTGAACTCACGCTCGAATCGCTCTTGCTCTTCAGGCCGGCGGTAGGTGAGGTAACCATCGCTGTCGTTTTGTGATCCAAGTAAAAGTTTAGTTGGCCCCATCTCCACCGGGACGTCGCAGTGAATGATCCCGCCCTGAAGCGTTAGTTTTGACGAGGCTTGGCGAATAAGATCAGGCATCTCTGCCACAAGGGATTCAGGGTAGAAGCCCAGGTGGTAGTCACGGTGTCCGGTCTGCGGTGCACCACCGGGAACTACAACGTTAACTTGTGCAGTGATCTGATATAGCGGGCCAAGCCAAGCCTCACTGACTCGATGCAACCATTCGTTGCCATAATATTCTGCAAACAGATGAGGAGCATCTTCAGCTAACTTGTTGAGGGCGTTCCAGAGCCGTCGATTCGAACCTGAAGCAAAATGATCCGCTGCATGGTTACCCTCGCTTTGTATTCGCTCAGAGAATGCGTCCGAGACTGAATCCAACAACGCTAGATCTTGATAGGCGCCTCGAATAATTAGGGCGCCGGCGCCATTCTCTAGCCGCTCCTGAATTTCGTCTACACTTACATTCTGGTCATGGTGGATAACTATTTGATCATCCATTCATGCTCCGGATCGTTTTTAAAGTGCCAGACGCGTTTTGGTCCAGCCATTACGTTTAGGTAATAGTTATCATAACCGTGCGCTGCACCGACTGGATGGTATCCCTCTGGTACTTTGACACAGTCTCCATTCTCAACAGCCATCGTTTCGTCGATTGATCGGTCATCGGTATACACGCGTTGAAAAGCGAAGCCTTGTGGTGGGTTAACGCGATGATAATAGGTTTCTTCCAACGCCGATTCGATAGGGATATTGTCAATACAATGCTTGTGGGGGGGATAGCTCGACCAGTGTCCGGCTGGAGTGAAAACCTCGACTACAAGAAGGGAGTGTGCTGGCTGGGTTTCCGGCAAGATATCGTGAATGTAGCGTGTATTGCTGCCTTGTCCACGGGCACTCTGTGTTTGATCTGATTTTTTTATCCGGCGAGCAGGTAAAGATGATCCGCCCGGCGCAGAGCAGAAGGCCAGCTCGAGCTCGTCTAGAGCGGTTAACTTTACAGTTTCCTGTTCTGGCACATACAAATGCTCGGTTAATTCTTGGTCAAATAAGTTCTCTCGTCCGCCGACAGCATCAAATCGGCTATCGCTAAGTTGCGCATCAAATGTTCCTGTGATCGGAACTAAACAAAACTCTCTATCATTAGTTTCGAACTCGTGGGTCTCTTGGGCTTTAAGCTTAACGACTTTGAAGCCGACGAAGCTCCATTCTGCATTTTCTGGCGTTATATCTATAACGGTTCCGTATCTTGCGTTGGGTTTGACCAATAAAGAGGTCATACGGTACCTCCCAAGGAAGACTCGAGTTCAACAAGCTCTTGTCCGCCCGCCATTAAATCCTGGAGCTCTTCTGGTGTTATTTCGCCTTTATTGGCGGTGCCCAGTGTTTTGCCACGATTTAATACCGTGAATCGATCACCAACGGCGAGCGCATGACGAACATTGTGGGTTATGAAAACGACCGCGATTCCGTTTTTACGGACCCGATCTACAGTGGCAAGCACATTTGCTGTCTGTCGGACGCCGAGTGCCGATGTTGGTTCGTCGAGAATCAGTACTTTTGCACCAAAATATACCGCGCGAGCGATTGCCACCGTTTGTCGCTCACCACCTGACAAGGTCCCCACCGCTTGGTGTGGTCCACGCAAATTAATGCCCATTTTACGCATCTCGTCCATGGTGACTTTGTCGGCCCGCTCGTGATCGAATAGGTTGAAACCGAAGCGCCTCTGTATTGGTTCATTACCCATAAAAAAGTTTCTACTAACACTCATTAACGGGATCATTGCCAGATCCTGATATACCGTTGCGATACCTTGGCTGATAGCTTGCCGAGGATCTTCGAACCGAACTTCTTGGCCTCGCATCAGAAGACGCCCCGATGTCGGTGCGTGTACTCCTGACATTGTCTTGATCAGCGTCGATTTACCTGCGCCATTATCTCCCAGTAGGCAATGACACTCACCTTCCGAAACAGAAAAATTGACACCCCCAAGAGCTATGACCGTCCCAAAATGTTTCTCTACATCCTGCATTTCGAACAATGGATCCATGGTCATTTTTCTCCCGTAATAATTCGGCGGATATATGTATTGAGAATCACAGCCGCCAATAACAAAACGCCCAAAAAGACACGGAACAGAGAGCTTTCTACGCCGGCAAAAAATAGCCCTTGCTGAACAACTCCGAAGATCAAAGCACCAAGAGCGGCCCCGATGACACTTCCATAACCACCTGTCAACAAAGCTCCTCCGATGACAACAGCGATGATGGCTTCGAATTCTTTTAGGAGACCTCTGTCTGCTCCGGCTGACCCGAATTCCATGACCTGACATGTTGCGAAAACGCATGCGCAAAATGCTGAGAACATGAACATTAAAATCTTGACCCGATTGACCGGGACACCGGCATAACGTGCCGCCTGCGCGTCACCTCCGGAGGCGAAAATCCAATTGCCGAAGCGGGTCCGTGTTAGTACGAAGTGCCCAAAAATGACCAAACCGATTGCCCACAAAATGAGCGCAGGGATTCCATCGACGACCGGCTGCCCAGCTCGACTTCCACGCTCGAAAACGTCGATTAATCCAAGATCAGCGAGCCAAACGAAGACGGGTTCACCCACCTTTCCACCGAATAGAGATGCGAGCCAATCGCCATCTGCAGCATCGGAGACTCCCCCGATAATCGTCTTCCTCTCAATTAGTTGAGGAAAGAAGATTGTGAATCCACGAAGAATAAACAAGAAGGCGAGAGTAACGATGAAGCTAGGCAGACCCGTTCGGATGACGATATACCCGTTGAGCGCTCCCAACGCAGTACATAATACAAATGTAACGCAAATCGAGGTCCATACAGGCCACTGAAGAGTGACTGAAAATATGGCTATCATCATCCCCGCGAATCCAATCATGGATCCGACCGATAGATCAAATTCTCCGGCGATCATGAGAAGGCACGCCCCCACCGCAATAATCATGAATTGTGCGCTGACAGTTGACCAGTTGAGGACTCCGCGGGGACTAAACATGCCGCTGTCGAAGGCCAGGAAACCGAAGAACAGAAAGACAATAATGGTGCCGGCGATACTTCCGAGTTCGGGCCGAACTAGTGCTTGTCGTAGTGGGGATATATTTTTAATTCGTTCATCTTGAGTTGAATCACTCATTCGCCTGATCCTTGTAGCCGAGACACCCAGCAGGTGCCTCGGATTGATCTAACTAAAAGTTAGTTTAGCGATACTCGCCAGCAAATTTTTCAACTAACGTCAATCCTGACTTTGTGACAAAACCGGGACCCGAATTGATGTTATTACCAGGCAGCACGCCGTACCGATGGTAGTTAGCGAGGACTACGACTGGAAGATACGCCTGGAGGAATGGTTGTTGATCAATACCCCACTGGATAACGTCGCTCTTGATTCCTTTAACGATTTCAGTACCAAGATCAAACGTACCGAAGTAGATATCACCTGCCATGCCATTCTCATCAAGCGCTAAGAGTGTTGGATCAGCTGAGGTTGGACCTAGTGTTAAAACCGCATCAGTTTTCGGATTCGCGTCAAGATATGCGAGTACCTTATTCTTAATTTCAGACGGATCTTGTCCTGAGTCGATCATCTGGTTACCGAGGTCGATACCCAATCCATCAGCAAATCCTTTGCATCGTTCTGTCGACGATGGGCTGCTAATGTAGTGATTTACACACAGGAAGCTCTTAACACCGTCGCCTTTGGCTCTCAGACCGGCAGCGTAGCCTGCGTCATACTCTGGCTGGCCGACATACATTAACGCGCCAACTTCCCGTGCTTGCTCGGGAGTTCCAGAGTTCATGATAATCACATCGACGCCAGACGCGACGGCTTCCTTGATAGGGCCCGATAAGACATCGTAATCCGCGAGTGTGGTGATGATGCCATTAGGATTAGATGCTGCTGCTTGCTCGATAATACGAGCCATATCAGCTAAGTCTCCGGTTGGTGGATTCCGATACTCGACTTCCACACCCATCTGGTCTCCAGCGAGCGCGATTCCGTTTTTGATGGTGTTCCACCAGCTGTCTGAATCAGGTGCGTGAGACACAAGTACATAACGCTCGTTGCCATGCCCCGCGGCGTTTGCAACGACACCAGTGAGCGATGCTACAGCGAGAGTTGAAGCTACAGCTAAATGCTTAAATATTTTTTTCATGGGTTAACTCCAATTTTTATTAGGACAAGAACAGCACACATGTGACAATTCTTAGGCCCACATTAATAGTCGTTGAAGAGTTTTGCAACCGGTTGCAAAATAGAGACGATGAGTGTGTTTCAGAATGTTTAATGGGAGGTGCTCGCATGAGTCAGCATAGCAGCAAGCGCGCTACACTCAGCGAGGTGGCTGCCCTCGCTGGTGTATCTCGGAGCGCTGTTTCCAGAGCATTTACTGAGGGTGCTTCAGTGTCTGTGAAAACGCGCTCGAAAGTTGAGCGAGCGGCTCAAGAACTAGGATACCGACCAAATGTTTTAGCTCGTTCGTTAACAACCAGGAAAACCGGATTAGTCGGACTCGTCGCCAATAACTTCCATAATCCGATTTTTCTCGAAGTCTTTGACTTGTTCACTCGACAGTTACAAACCGTTGGATTACGGCCACTGATCGTCAATTTAACAGAAGAAACTGATCCTCAACGTAGTGTTCAGCTTCTCCTCGAATACCAGGTTGATGCTGTAGTCGTCGCAAGTTCAACACTTCCAGTGGGATTTGCTGATAGCTTTTCGGAAGCCGGGATATCAGTTGTTCATGCTTTTGGCCGACCAACCAATCGCAAAGATATCAACGTGATCGGGATCGACAATATTGAAGCTGGCCGTATTGCTGCTCGTCGCTTACTTGCAAGCGGATATAACGATGTCGGTTTTTTGGGTGGTCCTGAAAAGGCAACCTCAACTCGTGATCGTTTAGAAGGATTTCTCGATGTTTTAAGTGATTATCCAAAGATCAAGACTCGAGTACATTTTGCCGGGGATTATACCTTTGAGGCAGGGTTTGATGAGATGGCTTCAATGATTTTACGGGGCCTTAGTCAAGCATACTTCTGTGCGGACGACGTGATTTCAATTGGAGCTATGTCAGCGCTTCGTCGAGCCAACTTTCGCATTCCCGAACAAATCGGCATTATTGGTTTCAACGATATGGAAATGGCCGGTTGGGACAACATTCGCCTCACGACGATTCACCAACCGTTGGACCAAATTATCGAAGAGTCGGTTATTTGCCTTAAAGGGATGTTAACGCTCAACACCAGAAAGACTTATCAAAAACTTCTGCCCTGTCATATAGTTGAGAGAGACACGCTGCCCGCTCTTAGTTGATCTCCACCCATTCGCCGTTAGCTTGCCCAGATTTAGCGACGGCATAAATTGCCTTAATTGATTCGGCTCCGTCGATCGCAAGGGGTAGTAACGATGTACCGGCAGACTGTCCGTTATCTGAGTCTTCAGTGATTACTGAATGAAGTTCCGCGTAAATGTTGGCAAAGGCTAACGGCATCCCTTCAGCGTGCCCGATAGTGACACGACTTGACTTATCGGCTTCTGCCGAGAGGTTTGCCTCTCCACGCTCGATAATCGTCGTACGACCGCCAACAGGGGTGTAATAAAGTTGATTGGGTTGTTCTTGTGTCCATCTCAGGCCGCCCGTTTCGCCAAAAACTTGGATGGCAAGTCCGTGCTGACGGCCAATCGCGCAAGCACTGGTCCAAAGGCGACCTACGATTCCGTTAGTCATCCTGAAATTAACCATCGCATCGTCTTCTAGCTGACGACTTGGGATAAGGCTGACGGTATCAGCTGATACTGACTGAACTCGTTGATCAGTGATGAAAGTTGCGAGATGCAGTGCATGTATTCCACAATCCGCAAACTGCGCAGAAACTCCGATTTGAGCCGGATCATAACGCCATCGGATTCGAGGGTTATCTGCGTCTGTTGCATCCGCATGATGTCCATGAGCAAATTCTGCAAATACCATTCTCACTTTTCCGATATCACCTCGGTTCACCATCGCTTTCATATGACGGACCAGGCTATATCCCGAATAACCATAATTAACCGCACAGATGGTTCCGGTTGTCTCCGATAAGTGTGCAAGTTCTAGCGATTCTTCAACGGTCATCGTTAGTGGCTTTTCGCATAGAACGTGGAACCCTTCGCTTAGAAATGCTTTGGTGATTTCAAAATGTGAATTATTTGGAGTCGCAACAGTGACTAAATCGACTCGGTCATCTCGATCCCTTTCTCCAGCCAACATCTCCTGCCAGGATCCATAGCTTCTATTGGGATCAAGGCCCAGATCTATGCCAAATTGCTTCCCTTCATCCGGACGATGATCGAGCGCACCAGCGGCGAACTGAAAATATCCATCTAAGCGTGCGCCAAGACGGTGGGCTGGGCCAATTTGGCTGCCTCTGCCGCCGCCAATTAATCCCCACTTCAGTGTGTTCATCCGTATGCTCCTCAAAAACCTACTGCTGACAGGAATTGGCGATTTGCAATTGCATCCTGCAATGGTGAGATATCGAGCGTGGGGTCACAGTCCTGTTCGACTGTCAGCCAGCCGTGATAGCCGCGTTCAAGCAACAGCTGTCGGGCAGTGACGAAATCAACTGATCCTTTGCCAAGGTTACAAAAAATACCTTGGCCACAAGCGTCATAAAATCCAGTTTGATTTTCAATCACTGCTAATTGGACGTCTGGATCTATGTCTTTAGCGTGTACGTAGGACACTCGGTCAAAGTTTTTGTCGATGAAAGCGATTGGATCGAAGCCTGCGTATGTTTGGTGTCCCGTATCGACGCATATTTTAAGATATTGCTCATCAATTTCTTGAAGCAGTGCATCGAGCTCCGCCTTAAAATCCATAAAACCACCCGCATGTGAATGGATACTAACGGTCAAGCCATATTCGTCAGTCCCCATTTTGGCAACATCACGAATTCTGTCGACAAACAAAGCCCAGTCTGCCTGCGCCATTGTGATCGCTTCGTTCGGTCTCCCAGCGTATGGCGCGCGCTGTTCTGAAATTGAATCAATCAAAACCATTTGTTTCGCGCCGTGTGCTGACAGAGCAGCGGCAGTCCTTCGAGCTTTTTCGACAACATCTGCTTTGGCGTCAGCATCGTGAAATGGTTGGAAAACAACACCACCTATCAGCTCTAGCGAATATTTTTCTAATGCGTCACCTAGCTCGCCGGGATCTTCTGGCATGAAGCCGATAGGACCCAGTTCAATGCCATCATAGCCCGACTCTCGACATTCTATTAAGACAGATTCCCAGCTTGGGTTTCTGGGATCATCTGCCCATTCAACTCCCCAAGAACAGGGCGCATTACCAATTTTGATTGACATAAAAAATCCTCACACAAAGGTCCAAGATTGTGTTTGATAAGACTGGCGGATAGCGGTACAAACTTTCATTACTTCAAGCCCATCCTTAAACGATGGGGAGGCGCGCTTGATGCCAAGAATAGCCTGGTAAAAAGCTACTTGCTCGATGATGATCTGATCCTGATATCCAGTTCCATGTCCCGGTCCTTGGCAAAACATTGCGTACTGACCATGTCCGGGCGCTGCAAGAATGCGTTGAAATCCGGCATCTTGGTTTGCCCGGTACAGATGCAAACTGTTCTGGTCTTCTTGATCAAATCTTAGCGCTCCCTTCGTACCATGTACCTCATAAGTCAATCCCATCTTTTTTCCATGTGCGACGCGCGATGCCGAAATAAAACCATTGGCTCCGTTGGCGAACGAACACATGCATTGCACCTGATCGTCGTTAGCATCTGGATTCGCTTTTTCATTTCTAACGTTGGAGTGTTGTTTCATATCTGCAATGACAGCCGTTATGGGTCCCGCTAGCGTCAAAGCGTTATGAATCGGATGTGGCATCAAATCACCGAGCGTGCCATTGGCGTCACCTACTTTTCGCCACTCATTACAATCGGCGTTGACAAGAAAATCCTCATGATGTTCGCCTCGATACCAGATTATCTCGCCAATCGTTTTCTCATCTAACAACTTTTTTGCGAGAGCCGTTGCCGGGGTCTGAATGTAGTTATATCCGACTAAATTCGGTAAATGGCTGGCCAGTTTGACGATCGATTGGGACTCCGCGATATCTCGCCCCATAGGCTTTTCACACAATATCGCTTTACCGGTCTTTGCTGCCAATTCGACGAAACGAAGGTGCGTGCTTTGTGGGGAGGCAATGATGACGGCATCGATTTGATTGTTTTGAAGGAGGGACTCTGCTGACTCGAAGGCATGCCGAAATCCATACTTTTCTTTGTACTGCGCGGCCGACTCTGGTGTTGAAGCAGCGACGCCTTCAAGCCGGATCTCGACGCCTAACTCTGCGTTTGCAGAAGCAACCCTAGCAGCCACGGCGTGGGCTTTTCCCATGTAACCACCACCGATTACACCGACCCTGATTATTTTGCTCTTGTCCGACATACTGCTCTCTGGTTTGCAACCGGTTGCAAAGTTTGTATTCTTTAGTATCGCAAAGCAATAGTAACTGAAGAAGGTTATGTCCGAATTCGTAAAACTGACAGTAGCTCAAGCCATCGTCAAATACCTCGAGAACCAGTGGATAGAGATTGATGGATCACGCCTACGCTTGTGCGGTGGCGGTTTCGGGATTTTTGGTCATGGCAACGTGACTTGTCTCGGTGAAGCGCTTTTTGACTCCCGAGATACCTTGCCCCTTTTTCGAGGACAGCATGAGCAGGGCATGGGCTTCGCTGCGGCCGCTTACGCGAAGTATTGGTTACGGAAACGATTTATGTTTTGTACGGCTTCGGCCGGGCCCGGTACAGCTAATTTAGTGACTTCGGCCGCACTCGCGATGGCGAACCGATTACCTGTCTTGATGTTGTGCGGTGACAACTTCGTTACCCGACTCCCTGACCCAGTGTTACAGCAGGTCGAGCATTTTGGAGATCCCAGCCTTGGCGTCACAGATTCCTTTAAATCCGTGGCGAGGTATTGGGATCGGATTTCGCATCCGGCACAAATTATTCAATCACTACCGCAGGCCATTCAAACAATGTTAGACCCTGCGGATTGTGGACCAGCCTTTATTGCTCTTCCTCAAGATGTCCAAGGCTGGGCCTACGAGTTTCCATCGCAGTTTTTTGTCGAACGGACCCATGTGATTCGCGAAGTCTGTGCTGACCCACGTGAACTTACGGGTGCGGCGCGGATGATCCAATCTGCGAGTAGGCCGCTGATCATAGCGGGAGGGGGCGTGCAGTATGGTGATGCGGTCGAGGAGCTGACTAACTTTGCTGAGCTTCATCAGATACCAGTCGCGGAAACCATCGCGGGACGAGCGAATTTGCTGTGGGACCATTCACTCAACGCCGGACCGATAGGGGTAACAGGATCTGATAGCGCCAATGCGATGGCGGCGGAAGCGGATGTCGTGATTTGTGTTGGGACGCGGCTCCAAGACTTCACTACGGGCTCTTGGAGTTGTTTTTCAAAAGGCGCGCAACTTGTATCCATCAATCCGGGACGATTTGATGCCAACAAACATATGGCTACCGCTGTTATCGGAGGCGCCAAATCGAGTCTACCTGCATTAAGTGATCTATTAGGTGATTTTGCATCCGGAAGGCAGTGGATTGAAAAACTGACTCAGGAGCAAGCACATTGGGGCGCGATTCGTAATAAGAACACCGATGCCAACGCCGGTCCCAATCGATATTCGCAGGCAATTGGTGTGGTCAACAAGCTGTGCAATGTAGAGGACAGAGTGGTTGCTGCAGCCGGTGGATTGCCTGCTGAGATCACAGCAAATTGGAGAACACTCGGAATCGGCACGGTCGATGTCGAGTTCGGATTTAGTTGTATGGGCTATGAAATCTCGGGTGGTCTCGGTGCGCGCATTGCACAACTTCAAAACCGCCAAGACGCGGATACGATTGTCTTTGTCGGTGATGGCTCCTACCTACTGCTGAACAGCGATTTGTATTCCGCTGTCATCACGGATCATAAGCTTATTTTAATAGTACTGAACAACGATGGATTCGCTGTCATCAATAAACTCCAAACTGGAAAAGGAAATGCCAGTTACAACAACCTTTTTGTGGATACTCCAACCGCGACTGTGCTGAAGCCTGTAGATTTTGTTAGTCATGCCGCGAGCTTGGGAGCGGACTCTGAAAAAGTTAACAACGCCGAGGAATTGGAGTTAGCGTTCGCTCGAGCCAAAGCATCTCAGAACAGTTACGTGATTGTCATGGACGTAGATCCATACGAGGGATGGACAACAGAAGGACATGCATGGTGGGAAGTTGGTACACCTTCTGTCTCAAATCATCAGAGCGTTCTTGATGCGCACGTTGAGACTGAAGAAGGTCGCCATCAGCAAAGGCGAGGTGTTTAGTGATCGATCTCGACTTCGATCCTGCTAAGCCATTTCTCGTGCTGGGCAGAGCTGGTTTGGATATCTATCCGACACCAGTGAATACTAAAACTGCAGAGGTCGCAGAGTTTGTATCCGCTCTTGGTGGTTCCAGCGCGAATATCGCTGTGGCGTTGTGTCGATTAGGACAGAAGGCGTCATTAGTGACATGCGTGTCTGATGATGCAGTCGGTCGCTATGTAGAGAATCAGTTGCGACGTTACGGTGTTGATAGCCAGCGTGTCAGGCGTGTGTCCGGGGACTTTCGAACGAGTCTGGCCGTGGTTGAGTCGACCGTAGTTGACCATCAAAGTGTCATCTACCGAAATAATGCTGCCGATTTTCAAATGCATGAATCTGATATCGATACGTTAACAATGTCTGATTTTGCGGCACTGGTGGTGACGGGAACATGTCTGACTAAAAATCCTTCCAGACAGGCGGTTGTAAGAGCGTTAGCTCGCGCCAGAGATGCCGGTCTTACGACTGTTATGGATCTCGATTATCGACCCTATTCGTGGGAAACGGCTGATCATGCGAGGCAGGTATATAACGAGGCTGTTGCTCTCGTTGATATTGTTATCGGCAATGACGAAGAATTCGGACACATGGCGGGTAACTTTGATGCGGGCAGCGAATTTGCTAAGTCGCTTGCTGCTGCAGGAAGACTGGTGGTTTACAAAATGGGTGAGCGTGGAAGCCAGGCATATTTCAGCCAAGATGTAATAGTGACTGGCGTATTCCCAGTGACACCGATTAAACCAACTGGTGCGGGAGATGCGTTCTTGGGAAGTTTTTTAGCTAGTCTGTCAAGACAGGAAGGTCTAGCTAAGTCAATTATGTATGGCAGTGCCGGCGCTGCGCTTGTTGTAACAAGAGTCGGGTGCGCGCCCGCGATGCCGACACTCGAAGAATTGAGCCTGTTTGTCGATCGACATCAGGAATCTGTTGAACAACGCCTTGGGAGACTATGATGCATATTGCACCGTTCGATAATCAGAATCAGCCAATCGTCGATGTAGGAAACGACCGTGTTCCTCTCAATTACTTCAATATAGTGAAGTTACAAAAGGGTCAAAAATACTCCTATACGTTGTCCGATTATGAGTCATGCATCGTTCCAGCGACTGGCCGTGTGTCTGTGAGCGTAAATAATCGACAGATAGCCGAAATAGGTCTGCGAACAGAGGATGTGTGGGACGGAGAGCCCGAAGGAGTCTATGTCCCCACCGCTCTGGATTGCGTAGTTGAATGTATTTCTGACAGTGCCGAGGTTTTCGTAGCGGGTGCAAAATATGAGGAAACGCTCGCGCCATTCGCTGTTCTGGGCCACGAGATAGACATGGTCCAGTATGGCTCTGATGACACTAAGACCCATCGTAAGATTAAGCATATTCTAGGTCAGAAACAGCACGGTCAGGTCGGACGGCTGCTTGTATCTGAGCTTTTCACTGTGGGAGCAGGTGGTTGGTCGGGTTTTCCGAGCCACAAACACTCAGTAGATCGGGAGGGTGAGACGAAGCACGACGAGACATACAATTTCCGATTTAAGCCAAATAATGGCGGGGCATTGCAGTTGCTACAGCGTTCGGATTCGGATCCTGGCGAAGCTTTTCATGTAGTTGATGGATCAACTTTCTTGATTGATGACGGGTATCATCCTTGTTGCGTTTTCCCAGGTTGTGAAATGTACTACTTCACCATTTTGGGTGGAGCCACCACACGTGGTTTATCCCCGTACTTCCAGCCGGCCTATGCGGAGCAACTCGAGACGATCCCGGGTATGAAAGCGATGTGGAACAAGTTTAAATGATCGCAGGTCTGGGCGAGGTCTTAACCGATGCAAAAAAGGATAACCGCGCTATCGCTGGCCTTGTTTGCCTCGGTTGGGAAGATATGCGTGCCTACGTTAAAGCGGCTGAGCTTGAGAATCAGCCTGTTATTATCCAAGCCGGTCCAAGTTGTCGTAGGCACACACCCTTAAGGGTTCTTGGGCCGATGATGCGCTATCTGGCTGAAGAGGCGTCCGTGCCAGTCGTGGTTCATCTCGATCATGGTGCGAACATCGATGAATGCCGTCAGGCCATAGCATCCGGATTTTCCAGTGTGATGTACGATGGATCTCGCTTGCCATTA
>Ga0255767_1000834_pt1 | contig 27672 bp, 29 predicted proteins | sample 071ome_24_FD_179967 | JGI IMG/M metagenome (GOLD analysis project Ga0255767, IMG submission 179967) | Coastal salt marsh microbial communities from the Groves Creek Marsh, Skidaway Island, Georgia - 071402CT metaG (version 2) | ecosystem: Environmental > Aquatic > Marine > Intertidal zone > Salt...
CAGTTCGACCGACCGAGTATTTCGTTTTACTGTTTCTCGGCGCCGGAAGGTGAGATGGAAGATAGCGTGAGAGGTCCAAGGCCGCAACCGCCCAAAAGTCGGATTCGGAAAAAAAACACGAAAATTTCTCGGGGCCCCCGGCACCGTGCCCGCAAACGAAAACCGCGCCCCGAGGGGCGCGGTTCGAAAAACTCAAACACGCTGGTCGCTTAGGACATTGCCTTGATGCGTGCTGACAGGCGCGAGATTTTCCGCGAGGCGGTGTTGGTGTGCATGACGCCTTTCTGGGCGCCGCGCTGAATCTCCGGCTGGGCCGCGCGAAGGGCATCCTGGGCTGCCGATTTGTCGCCGGACGCGATGGCCGCCTCGACCTTTTTCACATAGGTGCGCACGCGGTTGAGCCGGTCACCGTTGATCGCGGCGCGGCGGGCGTTGCGGCGGATGCGCACTTTGGCAGAGTGGTGGTTTGCCATGTTCTGTCTCGAATTCGTTCGTAATTGGCCGCGGTGTATAGACCCGCTGACCGGGAGCGTCAAGGGCGCAAGCACCCGGAATTCCAACGAATTCCGGATGCCGCGCCGGGAGGCGAAAGGCGCCGCCTAGCTGTTGCGGAAATCGGGCTGGCGCTTCTCGACAAAGGCAGCCATGCCTTCCTTCTGGTCGTGGGTCGCAAAGGTCGAGTGGAACAGCCGCCGCTCGAAGCGCACACCCTCGTTCAGGGTCGTCTCATAGGCCCGGTTCACGGATTCCTTGGCCAGCATCACGATCGGGCGCGACAGATCGCAGATGGTGTCGGCAACCTTGACCGCCTCGTCCACCAGATCCTCCACCGGAACGACACGGCTCACCAGTCCAGCGCGTTCAGCCTCCTCGGCGTCCATCATGCGCCCGGTCAGGACCATTTCCATCGCCTTCGACTTGCCGACAAAGCGGGTCAGGCGCTGGGTTCCGCCTGCGCCGGGGATCGTGCCGATGGTGATCTCGGGCTGGCCGAAGCGGGCGTTCTCGGCGGCGATGATGAAATCGCACATCATCGCCAGCTCGCAGCCGCCGCCCAGCGCATAGCCCGCCACCGCCGCGATCACCGGCTTGCGGCAGGTCGTGACCCGCTCCCAGCCCGAGGTGATGAAGTCGGACAGGTAGGCGTCCATATAGGACTTCTCGGCCATCTCCTTGATGTCGGCGCCGGCCGCGAAGGCCTTTTCCGAGCCCGTCAGGACGATGCAGCCGATATTGTCGTCGGCCTCGAAATCGTCGAGCGCGCGGCCCAGTTCCTCGATCAGCGCATCGCACAACGCGTTGAGCGCCTTGGGACGGTTGAGCCGGACGATGCCCACATGCCCGCGGGATTCGATTTCGATGTTCTCATAGGCCATGGTGGGCCTCCTCGATTGACGTTCGATTGTTTCGGGATCCGGGTGCGCGTCAGCGCGCCGCCGGTGTAATCAGATACCGGACCACCACCTGCGGTCCGTCCTGGGAAAGGGTCAGTTGCAGCACCTCATCGCCGCGCGACCAGGCACCGTTGCCGCGCGCCTGCCATCCGAGCGCAGGGAGTGCACCCGCATAGAAGTCCTCGACACCCGCCGGTGTGCCGGACCCGGTCGCCTGCGCCTCGACAATGCGTCCCTCGGGCTTGTCGAACACCACACGCGCGCTGTCATCCTCACTCAGTCCGGGAGGCAACGGCAGGTCGTCCACATCGGCCAGATAGCCTGAATCCGCGACCGCGCCGCCGGCAAACACCGCCAGAATACACCATATTGCGACCGCGAAGGGTTTTGTGCGCAGCAACATCGTCTCGCTCTTAGCTCACCGCTGGCGTGAAGGGCAATAGAAAGTCGAGCGACCCGACTGCACGATCCGGCGGATCGTACAGGGCGTTCCTCCCTCGTCCCGGCAGGCCGGACAGCTTTCACCCTCGCGCCCATAGACCGCCCAGTTGTGCTGGAAATAGCCCAGCTCCCCATCGGTGTGGACATAGTCGCGCAGCGACGACCCCCCCGCTGCAATGGCGTCCGAAAGGACAGATTTCACCCCGGCCACCAGCCGGGCGGCACGCCCCCCCGCGATCGTGTGGGCCGAGCGGCGCGGGCTGATCCCCGCGCGCCACAGCGCCTCACAGGCATAGATGTTGCCGATCCCGGCCACCAGATGCTGGTCCAGCAGGGCCGATTTCGCCGGGGTCCGGCGCCCCTTGAGCGCGGCCGCGAGATATTCGGCGGAAAATTCATCGGACAGCGGCTCGGGGCCGAGGCCGGACAGGTGCGTGCTGGCGGCCTCGCCGCCCGGCGCGATCAGGTCCATGTAGCCGAACCGGCGCGCATCGTTGAACACGACGCGCCCGCCATCCTCGGTCTCGATCAGCACATGGTCGTGCTTCTCGACCATCGCCCAGCCCGAATTGTGCCCGGCCTGGCCCGAGGTTGCCCGCACGCCCGGCGTGACCGTGAACCGGCCGGTCATTCCCAGATGCGCCAGCCAGGTCTCACCGGAATCGAGACGGATCAGGACGTATTTCGCGCGCCGCGCCACCTCGCGCACCGTGCGCCCCGTCAGGCGCTCGGCGAAACGCTCGGGCAGGGGAAACCGCAGATCCGGCCGTCGCGCCTCCGCGCGCGCGATAAGCTTTCCTTCCAGCGCGGGGCGCAGGCCGCGGACGACGGTTTCGACTTCGGGGAGTTCCGGCATGACGGCAATCTTGTGCGACGATCCGCCAGGCCGCTCAAGTCCTGTTTCACATCCGTTTCACATGCGACGATAAGCGCTTGGGAACAGGCGGCTTTTCTTTTGGCGCGCCCGCCCCTCCTCCGATATGTTCCCTGCGCTATGCCCGAACCCGGCTCCACATCGGCGCAAGACACCACCCATTTCGGCTTCGAGGACGTCCCCGTCGCCGAAAAGAGCGCGCGCGTGCGCGACGTGTTCTCCTCGGTGGCGCGGCGCTATGACCTGATGAACGACCTGATGAGCCTGGGCGTCCACCGGGCCTGGAAGGCCGCCTTCGTCGGCCGCATCGCCATGCGCCCGGGCATGTCCTTCCTGGATGTAGCGGGCGGGACCGGCGACATCGCCTTCCGCATCCGCGACGCGGCCCCGGCGGACACCCGCATCACGGTTTGCGACATCAACGCCGACATGCTGCGGGTCGGCAAGGCCCGGGCCATCGACAAGGGTATCCTGGAGCACGACGGCGGCATCCGCTGGGTGTGCGGCGATGCCGAAGCCGTACCGGCCCCGGATTCGACCTTCGACGCCTACACAATCGCCTTCGGTCTGCGCAACGTCACCAACATCCCCGCCGCGCTGGCCGAAGCGCGCCGCGTCCTGCGCCCGGGCGGCCAGTTCCTCTGCCTGGAATTCAGCCGGGTTGTGCTGCCGGTCCTCGACGACATCTACGACCGTTATTCTTTCTCGGTCCTGCCCCAGCTCGGCCGCTGGGTGGCGCGCGACGAGGCAGCCTACCGCTACCTGGCCGAAAGCATCCGCAAGTTCCCCGACCAGGAAACGCTCGCCGGCATGATTGCCGACGCCGGGCTTGAACAGGTCAAGGTCCTGAACCTGTCGGGCGGTATCGCGGCGATCCACTCCGCGCGCCGGATCTGATTCCATGCTGCGCCCGGTCCGCAACGTCTTCCGCCTGATCGGAATCGCGCGCACGCTTGCCCGCTATGACGCGCTGTTCCCCGCCCAGTGGTTCCCGGCCACCGGCGGGCTTGTGTTCGCAGCAAAGCTGCTGTCCGGCTTCCGCACCGCGCCGGACGTGCGCGGCCTCAGGCCCGGCGAGCGTCTGGCCCACGCGCTCAGGGCGCTGGGGCCCAGCTTCATCAAGTTCGGCCAGATGCTCAGCACCCGGCCCGACCTGGTGGGCGAGACCATCGCCAACGACCTGTCCACGTTGCAGGACCGCCTGCCAGCGTTTTCCAGCGGTGAGGCGCGCGCCGCGCTGGAAGCGGAGTTCGGCCGCACCGCCAACGAGCTGTTCGAGAGTTTCGACGACACACCGGTCGCCGCCGCCTCCATCGCCCAGGTGCACAAGGCGACGGTGCTGCAGCTTGTCCCGCCCGCCGAGGGAGGCGACGACGCCAATACCGAAGACCGCTGGGAGCCCGTTACCGTCGCAGTGAAAATCCTGCGGCCAGGCATCGAGCGGGCCGTCGCGCGCGATCTGGAACTGTTCCGCTGGATCGCCGGCGTGGCCGAGCAGACCCAGCCCCGCCTGCGCCGCCTGAAGCCGGTGGCGGCGGTGGAGACCTTCGCGGACAGCCTGCGCTGGGAAATGGATCTGCGCATGGAGGGCGCCGCGGCGTCGGAACTGCGCGGCAATTTCGAGGACGACCCGCTATACGTCGTCCCCGCCGTCGATTGGGAACGCACGGGCCAGCGCGTGCTCACCACCGAATGGATTGACGGCATCCCTATCCACGATGTGGAGGACCTGCTTGCCGCCGGACACGATCTGGAAGCCATCGTCGCCAAGGCGTCGGAATCCTTTTTCCTCCAGGTGTTTCGCGACGGGTTCTTCCATGCCGACATGCACCCCGGGAACGCCTTCGTGCGCGCCGACGGGGCGCTGTGCGTGGTCGATTTCGGGATCGTGGGACGCATCGACCGCCCGACGCGCTATTTCCTGGCCGACATGCTGCTGGGCTTCATCACCGGCGATTATGCGCGTGTCGCCGATGTGCACTTCCAGGCGGACTACATCCCGCAAGGCACCGACCGGGCCATGTTCCAGCAGGCCATCCGCGCCATCGGCGAGCCCATATTCGACCGGCCGCCGAACCAGATTTCGATCGCCCGCCTGCTCGCCCAGATGTTCCAGGTCTCCGAGCGCTTCCATATGGAGGCCCAGCCCCAGCTTCTGCTGCTGCAGAAAACCATGCTCATCGCCGAGGGCGTGGGCCGCCGCCTCGCGCCGGAACTCAACATGTGGCAGCTCGCCCTGCCCCTGATCGAGGAGTGGATGCGCGAGCATCGCGGGCCCGAGGCCCGGCTGGCCGAGATCACGGCGGATGCGATCCTGGGCCTGCAGCGGCTCCCCGAAGCCGCCCGCGCGGTCGAGAAGGCCGCAACAGCCCTGGCCGAGGGAAGGCTGTCGCTGGATCTGCGCCACAACGCCCAGCCACGCTGGCCGATCTGGCTGGCCATCGCCGTCACTGCCGGACTGGCGCTGATCGCCATCCTCGACTGAGGGGATTGCGCCGGCTTGCCGGTGGCCGCGTTCGGGACTATCTAATTACAGAAAATATTCGTAGATTACGGCATCGCCCCACAGCGGGGCGCAACATTGCGGAGAATTCCCAATGCTGCACGGCAAACGGATTCTGCTGATCGTCAGTGGCGGCATTGCCGCCTACAAGAGCCTGGAGCTGATCCGGCGCCTGCGCGAGCGCGGCGCATCGGTGCGCTGCGTGCTGACGCGCGCGGGCGCGCAGTTCGTGACGCCCCTGTCACTGTCGGCGCTGAGCGAGGACAAGGTCTATACGGACATTTTCTCGCTCACCGATGAAGCGGAAATGGGCCATATCCAGCTGTCACGCGACGCGGATCTGCTGCTGGTCGTCCCCGCCTCGGCGGATATCCTGGCCAAGATGGCCCAGGGGCTGGCCGATGACCTGGCCACCACGGCGCTGCTGGCCACGGACAAGGCGGTGATGGCCGCCCCAGCCATGAACGTGCGCATGTGGACCCATCCCGCGACCCGGGCGAACATCGAGACCCTGCGCGCGCGCGGCGTCCATTTCGTCGGCCCCAACGAGGGCGACATGGCCTGCGGCGAGTTCGGCCCGGGCCGCATGGCCGAACCGGGCGAGATCGCCGACGCGGTCGCCGATTTTTTTGACCGGAGCGCGCCGCTTGCGGGCCGCCGCGCGCTCGTGACCAGCGGCCCGACCCACGAAGCGATCGATCCGGTGCGCTACATCGCCAACCGGTCCTCCGGCCGGCAGGGCCTCGCCATCGCGACGGCGCTGGCCCGGCGCGGCGCGAAAACCACGCTCGTCTCGGGCCCGACCAACCTGCCGGACCCGGCCGGTGTGGAGGTCATCCATATCGAGAGCGCGCGCGACATGCTGGCGGCCTGCGAACGCGCGCTGCCCGCCGATGTGGCGGTCTGCGCTGCCGCCGTCGCCGACTGGCGCGTCGCCCGGGAAGCCGGCGAGAAGCTGAAAAAGAACGGCGCGGCCCCGCCGGCGCTGGAAATGGCAGAAAACCCGGACATCCTGGCCACCCTGTCCGCCGCCGCCAACACGCGCCCGGCGCTGGTCATCGGCTTCGCGGCGGAAACCGAGAACGTGGTCGAGTACGCCCGTGCCAAGCTGGCCCGGAAGGGCTGCGACTGGATTCTTGCCAACGACGTCTCGCCCGAGACCGGCACCTTCGGCGGCGACGACAACACCATCCACCTCGTCTCCACGGACGGCGTGGAGGACTGGCCGCGCATGTCCAAGTCGGACGTCGCCGAGCGGCTGGCCGACCGCATCACCGCCGCGCTGGGAGCCGCCGAATGAGTGTGTCCGTTTCCGTCACCCGGTTGCCCCATGGTGCCGATCTGGAACTCCCCGGCTACGAGACCGCCGACGCCGCGGGCATGGACCTGCGCGCCGCTGTCGAGGCCGACCTTGAGATCGCGCCCGGCGCGCGCGCGCTGGTCCCCACGGGCCTCGCCATCGCGCTGCCACCGGGATACGAGGCGCAGGTCCGCCCCCGCTCCGGCCTGGCGCTGCGCAACGGCATTTCGCTGGTCAACAGCCCCGGCACCATCGACGCCGACTATCGCGGCGAGGTGGGCGTGATCGTCATCAACCATGGCGAGGAGACCTTCACCGTGACCCGCGGCATGCGGATCGCCCAGATGGTCGTCGCCCCGGTGACCCAGGCCGCGTGGCAGGAGGTCGATGCGCTGCCCGAGACGGCGCGCGGTGCGGGCGGCTTCGGCTCCACCGGCACCGACACCGCAAAGCGAGGCGCGTAGTTCCATGTTCCGGCTGTCGCGAAAGACCCTGTTCGCCATCGAGGCGGTGCTCGATATCGCCTACCACTCCTCCGCCAGCCCTGTGCAGAGCCGCGAAATCACACGCCGCCAGGGTATCCCCAGGCGCTACCTTGAACAGGTGCTGCAGAACCTTGTGCGCGCGGGCGTGCTGACCGGCGTGCGCGGGCCGCGTGGCGGCTACAGGCTGGCGCGCGAGCGCCGGCGCATCACGCTGGCCGACATCGTCGAGGTCATCGACGAGATGGAAGCACGCACGGACCCCATCGAGGAGACCGACGGCTCCCCGCTTGGTATAAATGTCGTCCGGCCCCTGTGGCGCCAGCTCTCGGAAGACTGCATGGCGCGCCTCGCCGAGACCACGATTCAGGATCTGTGCGCCCAGGCGCGCGATGCCGGGATCGAAAGCGAAGAAGAAGGCCGCCACGACTACACCATCTGAAACGCCTCAGACAAAAAACGAGACCCAAACATGTCCACCGCCCAGAACCCGGAATTCCGGGGAAAGATCTATGAATCGGTCGTCGATACCATCGGCGCCACCCCGCTGGTCCGCCTCGCCCGCCTCGCCGAGGCTGAAGGCTGCAAGGCCGACCTGCTCGCCAAGCTCGAGTTCTTCAACCCGCTCGCCTCGGTCAAGGACCGCATCGGCAATGCGATGATTTCCGCCGCCGAGGCAGAAGGAAAGGTCGGGCCGGGCTCGGTCATCGTGGAGCCGACCTCGGGCAACACGGGCATTGCGCTGGCCTTCGTCTGCGCCGCGCGCGGCTATCGCTGCATTCTGGTGATGCCGGATTCCATGTCCCAGGAGCGCCGCAAGATGCTGGCCCTGCTGGGCGCGGAGCTGGTGCTGACCCCGGCGGCCGAGCGCATGCCCGGCTCGATCGCGAAAGCACAGGAGATCGTGGATTCCACCGAGGGCGCGATCATGTTGCAACAGTTCCAGAACCCCGCGAACCCGGAAATCCACCGCAACACCACGGCAGAGGAAATCTGGCAGGACACCGACGGCGGCGTCGATGTGTTGGTCTCGGGCGTCGGTACCGGCGGCACGATCACGGGCGTCGGAGAGGTCCTGAAAGCCCGCAAGCCGGGCGTTCATGTGGTGGCGGTCGAGCCCGAGGACAGCGCCGTCCTGCAGGGCGGCCCCGCGGGTCCGCACATGATCCAGGGCATCGGCGCGGGCTTCATTCCCGAGACCCTGAACGTCGATGTGTATGACGAGATCCTGGGCATCGCCAACGAGACCTCGCTGGAGACGGCGCGCAAGCTGGCGCGCATCGAGGGCATCCCCGTGGGAATTTCTTCCGGCGCGGCCATCGCGGCAGCGCTGGAAGTCGGCGCGCGCGACGAGATGGCGGGCAAGCAGATGGTGGTGGTGCTGCCGTCCTTCGCCGAACGCTACCTGTCCACGGCGCTGTTCGAGGGTATCTAGGGACACGAATGGAACTCAGCGACGAACAGTTTCACCGCTACGCCCGCCACCTGATTCTCGACGAGGTCGGGGACGAGGGGCAGGAAAAGCTGCTGTCGTCGCGCGTGCTTGTGGTCGGCGCGGGCGGGCTCGGTGCGCCCGTTCTGATGTACCTGGCCGCGGCGGGGGTCGGCACGCTCGGCATCATCGACGACGATGAGGTGGACCTGACCAATCTGCAGCGCCAGATCGTTCATGCGACACATGCAGTGGGCCGAAAAAAGACCGAGTCCGCAAAGGCTACGCTCGCATCCCTGAACCCCGGGATCAATGTCGTCACCCATGATGTTCGACTCGATCACAAAAACGTCGCCGAACTGATTTCCGGCTACGACCTCGTGGCGGACGGATCCGACAATTTCGAGACACGCTACACCCTGAACGACGCCTGCTATCTCGCTGGAATCCCTCTCGTTGCGGCCGCCATGCTGCGCTTCGAGGGCCAGCTTTTCACCTTCCGCCGCAACGACGACGCACCGACGGCCTGCTACCGCTGCATCTTCCCGGAAATGCCGCCGCCGGACATGGTGCCGCGCTGCGAGGAGGCGGGCATCCTGGGCGCGCTGGCGGGCGTGATGGGCTCGCTCCAGACCACGGAAATCCTGAAGGAACTGCTCGGCCTGGGCGACAGTCTTGCAGGCCGGATGCTGATGTACGATTCCCTTGCCACCAGCTTCCACACCATCGCCGTGCCCCGTGATCCGAAGTGCACGCTGTGCGGCGACAATCCAGGCATCCGGTCCGTGGCGGCACCCGGAGTTGCGGCGTGATCTGCCGCGGGACCGTAGCGCGCATCCCGGTCCCGCGTCGGCCCCTGCACTGCGTCCTTCTGCTTTGCCTGCTGTGCGGAACAGCGGCCGCCGCGCCCACGAACGGCGCGGCCCCCTACACGTCTCCCGCCTATCCGCCGCCGGGGCATTTGCGCGTGTTCGACGATCTGCTGGCGGACGAGATGGAGTACCGGCGCAAGCACGCCGAACGCGCGGGCCAGACCGATCAGGCCGTCGATATGACCTGGCGGCTGAGTTTTCGCATCCGTCAGGTCTGGGGCCCGGAACAGTCGATCCAGTGGCAGCTTTACACCGGCGTTGCCCGGCTGTGGTATGAGGCCGGCGCCCATGATCGTGCACTCGCCGCACTCGCAAGAATACAGACCGAACTCTCGACCGCGTTCTGGTTCGACGATTTCGAGCGTGCGGCGCTGTCGCTCTACACCGCGCTGGTACATGCCGATGCCGAAGACGACGAGATCGCGGAAGCCGCGTTCCGGCGCGCCTTCGACCTGGCCGAGCGTACCCCCGACATGACGGCGGACGACATCCGGTGCTTCCGGGCACGCTTCGCGGATGTACTTGGGCGTAACGGCAAGACCACTGAGGCGGCGGTTCAGCAGCGGCTGGCCGTGGGAAATGGCGCGGGACGCGGTCCCGGCTGCGGTTGGCGGCTCTAGTCTCGGAGTTCCGCCGCGCCCGGCTAGAACATCATCTCCAGCACACGGTCAGGCGGCGTGTGGCCATCGATGAAGGTGCGGATGTTGACCAGCACCTTCTCGCCCATCTCCTGACGGCCTTCAACAGTGGCTGAGCCCAGATGCGGCAGCAGCACGACATTGTCGGCCGCCATCAGGCGCGGATCGACAGCGGGCTCATGCTCGAACACATCCAGGCCCGCGCCCGCGATCTTGCCGGCCTCCACCAGATCGCCAAGCGCCTCCTCGTCGATCACCTCACCGCGTGAGGTGTTTACCAGATAGGCGTGGGGCTGCATCAGCTCCAGCCGCCGCCGTGAGAGCAGGTGGAAGGTCGCCGGCGTGCGCGGACAATTCACCGAGACGATATCGACGCGCGCCAGCATCTGGTCGAGCGAATCCCAGTAGGTCGCCTCAAGGTCGGACTCGATGTCGGGGTGGACCGGGCGACGGTTGTGATAGTGGATGTGCAGGCCGAACCCGCGCGCGCGGCGCGCCAGCGCAGTGCCGATGCGGCCCATACCCACGATCCCCAGCCGCTTGCCCCAGATGCGCCGTCCGGGAAGCTGGGTCGGCGACCATCCGGCCCAGTCGCCCGAGCGGATCAGGCGTTCGCCCTCCGGCAGGCGCCGCGGCACGGCAAGGATCAGCGCCATGGTCATGTCCGCCGTGTCCTCGGTCAGGACACCCGGCGTGTTGGTCACGGTGATGCCCCGCTCGCGCGCCGCCGGCAGGTCGATGTTATCGACCCCGTTGCCGTAATTGGCGATCAGCTTCAGACGGTCGCCCGCGCGCACAATCAGGTCGGCGGTGATGTGATCCGTGACGGTCGGCACGAGGACATCGGCTTCCTGCATCGCCGCCACAAGCGCGTCGTCGTCCATCTTGACGTCGTCGAAATTGAAGCGCGCGTCGAACAGCTCCATCATCCGGGCCTCGATGGCCTGGGGAAGCTTGCGTGTCACAAAGACAACCGGTTTCTCGCTGTGCATGATCCGCCCAGAGCTCGAAGATCGCGCTGGCGCACAGATGCGCGCCGACGCCATCGATTATCGCGGTTGCCCCTGTGCGCGCAAGTGCGCGCGCATTCGTCTTCGCGCGCTTGACCCCCGCCGTGGCGTTCGATAGACGGCGAGACATGCTCACGCCGCGATTCCTCTTCCCGCTGACGGTCCTAGCGTTGCTTCTCGCAAGCATTGCCGGTGCGCCGTCGGCGATCGCCCAGGGCAATAACGAGACTGTATCGCCCAACCCGTCCGGCCTGCCGATCCCGCGATGGGTCAGCATCCGCGCCGGAGAAGTGAACCTGCGCACGGGCCCGGGCGCGCGCTATCCCATCGACTGGGTCCTGCAACGCAAGAGTCTGCCCGTCGAGGTCGTCCAGGAATTCGAGAACTGGCGCAAGGTCCGCGCCCGCGACAACACCGAGGGCTGGGTCCACAAGTCCATGCTGTCGGGACAGCGCACCGCGACGGTCACGGTGGCACACGCGCGCATCCTGTCCGAGCCCGAATCGCGCGCGCCGGTCGCCGCCTTCGTCGAGGAGGGCGTGACGGTCATGCTGGAATCCTGCGGGACGGACTGGTGCGACGTGGCGATTCCGAGCCATGGCGTGAAGGGGTGGATTCCCCGGGCGGCATTGTGGGGCCTGCACGACGGCGAGACCCTGAAACGCTAGATGCCGGTGGATACGCCGGGTGAGGCGTTAACCTCTCGTTCACCATAAATCATGGGGTTAATGAGTTATCCCCATGATTCACATCATTTTCCACATCTTCGCAAATGCCCGTAAGGCACTGATTCGGAAGAATTCAGGCCTCAACCGTTGAAATCGCCCGACAGCTCGGCACGCACCGCCTCTGGCAGCATGGTCATGTGGCCGTATTCCGGGTGCGTGAAGCCCAAGGTGACCTCGGCCCCCGCGGCGGAGAACTTCGCGGCCTGTTCATCGGTGAAGGGAAAATGGATGAACTGCACGGAACTCGCCTTGCCGTCGGCGTTGGTGCGGTCCACATCAGCCTCCGGCACGCCGGTCACCGTCTCGCCGGCAAATTTCAGGAACGCGGTCTCCTCGACCCCGCCCAGCTTCGCCAGCACCATCTTGCGGCGGACCTCGTCGTCGATCTCGAACATCACCGTCGCCACAAGCTCGCGCCCGTTCGGGATCAGCGGGTTGTAGGCCGACAGCTCATCGGCGATCTGCTCCTCTCCGCCGCGCTCGATGAACAGCATCTCGTGCACCTGGTGCCACATGGTCTCGTAGCATTCGAAATAGGCGGTTGCGTAGGGACCGATATCGACCCGACGGTTTTTCTTGCGGGCCACCATTTCGGACCGCCGCTCCTTGCGGGTACGTGCGTACTCGGCCATGTCGAGAATGTCGTCGCGGGTGATTTCACGTTTGGCGGACATATGAACCGGCTCTCTTCGTTCGGGCGGGATCAGGCCGTGATTTCCGGCGCCAGGCCGTAGGCCATCGCGAACAGCTCGACCGGATGATAGGTGCGCGCGGGCGCACGCTCGCCGTCGTCGAGCTGCTTCTCGATCCCCTGCAGGATGTGGTCGGCGGCCAGCGGGCACTCGGACGCGATGTAACGCGCATCCTTGGCCTGGCGGGCAACCGGGCGGCCGACCTTGATGGCGACGTCGAAGTTCTCCTTCATCACGCCCCAGGAGCCGCCATGGCCTGAGCAGCGCTCGATCACCTTTAGATCGGAGTCTGGGATCAGACGCAGCATTTCCGCGGCCTTCTGGCCCATATTCTGGGCCCGGGCGTGACATGCCAGGTGCAGCGCCACCGGATCCGGCAACGCACCGAGCCCTTCGGCCAGGCCTTCGTTCTTCGCGATATCGACGATGTATTCGGTGATGTCGCGGGTCGCGCGTGACAAGGCCGCCACGTCTTCGTCATCGGGCACGATCAACGGCCATTCGAACTTCATCATCAACGCGCAGGACGGAGTGAGCGCGATGATGTCGTGGCCCTCATCGATCTTGGGGCGGAACGCCTTCGCGACCGTTCTGGCGTATTCGGCCACATCCTCGAGCAGGCCCTGTTCGAGCTGCGGCATGCCGCAGCAATGCGGGTGCATGGCCGTGGTCGCGACGCCGTTCTTCGCCAGGATGCGCTGGGCCAGCACGCCCGTATCGGGCTTGTTGTAGTTCACGAAACATGTGGCGTAGAGCACCGCCTTGCGGCCGTGCGCCGGCGCAGAGGCATCCACCTCGGGCGGGCGGTTTTCGGCCTGCGCCACGAAGGTCTTCGACGCCGGCACGAATTCCGGCAGGTCGGCGTCGCGGTGAATTCCGGCGACCGATTCCATCACCGGGCGCGTCAGGCCGTTGCCGCATTTCGACGCCCAGTTGGCCAGCCCCGCCACCTTGCCGGCGAGGCGTCCGTTGCGATCGGTCTGGATGAGCTGTTTTTCGTTCCACGGCACCCCGTCGCGCTTCGCCTCGACGGCGCGGTAGCGCAGCATCAGGTGCGGGAAGTCCAGATCGAACTCGTGCGGCGGCACATAGGGGCACTTGGTCATGAAGCACATGTCGCAGAGCGTGCAGGCATCCACGACCGGCCTGAAATCGGCGCTGGAGACGGAATCCAGCTCGCCTGTGTCGGATTCGTCGATCAGATCAAACAGGCGGGGGAATGAATCGCAGAGATTGAAGCAGCGGCGGCAGCCGTGACAGATGTCGAAGACCCGCCGCAGTTCATCGTCGAGTTTGGCCTCATCGTAGAAATCGGCCTCGCGCCATTCGATGGGGTGGCGTGTCGGCGCATCGAGGCTGCCTTCACGCGGGGCTTCGGGATTACCATGATTGGTGTCGCTCATTGTCGCCGCCCTTTCCTTCGCACTCCGGACACATCTTTCCAGTCACCCGGCGTCGCCATGTTCGCACGGGCCGTTCGGAACGCAATGTCTTCAAACGAAGCCGGGGCCGCGGCTTCCCACAGGCAGGGAAGTCCAGGCGGCCCCGGGAACACGTTCTAGTCGAGCTCGTCGAGCGCTTTCTGGAAGCGGCCGGCGTGGCTCTTCTCGGCCTTGGCGAGCGTCTCGAACCAGTCGGCAATCTCGTCGAAGCCTTCGTCACGCGCCGTGCGGGCCATGCCCGGGTACATGTCGGTGTACTCGTGGGTCTCACCTGCGACGGCGGCCGCGAGGTTGGCCGAGGTGCCCCCGATCGGCAGGCCGGTGGCCGGATCGCCGCTTTCCTCGAGGAACTCGAGATGGCCATGGGCGTGGCCGGTCTCACCTTCCGCGGTGGAGCGGAAGACGGCGGCGACGTCGTTGTAGCCCTCGACATCCGCCTTCTGGGCGAAATAGAGGTAGCGGCGGTTCGCCTGGCTTTCGCCCGCGAACGCTTCCTTCAGATTGTCTTCGGTCTTGGATCCCTTGAGCGCCATCACACGTCTCCTTGTGCCCTTGGTCGGGCCGTTTGTGTTTCGATACTTACGAACCCCTGGTCGAGCCACGGGCCGGTGTCACGCGCACAATATGACCGCGCTCAAGACGCGAGTCAACAGTTTGGAAAAATTCCAAACTTACTCAAATGTCATTGTGACAATTGGATTTATTGAGAACGATTATCACCCGCACGCCGCAGGCGCACGATCACATCGACCCGGGTGACTTCCGCATCCGCGGGCGCGTCGGGCAGGCTCGCCAGCTCGATCGCATTGTGCGGAATATCCTTCAGCGCACCGTCTTCCTCATAGAAGAAATGGTGGTGCTCATCGATATTGGTGTCGAAGTACGAGCGGCCCGGCGAGACAACAACCTCGCGCAGCAGGCCGGTATCGGTGAACTGGTTCAGCGTGTTGTACACGGTCGCCAGCGACACCTTGATGCCCTGGGAGGTGGCCTCGCCGTGCAACTGCTCCGCTGTCACATGCCGGTCACCGGCATCGAACAGCAGCTTGCCCAGAGCGAGTCGCTGACGCGTCGGGCGCAGCCCGGCATCCTTCAAACGTCGCAGTGTCTGGGAAAAGGGCCGGTCCGGCCCGTCGGTACAACCATCGCTCATGGGACAAATATGGCGCAACGCACCCGAAAGTAAAGATGAATCTCTCGAAAAAAATTCACAACGCCATGAAATCAAACAAACATTGTAAACTCAACAAACCGGCGCGCCCGGCGCCGATTGCGGAACGGACCGGGCCGGTATGCAGCGCGGGCGCGGGGAATCATTGCGCAATCATATATGCTCGCCAAATTGCGGACACAGCCGCGAACACCTGATAGAACGTTCCGGCAGTTTTCTGACAGCCGCCCCGCCGGGCGGCCTCTGGTTGCGAGAATAGCGGGTATGAACGGTTTCACGCAGAAGTCGAGCTTCTCCTTCGAAGATCTGATCGAGTGCGGACACGGCAGGTTGTTCGGCCCCGGCAACGCGCAGTTGCCGCTGCCGCCGATGCTGATGTTCGACCGGATCACCGAGATTTCCGATGACGGCGGCGAACACGGCAAGGGCCTGATCGTGGCGGAACTGGATATCAAAGAGGATCTCTGGTTCTACCCCTGCCATTTCGAGGGGGACCCGATCATGCCGGGCTGCCTGGGCCTGGACGCCCTGTGGCAGATGCTGGGCTTCTACCTGGGCTGGCTGGGCCTGCCCGGCCCCGGCCGCGCGCTGGGCGTGGGCGAGGTGAAGTTCGCCGGCGAGGTGAAGCCGTCGGGCACGCTGCTGCGTTATCAGGTGGATGTGCAGAAGGTCCTCAAGCGCGGCTTCGCCATCGCGGTGGCCGACGGCAAGGCCGAACTGGACGGCGAGACCGTCTATACGACCGCCGGCCTGCGCGTCGGCCTGTTCCCGCCATCCGACAAGGAGGCAAAATGACCGCCAACGGCCTGCGCCGGGTCGCCGTCACGGGGCTCGGCATCGTCTCGCCCATCGGCGCCAACGCCGGTGAAGTAACCGACAGCCTGCGCGCCGGACGCTCGGGCATCGTCAAGAGCGACATCTACGAGGAAATGGGCTTCCGTTCGCATGTGCACGGCGCGCCCAATGTCGATTTCGAGGAGCACATCGACCGCAAGCTGCGCCGTTTCATGGGCGACGGCGCGGCCTATGGCTACATCGCCATGCAGGAGGCCATCGCCAGTTCGGGCCTCACCGATGCTGAAATCCGCTCCGAGCGCACCGGCCTGGTGGCCGGCACCGGCGGGCCCTCCACATCGGCCCAGGTCGCGGCCGCCGACACGGCGCGCGAGAAGGGCCCGAAACGCGTCGGCCCCTATGCGGTGCCCAAGGCCATGTGCTCGACTCTCTCGGCCAATCTTTCGACCGCCTTCGGCATGCGCGGCCTCAGCTATTCCATCAGCTCCGCCTGCTCGACCAGCGCGCACTGCATCGGAAACGGTGCGGAACTGATCCAGATGGGCAAGCAGGACATCGTCTTCGCGGGCGGTGCGGAGGAGCTCCACTGGTCGCTGTCCGTCCTGTTCGACGCGATGGGCGCGCTGTCGTCCAACTACAACGACACGCCCGAGCGCGCCTCGCGCCCCTATGACGCCAACCGCGACGGGTTCGTGATCGCGGGCGGCGGCGGCATGGTCGTGCTGGAAGAACTGGAACGCGCAAAGGCGCGCGGCGCAAAGATCTACGCCGAACTCGTCGGCTACGGCGCGACCTCGGATGGCGTCGATATGGTCGCCCCGTCGGGCGAAGGCGCGGTGCGCTGCATGAAGATGGCCATGGCCGGACTGGGCAACCGGTCGGTCGATTACATCAACGCCCACGGCACCTCGACCCCGGTCGGGGACATGGTGGAACTCGGCGCCATCAAGGAAGTTTTCGGCGACGAGCGCCCGAAGGTGTCCTCCACCAAGTCGCTCACCGGCCATTCTCAGGGCGCGACCGGCGCCCATGAAGCGATCTATTCGTTGCTCATGCTGGACAACGACTTCGTCGCGGCCTCGGCCAATATCGAAAACCTCGACCCCGAAGCCGGTGACGCGGCCATCGTGACCGAGCGGATCGACAATGCCGGCCTCAACTGCGTCATGTCGAACAGCTTCGGCTTCGGCGGCACCAACGCGTGCCTCGCATTCCAGCGCTTTGACGGATAACCCCATGGCAGACGCCCGTGCCCCCTCTCCGGAGCCCCGCCCCGTGACCCGGCAATCCACGATCACCGATCCCGCCGACGACGCCGCACCGGTGTCCGGCAACCTGATGGCCGGCAAGCGCGGCCTTATCATGGGCGTGGCCAACGACCACTCCATCGCCTGGGGCATCGCGCGTGCCGCGGCCGCCCAGGGCGCGGAACTGGCCTTCACCTACCAGGCCGATTCCTTCGCGCGCCGGGTCGGCCCGCTGGCCGAATCCGTCGGCGCCTCGACCATGGTCCAGTGCGACGCCGCCGACATGGCGAGCCTGGATGCCGCCTTCGACGCGATCGCCAAGACCTGGGACTCGCTGGACTTCGTGGTCCACGCGATCGCCTATTCCGACAAGGAAGAGCTCAAGGGCCGGTACATGAACACGACGCAGGAAAACTTCCTGCGCACCATGAACATCTCCTGCTACTCCTTCACCGCCGTGGCCCAGCGCGCCGCCGCGATGATGAACGGCACGGGCTCGCTGCTGACGCTCACCTATCACGGCGCGCAGGCCGTGATGCCCAACTACAACGTCATGGGCGTCGCCAAGGCCGCGCTGGAAGCCTCCGTGCGCTACCTGGCGTCCGACATGGGCCCCGACGGGGTGCGGGTGAACGCAATCTCCGCCGGCCCCATGCGCACGCTGGCGGGCTCGGCGGTCGGCTCGGCCCGGCAGGTCTATAACTACAACCGCGAGGTCGCGCCGCTGCGCCGCAACGTGGTGCTGGACGATGTGGGCGGCGCGGGACTCTATCTGCTGTCCGACCTGTCCAAGGCCGTGACCGGCGAGATCCACTATGTCGATTGCGGCTTCAATGCCATCGGCATGCCGGACCCGGCAGCGCCGAAGGCCGACGCGGAATAACGTCCGAAGCGCGCCTGGCATAATGCATGGGGCGGCGCTGCCGCCCCTTTGCGTTTCCCGCCACGTTTCCTGCAGCATTTTCCGCCCGATTTTCCCGCCCCGGGGGCTGTTCCAAACGCCCCCGGCCATGTAGCCTTCAACCGCCCGGAACATGGATTGTGACCGGCCGTGAACGGCGGTGACATCCGGGCGGGTTGGGGAAACGACACCGGACAGAATGATGACGGATACACAATACCTTGCGCCGGCCACGCTGGACGAGGCGATCAACGCCTATGCCGCAGCGAACGGTGCGGCACGCATCCTGGCGGGCGGCACGGACCTACTGGTCCAGATGCAGGCCGGCGTGGTGAAACCGGGGCTGATCGTCGATGTGAAGAAGATCGGCGAGCTGACCACGGTCGAGGAAACCGCCGACGGCGGCTTCGTCGTGGGCGCGGCCGTCTCCGGCGCGGCGCTGGAGAAACACCCGAATTTCGGCAAGGTCTGGCCCGGCGCGCTGGAAGGGCTGAACCTGATCGGCTCCACCCAGGTGCAGGGCCGCGCGTCCTTCGGCGGCAATCTGTGCAACGGCTCGCCGGCCGCCGACAGCGTGCCCGGCATGGTCGCCGCAGGCGTTGTCGCCACCATCCAGGGGCCGAACGGGCGGCGCGAGCTGCCGGTCGAGGACATCCCCGCCGGCCCGGGCAAGACCAACCTCGCCCCCGGCGAGATCGTGGTCAGCTTCACCTTCCCGCCGCGCCCCGCCCATTCGGGCGATGCCTATCTGCGGATGATCCCGCGCACGGAAATGGATATCGCGGTGGTCGGCTGCGGCGTCAGCCTGACCATGGACGGCGACACCTGCACGGCGGCCCGCGTGGCGCTGGGCGCGGTCGCGCCGACCGTGCGCCGGGTGCCCGACGCGGAAGCGGCGCTCATCGGCTCCACGCTGGACGACGCGGCAATTGAAGCTGCAGCGGCGGCCTGCCGCGCGGCGTGCAACCCCATCGACGACAAACGCGGCACCATCGCCTACCGCACCCAGGTGGCGGGCGTGCTGCTGAAGCGCACGACGGCCATCGCCGCCGAACGCGCGAAAGCCTAGAGGAGGATCGGACATGTCGAAGATCCACGTCACCACCACCATCAACGGCGAGCCGGAGGAATTCCTCTGCGATCCCGCCGAGACCATGCTGGACGTCCTGCGCAACCGCCTGGGCCTGACCGGCGCCAAGGAAGGCTGCGCCACGGGCGACTGCGGCGCCTGCTCGATCACGCTGGACGGCACGCTGGTGTGCTCCTGCCTGATGCTGGCCGCAGAGGCCGAGGGCCATGAGATCGGCACCATCGAGGGCATGGCCGACGGCGAGACCCTGCATCCGCTGCAGCAGAAATTCCTGGAGATGGCGGCCCTGCAGTGCGGCATCTGCACGCCGGGCGTCCTGATCGCGGCCAAGGCGCTGCTGGAGGAAAACCCCGACCCGACCGAGACGGAAGTGCGCTTCTGGCTGGCGGGCAACCTGTGCCGGTGCACGGGCTATGACAAGATTATCCGCGCGGTGATGGACACCGCGGCCGAGATGCGGGAGGCAGCACAATGAACGAGATGTCCAACAAGTGGATCGGCAAGCGGACCATCCGCCCCGACGGCGTCGATAAGGTCACCGGCCGCGCGACCTTCGCCGCCGATACCACCATGCCCGGCATGATCTGGGGCAAGGTGCTGCGCTCGCCGCACGCCCACGCGATCATCAAGTCCATCGACACCTCCAGGGCCGAGGCCCTGCCCGGCGTGAAGGCGATTGTCACGGCGGCGGACATCGTGGACTTCCCGGTCGATACCCCACACCCGCTGGGCATCCAGGACATGCGCTGGATGTGCCGCAACGTGATGGCGCGCGAACGGGCCCTCTGGCACGGCCACGCCGTCGCCGGTGTGGCGGCCACCACGGAGGCCATCGCGGAGGAAGCCTGCGCGCTGATCGAGGTGGAGTATGAGGCCCTGCCCCATGCCGTCGAGATCGACGACGCGCTGGCCGACGACGCACCGATCCTGCATCCGTGGATGGAGTTCGAGGGCAAGCCGTCGAACATCGCGGGCAAGCTGGAACACACCAAGGGCGACGTGGAGGCCGGCTTCGCCGAAGCCGACGTGATCGTCGAGGGTGAGTTCACCACGCGGCCCGTGCATCAGGGCTATATCGAGCCCCATGCCTGTCTCGTGAGCACGGCGGCGGACGGCAAGATGACCATCTGGTCGTCCAGCCAGGGCCAGTTCATGGTCCGCGCCATGACAGCGCTGCTGACGGGCATCCCGCAGTCGAACATCCGCGCGATCCCCGCCGAGATCGGCGGCGGCTTCGGCGGCAAGACCATCATCTACCTGGAACCGCTGGCCGCCGTGCTGTCGAAGAAGTCCGGCCGCCCGGTGAAGATGGCGATGACCCGCGAAGAGGTCATGCGCGCATCCGGGCCCACCTCGGGCTCCAAGTCGAAGATCAGGATCGGCGCCAGGAAGGACGGCTCGATCACCGCGATCGAGGGCCTCTACTGGCTGCAGGCCGGCGGCCTGCCGGGCGCACCGGTTCGCGGCGCGGTCGGCTGCGCGCTCGCGCCCTACGACATCCCCAACGGCCACACGCTGGGCTACGACGTGGTGAGCAACCGCTCCAAGGTCGCGGCCTACCGCGCGCCGGGCGCGCCCATCGGCGCCTTCGGCGTGGAATGCCTGCTCGACGAGCTGGCCGAGAAGCTGGAGATGGACCCGCTGGACCTGCGGCTGAAGAACGCCGCCAAGGAAGGCACCCAGGCCGTCCACGGACCGACCTACCCGCTGATGGGCTATGTGGAATCGCTGGAGGCCGCCAAGGTCCATGACCACTACAAGGCCCCGCTGGACCGCACGAAGTTCCAGGGGCGCGGCGTCGCGTCGGGCTTCTGGTTCAACGCCGGCGGCGAATCCTCCGCCCAGGTGAACATCACCGAGGACGGCAATGTGGTGGTCACCACCGGCCATCCGGACATCGGCGGCTCGCGCGCGGGCATCGCCAACATCTGCGCCGAACTGCTGGGGATCGACTACAACCGCGTCTCCGTGCTGATCGGTGACACGGCGACCATCGGCTTCTCCAACCTGACCGGCGGCAGCCGCGTGCTGTTCGCTTCGTCCATCGTGGTGACGGAATCCACCAGGAAGGTGATCCGCACCCTGTGCGAGCTGGCCGCGAAGATCTGGGACATCGACCCGGACGCGGTCATCTGGGAGGACGGCGAGGCGCGCCCGGCGGGCGACAACGCCGGCCAGTTCGATCCGCTGTCGCTGGAGGAGCTGGCCTCGCGGGCCAACGAATCCGGCGGGCCGATCGGCGCGGGCACCCAGCTCAATACCACGGGCGCGGAGGGCGGCTTCGGCACCCATATCTGCGACGTGGAGGTGGACACCGAGCTCGGTATCGTCCGGGTGCTGCGCTACACGGTCCTGATGGATGTGGGCCGGGCCATCCACCCGGCCTATGTGGAGGGCCAGATGCAGGGCGGCGCGGTGCAGGCCATCGGCTGGGCGCTGAACGAGGAATACGTCTATGACAAGGACGGCAAGGTGGATAACGCGAGTTTCCTCGACTACCGCATGCCTGTCGCCTCGGACCTGCCGATGATCGACACCTACATCATCGAGGTTCCCAACCCGAAGCACCCGCAGGGCGTGCGTGGCGTGGGCGAGGTGCCGCTGGTGCCGGGCCTGTCCGCTGTGCGCAACGCGGTCTATGACGCGCTGGGCATCCGGTTCAACGACCTGCCGCTGTCGCCGCCGCGCGTACTGGCGGGGCTGGGCGAGATGAAACAGGCCGCCGAATAAGGCACCCCTTCAGAACAAACGAACGAAGCGGCCCCGGAGCGATCCGGGGCCGTTTTTCTTTGGCCTAGTCCAGTTCGTCGAGGATCTCGCGCAGTGCCCTGGTGCCCGAGCCGCTGAACCGCTTGAGCAGCAGCCCGAGCTCCCGGTCGCCGACCTTCTCGGCCGCGGTCTTGAGCGGGAACCAGCGCCGCTTGCGCTCCTTGGCCTCCGGCCACTTCTGGAGTTCCTTGCGCACCAGCATCGGGAAGACCGTGACGGTGGAACTGATCGCGCGGTGTTCCTCCACCTGCTTGAGATAGCGGTAGGTGCCCAGCGGCGCGTCACCCGCCCGGCCCTTGATCCCGGCCTCCTCGAAGGCCTCGCGCGCCGCACCTTCGGACGGTGACTCGTCATCCTCGACCTTGCCCTTGGGGAGGATCCAGCGCCCGTCCTGACGCGAGGTGACAAGCAGCACACGCAGGCGCGAACCGTCACGTTTTACGGGCAGGGCTGCCGCCTGCTGCATGGTGGAACTTCCGGGAATGACAGGCTGCCGGGTCGGGGTTCGAGGGAGGCGCTATTCTATAACAGGAACAAGTCAGGGGTATGTCAGGCGCAGGAAAAGTACATCACGGTCACACCCGTGCAACCGATCGCGATAATGGACCCCTGCCTTCGCAGGGGCGACGAGCGGAGGAATACTGACGGATTGGCGCGCGCCGATGATGGCCGAGCGATCTGACGAGTGCCCGCAGGCCTCGACCACACCAAAAATCGTCACCCCTGCGAAGGCAGGGGTCCATTGACTCAGGCGGCGGCGCGGGAAGGCCGGCTGCCTGCGCCCCCTACACCACCGCCGACAGGATGAAGAACACGACCGCCGAGAGCAGCGCGGTGGCGGGGACGGTGATGACCCAGGCCGCGATGATGGTCAGGAAGTGGGAACGCCGAACCAGCTTGCGGTACTGCAACACTTCAGGCGTCAGGTCATCATCGTCAGAACCGTCACTGCGCCCGCGGGTCACCATCTCGCGGCGCTTCCGGCTGCGCCGCGTGTAGTACTCGCGGAAGAAGCCGACGCCGAAGACCGCGCCCACCGCGATATGGGTGGAACTCACCGGCAGGCCCAGCCAGGAGGCGATGATCACCGTGATCGCCGCCGACAGGGCGACACAGTAGGCCCGCATCGGGTTCATCTTGGTGATCCGGTCGCCGACCATGCGGATCAGCTTCGGCCCGTAGAGGAACAGCCCCAGCGAGATGCCGAACGCGCCGATCATCATGATCCAGACCGGCACATGCACCTTGCCCGCCACGTCGCCGAACTCGGCGGCACGCAGGATCGCGGCCAGCGGGCCAATGGCGTTGGCCACATCGTTCGCACCATGGGCGAAGGACAACAGCGCGGCGGAACAGATCAGCGGGATGCGGAACAGCGTGCGCAGGGACTGGTTGCGGTTCTCCATCCCTTCCGACTGGCGGCGGATCAGCGGGTGCACCACCGCCCAGGCGACGGCGAAAACCACACCGGTCAACACCAGCACCGTGACGATGTCGGGCTTCCAGATACGCTTGAAGCCCTTGATCGCCAGATAACACGCGAACGCGCCGGCCATGATCGCCACCAGCATGGGCACCCAGCGCCGGGCGGCGGCGATCTTGTCTTCCTGGTAGATCAGGTTGACCTTGATGAAGGCGAGGAAACACGCCGCAATCACCCCGCCCAGCACGGGGGAGATCACCCAGCTCGCGGCGATGGCGCTCATGGTGCCCCAGTTGACCAGCTGGAAGCCGACAGCGGCGATGCCCGCACCCATCACGCCGCCGACCACCGCGTGGGTGGTCGATACGGGTGCGCCGATCCAGGTGGCGAGATTCACCCACAGGGCCGACGACACCAGCGCAGCCATCATTGCCAGCATGAAGATGGCGGCGTCCGGCACCTGGGCCGGGTCGATGATGCCCTTGGAAATGGTGTTCACCACGTCGCCGCCCGCCAGCAGCGCGCCCGCACTCTCGAACACGGCGGCGATGATCAACGCGCCGACCATGGTCATGGCGCGCGAGCCGACCGCCGGGCCGACATTGTTGGCCACATCGTTGGCGCCGATGTTCAGCGCCATGTAGCCGCCGAGGATCGCCGCGACCACGACCACCGCCGTATCGGTCGTCACCCCGGCATAGACCCCGGCCAGCAGGGCGGACAGGCCGAGGAAGACCAGTGCCAGGCCGTGGGAGCCGACACTGCCCGCCAGCGCGCGCGATGCCGCTTCCACATGGACGATCTTTTCCAGATCCTTGTCGAGCGACCGTTTGACGCCTGCCATGTCCGTTTCCTCCCTCGGAATATCCCGGCCGTCAGGCCCTTGAAATCAGGCTGAAGCCAGGTTCTCGACCACGAGGCGCAGTGAGTCCGCCTCGCGGCGGTGCAATCGCTTCAGAAGACGGGCGAGTCCCCGGTCGCCCACCGCGTCGCGCGCACCGTCGAGCGCGAACCACTCGCGGGTGCGCTCGGCCTCCTCGGGCCAGTCGTCCAGTTCCTCGTGCACCGCCAGCGGGAAGACCGTGACGTGGCTCCTCACCGCGTAGCCCTGGGGCATGGACTTGGCGTAGCGGAAGGCGCCGACGGGCCGGGGATCGAGCCTGCCGGTGACGCCCGCCTCCTCGAAGGCCTCGCGCGCGGCGCTGCGCGCCGGGGTTTCCCCGTCCTCGATCCAGCCCTTGGGCAGCAGCCAGCGCCCGTCGCTGCGCGCGGTGACGAGCAGCACGCGCAGCTCGCCGTCAACGGCGCGCAGCGGCAACGCGGCCGCCTGCTGGATGGTCGAGATATTGAAAAACAAGGAGAAACCGGCGCTTTTGTTTGCTTGTTACAAATTTATGACAGCGCGCGCCGTGCACCGCAATGTGGAGAACTGGGGACGAATCCCAAAAGAAAACGGCCCCGGATTTCTCCGGGGCCGCTTCGTTCAAGCGTTGTTGCGTCGCGCCTTACTCGGCCGCGTCGCGGTCGCGGCGCGGGCGGCGGCGGCGCGGGCGGTCGTCGCCATCGCCGTCCCCGTCACGCGAGCGCTCCTCGCGCGGCGGACGGGTGTCCTCCAGCTCCTCGCCGGTCTCCTGATCGACGACGCGCATGGACAGCTTGACCTTGCCCCGGTCGTCGATGCCCAGCACCTTGACCTTCACCTCGTCGCCCTCGTTGATCACGTCGGTCACCTGGCCGACGCGCTCATTCTTGAGCTCGGAGATGTGGACCAGGCCGTCGCGCGACCCGAAGAAGTTCACGAAGGCGCCGAAATCGACGACCTTCACGACCTTGCCGTTGTAGATCACGCCAACTTCCGGCTCGGCCACGATGGAGGTGATCCAGTCGATCGCCTTCTGGGCCGCCTCGCCGTCCGAGGACGCGACCTTGATCAGGCCCTCGTCGTCGATATCGACCTTACAGCCCGTGACCTCGCAGATCTCACGGATGACCTTGCCGCCGGTGCCGATCACGTCGCGGATCTTGTCGGTGGGGATGGTCATCGTGGTGATGCGCGGGGCGTGCTGCGACAGCTCGTTGCGCGAGGTGTCGATGGCCTTGGCCATCTCGCCCAGGATGTGGATACGTCCGTCCTTCGCCTGGTCGAGCGCGATCTCCATGATCTCCTTGGTGATGGACGTGATCTTGATGTCCATCTGGAGCGAGGTGATGCCCTCCGTCGTGCCGGCGACCTTGAAGTCCATGTCGCCGAGATGATCCTCGTCGCCGAGGATGTCGGACAGCACCGCGAAGCCGTCATCTTCCTTGATGAGGCCCATGGCGATACCGGCCACCGGCGCCTTGAGCGGCACACCGGCGTCCATCATCGCGAGCGAGGAACCGCAGACCGTGGCCATGGAGGACGACCCGTTGGATTCGGTGATCTCGGAGACCACGCGGATCGTGTAGGGGAAGTCTTCCTTGGCGGGCAGCAGCGGACGCAGGGCGCGCCATGCCAGCTTGCCGTGGCCGATTTCGCGGCGGCCGGTGAAGCCGATGCGGCCCGTCTCACCCACACTGAACGGCGGGAAGTTGTAGTGCAGCAGGAAGTGCTGCCGGTACTCGCCTTCCAGCGCGTCGATGATCTGCTCATCCTGGCCGGTGCCCAGCGTGGCGACCACCAGGCCCTGGGTCTCGCCCCGGGTGAACAGGGCCGAGCCGTGCGAACGCGGCAGGATCGAGATCTGGCAGTCGATCGGGCGGACCGTCTTGGTGTCGCGGCCGTCGATGCGGTTGCCGGTGTCCAGGATCGAGCGGCGGACGACGTCGGATTCCAGCGCCTTCAGCGCGGAACCGGCACCGGCCTGCTCCTCTTCGGAGAGCTGCTCGATGACGGCGGCCTTGGCGGCCGACACCTTGCCCTGACGGGTGAGCTTGTCCTTCTCGGTGTAGGCCTCGCGGATCGCGGCCTCGCCGAGTTCGCGGACCTTCGCCTTGAGGTCGAGCTCTTCCTGGGACGGCTCGGACACGTCGCGCGGCTCCTTGGCCGCCCGCTCGGCGACGGAGATGATCAGGTCGATCACTTCCTGGTAGGCCTCGTGGCCGAACATGACCGCGCCCAGCATGATGTCCTCGGAAAGCTGATGGGCTTCCGATTCCACCATCAGGACGCCTTCCGATGTGCCGGCGACGACGAGATCGAGTTCCGATTCCTTCAGCTGGTCGGCCGTCGGGTTCAGGACGTATTCGCCGTCGATGTAGCCGACGCGCGCCGCGGCGATCGGGCCGAGGAACGGGATGCCGGAAATGGTCAGCGCGGCGGACGCGCCGATCAGGGCGGCGATGTCGGGATCGTTCTCCAGGTCATGACTGACCGTGGTGCAGATCACCTGGGTTTCGTTGCGGTAGCTCTTGTGGAAGAGCGGGCGGATCGGACGGTCGATCAGGCGGGAGGTCAGGACCTCCTTCTCCGTCGGGCGCCCCTCGCGCTTGAAGAAGCCGCCGGGAATCTTGCCCGCGGCAAACGTCTTTTCCTGGTAGTGAACCGTCAGCGGGAAGAAATCGATCCCGACCTTCGGCTGCTTTTCGCCGACCGCGGTGCACAGGACCGAGGATTCGCCGTAGCTGACGAGAACGGCCCCGTCGGCCTGACGGGCAATGCGGCCCGTCTCGATGGTGAGCGTGCGCCCACCCCATTCGATTTCCTTACGGACAATGTCAAACATCGTCTATCTCCAACCTGCGTCATCCTTCCGGGCCTATCCCGGGCCGGACGCCCCGTGCCCTCGGGGTCATCGCGCCGCCACGCAGTAAGCAGTTTTGACGGCGAGTGCACGGACCTTCCGTGCGGGCGAGGCCGCGGGACGCCGGATTGCGTCCCCTACGGCCCTTGTGGAAACGGCGCGGGTCATCCCGCGCCGTTGCCGAATTCGGCTCCGCCCTAGCGGCGGATACCCAGGCGCTCGATCAGGCTGCGATAGCGCGCTTCATCCTTGCGCTTCACATAGTCGAGCAACCGGCGACGCTGGCCCACCATAAGCAGGAGCCCGCGGCGCGAGTGATGATCCTTGGCGTGGGACTGGAAGTGCCCGGTCAGGTTGGCGATCCGTTCCGTCAGGATCGCGACCTGGACCTCCGGCGAACCGGTGTCCCCGTCCTTGGTCTGGTATTCCTTGATAAGTTCAGCCTTACGCTCAGGCGTAATCGACATGATCGTCTTCTCCCGGCATCGAGAGGTTCAAAACGCGGACCGGTCTGATCTGGATGCCATCGACCCGGGCCAGGGCCACGGGAATGTCGGCGTCCAGGGCGAGGACGATTCCATCGTCGCCCGCCGTCGCGATCCGTTCCCGGTCCTGCGGTCGCAGAACGGGAACTGCCTGCCCATTGCGAAGTCTTTCGGCCTCGCGATCCGATAGGGCCAGCGCCGGGATGCCGTCCAGCGCGGTCTCAACCGGTAACATATGGGGTGAGGCGGCGGCACTATGGC
>Ga0255767_1000839_pt1 | contig 27638 bp, 23 predicted proteins | sample 071ome_24_FD_179967 | JGI IMG/M metagenome (GOLD analysis project Ga0255767, IMG submission 179967) | Coastal salt marsh microbial communities from the Groves Creek Marsh, Skidaway Island, Georgia - 071402CT metaG (version 2) | ecosystem: Environmental > Aquatic > Marine > Intertidal zone > Salt...
TCGAGCGTTTGGAAGCTGAAGCGCGCGGCATCCGCTGCGCGAGCCGAGGTGAAGTGCTCGGTGAAATGAGTAAGGCTCGACGGACTATTGCCATCGCCGGTACACACGGTAAAACGACTACGGCTTATATGACGACGGACATATTGTGCAAAGCGGGTTGGGGACCCGACTCCTTGGTTGGGGGTGAAGTCGATGGTCGGGCGTGCACTGCGGTTGGGTCGGGAGAATGGCTCGTGGTTGAAGCGGATGAATTTGCTCGCTCTTTTCACCATCTGCACCCAGAGGTCGCTCTCGTCACGTGCGTTGAGGCAGAGCACCTCGACTGCTACGGGGGAATCGCGGAAGTCGAAAAGGCCTTTGTCGAGTTTTTGCATCGACTGCCACCGGAGGGAACAGTGCTGGTCGGGGGCGATGGTCTGGTAGGAGACGGAGTTGTTGGTCAGTTGGGGCGGAGCTGTCTGAGCGTTGGTTTTGGCGAGGGCTGTGACTACCGCATTGAGGACCTATATCAAGAGCCTCAAGGCAGCCGCTTTTCCCTGTTTTACAGAGAGTTGCATTGGGCTGAATTCGAAATCTCAGTGCCCGGATTACACAACGTGCGCAACGCGGCCGGCGCTGCTTCCATGGCGCATCATATGGGCGTAGATGGGGCGTGCTGCGCGGCTGCGTTAGCCGGCTTTAGAAGCGTGGACCGGCGCTTTGAGCTCAAGGGAGAAGTCGATGGGATTCGAGTGGTTGACGACTACGCGCACCATCCGAGTGAAGTCGCGGCTGCCCTGCAAGCAGCCCGCGTTAGCGGCCGGAGGATTATCGCTGTTTTTCAGCCACACCTGTATACGAGAACGCGAGATTTCAAAGGGGGCTTTGCCCGCGAATTAGCCCGTGCCGACCGCGTCATTTTAACGGATGTATACCCGGCCCGAGAGAAGCCCATTCAGGGCGTTGATGGTCAGCTGATTGCAACGGCACTTCATCAGCGGGGATACGAAAAAGTAGACTATATAGCCAACTTCAAGGATCTCCTTCCCTTTTTATCTACGCAGTGTAAAAGCGGGGATATCGTATTGACTATGGGAGCTGGAAACATCGGTGAGATTGCGGAAGGCCTCGTCGAATTTCTCGGTGGAGAGGCCCGGTGAGACGAAATAAAAAAACGGTCCGTGCAACGTCGAAGACGGGTAAAAGAGCCGCCGCTGCGGCGCGCTGGGGTGGGTTCAGCTGGAAGCGTCTGCTGCTGATACTGCCTCTTATGGGATTGCTCTCATTGGTTTGGGGGATTTGGGAATGGCGTCAGTCTCGCGCATATGCAGCTCAGTTTGAGCTCGTCGCGATCGAAGTCAATGGTTTGCGATTGCTCACGGGGGAAGATGTGCTGGCTGCCAGCGGTTTAGAGATAGGCGACAACGTGCTGGAAGTTGATTTGCGCGCTGTTGCCAATCAGCTGGAAGCGGTTCCCTGGGTGAGGCGTGCGGTTGTAGTGCGCAAGCCGCCGGATCGACTCGTGGTGGAACTAGTAGAGCGCCAGCGCTTCGCTTGGGTGGTGTTGGATCAGACCTATGGCATTGACGATGAAGGCGTTCTGTTGCCTGCAGATCGCCTGGCCAACGAAACGCTTACGGAGGTAGATCTACCCGTTATATCGGGTATCACGCCTGCCGCGGATTCGCTCTATGTGGGAATGGAATTGGTCGACACTGCAGGCGTCTTGGACGATGTGCTCACCTGGTGGAAGCAGGCGACAGACGTGGATCCAGAATTTTGTATGGGTATTTCTCAGTTGGAAGCACTGAGCGATGAAGGGATTGGTCTCAGACTCGCCGGAGACGGATTGGAAGTGCGTCTGCCTTTCGATCGCGTAGAAGAGCGTCTGCGAGAGCTCAAGCGCATGATGCCAAGAATTTATCGCGAGTATCCTAATCCAGCCTATATCGACCTGCGCTACAGCGGCCAGCTCGTGGTTGGAGGTAAGGAGAAAGGGACGGGATGAGCGCAGAAAGTAGATGCGTCGTCGGGTTGGATTTAGGCACGACAAAAATAGGTACCGTGATTGCCGAGATTGCGCCCAATAAAATGCCGCGGATTCTCGGATTTGCCAGCTTTCCTTCTCAGGGGCTGCGCCGGGGAGTAATAACCGACGTCGAAAAAACGGTGCAGTCCGTCGAAAAAGCAGTGCGGCAAGCTGAGCTTATGGCCGGTATGGAAGTGAGAGAAGTCTTTGTCGGTATTGCCGGCGAACACGTAAGCAGTCAAGACAGCTCTGGTGTCGTAGCTGTGGCAGGGGCTGACGGTCGCATCACAGAAGAAGATCGCCAGCGGGTGCTCGAATCGGCTGGTGCCGTGAAGACGCCTATTGATCGGGAGGTTCTGCACGTATTGCCGCAAGAGTTTATCGTCGATGGTCGTCGCGACATTGCCGATCCGGTTGGCATGCTGGGCGTGCGTTTGGAAGTGCAGGTGCACGTTGTCTCGGGTGCGGTTACTGCGGCCCAAAACATCTGTCGCAGTATTCTGAGAGCGGGACTAGCGGTTCGCGATATTGCACTGGAGCCCCTGGCTTCTAGCGCGGCGGTATTGGACAATGACGAGCGGCAAATGGGCGTCTGTTTGGTTGATATCGGCGGGGGGACTACGGATATGGCCGTATTTTCGCGCGGCAGTTTGCGCTATACGGGGGTCATTGGACTCGGAGGCCAAAACGTGACGAGCGACGTGGCAATTGGTTTGCGCACGGGGTGGCCCATCGCCGAAACGTTGAAATGCACGCATGGGACCGCTTCGCTGCACTCCGTTGGCGAAGATGAAACGGTCGAGGTGCCCGGCGTATCCGGACGGCCTGCGACGCAGGTTTCTCGTCGTCTCCTAGCGGATATAATCGAGGCGCGGATGGAGGAAATATTCATGCTTGCTCGGGAACGACTGGGCTCAAATCGACTCGATTTGGGAGCGGGTATTGTGCTGACGGGCGGGGGGGCATTGGTCGATGGGGCGGCTGAGCTGGCAGAGCGAGTATTTGAGATTCCCGTTCGCTTGGGTAGGCCGAGCGGCGTTGTTGGCATGATAGATGGGATGGATAACCCGGGCTATGCGACGGCGGTGGGGCTTGCGCGACTAGCGGGAGAGCGCAGCGACCGCGGGGAAGGGCAATGGCCGCGCGGAGAGAATCTTGATGGGGCCGGTTTTGAAGCAGTTTTCGGACGTATGAAAGAGTGGTTTCAAACATGGGTCTAAGCGTAGAGTAGGGTGTTTAGACAACAACTTAGCGAGGAGAGTTGGCTATGAACTTTAGAATCATTGAGGACGAGCGGAAAGCGCGTATCAAGGTTGTCGGCGTGGGGGGTGCTGGCGGCAATGCAATTAATCGCATGATTCAATCCGGTATGAACGGCGTAGAATTTATTGCAATTAATACCGATGCGCAGGTCCTAGAGACTTCATCTGCAGATGCCTGCATTTGCATCGGAGATGGCGTGACGCGTGGGCTGGGAGCGGGTGCTGATCCACAGATTGGGCGCCAGGCGATTGAAGAGGATCGCGATAAGGTAGCAGAGCGCCTTGCCGATGCCGATCTGGTGTTTATTACGGCGGGCATGGGGGGAGGCACTGGCACGGGGGCAGCGCCTGTGGTGGCTGAGATCTGTAGGGATCAGGGGTCTCTGGCGGTGGGCATCGTTACCGAGCCCTTTGTCATGGAAGGGTTTCCCCGGATGCGCAACGCGCACACCGGTTTGGGAGAATTACAGGAGCGAGTCGATACGCTTATCACGATAAAAAATCAGCGTCTGTTGAGTATTTGCGATCGGGACACAACGCTTGATCAAGCTTTTTTTCAAGCAGATGAAGTGCTTATGCAGGCGACGCGCGGCATCGCCGACCTGATTACGATACCAGGTATGATCAACCTCGACTTTAACGATGTGAAGACCATTATATCACAGGGCGGAGATGCGATTATGGGCGTCGGCACGCACAAAGGAGAGAATCGCGCGGTAGAGGCTGCTCGTAAAGCGATCCAGAGTCCGCTCTTAGAAGATGTGTCGATCCATGGTGCGAAGGGGGTCCTGATCAATATTGCAGCGGATTCGAATCTGACGCTCTTCGAGGTCAACGAAGCGATGTCGCTTATACACGAGGCTGCCGGACAGGAAGCAAATATTATCTTCGGCACGGTAAAAGACGATCAGATGCTAGATGAAATCAGCGTCACGGTCATTGCAACGGGATTCAATCTAAGCAGCGAAAGCCGCCTCGCTGCGCCGGCTGCACAGCGCGATAACCAAATCGCGGAACCGGCTCAGGAGGAAGCACCCGGCGTGCGCAGAATAGAAAACTTGAATGTGCCGGCTCACACGCGGCGTCGCACAGCTGATGGAGAGACGAATGGAAATGCCAATAGTGGAAATGGGGAAAACCTTGATATACCTACTTTTCTGCGTCGAAGAATGGGGTAGAGCGGTAAGAGCGATTGCGTTGGGCTAGTGATAAAGTATATTTACGGAGCGCATGCTGGGCGGTTGGATGCTGTGAACGAGGTCCAACGCCTGGCACTCTTCGATAGGGCAAAGGACACGGGGCAGTATGCTCTGTGCAGGAGTTATATCGACGAGCAGATGTGCTCAGTAGATTTCATTTTATCACATCACATAACAGGAAAACAGAAAAAATTGGCTAATCGAAGTCGGATTTCAAAGCTTTTGTCGCTTATGTTGCGCCACAAGCCAGACGAGTTTGGGCTCGAGATCGATACGTATGGCTATGCGCCTGTTGACCAGGTGCTACAGGCTTTGCAAGAGCGATATGAGGAGGTTACAGAAGACGATGTCCTGTCTTTGGTCAACGATCCAAAGCAGCGTCGTTTCGAAGTCAACGATTACGGTATTCGCGCTCTATATGGGCACAGCTTTTTTATTGAAATGGATGGTGAGCCTATGGCGCCTCCACCCGATCGTCTGTATATGGGCACCACGCATGCAGCGGCTCGTGCCTATGCGACGGAAGGTATAACGTCGGGCGATCGCTACTACGTGCACCTTTCTCTTGATCGTGAGACCGCCGCCGGTCGCAGTCACGAAAAGTCCGGACCCCTGGTTGTCGAGATCTTAGCGGACAAAGCGCACGAAAAAGATATCGCGTTTTTTGTCAGGGGTGAGGTGATCTTAACAGAAGAAATACCCCCCGAATGCGTAGGGCAACTCCTGGGAGCGGAGGGCAGTTCAGTCGGTAGTGGGACTGAAGATGCGCGCCAAACGGCACCGGCATCCTTTGGGAGAAAGCCGCGTTTTGTAACGCGTTAAGTTAAATGCTAAAGCGGTAAGAAACCGCTACATAAAAACCCAGCGCTGAGTGCTCTATCCGTCGGGAAACCCGGAAAAATAGAGTCTTCTTCGCTGGGTTTTTTCGTACCATCATAGGCTTCAGAGTGCAGTAGGAGGAGCTCGCATTACACTCGGGGGCTCCAGTAGAAAGAAGTGGGAAAATTTTTCATAGAGAAAAAGGGAAAACGGTCGATACGTAGTGAGAGAGGGGTAATTGTCGACGGAAAGTCGACAAGAGCAGGTCATTTGTACCGGTACTGTATTTGCTCTGTTTATGTATATCCTCTTTCGGGGTGCGTTAGGGAGAGGGAGCGAATCAGCTTGCAGCATTCCGAAAGTACCCTGTGTGGGTTGCTTACTTTTTGACCTAGGAGTTCGCAATGACGGCCATACCGATTCCACATATTGAGCAGTCGCCCATTCCAATGAACGATCTAAGTCTCCAGCATGCCCGTTTGCGCGCAGAGCTAGATGGTGCAATACGTGAGGTGGTGGAGGGGTGCAGTTTCATTCTCGGCCCGCAGGTAGAGCGTTTTGAACGGGCGTTTGCCGACTATTGCCAGGTTAAACACTGTGTGGGTGTGAGTAGCGGTACTGACGCACTGCGTCTTGCACTGCAGGGGTGTGGCGTGGGAGAAGGTGACGAAGTCATTACGACGCCGTTGACCTTTGGAGCGACGGTAGAGGCCATCTTTCAAGTTGGTGCCCGTCCCGTTTTCGTCGACGTAGATCCCGATTTCTTTACGCTAGATCCTCAGCGAATAGATGACGCGCTAACCGCCCGCACGCGGGCAATAATACCCGTTCATCTCTATGGCCAACCCGCAGATATGGGGCCCCTGGTTGAATGGGGGAAGCGCCGTGATATAGCAATTATTGAAGACGCGGCTCAGGCACATGGGGCCCGCTATGACGACCAGCCGGTAGGCGGGCTCGGACGCGTGGCTTGCTTCAGCTTTTATCCGGGGAAAAACTTGGGCGCTTACGGCGATGCGGGCGGACTCACTACAGATGATGACGTGCTGGCCGAGCGCTTGCGCCGATTGCGCAATCACGGACAGGCGAAGGGGGATAAGTTTAACTACATCGAAGTGGGGGGAAACCACCGCATGGATGGCATTCAGGGGGCTGTTCTCGACGTTAAGCTCCGCTATTTGGACCAGTGGAATGCGCACCGGCGTGCTCTAGCAGATCGCTATCGAAAAGCGCTCTGCGAAGTGTCGGCCGTTCAGTTGCCCGAGGAAGCTCCCTATGCTCAGCACGTTTACCACCTATATGTCGTGTGCGTGCCCGATCGCTCTGATCTGGCAACTGATTTACGCAAACAGGCCATCGAGTCCGGCGTTCAGTATCCTCATCCCTTACATCTGACGCCGGCCTTTGCGTCTTTGGGGTACGGCGTGGGAGATTTTCCCCACTGTGAACGCGTTTGTTCTCAGCTGCTGTCTCTGCCGATGTTTCCCGATATGACCTTTGAACAGGTCGATCGCGTGGCCGAGGCTATCACCTGTCACTACGCGTAACGTGCGTTTACAGATAGGTCAGCTCAGCGCATAAAGGCGTCGTTCTCTCACTAATAATTGCCTGATTTTTTTTCTTAGGGCGCTCTCAGATTACCAGATCTGGGAGCGCCCTTTGGCTTTGTGTTCAAGGAGCATGTAGTAGTCAATCTCGGGTTTGCTTGTTTAGGACCGGAGTGCCAGTTGCCCTCCGTTGGAAGCTTTCGCAGATTGTTTACAGTATATTTTACCAAGGGGATAGAGGCGGATCAGAGTTGCCGCTTTCTATTCGTATTTTTCTATCAGATCAAGCGGAGAGCGCTATGGAGGCAGCAAACAAGACAGCGCGTATTTTTCAAATTCTCATAGGGATCGTCTACCTGGTTTCAGGGGCGATTAAGACCTGGGAGCCCATTCTATTTTATTGGGAGGCCATACCCTACACCCAACTACTGGGTTTTGGACGCGAGTACTTTCAGCCCGTTGCTAAGGCGGCGGTCTTATTAGCCCCTTTTGAGGTCGGTCTTGGCGTCGCGCTGGTCTTTAACTGGCTGCCGAGGTTCACGCTGCCCGTTGCAACGCTGCTGATGGCCTTTTTTACGGGATTACTCACCTATGCTTGGAAAATGGGGGCTTCGATTGACTGCGGATGCTTTGGTGCACTTGTGGAGCGGAGTCCCGGTGAAGCCGCCGTTGAAGATGCCGTAATGCTCTGTATGTTGGGGTTTGCCCTCCTGCGGTCGAGATCGGTAGAGCGCTTGCCGTGGACACCTCAAGGAATCCAGTATCGCGGGATAGCCCCCGGTTTATATGTGTTGGCTCTGATCGTTTGTGGGGTTCGCTTTTTACCCGAGGTCGAGCGCTTGGAGGCGTCGGATTTGAAGGTGGATGTTCGTCTTATTGGGCTGTCTCTCAAGGGAGTAGACGCTGATCTACAAAAGGGTAAGTACCTAATTGAGTTATTTAGTCCGGTGTGTGGTCACTGTATAAACGCCGTGCCAAAGATCAACGCTATGGCGCAAGATGATGCGCTTCCTCGCGTCATCGCGCTTACCAGCTTTTCGCAAGAGTCCAATCAACTCGTCGAATTTGAACGTCGTTTTAATCCGCTCTTTGATATTGCGACCGTTTCGTTAACTGACTTTTATCGCTTGACCTATGCCCACGGTTATCCGCGACTGGCCTACATAAAAGACGGTGTCGTACAGTCGGTATGGGAGCGTGATTTTATGCCTACTATTGAGCGCCTGAGAGAAATAACGCGCTGAAGTGCGCAGGCTAATTCAATCCTAAAAGCTATGCGAATGCTTTGAGAAAAGGGAGTTAGGACATGAGTGATTTAGCCCTACTGGGTGGGAAAAAGACCCTGGAGTCGGTAGAGGAAGGCGATATCTTTCGCTGGCCTATAATCACGCCTGAAGACGAGGAAGCGGTGCTGGCTGTTCTGCGCAGAGGGGCGATGTCTGGAACGGACGTAACCCGTCAATTTGAAGAGGAGCTCTGCGCCTATTTTAACCTACCCTATGCCCTCTGTCACAATACGGGCACGGCTGCTATCCAGGCTGCTATGTGGGCGTGTGGCGTGCGCCGCGGAGACGAAGTGATATGTCAGAGTATGACCTATTGGGGATCTGCGTTGCAGGTATTTTCTCTGGGGGCAACGGTCGTTTTCGGCGAGATGGATCCGTCAACGCTAACGCTGGATCCTGCCGATGTCGAATCGCGCATAACGGATCGGACCAAGGCAATTATCGTTGTTCATTACAGCGCCTATCCGACGGATATGGACCCGATTATGGAGATCGCGGAGCGGCGGGGGATCAAGGTGATAGAAGATGTATCTCATGCGCAGGGAGGGCTGTATAAAGGTCGACTGCTAGGCACCATTGGTCACGTGGGTGCGATGTCTATTATGTCGGGTAAATCGCTGCCGTGCGGAGAGGGCGGGTTTTTAGTGACAGAGGATAGGGAAATTTACGAACGGTCGGTTTCTTTTGGACACTACCAGCGCTCGTTTGAAGTAGAAGATGCCGAGTTGGTCCCCTTTCAAGGGATGCCGCTGGGGGGGTATAAGTATCGCATGCATCAGCTCTCATCGGCGGTGGGACGCGTGCAGCTCAAGCACTACGACGAGCGGGTTGCAGTAATCCAAAAAGCCATGAATTACTTCTGGGATGAGCTGGAAGACGTGCCGGGTATTAAAGCGCACCGGCCACCTTCAGAGAGTGGGAGCACGATGGGTGGATGGTATGCAGCTAAAGGGCTCTACGTCGCAGAAGAGCTGGGCGGGCTGCCCGTTGCTCGCTTTTGCGAAGCGGTCAACGCAGAGGGGGGCTCGTTTGGTTTACGGCCGGGGGCCAACCCGCTGATGCATTTGCACGCCGTATTGAATGAGGCCGATATCTATGGCGATGGAAAGCCGACGCGGATTGCTTTTTCCGATCGCGATCTACGGCAGGGAATAGGATCGCTGCCGGTAACGGAAACGCTTCCCGAACGGTGTCTGTCTATTCCGTGGTTTAAGCATTATCGCCCCGAAGTGATCGATGCGTACGTAGCGGCTATCCGCAAGGTGGCCCATAGAGCAAAGGAGCTGTGCGCATGAACATAGACTCGATTCTTGCTCATCGACTTTTTGGATATGGGACGCCCTATCGAGTGGAACTCGGTGAGGGTAAGCGCTTTTCCGTTGTAGAGACAACGGCAGAAGGGGAAGCCCAAGCGCTCGCCCAAGCGCTATCCGCTCTGCGAGGAGAAGCGGTGGAAGGGGGAGAGGCCGATGCTCGCTGGGCATACTCTATGCCCTTTGGGCGCTGTGGTATCGAGGGCCTGCCGCGCGAACACATTCAGGTTCACTTTACCCGAGAGGCCTATATCGACGTGCTTGGTGAAGGTGGAATCGCAACCCGCGCCGTTTCCAATGGTGAAACTATTGCGATTGAACCGCGTGCCATAGTGCGTCTGCGGGCCCGGCCGATCGGCGGTAGGCGCGTGTTGGTTGCCTTTCAAACGCAAGACCACACGCCCCTGCACGGCAACGCCGGACCCTTTGTAGTCGAGGGAACAGCTCCAGAGGACTGGCGCGAACGCTTGATATATTGCCACGCCTCTTTTGAGGAGACGGCCGCAATGCAGCCCGAAGAGCGAAGAGCCGTGCTTGATTCTTTCTTTGATGCGATGACTGCGCGGATCGCGGACGTGGCAGAGATTGCACCGCTGCGCGAAAGCGCGCAGGCCGTGGGATCGTATACGGCTTCCGATGAAAGCCTCTTTTTTGAGAGACAGCGTGCGTTACTAAGTGAAACGACAATCGCTCGAATCGCTCGAGGAGATGTAGGCGTTTTTCGTTTTCCGGGAATGTTTGGCGGCGTAGCGCCGCTTTTTAGTTTGGTATAATGCGCTCGTTGGAAAGGTGAATCCTTTGGCAAAAAAGAAGATAATCCTCGGCTTAATTGGCTGTTGTGGAAATATGCAAAGGGCACACGTCTCGCGTCTGATTGAAGACGGGCGGGTCAAATTAGGTTGGGATGGTGGATACGGCCGAGAAACCGGCTCGTCTACTGATGGAGAAGTAGGGAGAAAGGAAAGAGGATGGTTCAGTACGGTAGGGTAATCCGTGAATTAGAGGTTAACGTACCTCGCCTGCTCGCTCGTCAGATGACGGACGGGCGCAGCGCAGACTGCGGTGGGTTCATGGACGGCGACGGTCTAGTTGGACCCAACAGCGTTTCCTCCGCATCGGCGCTGGCCTATGCGTACCTGCTGCGGGAATCATCGTATTACCAGAGCCCAGAGCTCCTCGAACGCATCCTTATGGTTGGCGAATTTGGCCGCCGCCGCCGCCGCTCTTCGGGCAATTACGATTTGCTGAGCACGAACTTTGACTCATCGCCCGATACCGGTTTCATAACCAAATCGTTGGCGCCGGCCGTTAAGTTGGCACGTTTGGCAGGGGACGATGGGGCTGAGCAAATCTCTGAATCGCTGGGGGAACTGATCCTGAGCGGCGTGCCGGGTATGGTCTCCGGGGGATTTCACACGCCTAACCATCGCTGGGTGCTTGTTGCCGCCCTCTCGTTGGCGAGTGAACTATTTCCCGATCTCGAAGTGCAGGATACAATAGAGGCCTATCTAGCCGAGACGATAGATTGCAACGCAGACGGTGAATATATCGAACGCAGTACGGGCGTATATAACGCCGTCGTAAACCGGTCTCTCATACTGGCCTCCCAGGCGCTAGGGCGACCTGAATTGCTGGATCCGGTGCGCCGAAATCTCGACTTTAACTACTACATGCTGCACGGCGATGCAACCGTTGTTACCAGCATCTCGCGCAGGCAGGATCGCGGCGCGCGCTCCGTGCCAACGACCCTGGCTGACGGCTATCACGCGATGGCTCATATCGACGATAATGGGTTTTATGCTGCCGTAGCGGATTGGCTGGTCGATAGGGGAAACAGCTCCCTCGTGTGTTTGGCTAATTTTGCTCTTCATCCAGAATGGCGAACGGCGGAGGTAACGCGCGAAAGCCTGCCAGCCAGCTATGCTAAATCATTTCCGGTTTCGGGGCTGTGGCGCGTGCGGCGCGATAAGACTAGCGCGACTGCTGCGGCCGGGCTAACCTCGCCCTTCAGCATTGTGTACGGGCAGGCCGAGATGACGCTCAAGCTGTGCTCAACGTACTTTGCCACGGGTCAGTTTGTCGGAGAGGATTTTGTCGGCTCCGAGGGCGAGGCGCATCTTCAGCACTTGGGGCGCAATAAGATCTACCCCGAAAAGGACTATCGAGGTGGGATTTACTGGCTGCCAATAGACGAAGTAGTCGATGCGGAAAACTGGCAGGAAGTGCGCGGTCGGCGCGCGACCTACGAGCTGCCCCCACTGCAGGTGTCGCTGCGCATGGAGAGCGTGGAGGGTGGATTTGACCTGCACCTGGCTACGTCCGGCGGTCTCGACGGTGTTCCTTTTCAAATTGAGTGCAGTTTTACGCCAGGAGGAACCTTGGAGACGGAAAGCGTGCTGCTCGAAGGAAAAGAGGGCAATACGGCTTTTCTCAAGCGTGGAACAGCCCTCTATCGCATGGGGGATGATGCGATATCCGTTGGACCTGGAAGTCACGCCCACAGCATGTGGACCATGCGAAACAGCGAAAGCAATTCGGACGTTTTCCGCCTGCTGATTACGGACATCGCCCCGTTGGAGAGGACTCTTCAAATACGCTGTGGAACCTGGTCGACAACGGAGAAAAGGTTGCTTCCGTAGCCTACCCCAGATGCAGCTCGTCGGCCTGTGCAAAGCGCCACGCTTGCACGGCCCCCGTCCTTAGCTGCGTTCCGTCTGAAAGCTGCTCCTGTCTGCCTGCCAACTGGCGCGCCATGGTCTGTCGCCAATGCGCCAGCACATCGGGCTCTTTCCGTGCAAGATCTGCGCATTCGTGCGGGTCGGCCTGCAGGTCGAAAAGCTGTTCCTCTCCATTAATGGGATTCCAAATATACTTCCATCGTGCATCTGTCAGGAATTGGTTTGCGTTTTCAGGATGGTAGCAAGGGGCGTGTTCCCCATGGTAGTAGGGGCGCAGCGTACCCGATGGGTCTTTTAAAAGTTCGAGCACGCTGTGTCCCTCTACGCTTTCTGGTTGGTCCGTTTCCGCTGCATGCAGAAATGTGGGCATGATATCCTCCCAGCCAACCAGCGCATCGCATTCGACGTTGCGCTCTACGTTCATGGACCCAGGCGCAACGGCTATGAGCGGAATGCGGGCAGAGGCTTCGTAGGCGTAGGTCTTTCGCCAAAGGTGATGATCGCCCAGCATCTCTCCGTGATCGGACGTAAAAACGATGAGCGTATCGTCCAGAAGGCCGCTGCGCTGTAGTCGTTCGACCAAGCGGCCAATTTGCGCGTCGAGAAAAGCCAAATAGGCAAAATAGGCCGCTCTCGCCCGGTGGACGATATGCTCGGGGAGCGTTCCTCGCCATGCATTGACGTCGAGGGGGTAGCGGGCGTCTCGGGCGTGTCGCTCCGCCCAGTCTCCGATTTCTGGCTTTGGAAGGTCTCGATCTATGAACTGGTCGTAATAGACCTGCGGTGGGCACCAGGGGGGATGCGGACCGTTAAAGGAGAGCGTCAGAAAAAAGGGACGCGTCGGGTCTCTTTTATGCAGGAAGTCGAGTGCGCGTCCAACAAAGTACGTCTCTTCCATCTGATGCTCTGGCAGGTGATTGGGACGACCGAGCCACGAGTTGGCCGGCACGCCGTGGGCCAGCTTCTCGGTCTCTATGCCGGGCTGTTGGCCAAGCCACTCTTCATAGTCGGTCGGAATGACGAGCTGCTCAAAGCCGAGGTGTTTGCGAGCTGGATAGAAATGAGTTTTGCCGATATTGACCGTTTGGTAGCCAGCTGCGGTTAACTCTCCGGCCAGCGTATGGGGATAGTCCCACGGCTGGCCGTCTCGATATCCGACCATCCCTTGGCTATAGGGAGTCATACCCGTCATGAGCGATCGTCGTGCAGCAACGCAGGACGGACAGGGCGTATAGGCTCGGGTAAAAGTAGTGCCCCGCGCAGAGAGCGAGTCTAAATGAGGCGTTTCTACGGCAGGGTGCCCGAGTCGGCTCAGGCAGTCTCCCCGCCAGTGGTCGGTTACGATAAGCAGCATATGGGGACGATCGCTCATGATCTCGAATCCTATACGGCGTTGGCCACTGAGCCGTCAGCGCGAAGCGGCGTGTGGCCGGAAACCATTGGTTTGTAGGGCGTTTGTTCGATCAGTGCTTCGTCGAGTTCGACGCCTAGCCCGGGTGCTTCGGGAAGGGCGATATAGCCGCCTTCTCGCTGATAACAGGTCTTAAAGACGGCATGGTGGGGCGCCTCGTCGTTCTTGGTGTATTCCTGCGTGACAAAGTTGGGAATCGTGGCATCTAAGTGCAGCGAAGCGGCGGTTATAAGCGGGCCCAGAAAATTATGCGTGACTACGGCGCAGTGGTAGCTCTCGGCAATGGCGGCGATTTTCTTGCAGTGCGTCAAGCCGCCGGCTAGCGCTACGTCGGGGCGGACGTATTGAGGGCCGCCCTGCTCTAAGAGTTCGCGGAATTCCCATATGGAAACAAACCGCTCGCCGTTGCCAAAGGGTAGGGGAGACTTGGCTGAAATTTGAGCCTGCGATGAAATGCTGTCGATTTGTATGGGATCTTCGAGGAAAAGAACGTGAAACGGTTTGAGCGCATCGGCTAAATCAAGAGCGACCATTGGAGTTAGTTTTCTATGTAGTTCGATAATCAGGTCGAGGTCCGGGCCGCCGGCTTCGCGCGCGGCGGCGGTAATTTCAACGGCCGTGTCGATGAGGCGCGCCTGTGCCATGTCTTGGTAGCCCCCGGGCAAGGGGTCGAATTTAACCGCGGTAAATCCCTCTTCAGCCGCAGCTTTCGCCGAGGCGAAGTTGGCTTCGGGCGTGCCGCCGCCCGACAATAGGTGCAGGCGAATCTTGTCGCGCACCTTTCCGCCGAGTAGTTCCCACACGGGCACTTCAAAGTGTTTTCCCTTGATGTCGTACAGAGCGATGTCGATAGCAGCGACGGCGCCCATAATAGCAGTGCCCCTGAACGGTGCCATGCGGTACAAGTGGTTCCAATGGTGCTCAATTTGAAGCGGATTTTGGCCTATGAGATACTCTTTGTAGACGTCGATAATGCTCCCTACGGCCTTGGGGTATCCCCAGCAGGCGGTTTGGCCGAGGCCGGTGAGGCCGCTGTCTGTGGTTATGCGGACTACCAGGCCATTGCCGATGAGCAGGGTTTCTATTTGTTCAATTTTCATAAAGGGCTCCTGTTGGTGATCTAGGTCTGATAATGTAGCACGCAGGAATGAGGGCGCCAAGCGGAGGTTGTCGTGCCTGTTGAGTACGGCTGGAGCATTGGCGATATTGAACTCAATCAAAAGGGAGGAATACATGGCCAATTTACGTTTTGCCGCGCCTAGAGAACCGCGTGCGGCCTGCATCACGGGTGGCGCGCGCGGTTTGGGGCGTGCTGCGGCGCTGCGTATCGCTGAAGAGGGTCGGGCAGTTGCCCTATTGGATATGCTAGACGAAGAGGCGCAGCAAACGGTGGCCGATATTGAGGCGCTGGGACAGCAGGCGCTGTATGTGAGAACGGATGTGACCGATCCTGCACAGGTCCACAGGGCAATAGACCAGGCGGCCGAAGCGTTTGGTCGCCTCGATATACTCGTTTGCTGTGCCGGCATTTTGGGTTGGGAGAAACCTTTTCTCGAACAGCCGCCCGAACAGTTTGCCAAAGTAATGAACATCAATGTGCACGGCGTGTATCACGCGCATCAGGCAGCGATTCCGCACATGCTCAAGGGAGGCTGGGGTCGCTGTTTGACGATCACTTCCGGCGCGCGGCGCGGAGTCCCCAATCAGGTGCCCTATTCCGTATCTAAGGGGGCCGTATTCTCCTTTGTTCAGTCGCTGGGCAATGTATGGGCAAAGCAGGGCGTATTTGTCAACGGCATTGAACCGGGGCGCGCGCTAACGGATATGGTCGTGCCGCGTTTTTCTCAGGAGCATCTGGACGATCCGGGCAATCCCATGGGGCGCTACTCCGATCCGGAAGAAGTCGCTGAGGTGATCGAGTTCCTTTGCTCTGAACGCAATACGTATACGACCGGTTCAGTTTGGAATGTAAAGGGGAGTAGCGGATGAAGATTCGGGCGACAGTACCGTTGGAAGAGGCACCGGCTTGGGCTGTGTTAGAGCGGCAGCTCATTGCAGTGATGGAAGAAGCCGTGTACCCGTTTTTGGAAAAATACACGCATCCTGACGGTCGTCTTATATGGAAGGAGGGAATTCACCAAACGCGAGACGGCGCCGACGACTTTTACGAGAGTTTTTACAATTGGCCGCTGCTCTATCTGCTGGGTGGGAGTGACCATCTGTTGGAATTGGGCCAGCGCCAGTGGGATGCCACGACCCGGCTCATGGAAGAGATTGGGCATGTGCACAAGGAGTATGAAGTCGGCTACGATCAATTTCACCAGAGTGAGAGCTATATCTATTTCTACCTGCTATGCTTGGCAGATCCAACGCATCCTGTAAACGCCGAGCGAGCTCGTCGTTTTGCCGGTTTTTTCCTCAACGAAGATCCCGAAGCAATCAATTACGATCCCGATAAAAAGATCTTACTCTGCGCACATAACGGTTCAAAAGGCCCTCGTTGGCTTTATGAGGAGAACGACGAACCCACGTATGGCTATTCCCCTGGGATGGCGGTATACGGGCTACCTTACGAAGATCTGGAAGGTATTGACTCCGTTGAGGATTTGAAAGATCCGGCCAACGCTCGGCGCATGGGGCAGGCGATGAAGGAGCGGATGTCCAAGGGCGATGTGGCGACCAATCTGCACGTTTGTTCGCTTATTGCCAACGCCTTTTTTATGACTGGAGACGAAAAATACAAGCGCTGGCTGTTGGACTACGTCGATGCTTGGATGGAGCGCGCTGCGGACTATGACGGATTCCTGCCCGATAATGTGGGCCTATCCGGAGAAGTGGGTGAGTATACGGGGGGAAAGTGGTACGGCAGTATGTATGGGTGGACCTGGCCACATGGTTTCTACAATATTGCCATGGCGGCGATTTTAGCCGGGGTTGAATGCTATTTGCTTACGGGTGAGAAGAGGTATTTGGAGCTACCGCGCAATCAGATTCGCAAGGTTATGTCTGAGGGTAAGATGGCTGATTTGAGCCAACAGCCCATGAGTTTAGAGCATCATTGGACGGGCCAGCTTAAAGCGCTAGGCGATGAGACCCAGAGTTGGGTTGTGCCCTATTGTTATAGCGATAGCGGTTGGTCGGATTGGCAGCCGCTGGCGCCTATGTATCCGCTGGCCCTTTGGAATGTGAGTGGCGATGAGATTGACCGTGAGATGGTTAGCACGATTCGCGAAAGGGAGACCTATGACTGGCGCAAGGTCTTTTCTTTTCATTCGAAAGAAGATGCTGGGCACGAACAGCCGTGGTTTTCCTATATAAACGGGGAAAACCCGACCTATCCCGAACAGATTTTACGGGCCAGTCTTGCGCAGGTATATAGGCGTATGGAGCAGGTGAGACAAGACGAGACCGATCCGTGCGATAATCACATTCACTGGTGGCAGGAGCTAAACCCGGTAACGACCGAGGCGTTGATTCAACTCACGCTGGGCGCGCCGCAGATGCTTTATAATGGGGGGCTGTTGCTGGCACCTATCCGCCATTTTGACGCTGAGAGTGGGCGGCCCGGTTTGCCTCCTGAGACAGCGGCGCTCGTCGAATCGGTGAGGGAAGATCAGATCGAATTGCACCTGGTAAACTTAAGTGGGACCAGCGAGCGTACAGTTCGCGTGCAGGCCGGTACGCTGGGAGAGCATGAATTTACGCAGGGTACATATAATAAGTGCGTCAGCGAATACCCTGGCCCAGTAGGTGACTATGCGACCCCCGAGGTCGGTACCAGTAGCGAAACTGTCGCAATAAACGATGTTTACGTCGATGTCGCATTGCCGCCAGGCACCCAAATATTTCTCTCGCTCGGACTGCTTCGGCATGTCAATCCACCTTCCTATCGGACTTCTTGGGCTTGAGGCAGACTGCGGGCTTATTGGTTTAGTGGATGGAACTTTCTTTCAATTGAAGAATACAGAGTAAATGGGAAAAATGGAATACGTAAAATTAGGTCGGTCAGGACTCAAGGTGTCGCGTCTATGTTTGGGGACGGCTTTTCGCGGCTATTGGAATGGACATACCGATGCAGAAACGGCTACAGAGACTATTCGCAGGGCGGTGGAGGCCGGCATAAACTTTATCGATTGTGCAAACTACTATTTTCAGGGGCGCTGTGAAGAATTACTTGGCCAGACCATTCGCGACATGGGAAATCGGGATGACTTGGTCATTACCACAAAGGTGTGGAGCCAAATTGGCGATGGGGTTAACGATCGCGGTTTGTCGCGCTTTCACATTATGCGAGAAGTTGAGCGATCGCTAAAAAGGATGCAGTTAGACTATATAGACATCTACCTGCTGCATAATTTTGACCGCGATACTCCGCTTGATGAGACGCTGCGTGCCTTTGACGATCTAGTTCGCCAGGGTAAGGTGCGGTATGCGGGAGCTTGCAACTTTACGGCGGCACAGGTAGTGGAAGCGTTGTGGGAAGCTGAAAGGGGGGGATTGGATCGCTGGGCCATATTGCAAAATCAGTATAACTTGCTGCACCGAAATGAGATAGAGCCCGAACTTCTGCCACTGTGTCAACGATATGGCCTAGGTATGATGACCTATAGTCCGCTGGCCATAGGCCTGTTGACCGGTCGCTTCCGACGCGGGCAAACACCGCCTTCTGATTCGCCCTGGGCCAAGAATACAGATCGCTTCAATTACTTTATGAATGAGGGCACCGATCAGTTGGTAAGCAGACTGATTGAAATGGGTCAAGCCCAAGACCGCACGGCCGCTCAAGTGGCCATTGCTTGGCTGATGGCTAATCCGTTGGTAACGGCGCCGATCATAGGTCCGGACCGGCCGGAGCACGTAGAGGAAGTGCTCGGCGCGTTAACGGTTGAGTTAAGTCCGGATATGCGGGCCGAGTTGGATACGCTATCGGCCCCAGAGCCGGCCCAGAGAATTTCGTAGTGAATAATAATGGAGATGAGATCTCATGAGTAACTGGGTCATGTCGTGGGTGGCCTTCAGCCTTTCAGTATTCATTGCCGCCCGCATACTGCCTTTTGTCCACATACGCTCGCTGTGGACCGCTGTGGGCGTTGCCGCCGTATACGGCACACTTAAGTTTTGTCTCTACTGGGTGCTGTTTTTTCTTTCACTGCCTCTCATTTTACTGACGCTTGGCCTGTTTCTCCTCGTCCTAAATGCGATATTCTTGTGGATTACCGACAAGATGATCGATGGATTCGAGATAGAAAGCTTTTTACATACGCTGGTTACTTCTGCTGTCATTTCGATTTTTGACCTAGTGTTAAGGTGGATTATCCCAGGTGTCTAATTTATTGTTGGCCAATGACTTTACTGTTTTATATGAGTCGCCAGATCCTGCGCGTATCTTTGCTTATACGCCCGGTTTGGCCGTCCTGAAAAATGGTCGGTTGTTTGCGACAATGGATCAGGGGGGCCCTGGCGTAGCTGATCTGCCAGGGCCAAAGGGGTTCCGGGGCGAAGGGATCCACGCCTGGCAGGGAATCATCTGGACTTCTGACGATAAGGGGGGACGTTGGGTCGAGCGTGGACGGTTTCCCTTTATGCATGCCCGCCCTCTGGTTGTAGGTGATGCGCTTTACGTGTTGGGACACGACGCCGACTTGTGCATAATGCGCTCAGGGGATGAGGGCGTTACCTGGAGTGATCCCGTTTACTTAACAGAGGGGCAGCACTGGCATCAATCGGCCTGTAACGTCCATTACCGGGGAGGGTATATATATCTGGTTATGGAACGTCGAACGCGTTTTGAGCATGACGGATGGCCCGTCAGTGAGTTGGCTCCGGTGCTGATGCGGGCCCGTGTGCAAGATGACTTAACGCTCAGTTCTAGCTGGTCTTATGCCTCTGAGTTGAGTTTCTATGAAATCGAGGGAGTGGCTGACTTGAGCTCCGTTCCCCTGTGGAAGACTGGGCGGACCGATCGGGCGGGCAAGCGCGTGATGAATCCGCCGGGTTGGTTAGAAACCAATGTTGTCGAATTTACCGATCCGGGTCATGTGTGGCACGACCCAGAAGGGCGCACGCTTCACCTGTGGATGCGAGCCCATACGGGCGGGACCCAGTTGGCCTGTATAGCCAAGGTCGTTGAGGGGCCCGATGGAGTAATGCGCACGGAGTTGGAGCAGACGCCAGCGGGCAACCGGGTCCTCTACGTGCCCTGTCCGGGGGGGCACATGCGCTTTCACATGCTCTGGGATGCTTCTACGGAACTCTATTGGCTACTCTCCAGCGTAGCGACCGACAGCATGCGTCGCCCCGACCAACTGCCGTCTGAGCGCTTTAACTTGCCCAACAATGAGCGCCACATACTTGGACTCTACTTTTCGCGAAACTGTCTAGACTGGTGTTTTGCTGGGATCGTCGCCCGGGGTGAAACGCCGCGGCAGGCCCGTCACTATGCGAGCATGGCTATTGTTGGAGAGGATCTCTTTGTGCTTTCGCGCTCGGGAGATGCGCGGGCACACAGTGCTCATGATGGCAATTTGATTACGCTGCACACGGTGCGCTCTTTTCGTAACTTAGTATATATATAAGCCGCACGGTTACAATACTTTAGTGGATATATTTAATACTGCAAGATTCGACGATTTTTCCCGCGGGGCAGGTGCGCAATCCCATGTGTTTACCGAGCCAGAGGGAGGAGTTATAGCCCGAATACCGGCTGAGGTTGGTCCGGCGCTCCTTCGGGTGGAGCGAGCGGTAGAAGCGGGCCTACATGCTGTGGGCTATCTCAGCTATGAAGCTGCCAGTGGACTCGATGCGAGGCTGCAGACGCACGAGTTGATTACCCTGCCCCTCGTACATTTTTGCTTCTATCGCACAAGGCGCACTATAGCTCCAGGAGAGGGGCTACCAGTCCGACCCTGCCCGCCTCTTCTCTGGGAACCCATGCAGTCGAGGGGGGAGTACGATGAAGCCATAGAAGCCATTCGGACGCATTTAGTCGCAGGGGATACCTATCAAGTCAACTACACGTTCCGGCTCCGTGCGCCGCTGGGAGAGGATCCGCTGCGGCTGTATGCGGGGCTTGCTCGGGCTCAGCAGGCGCCCTTTGCCGCCTATCTCGATGGCGGCGACCACGCGATACTCTCTGCCTCACCCGAACTCTTTTTTCGCTTGAAAGACGGCGTTTTAGAGGCGCGACCGATGAAGGGCACTCGGGAGAGGGGACGCTGGTTTGCCGAAGATAATGCGATGGCTGATGCCCTGGCAAACTCCCCTAAAGAGCGCGCTGAGAATGTGATGATTACTGATATGTTGCGCAACGACTTAGGTCGTATTTCAACTTCGGGCAGTGTCGTGGTTCCGTCGCTTTTTCAGGCCGAGCGCTATCCAACGCTTTGGCAGCTCACATCCACCGTTCAATCCGAGTTGGCTGCGGGCGTGAATATAGCTCAGCTCTTTGCAGCCCTTTTCCCCTGTGCCTCTGTCACGGGGGCGCCCAAGGTGCGCACCATGGAGATCATACGAGATCTCGAGGCGCAGCCGCGCGGAGTATATACCGGGAGTATTGGATATGTATCACCCGGGTTGGAAGCCTGCTTCAACGTTGCTATTCGCACGGCGCACCTGAACCGTCTGGATGGATGGTTAGAATATGGGGTGGGGGGAGGCATTACCTGGGATTCTTCAGCTGATAGCGAATATGATGAATGTCTGGTAAAGGCGCGCGTGCTGAGCCGACCGCGCGCCGATTTCAAGCTGCTCGAGACCCTGCTGTGGGAAGAGGGGGCGTATTATCTACTCGATCGACATGTGGAGCGGGTCGCTCAATCCGCGGAATATTGGGGATACATCTGCGATATAGAACGCGTCATCTACGAATTAGAAAAAACATCTAAAACCTTTGGGCAGTGTAAGATGCGAGTTCGTCTTCTCGTTTCAGATGACGGTACTATTGAAGTCGTTGGCCTTCCGCTGAGGCCGTTTAAGCGAAGTGCTCTGCGGGCCCATTGGGCGCCGCAGCCAGTAGATCGAATGGATCCATTGCTTTATCATAAGACGACGCAGCGGCAGGTGTATGAGCGAGCGCTAAAAGGGGTTCCAGAGGGCGATGAAGTGCTCCTCTATAACCGTTCGGGTGAGCTGACCGAATTTTGCATCGGAAATTTAGTGGTTGAATTAGAGGGTCAACGGTGGACACCGCCTGTGGCGTGCGGGCTGCTGCCGGGCACGCTGCGTGCCGAACTGCTGGCTCTGCAAAGCATTGAGGAACGCATTTTATACGCAGAAGATGTAGAGCGCGCAGAAGGCATCTTCTTAATCAATTCGGTCCGAGGCCTAGTGCCCATCGAATCCAACATAGGAGGTAAGATATGTATCGCATCGGAGAAGCAGAGCTCAAGCGGATAGAGGGGCTTTTTGAGAGCGGTAATATTTTTCGCTACGGATCGGGTGGAGAGTGCGATCGCTTCGAGAAGGCATGGGCCCGCTATGTGGGATCCGAGCACTGTCGCCTATCTCGTTCGGGCACGGCTGCACTATACACCGCGCTCGTGGGCATGGGCGTCGGGCCTGGTGATCAGGTCATCGTGCCGTCCTACACCTATATGGCGACCGCGTTGGCCGTTCTCGCCGCAGGAGCCATACCCGTTATCGCCGACGTCGACGATTCGCTGACGCTGTGTCCGAAAGACCTAAAGAAGCGCATTACTCGTCACACGCGGGCGATTATTCCGGTGCACATGGTTGGATTGCCCTGTGACATGAAGAAAATCGTTCAAATTGCTGAAAAGAACGGTCTGCTCGTCCTCGAGGACGCCTGCCAGGCAGTTGGTGGGGCCTTTGAGGGCAAGCCCCTGGGTTCGTGGGGACAGGCCGGGGCCTTCAGCTTTAACTTTTTTAAGAATATGACCTGTGGAGAGGGAGGGGCCTTTGTCACCAACGACGAACTCGTATATCAACGCGGTTCGGTTGCTGTCGACTGTTGCTCTTTCTATTGGAATCCGGAAGAAGAGCGGGAGGATTTGCAGTTTGCCGGACACAACTTCCGCGCTTCCGAAATAGAGGGGGCTGTGCTAAACGCCCAACTGCGGCGGATAAAGGGCATGCTAAAAACGATGCGTGGCCATAAGAAAACGCTGCTCGCCAGAGGCTTAGGAGAGGGTCTTAAATCAATTAAAAACAATAGTATAGATCATGAGTGTGGCACGCACCTTGGATTTAAGTTTCGCACGGAACGAGAGGCTCGGGGCTTTAGCGACCGGTTGCATGGGCTTGGCGTCGGGAATTTCCTACCTATGGATACGGGCCGCCACGTGTACACCCGCTGGGAGCCGATCCTGCGCTATCAGGGGGCGCATCACCCGGCGCTGGACCCCTTTAAGATACCGGCCAATAAGGCTGCACGCATAGAATACAGCGAAGATATGTGCGCCCGGTCCCTACGCATTTTGGCGCGATCGGTGCTGATACCCATGCACCCAGACAACACGAAGGCGCGCGTAGCTAAGATGGGCGAGGCCATCGCTCTGGCTGCACGGAGTGCGTAGCCTTCCGTCGCCGTTGGCCTTATTGAGTGGGGATGCGCAGTATGGACAAAAGCAGGCCGCGCTGCGCTCCCTGCACTTCCGCTATCTCCGGTATATGGCCGACCTGTTGGAAGCCGAAGCGAGCGTTGAGGCGTTTAGTGGCTTCGTTGTGGTCAAAGTGCATGCCAATTAGGGTGGTGACGCCGAGTTGGGGACAGGCGTCGATCATGCGCTGCATAAGAGCGGTGCCCAGACCTTGTCCCTGTGCATCGTTGGCCAGGTATAGGCTCACTTCTGCGGTCTTATCATAGGCTGGCCGGCCGCCATAGAACGAAGTAATGTAAATACACCCAACGACGTTACCCGCACGTTCTGCGACCCAAATAGGCCGTTTATGGGGAGAGAATTGGCTAAACCACGAGCGGCGTTCGTCTACGCTGATGGGGTGTGTATCTGCTGTAGCACGACCGGATGGAATCGACTGATTGTATATGGCTATGATGGCCGGGAGATCGGCCTCTACGGCATCGCGTACTGTGATCATGGCGATTATTGTGCGCACGGACAGAGGACTTGTCAACTTTATTGAGTTTGACAGGGCCTTTTTGTATCTTACGCGCCACAGAAAGAGGACCTCAATGGAAATTGACAAAGTCGCAGAAGAGAATGCCGTGGTCGGCGAAGGGCCGATATGGAATGTGGACCAGCAGGCGTTGGTATGGACGGATATTCACACGGGTCGCCTTTTTTCGTTTGATCCGGGCACGGGAGAGAATCGGCAGATTCACAGCGGGTTCAACGTGGGGGGGCTCATGCAAAATGCATCCGGGGGCTACGCCTGTTTCATATGGGACGGCGTAGTGCTGTGGAACTCGGACGACGATTGGGTGCGCGTGCAGCCGGAATCGTTTGAGGGGCAGCCGCTGCGCTTCAACGACGTAATTGCGGCTCCGGACGGTTCGGCGTATGCGGGCACTTATTTTCCAGAGGAAAAGGGCCGTCTGTATCGCGTTGGTCCCGACGGCGCCCTCAGTATCCTCGAAGAGGGAATCGGCTGTTCCAACGGGATGGGATTCTCGCCCGATCTCAAAACAATGTATTTCACCGATGCGATGGCACGCGAAATATACGCCTACGATTTGGATGCTGAGACGGGGGCCCTTTCCAATCGGCGCCTATTTGTCAGGGTCAGCGGGGAGGACGGCGTGCCCGACGGGATGACCGTCGATGCGGAGGGATTTGTGTGGAGTGCGAATTGGTTTGGTGGCTGCATTATTCGCTTTGATCCCGATGGGAGAGAGGAGCGTCGCGTTTCCACGCCGGCTAAGCAGACCTCTAGCGTGATGTTCGGTGGACGCGATCTCGACGAACTGTATTTCACGACGGCTGCGTTTGATTGTCCTCCGGGTAGCGATCTCGACCCAATCGGCTACGACTGGGACGAATATGCCAAGAGCTATCGAGGGGGCGGACTGTTTCGCATTCGCGGACTCGGTATTCAAGGTAAGCCGGAATTCAAGTCCAATTTTTCCTGGCCTAAAGATGCGTAGAGCGGGCTCGACCTCGCTGCAGTTGTGAGTTTGAGAAGAATACGTTTCGTTGTTCCCCCAAGCAGGGTGGGATAACGACGGTTTCACGGGAGGATACCGATGGAAAGAGCGGTGCGTGGTGGGATCCTATTGCTGTGTTTGTCATGGGCGAGCACGGTTTGGGCAGAAGAGAAGGTCACGATATGGTGGGCGCAGTGGGAGCCGGCCGCTGCCCTACAAATACTGGGGAACGAATTTGAGGAGGAGACGGGGATTGCCGTAGAGGTCAAACAAATTCCCTGGCCTTCCTATCAGGATCAGGTGTTTCTCAATTTTGGCAACAATCGAACGGATTTCGACATTGTCATCGGAGACAGTCAGTGGATTGGTCGTGGAGCGACCAAGGGGCTATACCTCGAATTAACGGATTGGCTCCCTTCGGCCGTGGATATTGAGACGATTCACCCGCGGGCGGCCCGCTATCTGTGCGAATATCCACCGGGCAGTGGGAAGTTTTTTGCCGCCCCGTGTGAAACGGACGCGATCGGTTTCGTCTATCGCAAAGACTGGTTTGAAAACGAGGGAGAGCGCGCTGCATTTAAAACGCGCTACGGGCGGGAATTACAGCCACCCGATACCTGGCAGGAGTTTCGCGATGTGGCCGAGTTTTTTCACCGGCCCGAGCAAAAGCGCTACGGAATGTCTCTCTTAACGGGGCGTGGCTACGACTCGATCGTTATGGGCTTCCAGCCTTTTCTATGGGCTTGGGGAGGAGACTGGGGTGACGCGGAGACCTTTGAGGTGCAGGGGCATCTAAACTCGGACGGCGCGGTAGAAGGTCTCCGGTTTTTTAAGGATCTGCTGCAGTTTGCGACCGAAGGGGGGGAAAACGCCGACTACTACTTTAACCTGGAAGCGTTTAGCAACGGTTCGACGGCAATGGTGTTGGACTACTTCCCGTTCTATCCAGGAATTGTAGAGTCCATGGGCGATCAGGTGGGTTTTTTCAAAGTCCCGCGCAACGGCGATCGCCGCTTTATTTCTCTGGGCGGACAGGGGTTCAGCATTTCCAAAAAGACTTCTGCCCATCAGCAGGAATTGGCCAAGCAGTTTATCGCCTGGTTTCAACAGCGGCGAGTGCAGGAGAAATGGATCACCTATCCCGGGTGCTTCACGGCCAATACGGAACTGCTGGAAAGCGATGCTTTTCGCGCCGCTTCACCGTATAATGCAACCTTCGCCGAGTCTTTGGATCACCTGCGCGACTTTTGGAACGTCCCCGTGTACAATGAGCTGCTGGCCGCGGCCGTACAGCACCTAGGCGAGGCGTTAGACGGGGTGCGTGAACCGAGGGAGGCGCTGGACGCGCTCGCCGAGGAGCACGAAATGATCCTTATGGAAGCCGGCCTTCTAGAGATGCAATAAAAGCGGTTGGGGCGAATGCGCGGGGATTGGGATAGGGGCTGGCTGCGGTATGGGTTTATTGCGCCAGCCCTCGTTTTGCTTGTTGCAATGAATATTTTCCCGCTCCTGTACAGCATCGTGCTGAGCTTTACTAACGCCGATCTGGTGGGAAGTAATTCCACCTGGGTGGGCGTTCTCAACTATAAATTTGTCTTTAAATTTGCCAAATACGGCCAGGCTCTGCGCACGACGGCTCTCTTTGTTTTCCTCGCCGTAGCCTGTGAGTTACTCTTGGGGTTTGGGCTGGCCTACGCGCTGCGGGATCGTTTTGCTCTCAAGCCCCTAGTCCTAACGGTGCTGCTCGTGCCCATGATGTTACCCCAGGCGGTTATGGGGCTGTTCTGGAAGCTTATTCTCAACGGCAATTACGGTGCGTTAAACCAATTTCTGGACCTTCTCGGTTTTTCGCAGCCGCAGTGGATAACGGATCCCGATCTCAAGTTTTTTTCCGTGCTCATGGTCGACGTGTGGATGTGGACGCCCTTCATGATGCTCATATCTCTGGCTGCTCTGCAGGCCATCCCTCCTCATATATACGAAGCGGCGGCGATTGATCGAGCTTCTCCCTGGCGCACCTTCCGTCGCATAACGCTGCCCATGTGTGCACCACTTCTAGGGTTGGCCGTTTTGCTGCGAGCCACGGATGCCCTCAAACAGTTCGACCTGATCATGGCCCTGACGGGTCCCAATGACCGCGTTACGCAGACGCTTAGTGCGCTCCTTTACCAGACGGTTTTCCGCGATGGTAAAGTGGGTCTGGGGACCGCCTATTCGTACGTCATACTCGTGCTCGTAATCGCGCTGGCTAGCGTATTTCTACGCTATATGGGGCGACTGCAGCGGGAGAGCGACTCTTGAGAGGACTTCGCTTTCTGTTTGTCGGCGTTTATCTGTGTCTCGGGACGCTGCCCTTGCTCTGGTTGGGCATAACTTCGCTCAAAGAGCGCCCTGATACGATAAGCGTGCACCTCAAATGGTTGCCCAGCGGTGCTGCTGGCGCAGAGGACGATGCGTATTTTGCCGCTACGCTGGACGCATACAGGCAGTTGGGGGTCGTCTACGCTGGTGCAGACCACGCCTTTTATCACTATCTGAAAAACAGTGCGTTGATTGGGTTGCTCAGCACGCTGGCCTCTGTATTTATTGGGACAAGCGCGGCCTATGGCTTTAGCCGATTCCCCATTCCCGGAGCGAAGGACTGGCTTTTTTTTATTCTATCAACGCGTTTTTTGCCCCCGCTGGCCGTCGTTGTGCCGGTGTTAATGATGTATCGCGAATTTGATCTGCAAAACACGCATTTAGGGCTGATCGTACTCTACACGGTTTTTAATCTGTCGCTGGCAGTATGGTTGATGAAGGGTTTTATCGACGAGATCCCGCGCGCCTACGAAGAGGCTGCCCTGGTCGACGGGTATTCTCGCCTGCAGGCCTTCCGCTTGATTATCATACCGAGGGCGGCATCGGGCATGGCCGTTACGGGCGTTTTTTGTCTGATATCTGCCTGGAATGAATACGGCTTTGCCATGACCCTAAACAACCAAGATGCGGTGACAGTGCCGGTTTATTTTGCGGGCTTACAGGGGAATGTGCAGGGAATTCCCTGGCCCCAG
>Ga0255767_1000841_pt1 | contig 27628 bp, 21 predicted proteins | sample 071ome_24_FD_179967 | JGI IMG/M metagenome (GOLD analysis project Ga0255767, IMG submission 179967) | Coastal salt marsh microbial communities from the Groves Creek Marsh, Skidaway Island, Georgia - 071402CT metaG (version 2) | ecosystem: Environmental > Aquatic > Marine > Intertidal zone > Salt...
CGATGCTCGACGCGTTGCCGCTCATGGTCTGGCGCCGCGGGACCGACCTGTCGCTGGCGCAGGTCAATCGGGCCTATGTGGATGCCATACAGCCCGGCGCGGATGACGACGGCACCCGCCGGCCGTCCGAACTGGAGGATGTCGAGGTGCTTGCCGACCCGGCGCTGGCACGGCGGGCGCGTTCCAGCGGACTGGCACAGTCGGAAAGCCGGCATGTCGTGATCGGGGGCTCGCGCCGCCTGATGGAATTCAACGAGGTGCCCTCGGAGGACAACGGGGTTGTCGGATACGCGCTCGACTTCACTCACCTGGAAGAGGTGCAGGAGGAACTGTCGAGCCATGTCGCGGCCCAGAGCGACGTGCTCGAGAATCTTGCCGTGGCCGTGGCGATCTACGGCTCGGACACGCGCCTGAAGTTCTACAACAGCGCCTATGCCCGGTTGTGGGATGCCGACCCGGTCTGGCTGGACACCGAGCCGACGCTGGGCGACGAGCTGGAAAAGCTGCGCGAGCGGCGGCTTGTCACTGAACAGGTGGACTTCCGCGCACACAAGCAGGAGCAGATCGCGCTGTTCACGTCGCTGATCGCACCGACCGAGACGCTGGTGCATCTGCCGGACGGCAAGACGCTGTTCAAGCGGGTCTCACCCCATCCGCTGGGCGGGCTGATGTTCACCTATGAGGACGTCACGGACCGGCTGTCGCTGGAGGCGCGCTACAACACCATGATCGAGGTCCAGCGCCGGACCCTCGACAATCTCTATGAGGGTGTCTCGCTGATCGGGCCGGACGGCCGGCTCAAATTGTGCAACTCGGCTTATGGCCGGCTGTGGCAGTTCAGCGAGGCCGATCTGGCGGGCGAGCCCCGGATGGCGGATCTGGTAAACAAGTCACGCCATTTCTACCCAGTGGACGACGAAGACTGGGAGGAGCAGCGCGCCGAAGTGCTGTCCCGTCTGATGTCACGCGAACCCGTCTCCGGCACCTACGAACGCGCGGACGGCTCGGTCCTGCAGTATGCCGGGGTGCCACTGCCCGACGGCATGATGCTGATGACCTATTTCGACGTGACGGATTCCGACCGGGTCGAACGCGCCCTGCGCGAGCGCAACGAGGCGCTGGAGGAAGCCGACCGGCTCAAGTCCGGGTTCGTGGCCAACGTCTCCTATGAGTTACGCACGCCCCTCAACACAATCATCGGTTTCGCCGAGGTGATGCACGGCAACATGTTCGGCCCGCTCAATGAGCGGCAGGCCGAATATGTGGCTGGCATTCTGGAAGCCAGCGAGGCGCTGCTCGAACTCATCAACGACATTCTCGATCTCGCGACGATCGAGGCGGGTTACATGACACTCGACCGCGTCGAGTTCGACATTCATTCCATGATGTCCGGGGTGTTCACGCTCAACCGCGAGCGTGCGCGCGGCAAGGAACAGAAACTCGTGCTCGATTGCGCGCCGGATATCGGATCGATGTTCGCTGACGAACGGCGGCTCAAGCAGGTGTTGTTCAACCTGGTGAGCAACGCCATCAAGTTCACGCCCGAGCAGGGGGTGATTACGCTCGGTGCGGTCCGGGACGAGGGGGATATTTTATTCCGGGTCGAGGATACCGGTGTCGGGATCCACGAGGAGGAACAGGAACGCGTGCTCGAAAAGTTCGAACGGGGCAATCGGCCGCGTGGCCGTCAGTCCGGGGTCGGGGCGGGCCTCGGCCTCAGCCTGGTGAAGAGCTTTGTCGAATTGCACGGCGGCGACGTACACCTCACCTCTGAGCCCGATACGGGTGCGGCCATTGTCTGCCGCATGCCCGCCGCGCCGCGCTCGCGGCGGCCTGATGACCGCGAAGACGACATTGAAGCGGCGTCATGACGCCGGCCGGCTCTGCCGCCCGCTCCGGCGCGCCGGGCGAGGAACGCCTCATCCCCCTGAAGGACGAGGCCGCGACACTGATGCTGGGCGCGGCCGTTGCCGCAGAACTGGTGCGTGGCGACGTGGTTGCACTGTTCGGCGATCTGGGCGCCGGGAAGACGACCTTCGCGCGCGGCGTCCTGCGCGCCCTCGGCCATGACGGTGCCGTGCCGAGCCCGACCTTCACCCTCGTGCAACACTATGAGTTGCACGGTATCTCTGTGGCGCATTTCGATCTCTACCGGCTGGGCGATGTCGGGGAACTGCACGAACTGGGGCTGGACGACGCGCGCCACGATGGCGCCGTCCTGATCGAATGGCCGGAGATCGCGGCGCACGCGTTGCCGTCCGATCGCCTCGAAGTGCACCTGGAGGATGCGGGGGGCGGACGGATCGCCCGGCTGGCTGCGTTCGGAAGCTGGGCCGGGCGGCTGGCCCGGCTTGCCGCCTGAGGCACGGATGGCGCTTCCCGCTCCCGGCCTCTACTCGATCCCGGCGCACCGGCCTTTCCTCGACGACCTCGCCGCCGCGATCCTCGATCAGGTGTCGGAGGCCGGCGACCCGCTGGCGCTCTCCCGGATCACGGTGCTTCTGCCGACACGACGCGCCTGCCGCGCGATGCAGGATGGCTTCCTGCGCCTGTCGGACGGAGCAGGGCTGATCCTGCCGCGTCTCGTGCCCATCGGAGATATAGACGAGGACGAACTGCTCCTGACCGATGCGCCTGGGTCCGATGGCGTGGCCGATGAGAATCTGCCGCCCGCGATGCCGGAGCTGCGGCGCCGACTGTTGCTTGCGGAAGAATTGCGCGCGCGGTTTGCGGACGGCGGTGCGCCGATGCCGGTGGATCAGGCGGTCGAGCTGGCCGGGGAGCTCGGTCGGCTGCTCGACCAGGTCCAGACCGAACGGCTCGATTTTTCCGCCCTCGACCGCCTGGTGCCCGACGACTACGCCGAACACTGGCAGCATACCCTGTCCTTCCTGCGGCTTCTGACCGAAACATGGCCGGAACGGCTTGCCGGGGAAGGTGCGGTCGATCCGGCGCAGCGGCGAAACCTCGTCCTGGCGGCACGGCTCGAAGCATGGCGGACACGCCCGCCCGCCGATCCAGTGATCGCGGCCGGCAGCACCGGCAGCATTCCCGCGACGGCCGACCTGCTGGCGCTGATTGCCGATCTGCCGGCCGGGTTTGTTGTGCTGCCGGGTCTGGACCGTGTGCTCGATGAGGAGGCCTGGCGCGCGCTCGACGCGACCCACCCCCAGTTCGGCCTGCACCAGTTGCTGGACCGGCTGGGCCGCACCCGCGCGGATGTCGGCGAATGGCCGTCCTCGGGAGCGCATGAGGACGGGGCCGGTCCGGCCCGGCTGCGTCTGGTCTCCGAGGCCCTGCGCCCGGCCGCGACCACCGAGAGCTGGCGGGACGAGCGCGGCACGGTCGGTGCGGACGCCCTGTCCGGCGTCACGCTGATCGAGGCGCGTGAGCCCCATGAGGAGGCCGGTGCGATCGCGCTGGCGCTGCGCGAGGTGCTGGAGGTGCCGGGCCGCACGGCGGCGCTGGTGACGCCTGACCGCGATCTGGCCCGGCGCGTTGCCGCCGCGCTCAACCGCTGGGGTGTCGCCATCGACGATAGTGCGGGAACTCCCCTGTCGGATACGCCCGCAGGCGCGTTCATGCGGGCTGTCGTCCGCATGGTGCATGACGATTTTTCGCCGGTGGCCCTGCTGTCGTCGCTGAAGCATCCGCTGGCGGCTGGGGGGATGCCGGCCGTAGCGTTTCGGACCGTTGTGCGCGCTCTGGAACGGATCGTGCTGCGCGGCCCGCGCCCGGCGCCGGGTGTTGAGGGATTGCGGGCTGCCGCGTTGCGGGCGCGCGAAAGCCAGGACAGTTCCGACCGGGAGCCGCTTGCGGAACCCGAGACCTGGGAAGCGATCTTCAAGTTGATCGACCTGCTGGATACAGCCGCCACACCGCTGGCAGAGATATGGGCGGTGCGCGAGACCGGTCTGACCACCCTGGTCGGGGGGCATGTCGCGCTTTCCGAGGCACTGGCCGCAAGCGACGGGGAGGCCGCCGCGGCGCGGCTGTGGGCAGGTGAGGACGGGGAAGCGCTCGCGGGCTTCGCCGCCGAACTGGCGACCCACGGGGCGGGGACGGGCGCGATTCCGCCGGACCGGTATGCGGCCCTGTTCGACGCCCTTCTGGCCGGGCGGGTTGTACGCCCGCGCTTCGGTGCGCATCCGCGCCTTTCGATCCTGGGGCCGCTGGAAGCGCGTCTGCAGCGTCACGATGTGATGGTGCTGGCCGGGCTGAACGAAGGCATCTGGCCGGGCGAGGCGGATGTCGATCCATGGATGAGCCGGCCCATGCGCGCGGATTTCGGGTTGCCGCCGCCCGAACGCCGGATCGGTCTCAGTGCCCATGACTTCGTGCAGGGTTTCTGTGCCCGCGCGGTCGTGCTGAGCCGCTCGGAACGGGTCGAGGGCGCTCCGGCCATTCCGTCGCGATGGCTCACCCGGCTCGACGTGGCGGCAGAGGCGCTGGCCATTTCGGGTGGCGCGCAGATGCGCGCGCGTGGAGACGCCTATCTCGACTGGTGGCGCGAGCTGGAAAGCGCGGCGCTCGCCCGGCGCGTGGACACAGGTGTCGGCCAGGCGGGTGCGCGGCCTCGCCCGATACCGCCTGTCGAGGCCCGCCCGCGCAGTCTCTCGGTCACCCAGATCGAGACCTGGATGCGCGATCCCTATTCGATCTATGCGCGCGAAGTCCTGCAGCTCGAAGCATTGCCGCCGCTCGACCAAACGGTCGATGCGGCGACATATGGCACGCTGATTCACCGGATTTTCGACCGGTTCCTGCAGGCGTACCCCGAAGGCCCGTTGCCCGCCGATGCGCATGACAGGTTGCTCGAGACCGGCGAGGAGGTGCTTGGCCCGTTCCGCAGTCTTCCGGCGGTGTGGACGTTCTGGTGGCCGCGATTTACGCGGATGGCGGACTGGTTCCTCACGACCGAGACCGCGCGCCGTGCGGGCCTGGTGCACACCCATGCCGAGGTGCGCGGCCGGATGGTCATCGACACGCCGGGCAAACCCTTCGTCCTGCGCGCGCGCGCCGACCGCATCGACGAGCTGGCGGGCGGCGGTCTGGCGGTCATCGATTTCAAGACCGGCGCACCGCCGTCGAAGAAAGAGGTTGCCGCCGGTTTCGCCCCGCAGCTTCCCCTGGAGGCGGCGATGCTGGTGAGGGGCGGGTTCGAGGGCGTGCCAGCGGGCGATATCCGGGAACTGGCGTTCTGGCGGCTGTCCGGCGGGCGCGAGGCCGGCAAGGTGCACCCCGCTGCGGACGATCCGTCCGGAATTGCGCAGGAGGCCTATGACGGCCTGCGCGCGCTGGTCGAGAAGTTCGACGATCCGGCGACGCCTTACGAAGCACGTCCGCGCCCGAAACAGGCCCCGAAGTATTCCGACTACGAGCATCTGGCCCGGGTGCGCGAATGGGCGAGCTCCGGAGATGGGGAGGACGGCACATGAGCGCGCCGAACTTCAACCCCGCCCTGCTCGAACGGGTCAGCGAGCGCCAGCGCCGGGGCGCGGACGCTCATGCCAATGCCTGGGTGTCTGCTTCGGCGGGTGCGGGCAAGACCCGGGTCCTGCGCGACCGGGTGCTGCGGCTGCTGATGGCCGGGGTCGCGCCGGGCCGCATCCTCTGCCTGACCTTCACCAAGGCGGCAGCGGCGGAGATGTCGCGCCGGATCAATAACGAACTGGGCGAATGGACCGTCGCCGAGGATGGCGCGCTGATGTCGCGGCTGACGGATCTGTTCGGTGCGCCACCGGACCCCGCCGCGCTGGTGCGCGCACGCCGCCTGTTCGCCCGGGTGCTGGATGCGCCGGGCGGCATGAAAATCATGACCATCCATGCCTTCTGCCAGTCGGTGCTGCGGCGGTTCCCCCTGGAGGCGGGGGTAGCGCCGCATTTCCGTGTCATGGAAGACCGCGACGCGGCGGAGCTTCTGGAGGCGGCGCAGGCAGATGTCCTGATGGCGGCGGAGCGCGCGGACTCCGGCCTCGCCGAGGCCATGACGGAGGTCGCGGGCCGGATTCACGAGACGCGTTTTCCGGACCTGTTGGCGGAAATCACCCGGGCGCGCACGCGCTTCGCCGCGCTGTTCGACCGGCCGGGTGGCTTCGATGCCGTGATGGATCGGCTCGCGGATTTTCTGGGGGTGGCGCGCGGCACACGCGAGGCCGATCTACTGTCGGCCGCCTGCCACGATGCGGCCTTCGACGGCGCGGCGCTCAAGGCGGCCGTGGCGGCCTTGCAGGGAGGATCGGACAAGGATAGCGAACGCGCCACCGCTATCGCGTCCTGGCTAGCGCTGGATACGGCAGACCGCGCAGAGATGTTCGATGACTATTGCAGCGTGTTCCTGACCAATAAGGGTGAGATTCGCAAGACGCTGGCCACCAAGAGGGTCCTGTCGGCGGCCCCCGAAACCGAAGACACGCTCGTGACCGAAGGCTTGCGGCTGATCGAAGTCCGCGAGCAAATGCGCAAGGCCGCGCTGCTGGCGGCGAACGAGGCACTGACCCGGATCGCACAGGCGCTGCTGGCGCGCTACGCCGCACGGAAATCGGCGGCGGGACGGCTGGACTACGATGACCTGATCGCGCGCACCCGCGCGCTGCTCCAGACGGACAAGGCCCCGCCCTGGGTGTTGTTCAAGCTCGACGGCGGCATCGATCACGTCCTGATCGACGAGGCGCAAGACACGAACCCCGAACAGTGGGATGTGGTCATTGCGCTGGTGGAGGAATTCTATTCGGGCATGAGCGCGCGCGATGAGGCGACTGAAACTCTCGGTCTGCCCGAGCGCAGCGTCTTCGCTGTCGGCGACATCAAGCAGTCGATCTACAGCTTCCAGGGGGCCGACCCCCGCCGTTTCACCGAAATGCGGGATTACCTGGAAGAGCGTGCCGAGGCGGCGGGCCGGACCTGGGAGAACGTGCGGCTCGACTTCTCCTTCCGGTCCACTGCCCCGGTCCTGCAGGCCGTGGACAAGGTCTTCGAGCCCGAGGCGGCGCGTGCGGGCGTCATCGACCCTGACGACTCCGACGCCCAGCACACCCCCCTGCGCGACCGCGATGCGGGCCGTGTCGAACTCTGGCCGCCGCTGGTTGTCGAGGGGCCGGACGATCCCGAGCCGTGGAAACCGCCGGTCGATCCCGTCAGCGTGCCCGGTGCGATGGACCGGCTGGCCGAGACGATCGCCGCGCAGATCGCCCGCTGGCTGGACTCGAACGAACTGCTCGAAAGCGCGGGCCGGCCCATCCGTGAGGACGACATCATGGTGCTGGTCCGCCAGCGCGGCGCGTTCGTTGAGTCGCTGGTGCGCGCGCTGAAGACCCGCAACGTCCGCGTCGCGGGCGTGGACCGGATGGTACTCACCGACCAGATCGCGGTGATGGACCTGCTGGCGCTGGGCGACTTCCTGTTGCTTCCGGAAGACGACCTGACGCTTGCAAGCCTGCTGAAATCGCCGCTCATCGGCTTCGACGAGGAACAGCTCTTCGCGCTCGCCCACGGGCGGGAGAAGACGCCGCTGTGGCACACGCTGCGCGCCCGGCAGGACGAGGACCCGGCCTTTTCTGAGGCGGCGGAGTTCCTGTCCGGTCTTCTGGCGCGTGTTGACTATGAACGGCCCTACGAGCTGTTCGCCGGAGTGCTGTCGCGCGGCGGCCGCGAGCGGATGCTGGCGCGGCTCGGTCCCGACGCGGCGGATGCCATCGACGAGTTCCTGTCGCTCGCCCTGGCGTTCGAGCGTTCGCATCCCCCGGTGATGCAGGCCTTCCTGCACTGGGTCGCGGCGGGCCAGTCAGAGGTCAAGCGCGACCTGGACCAGACCGGCGGCGCGGTGCGGGTGATGACCGTTCACGGCGCGAAGGGACTGGAAGCCCCCATCGTCTTCCTGCCCGACACGACGCGCCTGCCGCGCCACCTGCCGAATATCCTCTGGTATGAGGATGGCGAACTGCCGTTCTTTATCTGGCTGCCGCGGGTCGAGGACGGGGATGCGGCGACGCTCGGATTGCGCGAGGCCGTGCGCACGCGGCGTGACGAAGAATACCGCCGCCTGCTCTATGTGGCGATGACCCGGGCCGAGGAACGGTTGTACGTCTGCGGCTGGGACGCGCCGCAGGAGACGTCCTGGTACGCGATGGTCGCCGCCGCCATGAACGAGGTGGCGCGGCCGGAGGAGTCCGCTTTCCTGGCGGATCGCGGCTATGGGGACGCGCAGGCCATGGTGCTGGATGCGGGCCAGCGCGCGCCGGTGCCGGAGGCCGCAACCGGCGCCGCGTCCGAGATTCCGCCTCCGCCCGCATGGATAGCGCAGCCCGCACCGGCCGAACCCCATCCGCCGCGCCCGCTCGCGCCGTCCGACCCCGGAACGCCGCCGCCGGTCCGCACACCCATCGACCGCGCCGGGGATGAGAGGCGGTTCGTGCGCGGCAACGTGCTGCACCGCCTGCTGCAATGGCTGCCGGAACTCGATCCCGCACTGCGCCGCGCGGCAGCGGAACGCTATGTCGCGCGATCCGTGCTGCTGCTGGATGACGAGGCGCGCGCCACCGTCGTCGATGAGGTGATGGCGGTTCTTGAATCCCCGGATTTCGCGCATCTCTTCGCGCCCGGCAGCCTGGCGGAGGTCGCGGTGACCGGCACGGCCGCGCGCGGCGACGGCGCGGTGCATGTCATCTCCGGCCAGATCGACCGGCTGGTGGCCGGGCCGGACGCCATATCCATCGTGGACTACAAATCCAACCGCCCGCCGCCCGACATGCCGGAAGAGGTGGCCCCGGTCTATCTGCGCCAGCTTGCCGCCTACCGCCATATCGTGCGGGACGCGTGGCCGGGCCTGGCGGTGCGGGCCTATCTGCTCTGGACCGACGGGCCGCGCCTGATGGCGATCCCGGACAATCTGCTCGATGCGCATGATCCGGCGGAAAACATGCGCGTGTGAACGCTATTCACAGGTCCAATTTCTTGACGCGAACCGGAACCAAACTTACGTTCGATGGGAACGAATCAGGCGGGCGCGTCGCGCGCTCCCGAACGACAACGAAAAGAGGCCCCGCATGCCGTCCAAGGCAATCACCGACGATTCCTTCGAAGCCGATGTGCTTCAGTCCGACAAGCCCGTGCTGGTCGATTTCTGGGCAGAGTGGTGCGGCCCGTGCAAGCAGATCGGCCCGACCCTCGAGGAACTGGCCGACGACAAGGGCGGCGACATCGTCGTCGCGAAGCTGAACATCGACGACAATCCGATGACCCCTTCGAAGTACGGCGTGCGCGGCATCCCGACGCTGCTGCTCTTCAAGGACGGCCAGGTTGCCTCGATGAAGGTCGGCTCGCTCCCCAAGAGCCAGATTTACGACTGGGTCGATTCGGTCCTCTAGGACGGCGCTCCCGAATGAACAAGCCCCGCCTGGTGCGGGGCTTTTTCATGTCTGCGGGCTGCCGGGACAGTCAGCCCGCGGCGCGGCTGGCGGCAATCCGGTCCATGATCTCGCGGCCGCTCTCGTCATACATGAAGGACAGCAGCACATAGCGGCTGCCCCTGGTGACGTCGGTCGCCTCATGCAAAAGGTCGCAGGAGAAGATCGCCGCCTCGCCCGTGCGCGGGCGGTAGCTTGCCATGTTGTATTCGGGAAAGCGCAACTCGCCGCCTTCGTGGTCCTCGGCGTTGAGGTTGAGGGTCATGGCGAAGCGCCGGTGCGCAGTGCCCGCCGAGGTGTTGTCGCGGTGGGGGCGGAAGAAACCGCCCGGATCGGCGTCGTAGCGCACGATCTTGAACTCCTCGACATAGCGGATATTGCAGTGGAACGCCCGCCGGATCTCGGGCAGCACCCGGCGCTCCAGGCGGCTGCCGATGGCTTCCTGCAGGTCCTTGTCCTCAACGTGGTGGTCGCGCCGGCGCTTGTTCTCGCCGGAGGTGTCGTGGACCATTTTGCCCTCGCTCATACGCAGTGTGCCGGACGGCTCGTTGCCGCGCGTCTCGAACTGCTCGATCAGCCACTTGCAGAAGTCGGGCGAGAAAACATCGGGCAGAATCAGGATCGGCGGGTGATAGGGCGCCGCGAAGGCCGAAGGTGTATCCATGGCCGCGATGATCTCCGCCGCGCGGTCGGCGATGGGTGTGTCGCCGGGCCGGAGCACATGCTGGATGCGTTGGTCGGGGCTGCTGACGAAGCCGACCAGCTTGCCGCGCGCGCCGAAGCGCGAGGCGGTCTTCTTGTCGGCGTCAGACAGTACGAAGAAATCGGGCTTGTGGGTGTTCGCGAGTTTCTGGACCAGTGGCTCCGGGTCAGCGCAGATCGCAAACAGATGCGCGCCCGCCGCCACCATTCGCGGCGCGGCGGCAACCATCGCCTGGAACTCGGCCATCGCGCCGGGGTCCTTCTGTGTCGGGAACAGCAGCACGAAGACCGGCCCGCCCCTGGACTTGTCCGCCAGGTTGATGACCACGCCGCGCTGGTCCGGCAGGAAGAAGTTCGGGATTCGATCGCCGGTCTCGAGAAGGTCGCTGAGTTCGGGTGTCGCCATCCTCATGCCTCGGGGGTCATGCCTCAGTGGGCACAGTAATGCCCGCCAGCGGCATGGTCCAACCATTGCGCGGCACCGCCCGTGTTCGCTCTGATCGCCTCGGCGAGCAGCAGGTGCGACCCGGCGATCAGCACGCGCGACGGCTCCGGCTGCCGGGCTGCGATGGCGGTCAGCGCGTCGGGGATACCGGCGGCGGTGTACGCATCGAGTCCCGCCGCGCGGGCTGCCGCCTCCATCTCCTCGACCGGGCGGGCGCGGGCTTCTCCGGCCAGCGGCACGGCGGTGGCGCTGACGGCCAGCCCGGCGAAGGGGGCGAGGAAACCGGCGAGATCCTTGTCGGCCAGCACGGAGAAAACAAGATGCAGCGGGCGCGGGTCACGCTGCGCCAGCTTGCGGAAGGTCTCGGCAACCGCCTCAGCGCCCATCGGGTTGTGGGCCGCGTCGAGCCACAACTCCCACCCCTTCGGCAGCAGGGCCGGCAGCGGGCCGCGCTGGACCCATTCCATCCGGCCCGGCCATGTCACGTTGCGGATGCCGATGGAGATGGCGTCCCGGGTCATGCCGGGGAAATCGCAGACCTCCAGGCAGGCGACGGCGGTGGCGGCATTGTCGAGCTGGTGGCGCCCCATAAGGCCCGGCGGCGGCAGCGGCCAGACCAGGTCGCTGCGCCGGTAATTCGCGTTGCCGTCCGGGCCCGGCTCGATATGCCATTCGAAACCCGCCCGGTAGAGGGGCGCGCCGATTTCGTGCGCGGCGCGGGCGATCGTCTCCATCGCTTCCGCGTCCTGCGGCCCGACGATCGACGGCGTGTCCTTCTTCTGGATCGCGGCCTTTTCCCCCGCGATGGCGGTGAGCGTGTTGCCGAGGAAGGCCATGTGGTCGAACCCGACCCGGGTGATGATCGTCGCCGCCGGGTGCGCGACCACATTGGTGGCGTCGAAGCGACCGCCCAGCCCGGTCTCCAGGATCGCCACGTCGGCCGGCGTGCGCGCCATCGCGACAAGGGCGGCGGCGGTGGTCATTTCAAACTCGGTGATCGGTTTGCCGGCGTTTATGCGCTCGATTTCCTCGAACAGTCCGATCAGGGCCTCGTCGCCCAGGGTTTCGCCGGCGATGTGATAGCGCTCGGCGAACCGCATCAGATGGGGCGAGGTATAGACGCTGACGGTCTTGCCACCGACCTCCAGCCCCGCCCCGAGATAGGCCGCGACCGAACCCTTCCCGTTGGTGCCCGCGATGTGGATGACCGGCGGAAGCGCCTCGTGCGGGTTGCCCAGATCCGACAGCAGCCGGAACATGCGGTCCAGCGACAGGTCGATGCGTTCGGGATGATAGGTGGTGAACCGGTCGAGGATGCGGCGGATTTCGTCCTCAGCTGACTCTGCGGCCGGGCCCGTTCCCGCCGCAAGTGTCGGATCAGGCGTCATCCGGATCCCCGAAGGTGCCGGCAAGATGTTCCGGCGGCGGGATCGCGGCGACCCGCTCGGACGACGGTCCGCCGGTGTTGCGCAGCAGCGAGATCACCAGTGCCAGCCGCGAGCGCAATTCACGGCGGGGTACCACGATATCGACCATGCCGTGTTCGCGCAGGTACTCCGCGGTCTGGAAATCTTCGGGAAGTTCCTCGCGCACCGTGTCCTGGATGACCCGCTTGCCGGCGAACCCGATATTTGCGCCCGGCTCGGCGATCTGGACATCGCCCAGCATGGCGAAGGAGGCCGAGACGCCGCCGGTTGTCGGGTCTGTCAGGATCACGATGTAGGGCAAGCCCGCCTCGCGCACCCGGTCCACGGCGATCACCGTGCGGGGCATCTGGACCAGGCTGAGCATGCCTTCCTGCATGCGCGCGCCGCCGGAGGCCGGGATGGCGATCAGCGCCGCATTATCCGCCAGAGCGGCATCGGCCGCCGCCAGCAGGCCGGCGCCTACGGCCTGTCCCATGGAGCCGCCCATAAAGGCGAAGTCGAAGGCTGCGACCACGACGGGCTGCCCGCTGACGGTGCCGCGCGCCACGATGATCGCTTCCTTTTCGCCCGAATTGTTCTGGGCATCGCGCAGCCGATCAGTGTAGCGGCGGCTGTCGCGGAATTTCAGCGGGTCCGTTACGACGGAAGGTATCTCAATGCGTGTAAACGCCCCGTCGTCGAACAGCATCGACACGCGCTGGGCCGCGCGGATGCGCAGATGGTGGCCGCAGACGTGACAGACATGGAGGTTCTCCTCCAGCTCCCGGTGGAACAGCATCTGCTCGCAGGCCGGGCATTTGTGCCAGAGGTTGTCGGGAACGTCGTTCTTGCCGACGAGGGCCCGAATTTTCGGTCTGACGAATTCGGTGAGCCAGCTCATGTGCGGGGCGGCTACTCGGCGGCCTGCCGTTTGGCTGCGCGTACCCCGTCAGCCAGTTTGCGGGTAAAGGCCAGAACCTTGTCCACGAGACCGGGGATCGGTTTGCCGTCGCCGTCCAGATTGTCGGCGATGGTCTGCACGATGGCGGAGCCGACCACGGCGGCGTCCGCCACCTCGGCGATCGCGCCGGCCTGTTCGGCCGACCGGATGCCGAAACCGACCGCGACGGGCAGGTCGGTGTGGCGCTGCAGCCGCGCGACAGCGGCGTGGATGTCCGTCGTTTCGGCCGATTTGGTGCCCGTGATCCCGGCGACGGCGACGTAATAGACAAAGCCCGAGGTGTTCGCGAGGACGGCGGGCAGGCGCACGTCATCTGTGGTCGGCGTGGCCAGGCGGATGAAGTGCATGCCGGCGTCCAGCGCGGGCAGGCAGAGTTCATTGTCCTCTTCCGGCGGCAGATCGACGACGATCAGGCCGTCCACCCCGGCCTCGCGCGCGTCGGCGAGAAACTTTTCAACGCCGTAGATATAGATGGGGTTGTAGTAGCCCATCAGGATGATCGGGGTGTCGTTGTCCTGCTGGCGGAAGGTTCGCACCATGTTCAGTGTGTTGGACAGGCGCGCGCCGCCAGCCTTGGCGCGCAGGCCCGCGGCCTGGATCGCCGGGCCGTCGGCCATGGGGTCGGAGAACATGACGCCCAGCTCGATGATGTCTGCGCCAGCGCCCGGCAGGCCCTTCAGTATCTCGAGGCTCGTTTCGGTGTCGGGGTCCGACGCCATGATGAACGGCACGAAAGCCGCGCGGCCTTCGGCGCGCAGCGCGTCGAAGCGCGTCTCGATGCGCCCGCTGGTCTCGCCCCGGCTCACAGCTTCACCCCCAGTGCGTTGGCGATGGTAAAGACGTCCTTGTCGCCGCGCCCGCACATGTTCATCACCAGCAGGTGATCGGACGGCAGGTCCGGCGCGATCTTGCCCACATGGGCCAGCGCGTGGGACGGCTCCAGCGCCGGGATGATCCCCTCGAGCCGGGAACAGAGCTGGAAGGTATCCAGCGCCTCCTGGTCGGTGACGGAGACGTATTCGACGCGTTCCATGTCGTTCAGCCAGGCGTGTTCCGGGCCGATGCCGGGATAGTCGAGGCCCGCCGAGATGGAGTGGGCATCGATGATCTGGCCGTCGTCGTCCTGCAGCAGATAGGTGCGGTTGCCGTGCAGCACACCCGGCCGCCCGCCAGTCAGCGAGGCGGCGTGTTCTCCGGTCTCGATACCGTGGCCCGCAGCCTCGACACCGATGATGTTTACATCCGCATCGTCGAGGAAGGGGTGGAACAGGCCCATGGCGTTCGACCCGCCGCCGATGCAGGCGACCAGCGTGTCGGGCAGGCGGCCCTCGGCTTTCATCATCTGCTCGCGGGTCTCGGTGCCGATGACCGACTGGAAGTCGCGAACCATCGCCGGATAGGGGTGGGGCCCGGCCACCGTGCCGATCAGGTAGTAGGTGTCCTCGACATTGGCCACCCAGTCGCGGAGCGCATCGTTCATCGCGTCTTTCAGGGTCGCGGTGCCGCTGGTGACGGGGACAACCTCCGCGCCCAGCAGCTTCATGCGGAACACGTTCGGTGCCTGCCGCTCGATGTCTGTCGCGCCCATATAGACGACGCAGTCGAGGCCGAAGCGCGCGCACACCGTGGCCGTCGCGACGCCGTGCTGGCCCGCGCCGGTTTCCGCGATGATGCGCTTCTTGCCCATCCGCCGGGCCAGCAGGATCTGACCCATGCAGTTGTTGATCTTGTGCGCGCCGGTGTGGTTCAGCTCGTCGCGCTTGAAATAGATTTTCGCGCCGCCGTAATGCTCGGTCAGCCGCTCTGCGAAATAGAGCGGGCTCGGGCGTCCCACATAATGGGCCAGGTAGTCGTCGAGCTCGGCCTGGAAGGCGGGATCGGCCCTGGCGGCGTCATAGGCCTTTTCGACCTCCAGAATCAGGGGCATCAGGGTTTCGGCGACATAGCGTCCGCCGAAAATGCCGAAATGCCCGAATTCGTCGGGGCCGTTGCGGTAGCTGTTCGATAGATCGTTCATGGGTATCTCTGCCGCGTTCTAGAACACGTCATGTCGGGTGTCCACACGCGCGAAACGCTGCGGATCGGCAAGCGCATTCAGGTGTCTGCCGCCCGGGCCAGAAACGCCTCGATAAGCCGCGGTTCCTTGCGGCCCGGCGCGCTCTCGACACCCGATGACACATCGACGACCTCGGCGCCCGACAGCCGGACGGCTTCGGCCAGGTTATCCGGCTCCAGCCCTCCGGCCAGCATCCACGGAACCGGGAAGTCTCGCCCGGCCAGCAGGGTCCAGTCGAAGGCCAGCGCATTGCCGCCGGGCAGGGCGTCTTTCATGCCCTTCGGTGCCTTGGCGTCGAACATCAGCCAGTCCACGGCACCGTCATAGGCCCCGGCGGCGTCGATGTCGCCGGAGGTGGATACCTTGATCGCCTTCATCACCGGCAGGTTCCAGCGGGCACGGATCTCGCGGCAGCGCTCGGGAGTCTCACTCCCGTGGAGCTGGATCATGTCCAGCGCCACGGCGGTGAGCACGCGTTCCAGCAACGCATCGTCGGGATCGACGAACAGGCCCACCCTGGTCACGTCGCCGGGTACCAGCGCGGCCAGCCGTGCGGCGTCCTCGGGTTCCACGGCACGGGGGCTGGGCGGGTAAAAGACCAGGCCGACGAAGTGCGCGCCGCCCGCGATCGCGGTGTGCATGGCCGTCTCGTCGTTGATGCCGCAGATCTTGGCGGCGACCATTATCCGAGCTCTTCGGCGATCCGCGCGGCGGCGGCGGCCGGGTCGTCGGCGGCCGTGATGGGCCGTCCGATCACCAGCACATCCGCGCCCAGATCGCGGGCCTGCCGCGGCGTCGTGAAGCGTTTCTGGTCGCCGGTGGCGGCCCATTCGGGGCGGATACCCGGCACGATCAGCTTGAAGTCGGGGCCGCAGGCCGCGCGGATGATCTCGATCTCCGCCGGGGAACACACCACCCCGTCCAGGCCGCTGTCCTGGGTGAGCCTGGCCAGGCGGACGACCTGATCGGGGATCGGGCCGCTCTGTCCGACGGCCGACAGGTCGTCTTCGTCCAGACTGGTGAGCACGGTCACGGCGATCATCAGCGGGCGGTTGGCGCCCGCCACGCTTTCGGCGGCGTTCAGCGTCGCCTCCAGCATCGCCGGGCCGCCCGACGCGTGTACATTGACGATACACAGGCCGAGCCCGGCAACCGCGCGCACGGCGCTGGCGACAGTGTTGGGGATGTCGTGAAACTTCAGGTCGAGGAAGACAGGCATACCCAGATCGATGATGCGCTTCACGCCGTCCGCGCTGTTGGCGGAGAAGAACTCCAGCCCGGTCTTCACCCCGCCGACATGGCCGCGCAGCGCTTCGGTCCAGGCCAGGGCCTGCTCGAGATCGGGGGTGTCGAGGGCGACGAAGACGGGATTGGCGGGGAGTGCGGGGCGATCGGTCATGACCCGCCGCTTCTAGCAGAGCCCCGGCGCGGCGCAAAGATAGCGTGAGCACGCTGGGGTACCCCGAAGTTGCATTTTTTGCGTCCGGTATTCGGAGACGCGCTTCGCGCGATAACGCGTTGGGATCACGGAAGATGCCTGTCTCGACATGTCCCCTGGTACCCGTAATACGGGTAAATGTCTGAAAAATGCCCCGTCTTTGTCACGCCTTGTGAGCCCTATGCGGGCTTAGTCTCGTCCGCATGTTTGGTTCGTTCTCGACAACAAATTCATTCAGGAGAAGGACAAATGGCTGATTTCTTTGGTGATTCCGGAAACAACACACTCACCGGCGGCACGGGCAACGATGCGCTCTATGGCTATGCGGGCGACGACACGCTTTCGGGCGGTGCGGGTAACGATATTCTCGATGGTGGCGATGGCAACGACGCCCTCGACGGCGGCACCGGCGAGGATACGGCGAGCTACGCCAATGCCACCGGCGCCGTGACCGCAGATCTCTCGAACAGCGCGAACAACACGGGCGAAGCGTCGGGCGACAGCTACACCAGCATCGAGAACTTGCTGGGGTCCGGCTATGACGACACCCTGACCGGCGATACCGGGGACAACGTTCTTGAAGGGGGAGCGGGCAACGATGCTCTTGACGGTGGCACGGGCTCGGACACAGCGAGCTATGCCGGTGCGACGAGCGGTGTCAGGGCGGATCTTGCAACCACCTCGAATAACACCGGCGACGCAGCTGGCGACACCTATACCAGCATCGAGAACCTGACGGGCTCGGCCTATGACGATGTGTTGTTTGGGGATTCGGGCGACAATGTGATCGACGGCGGCGCCGGGAATGACACGATCACGGGAGCCGGCGGCAGCGACACGATTATGGGCGGTGCCGGAGACGACTACCTGGACGGCGGTGGCCAGAATTACATCCTGCGCAGCCAGGAGTTCGACAACACCGGCAAGTGGTCACCGAACACGGTCAATGTGACGGCGAACGATGCCGACGCGCCTGACGGGACGCAGACGGCCGAGTTGCTGTACGACGATTCGACCACCGCCGCGGCGCACCGGATCGCCCAGACGACGACGCTGGACACCAACCAGGTTGTGACGCTGTCGGGCTATGTGAAGATGGTCGATGCGTCCTACGACTACCGGCTGTTCGTCGAACTGATTGACAGTTCCACGCTCGAGGGATCGATCAACGCGACGCTGGACCCGGAGACGGGATTGGTCGATGGGACGGGCTCGTCGGGGACGGGCAGTGTTCTGGGCGCGACGATGACCGATGTCGGCGATGGCTGGTACCGCTACACGCTGACGGGCACGCCCTCAACGAGCACGAGCGAGACGGTGCGGGTGCGCATCGGTCTCGATAACGGTTCGACGTTTATCTACAACGGCGACCCCAGCAAGGGCGTCTATATCTGGGGCGCCCAGCTTGAAGTGGGTGACGGGGCCGGTGTCTATCTGGAGACGGCGGACACGGTGATCGACCACTCGTCGGGCACGGATACGCTGTCCTATGAGGACGCCACATCGGCAGTGACGGTCGATCTGTCGGACAACTCGACCGGCGGGTTCGCGTCCGGCGACACCATCGTCCACTTCGAGAACGTCACAGGCGGTGACTACAACGACACCCTCACCGGTGATGACGGTGCAAATACTATCAGCGGTGGAGAAGGTGACGATACGCTAAATGGTGGTAGCGGGAATGACATCCTCATCGGCAATAGCGGGAATGACGCGCTAAACGGTGGTGATGGGGACGACGTGCTGCACGGGCGCGGGGGGGGCTGATGCTCTTGACGGTGGAAATGGCACCGACACCGCGAGCTACTCCGGCGCGTCTGGTGCGGTCTCGGCCAGTCTCACAGCCCCCGGCACCAACTCAGGCACGGCAGGCGGTGATACCTACACCAGCATCGAGAACCTGGAGGGGTCGGCCTTCGGCGACACACTCACCGGTGATAGCAGTGCCAATACCATCGACGGTGGAGCTGGTGACGATACGCTGAATGGCAATGCCGGCGACGATACCCTAATCGGCGGCACCGGTGACGACCTGTTCGTGTTCGAGGACGGAACCGGCGACGACACCATCAACGACTTCACCACCGGTGCGTCGTCCGACGATGTCATGGACGTCAGCGATTTCGGGTTCACGGACCTGACAGATTTGCTGACTTCTACAAACGACTCCGGCTCCGACACTGTCATCACGCTCGACGGTGATGACAGTATCACCCTGATCGGCGTCCAGAAGGCGGACTTCCACGCGGACGACTTCATTTTCTAGGAACGTCGTCACAGAAGCATGAGCTCGCCCGTGGCCGCGATCACCGGCCGCGGGCGATGCATGTCACGCCAGTGACGTGATCCCGTCGCGCACGCGCAGCACTTCGGTGAGTGCCAGGAACAGGTGATAGAAGCTCGACGCGGGTGCAGTCTCCGAAAAGCCCTGGCCCTGCCTGTCGAGGTGGTCCTGCCAGTTGCCGGGACTGACCGAGAGATAGAGCGCGAAGAGCCGGTCCAGCAGCTCCTCAAGGCGCATGGCTGCGGCGTCGTCGCGGTGGAACTCCATGCGCGCCACCTGTGCCTTGATCGCCTCGGTCTGCACCCACAGGCGCTTGTTCTCGTCCAGCGAGGTGCCGTGGCGCAGCACCGAATCGTAGCCCAGCCCCTGGGCGGTACCGGGGTCGCGGTCGATGCCGTGTTCCTCGGCGAAGCGGTAGAGCGCGCCCGCCTGCGGCTCCACATCCGCACCCGAGGCGCGACCGTACTGGTGTAGCAGCCACACCCATTCGAAGTGATGGCCGGGTTCCACCGTCTTGCCGAGCGTACCGGGCGCGCGCGACCAGTCTTCGTTGAAGAACTCCCCCAGCGTTCCGGTCTCTGCGTCGAACAGGCGGTTGCAGAACAGGGCGTAGATGTCATCCGCGCGGCGCAGCCATACGTCCTCGCCCGTCGCCCCGTGCCATGCGACCAGCGCCTCGAACAGGTGCATGTGCGGGTTCTGCCGCCGGGGCAGGTCGCGGGCGATGTTTTCCTGGTATCCACCGTGATCCAGATCACCCAGGTTGTCTTCCATGAAGGACAGCGCGCGCTCTGCCCATTGGACGGCCGCCTCGTCGCCGCTGGCGCGGAAATACCAGGCGAGCGCGAAGATGGCGAAAGCCTGCTCATAGGATTCCAGCCGTGTGTCGCTGTGGGTGCCGTTGCGCGTGACCGAATAAATGAACCCGCCGTCGGGCCCCCAGTATTGCCGCGTCAGGAACTCGAAGCCCGCCCGCGCGCAGTCGAGCGCCGAAGGGCCGCCATCCGGCGGCGTCCAGCCCAGCAGATGGGCGTGGCTATAGACATAGATCTGGCGCGCCTGGACGCGCATGCGCTTGTCCGTGTCCAGAACGGGGTGGCCGTCGAGGGTCAGCTTCTCGACAAAGCCGCCGGCCTCGGGATCGAAGCCCGCCCGGGACCAGAGCGGCAGGGCCTGGCCGGTGAGCCAGTCTCGGATATGTGCGCCGGTGACGGTCATGAGGGGTCTTGTGCCACGAGAAGCTCTGCTGCGGCCATATCCTCAATGGCGGTGCCGACCGATTTGAACAGTGTGATCTCCTCGTCGCCGGTCCGGCCCGGATGCGCGCTGCGGCACAAATCGAACAGGTCGGCGGCGATCTCATCTTCGCCCAGCACGCCCGATTGCAGTGGTACGACGATGTCGCCCGCCTCCTTGCACGCGCCGGTGCGCGTATCGACAAACACGGTGGCGCGGCGGATGGCCTCGTCATCAGCCTCGCGCATGTCCGGCCGGAACCCGCCGACCAGATCGACATGGACCCCGGCGGGCAGCGTGCCGCCGTCGAACACGGGTTCGCGCGCGGTGGTGGCGCAGCTCAGGATGTCGGCGCGGGCGATGACCCTGTCGAGGTCGGTCACGGCCTCCACGGCAAACGGGGCATCGGCGAAGGTCCGCGCGACGGCTTCGGCCTTGGCGGGGTCCCGCCCGAACACACCGACATGGGTGATGGGCCGCACGGCCGCATGGGCGGCGATCAGTTCGGGCGCCAGCCGGCCGGTGCCGATCACCACCAGCCGCGCGGTATCTTCACGTGCGAGATAGTGCGCGGCGAGCGCGGAGGCGGCGGCCGTGCGCCGGGCGGTCAGTGCCGGGCCGTCGATCATGGCCGCGGGCGTTCCGGTCTCGCCGTCGAGCAGCAGATAGGCGCCCTGAACCGACGGCAGGCCGCGCGCGGGATTGTCGGGGTGCACGGTGACGGCCTTGATGCCGATATGACGCGGCGGGGTCGTACCGCTCCAGGCCGGCATCAGCAGCAGGGTTGCATCAGACGTACCGTCACCGAGCGGGATGGAATGGTGGTGCCGCAGCGGGACCGACATGTCCGTCCGGAAGGCGTCGCGCAGCGCCGTGACCAGCCGCACGGGATCGAGCGCCGCTTCGACTGCATCGGCGTCGTAGATGCGCAAACCGGGTTATTCCGGCAGGGCTGGCGGGCGGGGCTGGGCCGCGGAGGTGTCGTCGAGCCGGGTCTGCATGGTGGCGACGGTGTGCTCGAGCTCGCGGATGCGGGCCTTGCGCTCGCGGGCCAGCTTGCGGGTCGCGCCGCCGGAGATCCAGGCAAGCAGGCCGCCCAGCAGCAGGCCGACCGAGACACCGACAAACACAAAGACGAAGGCCGGCCAGGCGATCACAAAGCCAAGTGGCCAGAGGTCGATTTCAATCAGGCCGCGATTGTTCACCGCGAAGACCACCAGTACCACGGCGAGGGGGAGGGTGATCAGCAGGCTTAAGCGGTGCACGGGATTCCTGTGGGGTGAGTGTCATTCCGGCATGCGGAAGACGGAGGCGCCTAGCCTTGAGCGGGTTCGTTGTTCAGGCGCTCGCGCAGTTCCTTGCCGGTCTTGAAGTAGGGGACGACCTTGGCCTCGACATCGACGGCCTCGCCGGTGCGCGGGTTGCGGCCCGTCCGGGCGCCGCGCTGTTTGACGGAAAACGCGCCGAAGCCGCGCAGTTCCACCCGGTCGCCGCGGGCCAGCGCGGCGGTAATCTCGTCGAGAATGGTCGTGACGATGCGCTCCGCATCGCGCTGCAGCAGGTGCGGATTGCGGTCCGCCAGACGCTGGATCAACTCCGACTTGGTCATAGTCACCCCCCGAGGCTCAATGCCCCGAAATCCGGCCCTCCCCCATGAGGGCGCTGCTGAACGCGTCGGGCATTCAACGCGCGGCAGGTTGCCAAAGCGAAACCATGCCGTCAAGTGTTAGGGCATTGGAAAACAACGATTTTCTAGACACGCCCAGCAGCCGTTCCAGAAGGGTTTCGGCTTCCGCCGGCTCCTCGACCGTGTCCACGGGCAGGCCCGGCGGGACGCCTTGCGTCTCCACCATCCATGCCAGCGCCGCGCGCTCGTCGCCGATCTCATCAACCAGTCCGGCGTCCAGGGCCTGCCGGCCCGCGAAGACCCGGCCGTCGGCCAGTTGCAGGGCGGTGTCCCTGTCGAAGTCGCGGCGCTCGGCCACGATATCGACGAAGAAATCGTAGAGGTCGCCCACGACCTCCCGGGTTGCCTCGCGGCCCTTCTCGGTGAGCGGCTCGACCGGGGAGGGGACGCCCTTGAGCTCGGACGACTTGATGGTGACCGGCTCGACGCCGATCTTGTTCAGGAGCTCGACCACATTGGCCGACTGCAGGATGACGCCGATGGAGCCCGTGATCGTGCCTTCACGCACGAACACCCGGTCGGCACCCACGCCCGCCATATAGGCGGCCGACGTGGCCACCGTGCCCATCACCGCGGCGACAGGCTTGTGCTCGGCGATCTCGCGCAGGCCCTTGTAGAGGTCCTCACCGCCGACGACGGTGCCGCCCGGGCTGTCGATATGGACGACCACGCCGCGTACGCCCTCGTCGGCGGCCAGTTCGGTCAGGGTCTGCGCTCGTGCGTCGTCGCGCACGATCAGCCCCTCGACATAGACGCGGGCAATACGGTCGCCGCGCAGCAGTTCGCCCGAGGCGTGCAGGCTGACAAGGACGATGCCGATGACGGCCAGAATCGTGACGCCCTGCCAGATCCGCAGGCGCCGTTTCAGGCGTCTGCGGTCCAGCAGGGCGTCGGGATCATAGGACATGACGTTGGCCGCCGCGTCCCGGGTCAGGACGTGGCGTCGTCGCCGTCCTCGTCAGCGGATGCCGGGGCATCGCTGTCGCCGGAGATCATCTCCTGGGTCTCGGCCTGCTTCTCGCGAATGGCCGCACCGAGGATGTCACCCAGCGACGCGCCGCTGTCGGACGAGCCGTACTGCGCCATCGCGGTCTTCTCTTCCGAGATTTCCTTGGCCTTGATCGAGAGCGACACGCGGCGGCTGCCGGAGTCGATGTTCGTGACCATGGCATCGACCTTCTCGCCGACGGCGAAACGGTCGGGACGCTGCTCGGAGCGGTCGCGCGACAGGTCCGACCGGCGGATGAAGGCGGTCAGGCCGCCCGAGGTCTGCACCTCGATGCCGCCGTCGTTCACCTCCGACACGGTCGCGGTGACCACGTCGCCCTTGCGCATGTTGCCGAGGGATTCGGCGAACGGATCGCTTTCGAGCTGCTTGATGCCCAGCGAGATGCGTTCCTTGTCGGTATCCACCTCAAGGATCTTCACCTTCACCATGTCGCCCTTGTTGTATTCCTCAAGGGCTTCCTCGCCGGATTTCTCCCACGACAGGTCGGACAGGTGGACCATGCCGTCGATATCGCCCGGCAGGCCGACGAACAGGCCGAATTCGGTGATGTTGCGAACCTCGCCGTCGATCTCCGTGCCCTGCGGGAACTTGACCGAGAACTCGTCCCACGGATTCTCCTGGGTCTGCTTGAGGCCCAGAGAGATGCGGCGCTTCTGCGGATCGACGTCGAGAACCATGACGTCCACTTCCTGGCTCGTCGAGACGATCTTGCCCGGATGAACGTTCTTCTTGGTCCAGCTCATCTCGGAGACATGGACCAGGCCTTCGATGCCCGGCTCCAGCTCCACGAAGGCGCCGTAGTCGGTGATGTTGGTCACGCGGCCGGTGAAACGGGCGCTGACCGGATACTTCAGTTCGACATCATCCCACGGATCGGCCTCGAGCTGCTTCATGCCCAGCGAGATGCGCTGCGTCTCGGGGTTGAAGCGCACAACCTGCACCTGGACGGTCTGGCCGACCTGCAGGGCTTCCGACGGGTGGTTGATGCGGCGCCAGGAGATGTCCGTGACGTGCAGCAGGCCATCGACACCGCCGAGATCGACGAAGGCGCCGTAATCGGTGATGTTCTTGACCACGCCCTGAAGCACCTGGCCTTCCTTGAGGTTGGCCACCAGCTCCGAACGCTCGGCCGCGCGGGTCTCTTCCAGAACGGCGCGGCGCGAGACGACGATGTTGCCGCGCGAGCGGTCCATCTTGAGGATCATGAAGGGCTGCGGGGTGCCCATGAGCGGCGAGACGTCGCGCACCGGGCGGATATCGACCTGGCTGCCCGGAAGGAACGCCACGGCGCCGGAAAGATCGACGGTGAAACCGCCCTTGACCCGGCCGAAGATGGTGCCGGTGACACGCTCGGTCTTGTCGAACGCTTCTTCGAGCTTTTCCCAGGCTTCCTCGCGGCGGGCTTTCTCGCGCGAGAGAACGACTTCGCCGTTCACGTCTTCATAACGCTCGACGAAGACCTCGACCTGATCGCCGACCGCGATCTCGGCCGGCTGCCCCGGAGGGGCGAATTCCTTGAGTGCCACGCGGCCTTCGGATTTGAGGCCCACATCGATCAGCGCGTAGTCGCTGTCGACGGAGACGACCTTGCCCTTGACGACGGTGCGTTCGAGGGAGTCGTTCTGCTGGAGGCTTTCTTCGAGAAGAGCGGCGAAATCTTCGCCGATGCCGGCGTCCATAGACGCCTGAGCGGTATCAGTCATGGGACAGGATGTCCTTTCGGTTTTGACTTTTCTGGCCGACCGGTTGGCTCCGGCGGTCTGACGCGTCGATCCGATCGCCTGCCCGGCTCATCCGGACATGAAAACGACCGTGGTGACGCAAATCCCGGGACAGGATCAGGAGAGGGAAGCGATATACTCGAGGGCCGCCGCAAATACGGCGTCCGCGTCCAGATCCGAGGTATCGATGGTTCGCGCGTCGTCAGCCGCCTTCATGGGCGCTACCGCCCGGGTGCTGTCGCGCACGTCCCGTTCCTTCATATCCGCCAGGACGCGGGCGTATATACTGGTTTCTCCCCGGCCCAGCAACTCTTTATGGCGGCGTTCGGCCCGCTCTTCCACCCGTGCGGTAATGAAGAATTTGGCCTCCGCGTCCGGGCAGATGACGGTGCCGGTGTCGCGTCCGTCGAGGACCGAGCCGCCCGCGCGGCCCGGGGGATGGGTCGCGAAGTTGCGCTGGAAGGACAGCAGCACCTCACGCACCTCCGGGATCGCGGCCACCTTGGACGCGGCGGAGGCCGCCGTGTCGCCGGTCAGCTCCGCGTCATCCAGAATGCCGCCCGCGACGGCGTTGGCATCGAGCGATTGGGCCGCGGCCACGGCATCGGCCGGATCGGCGGGGTCGCCGCCGGCACGCAGGGTCGCCAGTCCGACGGCGCGGTACAGCTTGCCGGTGTCCAGATGGGCGTAGCCGAAATGGCCGGCCAGGCGGCGCGCGAGCGTGCCCTTGCCCGAGCCGGCGGGCCCATCGACGGTGATGATGCGCGGCGTGGTCATGAATCTCCGCCTTCCGTGATTTGGGCGCCCAGGGCGCGCATGGATTCGGCGAAGCCCGGGAAGCTGGTCTCGACCGGTCGGATATCGTCGATCTCGACCGGGTTCCGGGCCGCGAGGCCGAGGACGAGGTAGCTCATGGCGATGCGGTGATCGAGGTTCGCCGCGATCCGTGCACCGCCGGGCGGCGGGCCGCCGCAGCCATGGATCGTCACGCGGTTCTCTTCGGCCTCGACCGTCACCCCGCAGGCGGTGAGCCCGGCTTCGATGGCCGCCAGCCGGTCGCTTTCCTTGACCCGCAGCTCGCCCACACCCTCGAAAACGGTGATGCCCTCGGCGCAGGCCGCGGCCATGGCCAGGACCGGGTACTCGTCGATCATCGAGGGCGCGCGCCCGGCGGGGACGGTGATCCCCGTCAGCGCGCCCGCGCGGATGATCATGTCTGTGACCGGCTCGCCGCCCTCGTCGCGCTCGTTCTCATAGGTGATGTCGGCGCCCATCTCGCCCAGGCTGGTGAAGACACCGATGCGCGCCGGGTTCATGCCGATGCCGCGCAGCACGACCTCGGAGCCCGGCACGATGCAGGCGGCCACGGCCGGGAAGGCGGCGGAACTGGGGTCGGACGGCACGACGATGGAGGCCGGCGACAGTTCGGGTTGGCCGGTGATGGTGATCCGTTTGCCGGCCGGGCTGTCCGTGATCTCGATCTCCGCCCCCATATGGGACAGCATCCGCTCGGTGTGATCGCGCGTCGCGACGGGCTCGATGACGGTGGTGCGCCCCGGCGCGTGCAGGCCCGCCAGCAGCACCGCCGACTTCACCTGGGCGGACGGCACGGGCAGCTCGTATTCAATGGGCAGCGGCGTGTCGGTGCCCGTGACGGTGACGGGCATGCGCCCGCCCGGCCGGGTCTCGAAGCGTGCGCCCATCCGGGTCAGGGGTTCGATCACCCGGTTCATCGGGCGTTTGCGCAGGGAATCGTCGCCGGTCAGGATCGCCGCGAAGCCGTGCCCGGCCAGCAGGCCGCACAGCAGGCGGGCCGAGGTGCCCGAATTGCCCAGGTCGATCACGTCGTCCGGCGCGGACAGGCCGGCGACGCCCACGCCCTCGACATGCCAGCGCCCTAGCGCCTCGCGCGTGACGGGCACACCCATGGCCCGCAGCGCGCCGGCGGTGGCGTGGATGTCCTCGCCTTCCAGCAGTCCCTCGATACGGGTCGTGCCCACGGCCAGCGCGCCCAGCATCAGCGCGCGGTGGGAGATCGACTTGTCACCGGGCACGGCCATGGTCCCGCTGAGCGGGGACCTGGCACGGGCCGTCGCGGGGCGCGGTGCCTCGGAGGCGGGAATGTTTGAAGCGTCGTTCATGGTCGGCGGCGTGGGATTAGCACAATCGGCCGCGCGGGGTCATGCGGCGCATTTGCTTTTGACACCCGGATGCGTTCGTGGCAAACGGCGGCGCCAGTACGAAACCGGCGAACTCACCGGAGGAACAATCTGTGGCGAAACCGGAATGGGGCGTGAAGCGGACCTGCCTGTCCTGCGGAACACGCTTTTACGATATGCAGAAGGACCCGATCGTCTGCCCGAGCTGCGAGGCGACGTTCGATCCCGAGACGATCTTCAAGCCGCGCCGCGCCCGCGCGGAGGATGCGGCGGCCGCCGCGGCGAAGGCGGCGGCGAATGACGACGCCAAGAAAGCCAAGGCGGCAAGCGACGACGATGACGACGATATCGCGGCGCTGGTCGAGGATGTCGATGTCGATGATGACGATGAGGACGATGATGTCCTGACGGACGACGATCTCGACGATGATGACGACGACGATGTCGTGCCGATTCCCAAAAAGGGTGGCGGCGACGGCGACGACGACTGATCGCGCGTCTGGTTAGAGATTTCTCTTGCGTTGATGGCGCGGAACATTATGTTCCCGCCGGTCGCGGTGGCCCAACCCGCCGCAAAACGCATTCGGGGCCGTAGCTCAGTTGGGAGAGCGCTACAATGGCATTGTAGAGGTCGTCGGTTCGATTCCGTCCGGCTCCACCAGATAGACAAGGGCCCAGCCAGAAATGGCTGGGCCCTTTGTTCTAGTTGATCGGGCTATTCAAATTTGGTGACGGTTGTCTTTCCGAGCGGAGGATATCTTTCTTACGGGTTTGTTATTTGTTCGTTTGATTGAACAACTTTGGGGTCGTTTGTTGGTTGATGCGAAGGGAAACTTGTGACTAAGTGTCCTTTGTCCGCGGACAAAGGACACAGGTGAGAATGGCATGAAAAGCCAAGACATAGTCATACTGCTGAAGCTTGTGAGCCTGGAAGATCAGGAAAATGCGCACTGGTTCGAAAGCTCTGACTGGCAGATGATCGAGGGTGCTCCGTACTCCGTTCGTAACCTCGGTGCATCCCTTGGGATAAGCAAAACCGAGGTAAGTGCCTCGCTCAACCGCAGTATTCGTGCCTCACTCGCGGCTAAAAACCGTGAACTGGGTAGAGTGAGAGCCAATC
>Ga0255767_1000842_pt1 | contig 27602 bp, 15 predicted proteins | sample 071ome_24_FD_179967 | JGI IMG/M metagenome (GOLD analysis project Ga0255767, IMG submission 179967) | Coastal salt marsh microbial communities from the Groves Creek Marsh, Skidaway Island, Georgia - 071402CT metaG (version 2) | ecosystem: Environmental > Aquatic > Marine > Intertidal zone > Salt...
GACGCCCAGCCTGCGACCCGATGGCACTCCCGGCACGGAACCTATTGAAAGAGCCGAATCGCCTGTCGAATCTCCCGAGATCGACCTTGCCTCGGGGATCGCGTTGGTGGATTTCCCTGATACATGGAAATTTCATGACGGCAACCAAAACCTCGGCACATCCTGGAGAGCCAACAATTATAATGATTCCACCTGGAAACAAGGAGGCGGGTTGTTCGGTTTCGAGAACTCTGCTCTGCCCTCACCCGGCATCAGGACGCCACTGAACGACGAAAACCAGTTGACCTATTACTTCAGAAAAACATTCCAATTCTCAGGCAACCCCGACCTCACTACATTGAAATTGGACACCATCCTGGACGACGGAGCGGCGTTCTACCTGAACGGGCAGGAGCTGGGCCGCGTTCGGTTACCGAACGGCACCCTGACTTTCACGACAACCGCTGCCGGTGGCGCTGTCTCCAATGCCACACTCGAGGAAGATATTCTGTCAGCACCCGGTTCTCTGTTGCGATCTGGGGAAAACCTGCTGGCAGTGGAGGTTCACCAGGTCAACACCACTTCCTCAGACGTTGTCTTTGGAGCCCGGTTAAGGATGGCCACCCGAGCGGCTACTTCTGTTGTCATCAACGAAATCCTTCCAGCGGACGGCAACAAGGGTTTCATCGAGTTTTACAATCCGCTCAGCTCCGTCCAAAACCTGCGTGATCACTATCTCTCTGATACCCCGGGCCGCCTGAACCAATTCAAAATCAACCAGGATCTGATCCTGCAACCCGGTAGTTTTGGCATCCTTCGCTTTGACGAGATCGACTTGTCCCCCTCCCCCGAAACGACCCTTTACCTGACATCACCCGATGGAAAAACGCCTCTCTCCGCTATCCGCGCGACGATCACCCAGGATGGACGTTCCATCGGAAGAAAACCCGATGGCGGGGCAGAATGGTTTGCGTTCACCACTCCAACACCGGATGACCGAAACGGAAGCGACAGCAACCGTCCAAAAGTGGAATTGAATGAAGTGCACTACTCGGAAGAAGGACAGCTGGAGTGGGTGGAAGTGCTCAATCAAGAAAACATTCCCGTCTCGGCCAACACACTTCGCATCATCCTGGCTGATGCGTTTGATGAAAGCATCCGGATAGAGGAAACCATTCCTGCTCAAGGCAGGTTGCAAGTGAACATCCAAGCCAAAGTCAGTAAGGGACGCCACACTATTTCCATTGCCAACCGACAGAACACGGTTTTGCAAGCCTATCGTTTTGACACACCACGCCTGGGATGGACCTGGCAGGCGTTTCCCGAAGGTGGTTCCAAGTGGTATGCCACCGAGTCCCCTACTCCCAATACCGCCAATCAGCCGATCATCCAGGATGGAATCGTCATCAATGAAATCATGTATGATCCGCCCTCCAATCTGACCAGGGGCGAATACGTCGAACTTTACAATCGCAGCAACGAAACCATCGATCTGAGTGGGTGGGAATTCAATGATGGCATCGGATACATGTTCCCGGCAGGAACCACCCTGGCCCCGGGCGGTTTCCTCTTGGTTGCTTCGAACGTGAATGCTTTCCGGGAAATTTATGGAGACGCACCTGTGGTAGGGGAATTCACCGGCCAACTCAGCAATAACGGGGAACGCATCCGCCTGGTGGATCAGTGGGGCAACCTGGCAGATGAAGTGGACTACCGGGCAGGAGGTGAATGGCCGGAACTCGCCAACGGAGGTGGAAGCAGTCTGGAACTGATCCACCCTGACGCTGACAATTCAATCGGCTCAGCCTGGCGGGCCAGTAATGAGGCAAGCAAATCAGATTGGCAATCCTTTCGCTATCAAGACACGTTCCAACAGTTGCGGACCTTCGGCAGCACAACGGATTACAAGGAAATCTACTTCCACCTCGTCAACGACGGTTACGTCATGCTGCGTGATATCCAGCTCATCCGTCTCAGAGATGGAACCGACATCCTCAAAAACGGTGACCGGATGTCCGGTAATAACCGCAGCGCAACCGGCTGGCTGGCACAAGGCAATCACTGGCAGACGGACGTGGATGATGATGGGGTGATGCATCTGATATCCGACGGCCGCGGCGACAATCGCCCGAACCGTGCCGAGATCGATGCAACATCTTTGAATCGGCGGGAAGATTATGAGATCAGATTCAGTGCGCGGTGGGTATCCGGTTCTCCAAGGCTGATCTTTTCCACCTGGGACCACAGCATCGCCAACAATTTTCTCATTCCCATTCCATCCCGACTGGGCACTCCCGGACAGGCCAACTCACGTTTAAAATCAACACCCCCTCCCCAGTTAAGCGGGTTACAACATTCGCCTGCCGTCCCGACGAGCGCCGACGTGGTCACGATCACGGCCGATGTCCGATCCAATGAACCATTGGAATACGTCCGGGTGTACCATCGGTTGGATAACTCGAATAACACGGGGACTTGGGATTTCGATGAAATGCATGACAACGGAACATCGGGTGGTGATCTGGTGGCGGAGGACGGGCAATTTAATTGGAATTTGTCATCCTATCGGGTGAACGGGAGGATCGTGCAATTCTACGTGGAAGCAAAAACCATCAGTGGAGAGATCCAACACTTGCCCAAAAACGGCCCCGAAGCACCTGCTCTTTATGTCGTGGACAATCGATCCATCAACACCGATTTACGCACGGTTCGCATCGTGGTTTCCGCTTATGATCTGGGAGCGATTTCAAATGGAGAAACCAGCAAATACAACTATGATTTCCCGCGTCTTTCCAATCATTACTTCAACGCCACCTTCATTTCCAATGAACGGGACATCACGTACAACACTGGCGTGCGAAACTCCGGCAGCCCCTGGACACGAGGGGGCAATCTGGACCGGGCCAAATTCAAACTCCCCGCGGACCGCCCGTTTCGCGGTCGCATCAAACACCGATGGGACAACGACGCCTCCAACAGCGGCAGACGCCATCACAACCGTGTGGCCCGTTACATGCTTTACCTTCTCGGGCATCCAGTGAACGAAAACGAATTCATCCACACCATGGTCAACAATGGGAGCCCCCAACTCAGGGAAGACACCGAACCGGTTGGCAACGAGTTTCTGGATCGTAATTTCGAAATGGGCAGTGACGGCGAACTGTATCGCATCGATGACGAATGGTGGTTCCGTGACACCTGGGATCGCCAGAATCAGGACGCCTCCTGGAACTACAAAAACTCCGATAACCCGGGACGCTATCGCACGGAATGGATGAAGCGCACCCTGGAAACGGAAGACAATTTCACCGCCTTGATGCGTTTGTTTCAAACCGCCTCCGGGAACTACGACCAACAGCAAATCGAACAACTGGCCGATCCCGAGGCCATCATGAAGATGTTTGTGGTTCGGGGATACATCGACGACTGGGATTCCATTTCACTGCGGCGCGGCAAAAACGGATACATGTATCGCCGTGCAACAGATGGTAAATTCCAATTTCTGCATTGGGACAGCGACTTGACATTCGGAAATGTTGGGGCTCCCTTCTACCAGGGATTACCCAAAGTCGACACCTACATCCGAAAACCTTACAACATGCGTCTCTTCAGGTATTACCTGACCGAACTGCTCGAACATTACACCCACCAATCACCACGCATGCTGGCCTGGCTCGATGCGGAGGAAGAAGCCAGCAACAGCTTCAATGTGAGTCGAAGCACTTACACCAACTGGTTTCGATCTAGAGAACGTTACGGACTCAATCAATTACGACGTTATGAGAATCTGGAATTGAAGATTACAAACAACGGCGGAAGCGATTTTGAAACATCGGATGATTTCATTACGTTGAAAGGTCAGTCTTCACCGGGCATTTTCAACGTCATCGTTGAAGGTCAGCCCCAGGCACAATTCACAAGAGAGGACGAAGCGGAGTGGTCACTGGAGTCCATTTACACGCGCGAAGGACTGAACACGCTGACACTGCATGGTCTGGATCAATGGGGTACCATCCAAGAAACCACAAGCATCCAGGTAACACGATCCGGCAACGCCAGACCCATTCTTGCCATTCAGGCAAACCCCGCATCCTGGAACGTGGATCTGGACGAAACCTTACAATTGGACGCCGGCCAGAGCTATGATCCTGAAGGCGACAACCTGCGCATTTCGTGGAACAATCAACAGGCAGGCGTGGCATTGACCGAAGATCCTCCCGACCAGGCCACCTTGCAATTCACTGGGCCCGGTTGGTATGACATTCAGGCAAGCACCCAGGACGGATCCGGCAACCAAGTGACCGAGACCAGAGAAGTATCCGTCTATGGACGACACGGTTTCAGCAACTTTGGAAACCCGACACTCGATCCATGGTGGCAAATCCGGGGAGGACGCATCGCAGACAACCACCCCAACGGCGCCTGGTTCTCCCTGGAAACCAGACCGGGGCATTTAACCATCAACACAACAGCCGACGAACCACGTCCCTGGAGACAATCCCAGGCCAAATTCCCCTACCTGGCCCGTCTGCTGCCGGCAAATTCAGACTGGTCTTTACACTCCAAAATCCGACTCGATTCAAACCTGGGCGACGGCACCTGGGCCGGCATCATGATCAGCACAAAAGAAGAAGGACGTGACGGTTGGTATGCCGTAGGGATTGAAGATGGAACACGTTTGGTGGCAAGAAGCGTTTCCAGAACCTCATCCACCCGCGTTCTGGGACAACTTGAAGTGAACGACGACGCCACAACCATCCGCATTCGGCGTCAGTCAAACACCATCAGCTTTGAAACAGGCGAGGCAGGCGTTTGGCAAAAAATCGCGTCAACCACCCTGGCGCCGGAAACCACCATCGTGGAAGGAGGCCCGTTCATGACCACCAGCGAAGCGGTCGGAGCCACTGTGAACGTCGATTTTGCAATGCTGGTAGATCCCTCCTTGGCAAGCGACCTGGCCCTGGCCATCCGCCCCACCGAAATCATGTATCATCCCCTCCCTCCCTCCGAGGTGGAATATATCGAACTGACCAATGCCGGATCCGGCACGGTTGACCTGGCGGGAGGAGAATTCGTTGAAGGCATACGTTACCAGTTCGGCGCAACACTCCTTGCCCCGGGTGAAAGCATCGTCGTGGCCGGTGATCGAAACGCTTTCCTTGCATTCTACGGCAACACAGGTGTTCGCCTCGCAGCCGGATCCTTCGAAGGCCGCTTGGCCGATGAAGGGGAACGTGTCACCTTTGTGGACGCAGATGCCAATGTGGTCTTTTCCGTGCGATACGACGACTCCAACGGCTGGCCCAAGCGTGCAGACGGATTGGGCAGTTCCCTTCAAGCAGTCTCGCTGCAGGGTGACGTCGATGATCCCGATCACTGGGAAGCCAGCACCAACGTACACGGCACACCGGGAACCCATGGCGCCGAAACAACCCCTTCCGTGGTGATCAACGAAATCCTGGCACACACCGATCCTCCCTTTGTGGACGCCATCGAGCTGTTCAATCCCGGCGCGACTGCAGTCGATATCAGCGGTTGGTATTTAAGCGATAACGAAGAGACCCTTCAAAAATACCAGATACCACCAGGCACCGTGATTGCCCCGAGTGGTTTCAAGGTCATCTATGAAACAGCATTCCTGACCAATAACCCGCGCGTTCCATTTGCCTTGAGTTCCGCATTCGGCGAAACCGTGCATTTGACTCAGGCCAACGCAAACGGAGACATTATTGCCTTCGTGGATGCGGTGGAATTCCCGGCATCCGAAAACGGTAGATCCATGGGACGTCACCCCGATGGAGCGGACACCATTCGCACCTTGAGCCACCAAACATTCGGAACCAACCTGCGGAACACCGATCCTCCTGAAGCGCTTTCCCTGTTCCTGCAGGGCGAAGGAGCCCCGAACGCGGAACCCTACGCCGGGCCAATCGTGGTGGGACGTATCATGTATCATCCTACCATCGACAACGACGAGTTCATCGAACTCAGAAACCGCACCAACAGGGATCTGCCTTTGTTTGATCTTGGTTTCCCTCAAAACACCTGGCAAATACGAGGCGGGATTGAATTCGATTTCCCCGCCAACCAACGGATTCCCGCTCAAGGCAGACTGATCGTCACGGAAACCGATCCCGACACGTTTCGGCAGAAATACCAAATCCCAACTGATGTCCCTGTCCTGGGCCCTTACCTGGGCAAACTGGATAACGTCGGGGAATCCATCCAACTGCTCTGGCCCGATGAACCCCTGAAACAACCCGATCCCGATGCCGGATTCGTGCCCTACCTGATCATGGACGAAGTCAACTACGACAACGAACTCCCCTGGCCAAGGGAAGCAGACGGGCTTGGGTTCGGACTTCTGCGCATCAAACTGGACGGAGATGGAAGCAATCCAGACAACTGGTCCACCTTCAAACTCGATGGGGATCTGCCAAATGACACCGATGCGGATGAAATGGACGATGCCTGGGAACTGGCCAACGGACTGGATCCGGCTGATCCCCTGGACGCCTTCCTGGACGCAGACGGGGACGGGTTCCTGAACGTCGATGAATTCCGGGCTGCAACCGATCCGAACGACGCGAACAGCATCCTGAAGTTCTCAAGTTTTGAACTGAGGAATGATGGCGCGCAAATCCTGTTTTCGATCACCGTTCAACCGGAAATCACCTACGTCATCGAATCCACATCCTCCATACAAAGCGGGGCATGGGACGAAGTCCTACGCACGACACCCACCACCACGGAACAAAACCTGGAAATCGTTGTGGAAGCTGAAGATCCTGTCCAATCGTTTTACCGCCTGAAAGCGGAGCGGTAGTTTATTCTATGCGCAGATGGCACAGATTGACGCAGATAAAGCAGAAAAGTAAAAAGCTTGGTTCTTGATTTTTCGATGACCGATGGAAGCATCATTGAAGCTGGAAAACTCTGACTCTTCGTACAAAAATCTGCGTAAATCTGCGTCATCTGCGGATAAGAAATTGGATTTTTCCAAATGACTGAGAGCCCCCCAAATCCAAAAACAATATGCACAAACCAACGAACTTAATTCAGCAGACTTTCGCAGGATTCAGCCACGGAGCTTGCATTACCTCGACAAACCGCCAGTCTTGACACGCAATCGTTGCATGCCCCTGATGGCAGGAGGAAAGCTCGAATCAATACGCAAGGCGCTCTGAAAAGCTTTCCCGGCATCTTCGAACCGACCCTGGGACACATAAGCGTTACCCAGATTGCACCAGGCCTGGATGTAGCCGGCGTCCAATTGAGCCGCTTTGGAGAAATGAGGCACTGCTTCGTTGACTTTGTTCTGACGGCTCAACGCAGTGCCCAGGTTGTTGTGGGCCACCGCGTGATCCGGATTGATGTTGAGCGCCTCTTTGAAGTGTTCGATGGCCTTGTCAAAGGATTTCTGGCTCATCAAAAGATTTCCCAGATTGTTATGGGCTTCACCATAATCAGGGAAAATTTCAATGGTTTTCTCATAAGCCGCGATGGCCTCATCCTTCCTTCCCACTCGCGTTAATCCATAACCCAGATTGAAATAAACTTCCTCGTTTTCGGAATCGATTTTTTTCGCAAACTCAAACTGCTCGATGGCTTTCTCAAACTCGCCCTGGGACAAGAGTTCCGTCCCTTTGGTCATAGCTTCCTCGGCTTTGGCGTAGTCCATCAGCGAAGGCGTCGCGAATTCATCCATGGCAGGCTCGGGTTCATTGGCCGCAGTCAGAGATGGGCCAGCAGCAACCGCTTCCCCCTCCGTCACACCGGACGACTGAGTCAATGTGCCATCGCTTGTTTCCTCCGATGTTTGATCAGCAGAGATGGATCCAGTTTCACTTCCCGGCGCCGGACCACAAGCCGTCATGAACAATGCAATCACCAGTGCAGAAATACCTGCACTGGCAGTCATGGAGCGATGAGCAGGCAATACGGTCATTTCACATCGTCTTTGGTAAACCGCCCGTCCACCATACGGAGAATGCCGCGTTCATTTTGATTACGCAGTTCAGCAGGCAAAGCAGCGTCCGGAAAACCCTGGAAACACAAAGGCCGCACAAACCGAACAATCGATGCCGTGCCAATCGAGGTAAAGTGACTATGAGTCGTGGACGGATACGGCCCCCCGTGATGCATCGAAGGACATACTTCAATCCCCGTGGGGAATCCGTTGAAGATCAATCGACCTACCTTGCGCTGCAGGATTTGAATAAGGCGGGCATGGGTTTGCAGGTCTTCCTCGGTTCCGTGAATCGTGGCGGTCAACTGACCTTCCAAACCTTCGGCAGCCTGTTCGAGTTGTTCAGCGGAATCTCCCTTCAAAAACACAGAGGAGGGACCAAAGTTCTCTTCCTTCAATTCCGGATGGGCAAAGAGGGTGCAGAGATCCGCTTCGAAGATATGACACGCGGCCTGGGTCTTGGCGGAATCCGATGTGGTCGAGGACATGCCCAGGGATTTCACACCGGGAATCATCTTCAATTTCTCCAGCCCGGCATCGTATGACTTGCAAATTCCCTGATGCAACATGGTTGAAGGCGCTGCGTTGCCGGCTGCTTCGGCTGTTTTTTGAGCCAATTGATCCAGGGCATCCCCCTTCAAACCGATCAGCATGCCGGGATTCGTGCAAAATTGTCCCACACCCAGAGTCACCGATTGGACATATTGTTCAGCGATGGCATCACCGCGTTCGGCAGCTGCTCCGGGCAGGATGAACACCGGGTTCACACTCCCCATTTCACCATAAAATGGAATGGGTTCCTTGCGGCCATTGGCCACATCGAACAAAGCGCGACCACCACGCAAGGATCCGGTAAAAGCAACCGCCTGCGTCAATGGATGCTGCACCAGGGCCACACCGAGTTCGTGCCCCGCTCCCTGCAGCATGGAAAACACTCCGGGCGGCAATCCGCATTTCTTGACCGCATTCTGAACGGCGCGCCCCAACATTTCACAAACCCCGGGATGCCCGGGATGCCCCTTCACCACCACCGGACACCCGGCTCCCAAAGCAGAAACCGTGTCCGAACCCACCACGGAAATGGCGAGCGGGAAATTGCTGGCGCCAAAAACAACAACCGGTCCGATCGGCGACAGCATGCGGCGCACATCCGGTTTAGGGAGCGGTTGACGATCCGGAATCGCCTGGTCAATACGGGCATCCACCCAGGAACCTTCCCGGATGACTTGTGCAAAAAGCTTGGCCTGGTTAACCGCACGGCCACGCTCACCGGTCAACCTCGCCAGCGGTAACCCGGTTTCCTGATGAGCCCGCTCCAGCAAAGCGTCTCCCAAGGCCATGATTTCATCGGCAATGGTGTCCAGAAATTGAGCGCGTTCCTCGGGTGATTTGCTCCGAAATGGATCGAAAGCCTCCTGAGCCAGACGCAAGGCCATCCCCGCTTCCGCGACAGTGGCTTCATGAAAAGCGGGTTCCAGAGCGGCTTGCGTGGAAGGATCAAATGCCTGAAATGTTTCCTGCCCAACTGCTCCCACGGTGTCCCCGATCAAATGTTTACCTGTTAATTCCATGTTGGAGCACACCCTAGCACAAAGACCCTGAACTGAAAAATGATAAATCAAACCCCTCAAATCCAGCACATTGGCGTTGCCTTGCTCGACAGCATCGGTATCGTCTGCTGATAAACGATCAGGGATCGTAGAACGCATACACAATCAATCATGGCATCGGAACCATCAAACGAATCGAACGACTCATTGGACTTCATCCGCGAGATCGTCCAGGGCGACCTCGCCTCGGGCAAGCACAACCATATCATCACCCGGTTCCCCCCGGAACCCAACGGCTACCTGCACATCGGACACGCCAAATCCATCTGCCTGAACTTCGGCGTCGCCCAGGAAAACCAGGGAACCTGCCACCTTCGATTCGACGACACCAACCCAACCCGCGAAGACACCGAATATGTGGATTCCATCAAGGAAGACGTGCGCTGGCTGGGATTTGACTGGAAAGAGAAGCAGTTTTTTGCATCCGATTACTTTGAAAAACTCTACGCCTTTGCTCAGGATTTGATCAAAGCAGGCAAGGCATTCGTCTGCGACCTCTCAGCCGACGAATTCATGCGCACGCGTGGAACCACCACCCGGGCCGGCGAAGAAAGCCCCAACCGTGATCGGTCGGTGGAAGAAAACCTCGACCTTTTCGAACGCATGCGGGCAGGTGAATTTGAAGATGGCAGCAAAACTTTGCGCGCCAAAATCGACATGGCATCCCCCAACATCCATCTGCGCGATCCCGCGCTGTATCGGATCCGACGCGTCCACCATCACCGCACCGGAGACGCCTGGCCAATCTACCCCATGTATGACTTCGCCCACTGCCTGAGCGACGCCATCGAAGGCATCACCCACTCGCTCTGCACATTGGAATTTGAAGTGCATCGTCCGCTTTACGACTGGATACTGGAAAACGTCAACCTTCCACGGCCTCTCCCACGTCAGATCGAATTTGCCCGGCTGAACCTCGGCTACACCGTGATGAGCAAACGCAAATTGCTCCAGTTGGTGCAGGAGAAGAAGGTCTCCGGATGGGACGACCCACGCATGCCCACCGTCTCCGGATTGAGACGACGCGGCGTCACCGCCGATTCCGTCCGGCACTTCTGCAAACGAATTGGAATCACCAAATACGATGGATTGACCGATATCGCCGTGCTGGAACACAGCATCCGCGAAGACCTGAACAAACGCGCCCTGCGCGCGATGGGCGTGCTCAAGCCCCTCAAGGTCGTCATTGAAAACCTTCCGGAAGATCACTTCGAAGAACTCGAAGCCGTCAACAATCCCGAGGACCCGGATGCAGGCTCCCGGAAGATTCCCTTCACCCGGGAAATCTACATCGACCAGGACGATTTCATGGAGGAAGCGCCCAAGAAATTCTTCCGCCTCAAGCCCGAAGGCGAAGTCCGCCTCCGCTACGCCTACATCCTCAAATGCGAACAGGTCATCAAGGATGAAAATGGAAACATCGTGGAACTACGCGCCACCGTGGATCCGGATTCCAAACGCGGCGGGGCCACCTCCGGACGTAAAGTCAAAGGCATCATCCATTGGGTCTCGGCCAAGCACGCCGTCAACGCCGAGGTGAGGCTCTATGACCGACTCTTCACCGCCGAGCAACCTGACGCCGACAAGGAAAAACGCGACTACACCGAATTCCTCAATCCGGAATCGCTGACCGTTCTCAAAGACTGCAAACTCGAACCCAGTCTGAAAGACGCCAGCACCGAGCAACGCTACCAGTTCGAACGCGTCGGCTATTTCTGCGTGGATTCAAAAGATTCCACCCCCGACCAAATCGTATTCAACCGCACCATTTCCCTGAAGGCCCCCTGGAAGCCGAAATGAATGGTGAATTTAAAATAGTGAATAGTAAATAAACCCCCAGGTCGAGCGTGGCGTCCCGGCGCGCAAACCTCGTGGCATCCATCCCCGGCTTTTCACCCCTCAAAGGAAAACCCAACCGCACCCAACACCCCACTCCCGCATCGCTGCCGCACGCGGGGCGAATCAGGAACCCGACTCGTCGGGACTCTACCAGGTTCCCGATGAGAAAAGGCAGCTCATCTATGAGCTTGCTATAAAGAGGCGGATTCCCTTAGCCTCACACCGATTTCCCCGGTACCATCCGAACGATGTGCTGGAGATATTGTATGCTGGGTTGATCCCTTTTCAGGCGTCGGACCCAATGAATGCATCAAACCATTAAAAAACAATGAACCCAATCGTAAGAATTCAATTGTCGGTCATGATGTTCCTCCAGTTTTTCGTCTGGGGAGCCTGGTATGTAACAGCGCCCAATTACCTGGGCACCATCGGTTTTGGAGCCAAAGACTTTGGTTGGACCTATTCGGTTGGCCCCTTGGCGGGTATTATTTCCCCGTTCTTCGTGGGAATGATCGCTGATCGCTTCTTCGCCGCTCAACGGGTCATGGGGGTCATGCACTTCGCCGGGGGACTGATCATGCTGGCCGCAACGGCGCTCATGAAAACAGCAGACCCTCTCCCGGCCTGATCAACTGGGTTTTCTTCGGATACATGCTGACCTACTACCCAACGCTGGCACTTTCCAACACTTTGGCCATGAAAAACATGACCAATCCTGACAAGGAATTCCCCCTCATCCGTGTTTTCGGAACCATCGGGTGGATCGCAGCAGGCCTCCTTTTGACCGGACTGGCCTGGGACACTTCCATTTCGATGTTTTACCTGACCGCCGTCGCTTCCCTGGCCTTGGGTGTGGTGAGTTTCATGCTGCCTCACACCCCTCCAAGCAAACAGGAAGGCAAGATCACGTTGGGACAAATTCTGGGACTGGATGCACTGGTTCTTTTAAAGAATCGCTCCTACCTGGTGTTCATGATTTCCTCTTTCCTGATCTGCATACCCTTGGCGTTCTACTACCAGATTGCCAGCCGTGTCGTTGAAATGACCGGACTGCCCATCGGCCAGACCATGTCCTACGGACAGATGTCCGAGATTTTCTTCATGGTGATCATGCCATTCTTCTTTGCTCGCCTCGGCGTCAAATGGATGCTGGCAGTCGGCATGTTGGCCTGGGTCATTCGATATGGCTTGTTTGCCATCGGCGCTCCGGACGAGGTAAGATGGATGATCCTTACCGGCGTTGTTATCCACGGTATTTGCTACGATTTCTTCTTTGTCACCGGTCAGATCTACACCGATCGATTTGCGCCGAAACAGATCAGGGCACAAGCTCAGGGCATGCTGGTGTTGTTCACCCTGGGGCTTGGCATGTTCATTGGAGCACAAATCGCCGGGAACATTGAGGCCAAACACACACCTGAAGCAGCCGCCACCTTTGCTGCCGAAGTCCAGGCCAAAACCACGGAAGCTCAAGGCCTGAAAGATCAATTGGCCACAGTCGCTGAGGGCGAAAAGGAAGCGCTGGAGACACAGATAGCAGCACTCGAATCAGAAGCCCAGGCAGCTCGTAAATCGGAATTAAAATCTCTGGAATGGAAACCGCTCTGGGGCAAACCGGCCATCTTTGCGGCCATCGTCATGGTCGTTTTCCTGGCGCTGTTTAAAGAGCAAAAAAGCAACTCACAAACATCAACTCAACAAGACTAAATTACACACAAAATGAAGCCATCCATGAATCGTCGTCATTTTATCAAACAAGCAGGTCTGGCGATGGGAGCCTTTTCTCTGGCCCCAGCATTAAGCGCCGCCAAGGATCCATTGTTCAAAATATCCCTGGCGGAATGGTCACTGCACAAAACCCTCTTCGGAGGTAAAATGGACCATCTCGATTACGCCAAAGTCGCCAAACGCGAGTTCGGCATCGAAGCCGTCGAATACGTCAACCAGTTCTTTAAGGATAAGGCCACCGACGGAAATTACCTGATGGAAATGCGCAAACGCGCCGAGGGTGAAGGCGTTCAAAGCGTGCTCATCATGATCGACGGCGAAGGCAATCTCGGCGACGCCGACGAAGCCAAACGCAGCAAGGCCGTCGAAAACCATCACAAATGGGTTGAAGCCGCCAAGTTCCTGGGATGCCACTCCATCCGTGTCAATGCAGCCACCGGCAATAAAGGATCTTACGAAGAACAACAGGACCGTGCTGCCGACGGATTGGCCGCACTGGCAGATTTCGCCAAGGGTTATCGCATCGGCGTGATCGTTGAAAACCACGGTGGCCTGTCTTCCAACGGAGCCTGGCTGGCCGGTGTCATGAAGAAAGTCGACATGCCCAACTGCGGCACCTTGCCCGACTTCGGCAATTTCCGCGTCAGTCGCGATGAAGAATACGACCGCTACAAAGGTGTCAAAGAACTGATGCCCCACGCTCTCGCGGTCAGCGCCAAATCACACGATTTCGATGAAGACGGCAACGAAACCCACACCGACTATCTCAAGATGATGAAAATCGTTTTGAAGGCAGGTTACCATGGTCACGTGGGCATCGAATACGAAGGAAGCAAGCTGTCCGAAATGGAAGGCATCCAGGCCACCAAAGACCTGCTGGTGCGGGTTCGCGAAAAGCTCAGCTAAGCTCCCTCGACCGTCCCTTTCACGCAACAAGCGGAAACCAAACAGGTTTCCGCTTTTTTTATGTCAAAACCAAAAAAAACCTTCGGGAAATGAAGTGGATGATTGGCCAAAATCGGATAAGTCTGCCCCAACAATTGACGGTATGATGAAGGTGGTAATGAGACTTAATGATACGTTGCATCACCACGCCTAAAGCCCAGCAAAGGTGGACGTGGGCAGCAAAATCGGACGAAAGCCATCGGATTGACACCGTGGCAGATGATCCACAAACGGAAAGGTGAAATATGTCAATTGAACTTGCATTAGATAAGTACCCCATCAAACCCGGTTGCGGCGACGGACACGACTGCCAAATCCGCCCCTTGGTCAAGGAAGACGAACAGTTGATCAAAGACTTCTACCTCAAGATCCCGGAATACGAACGGCTGTTCATCAAACGACGCGTCAATGATGGCGAAATATTCCACGACTGGTGTGAAAACATCGACTACGAAAACAATCTCCCACTTCTAGCCATTCGTGACGGAATCATCATCGCCGAGGCCACCCTCCACCAGCGACAAGGAGGTTGGAAACGCCACATCGGCCTGGTGAGCGAACTGACTCATCCGGATTTCCGGGGCAAAGGGCTGTCTGAAATCCTGCTGAGGGAAATCATCGAACTGGCCCAACACGCCGGCCTGAGAAAACTGGAAACCGAAATCAACGGCGAACGCGACACCGCCATCCACGGTTTCGCCGAAGTAGGATTCCAGGAGATGGCCCGCGTGCCCAACTATGTTCAGGACATGGACCTGAATATGCACGACTACGTCCTCATGGGCATGGACATCTCCACACCGGAAGAATATGCCGGATTGGGATAGAACGTTTTATGTTCTTTATCCGCAGATGAGCGCAGATTGACACAGATATATCGCCGGGATGGGTGGCCTGAAAGGTTAAGAAAGATTTATCATGAAAAACGCTACCCAGTCTCTGAGCAAATCAATTTGGTTCATTCCTGTCGTCTTAACCCTGCTGTTAATTTCGACACAAGAAGCAAAATCGGAAGCAGACTTAAACGCAGAACCCCCAACCTGCAAAGTTGGAATCTACGACTCCCGCGCGGTTGCGATGGCATACTACCGGTCTGAGTTTTTTTCCAGACACATGTCGGGGCTGCATGAATCCATGAAGAAAGCCCAGGAGGAAGGGAACGAATCCAAGATCAATGAGCTGAACGAAAAAGGGAAAGACATTCAGGCAAAAGCTCATCGGCAAGGTTTTGGAAACGCTCCTGTTGATGAGATCATCGAACAAATCAAAGACAAACTGCCAGAGATCGCCAAGAAAACAGGCGTGGACCTGATCGTATCCAAATGGAAAATCGATTATCAGTCACCAGGCACCAAATACGTGGATGTCACCGACCAGATGGTCCAACCATTCTCGCCTTCACCGGAAACACTGAAAGTGATCCAAGACATTCAAAAGAAAGACCCCGTGCCCCTCGATGAGCTACAGAATCACGAACATTGAACGCTTTATTCCGCTCCCTCATCGTATTCGCCGATAGGTCGGATCCAGATGTTGCGGAAGCGGACCGGGTTGCCGTGTTCGTAGAGTTCCAGGTAACCGGTAGGAGCGTGGGGTTTGTCGTAGTTACCGAGTGCGCGCCAGGGGGTGTTGCCGTAGAAATCTTTTCGGTGGTGGAGCAATACGCCGTTGTGGATCACGGTGATGTGGGCGCGTTTGATGAGTTTGCCTTCGTCGTCCCAGCGTGGCCCTTCGAAGATGATGTCGTAGGTCTGCCATTGGCCGGGTGGTTTGGCGGCATTTCGCAGTGGCGGGTTTTGTCCATACATGGAACCGACCATGCCATCTGCATAAGTGGGATTGTTATAGCTGTCCAGGATCTGGATTTCGTATTTCCCGAAAATGTTCACTCCGTTGTTGCCGCGTCCCTGCCCTTTGCCTTCCACAACGGAAGGGGTGGCAAATTCCAGGTGCAGCTGAAAATCACCAAATTCTTTTTTGGTTCGAATGCGTCCGGTGCGGGTGGTTTCCATGTAGCCGTTTTCCAGTTTCCATTTCACTTCACCACCGCGTCCGGTCCATTGCGAAAAATCAGATCCATCGAACAGGACAAGGGCATCAGATGGAGCCGCTGCCTGGTGACTGAAGGATTCTCCCGGCGTGACCACCGGAGGCAACGGACGGTTCGGATCATGCACGTGCCAGCGTCCATTGGGTTGCATCGGGGTATCGGTGTATCCTTCTGCCGCATTCGATGCACAAGCCGAAATGACCAGAATTGTTAAGGTTAACAGGTGTTTTTTCATATGATGTAAGTGTTCTGTGTTACGATGCCTATTTGTCTCTGATTCTGATTTTCTTAAAATGTATCAAACATTGGAAACACGCCCCGTGCTGTCTCCAAGTCGATCCACTCCCTGCATTCCCATCCGGTCGCCCAGGGTCAGGAGGAAGTTGCTCATTGGGGTTTCACCGTAGTGATGGAATCGATCGGTCTGCAGGGATCCGCCACCGGAACCGGCCATCAGCACGGGAAGGTTCACATGGGTGTGGCGGTTGCCGTCGCTGTTGCCGCTGCCGTAAACAATCATGGAATTATGCAACACGGAGTGGCCGTCACTATCCTGCATGGCTTCCAGTTTTTCGAGGAACCGGGCAAAGCGGGTGACATACCATTGATCGATGAGAGCTACTTTATCCATCATGTCCTGTTGGCTGCGATGGTGGGTCAGGTAATGATGCCCTTCCGAGATGCCGATTTCAGGGAAAGGACGATTACTGCCTTCGTTCTGCATGAGGAATGTGGCCACGCGCGTCGAATCCGTTTCAAAAGTGAGCGCCAGCATGTCGAACATCAGTTCCAGGTAATTGTCCAGTGATTCGGGGATACCGACTGGTGCATCACGCTGGGGATCGGGTGGCGCGCCGAAGCGTTCGGCTTGTTCGATGCGTTTTTCGATAGCCCGCACACTTTCGAGATAGCCATTCAGTTTGTCTTTGTCCCGATAAGTCAATTTGCGGTTCAGATCCCGGGATTCTTCCAACACAAAATCGAGGATCGATTTCTGCTGGGCCCGACGCTTGAGGAGTGACTCATGACGTTCATTGGGTGCGCCGGCCCCGAAGAGCCGTTCAAAGTAGAGCCGGGGATTTGGCTCGGGCGGTACCGGTTGGGTTTCGCTGCGCCAGGCAAGGTTGTATTGGTAGGCACAGGAGTATCCGGAATCACAGTTCCCGGACTTGCGCACCATGTCGCAACTTAGTTCGAGCGATGGAAAACGGGTCACGTGTCCGATCTGATTGGCGATCACCTGGTCAATGGAAATCCCCGCCTTGATGTCGGCGCCCGCCGTTTTCTTCACGCGCACACCGGTCAGGAACGTGCCGCTGGCGCGGGCATGATCCCCTGCTCCATCGGGTCCGGGCGTGGCATTCACGTGATCGAGCCCGCCCAGAACCTGCAGGCGATGCTTGACCGCGGCCAGCGGGGTAAGCGTCTGGGGAAGCTGAAGATCATTTCCCTGTTTCCCGGGCCACCAATGATTCTGGATGGCGCCGTTCGGAAAGTAGACAAACGCAAGCCGAAGTGGCGCGCCCGTTGCTGTCGTTGCCAGCCCTTGACCAGCGGCTCCCTCGGCCATGATAGAAAGGGGCTTCATGGTTTCCATGGACGGCAAGGCAATGGCGGCGCCCAATCCACGCAGGAAGGATCGGCGATTGAAGGGACGGTTGAGGATGGATGATTTCATTTTACGGTTGTTTGTTGTGTGAATGCGATCGAGTCGTTTGAAACAGATTTGTTCAATGCGTGCAGGGATTCATCAGATTGTCTTTTTTGAAATGCGGATGAGTTCAAAATCCCCATCAGCAACACCGAAAACCTGCCGCCTTGCGCATCGAGATTGACAACGATTTGATCAACCGTCTCCACGTCCCGGTAATCCAAACCGCGCCCCAGCGCGTAAGTCATGAGTTTTTCGGTCAGGCATCGGTAGAAATCCAAACGTCTTGTGCTGGTCAGGATGGATTTGAGTTCACGAATCCCGGTGAAGGCTTCGCCGGTGACGAGTTGTCCTTCGGGTGCCACAGGCTGATCGAATTCCTGATCGCGCCACAGTCCGAGTGGATTAAAATTCTCAAGAGCAAGTCCCAGCGGATCCATGCGTTCGTGACAGCTGCGACAAATGGCATCGGCTCTGTGAAGCTCAAGGGTTTCCCTCAGAGTTGGCTCGCGTCCCTCGAAACCCGCGGCTGCTTCTTCCAGCGGAGGCACATCACCGGGAGGCGGCGGCGCGGGAGTTCCGAGCAGGTTGTCCAGGATGAAAAGTCCACGTTTGACCGGAGAGGTACGGGTGGGATTGGATGTCACTGCCAGAAAAGTCCCCTGCGTGAGAATGCCGCCCCTTGGGCTTCCTTCCGGGAGGGAAATCTTGCGCATGCGGTCTCCTTCCACGCCTTCGATGTCATAGTGCCTGGCCAGCTCTTCGTTCAAGAAAGCATAATCACTGTCCAACAATTCCAGCACACTGCGATCATCCTCGACGATGTGTTCGAACAGCATCTCGGTCTCGCGACGCATGGCCCGCCTCAGGGAGCCGTCGAGATCCTTTTGGGGTGGACGGAAAAACTGGAACCGAATTTCACGGAGCGCAGCCACTTCCTTGACCTCCTCTTCGGTCAAGGAATCTTCCGGTTTGCGACGTAGTTCGAAATACCGGCTGCGTTGGCGATCGAGTTTGCGTTCCTCGCTTGATTCACGTGCCAGGATGGCGCGCGCGTTCAGCGGGACACTTTCAATATCCCGCGCCTGCAGCCATTGCCCGATAAATGCATTTCTCCACGCCTCGGAACGCTGATCCTTCAACAGACGATCCACTTGCTGAGCCCATTCGTCTTTCAAGCGACCAGCACTTGCAAGATCCAACAATTCCTGATCAGGCATGGTGGACCAAAGAAAATAGGAAAGACGTGACGCCAACGCGAACTCATCCAGGTTCGGATGTTCACCTGCAAGCAAAGTTTGATCGAGGGTTTCCTCCACCCGGAACACAAAGTAAGGTGATGCCAGGACCGCTTTCATCGCTTCGGCAATACCGGCTTCAAATGATTTTCCGGTTTCCTCCCAGGCCGATTGAGCAATGGTCATGAGCCGATCCACCACCTGATCGGACACCGGACGCCGGTATGCTTTAAAAACAAATCGAGCCAAGGTCTCGCGAGCGTAAACGAGGCGTTCATTTTGATCTTCAGGTGGATGAGGTCGTTGGAAAAAACGATCGTAATTCGGAGGGCGCACCCAATGCTTCTTATCAACCGGTCCCCTGACCGTCGTAAGCGCCAGGCGCAGGTCGACGTTGTTTTTCTTTTCTTCGATGGACTGGAGTGGCTGCAACTGTAGCTTCAGCGTGTATTTCCCAGGCTCAAAGTGTTTGGTGACCGAATAGGGGTAGCGTTTCCGGTTTTGCCATTGGTAGGTGGTTTCAAGAAGCGAGGCGCCATCCAATTCGACATGCACCTGACACTGGCCCGGATCGAAATCAAAATCGCCACGGACTTCATGCTCCAGCAGCACTTCATATTCCCCGGCAATCTCAATCTCGAAAGAACGTTCCAACTCGACCTCTTCGTAAAAACTATGGCGTGATCGGCGTTGTTCGGGTTGTTGGATGTTCAGCCACTCGGAGTCTCCAAAGTTCTGTTCGGCCATTTGGAGGGGAACAGTCGGGACGGCTTCCGAAACGATCATCTCGGCGGCGTCCATATACTTTTCCATCAGCAATGGCGAAACGCTCAATACATCACCGATATTATCAAAACCAAAACCCGTGTCATCAGGCGGGAACTCTTCGTAAACCTTGAAATCCACTCCCATCAAATCACGGATGGTCTTTTGGTATTCCACGCGATTGAGGCGACGCATGGTCACACGACCGGGATTGGGATTCCCGGGATCCAATTCGAAGACGGACCGTTTGATCCAGGTTTCCAACTCAAGCAGTTGTTCCGGACTGGGCTGAGATTTGTCGGATGGCGGCATCAGCCCGGCACGGAGATTCTTGATGACACGCAGCCAGAGTTCTTTGTCGTTTAACCGATCAGCATTTGATGGGTAAACATCCAGGGCAACCTTGCCCTTGTCCATGCCATCCCCATGGCAATCATAACAAAAATCAATCAGGATTGGCTCGATGTCTCGTTGGTAGTCCAATGCCTGCAAATCCGTTTTCAACAGGCTTGCCAAAACCGGAATAGTCAACATCCAGCACGTGATCGAAAAATGTCGTAGCAATAAATTCATCAGCTTGAATGCTGACAAATGTATAACAAGGATGGGGGGAGTGCAACGCTTTGGACCGCCACCTTGCAGATAGCAAGAATATCACAACAGAGACTTTCCAAGCAATCCGAAGTCCCGACAAGCTCACATTTCTCCAAACTTATTTACCACCAAGGTTTGAAGTTCGGAAAGGACCTTGTCGGCATCCCTGCCACATGCTTCTACCTGCAACCGAGCCCCTTGGCCGGCTGCAAGCATCATCAACCCCATCATACTCTTACCCACCACCCGCTCGCCGTCTTTTTCGACAAATACATCCGCATCGTATTTACTGGCGGTCCTGACGAACATGGAAGCGGGTCTGGCATGCAATCCCATTGCATTCGTTAATTCCAGATCCACCCGGACAGGTTTTAATAATAGATCCTTTGGCATAGCGTTTCACAGTAAGATTGATAACACCATGAAACTGCTTCTGAAAAGAAAACCTAAACTTCAATACGGATCCAGTGAGTCTCTTTTTTGTTCTGGAAGCAGCGTCTTAATCTTATCGACACAACGAGGGTGGAACTTGAACAAAAAATCAAAAATCACCTGAATCAAGCAAGATCCTACGCTCAAGGTGACACACTCAAGCGATGATCGGATTCATCGGACTGCAACAGCACGCCATGTTCCTTGTAAGGTTTGAGCATGAAATGGGTGGAGGTGGAGACCACTCCATCCAGCGTGGAAAGTTTTTCCGAAACAAACGTTGCCACTTCCTTGAGGGTATTGCCTTCGACGATGGCGAGCAGGTCATAGGCTCCGGACATCAGGTAGCAGGCGCGTACTTCGGTATGTTTGGCGATGCGGGAGGCGAGGTGGTTGAATCCACCTTCGCGCTCGGGCGTCAACTTCACTTCGATCACCGCGCGCACGCGGTCCAGCTCGAGTTTCTCCTCATTGATGATCGTACGATACCCAACAATGGTACCATCTTCTTCGTAGGCCTTGATGCGGGCAATGACCTCCGACTCGTCCAACTGCAGCATTTTGGCAAGTTGATCGGGACGGTAAGAGGCGTTTTCACGCAGTAATTTCAGCAAAGGATCCATAAAGCGATTTAATGAGATTGGGTGATGGTTTCTGAAGGTTTTGGTGCAGGCGTCTGGCCTTTGAGTTCGGTCACGATATCCGGCAAATGCTTCAACAGGAAATCGACATCCGCCTCGGTGGAATAATGTCCCAAACTAAACCGAATACTGGACAAAGCTCGACGAGTGGGCACGCCCATGGCCAGCAGGACATGTGATGGCTCCAGAGATCCGGTGGTGCAGGCGGATCCACTGGAGGCACAAATACCCAGGCGATCCAGTTTCAACAGCAACGCTTCCCCTTCCACTCCGTCAAATGCGATGTTGGAAGTGTTGGGGAGTCGGCTGGATTTGCATCCGTTGCGGGAGGTTTGCGGAATCCGGGTCAGGATGGAAGTCTCCATATGATCCCTCAAAGCTTCCAATCGAGCAGAACGCCCTGAATCTTCCAAAGCCATTTGAGCGGCACGACCAAACCCGACGATGCCTGCGACGTTTTCGGTTCCGGCTCGTCGACCGGATTCCTGCCCTCCCCCGAAGATGTAGGAGTTGTATGGAATGCCTTTGCGAACGTACAAGGCTCCGATTCCTTTGGGGGCATAAATTTTGTGCGCAGACAGGGAAAGAAAATCGATCTCGGTGGATTGGACGTCAATCGGCACCTTGCCGGCGGCTTGAATGGCATCGGTGTGAAATGGCACCTCCTTGCTTCGGCAGATGGCAGCCACTTCTTCGATAGGGAAGATCAAACCCGTTTCATTGTTGGCCCACATGATGGAGACGATGGCCGTATCCTCACGGATCATGTCGTTCAACAGACAGATATCCAGCGAACCATCCTCTTCAACGGGAAGGAAGGTCACATCGTAACCCTGCCGCTGGAGAAATTGTCCGTATTTGCGATTGGCGGAATGCTCCACCGCAGTGGTGATAAAATGCTTTTTGGACGGGTTGCGACACAGGGCGCTATGAATGGCGGTGTTGTTGCTTTCAGTCCCGCAACCGGTGAACACGATTTCTTCCGGCTCGGCATTGATCAACGAAGCAATCTGCACACGGGCCTCTTGCAGAGCTTCCTTGACCGGGCGACAAAACCTGTGGGCACTGGAAGGATTCCCCCAGTGCTGGGTATAGAAAGGCAGCATGGCCTCAAGCACTTCAGGAGCCACCTGAGTCGTCCCGTTGTTATCCAAATAGCAAATCGAGTTCATTCTTTACGTCGGAAAGATCTTAGCGGGAGTAAGAGTTCGTTTCAACTCCAGGCTGCAATTTCAAAGACTTAGTTTTTTAGCAATCCCACAGCAAAGTGGAAGTAGGAATAAATGGGAATCATCTTCAATATGATCAAAGTGTGCGGATGCCTGTTTGGAAAAAGCGTAATAGTTGTATCCAAGCTTTACCTCGCACGAAGGCATTAAGATTAAGGAATGCTTTGTCCGTTGACCTATGGTATCCAGAGCGGTGATGACTCACCGCAGTCCAGAGAGATGCACCCAACACTCGTATAATCCACTTATTGAAAATTAGTTGCAAAAATCAATCAAGAAGCGGCTGTTTCGCTTTTCCGGAATTTTGCGAACAGATCGCTGAACACCGTATATACCAGCGGAATGACAAACAGGGTCAGGAACGTGCTGGTCAACATCCCCCCCACAACAACCACCCCCATGGGACGCCGACTTTCAGCGCCGGCGCCAAATCCGATGGCGATGGGCAGGATGCCGGATACGGTTGAAACGGCGGTCATCAGGATCGGACGCAGCCGGACGGCGCCGGATTGAGCCATGGCCTGATGTGCGTTCATGCCCTTTTCCATCAGTTGATTGGCAAATTCCACCAGCAGAATGCCGTTCTTGGTCACCAGACCAATCAGCAGCACCAATCCGATTTGGCTGAACAGGTTGATGTTCATGGCGGGAATCGGTGTGATCAACCCGACTTTCCCCAGTGTCCCCAACAGCCAAAGCAACCCAAAGGCCCCCACAGCTGCAAGGGGAACCGTCAGCATGACGGTAAACGGATGCACCAGACTTTCGAACTGGGAAGCCAGCACCATGTAAACAATCACCAAGGACAGGATCATCACCCAATAAATCTCCTTGCCGGCATCCTGAAGATCCCGGGATTCGCCGGACCAATCGTAGAGGAATCCTGCAGGCAACTGCTCGTCCAACATGGCTTTCACCTTGTCCACCGCGGTGCCCATGGTCACGCCCACCGGACTGCCGGAGATCGTGGCGCTGCGAATGCGGTTGTAGCGTTCGATCTTGTTGGGAGCAACGCCCACTTCGCGACGGATGATGCTGGACAACTGGATCAGATTCCCGTCCTGATTGCGCACATAAATCTTGTCGAGATGCTCGGGGGTCAATCGACTCTCACGTTCCAACTGTGCGATCACATCATACTCTTTACCGTCTTTCTTGATGCGACTGATATCCAGTCCGCCGAATAAAATCTGCAAGGTTCGCGAAACATCCTGAATCGAAACGCCCAGGGCGGCCGCCCGGTTGCGGTCGATGTCCAGCTTCAGTTCGGGTTTGTTCATTTCAAACGAACTCTGGACGTTTTGAATGAAACCGGACTGTCGCAGTTGATTGACAAAATCTGTCACAAACGCGTCCAATTCCTCCAGATTCGATCCCTGAATAACCACCTGAAACGGTGATCCAAAACTGCGATTGATGGTTTTGGGGATATTAGGAATGGCAATGGCACCTTCCACCTCAGAGAAAAACCGGGTTCTCAAACCTCCCGGCGCGTTGACGATTTCCTGTACACTTCGATCCCGTTCCTCTTTTAGATGCACAAATACGATCCCGTTGTTGGCCAAACCCGGCCCAGAAAATCCGGGCGCCACCAAAGAACCGTAGATGGAAATCTCGGGAGTTTCGGAAAGAATCTGCTCCATCTGAAGCAGCATGCGGTTCGTGTATTCGGCGGTCGAACCTTCCGGCGCAATCACGAAACAAAACAATCGCCCTTTGTCTTCTTCCGGCAGAAAATCACCTTCCAGATGCGTATAAAGCAATTGGCTTGAGATAAACAAGGCAACAGCGATCGCTCCCAGGATGCCCAGCCTGGCAACAATTGACAAGTCCAGCAACCGCTGCAACACACTTTTATAAATCCGGGTGACAAAGTGAAGTGTCGCTTCGAAGCGTCTTACCAGAAAACCCTGCTTGTTCCCGCTCGGCCGCAAAATACGCGAAGCCATCATGGGAGTCAGAGACAAGGCCACAAACGTCGAAACAATCACCGATCCGGCAATGGCCACCGCAAACTCAACGAACAGACGTCCGGTGGTGCTGGATTGAAAGGCCAGCGGGGTGAACACCGCAACCAGAGCGACGGTCGTTGCAATGACGGCGAAAGTAATTTCCTTCATACCCTTGAAGGCGGCCTCCATGGGCTTCATACCCTCTTCGATATGACGATGAATGTTTTCCAGCACAACAATGGCATCATCCACCACAATCCCGATGGAAAGCACCATCGCCAACATGGTCAGGATGTTGATGGAAAAGCCAAGCAACTGCATGACCGCAAACGTTGCTATGATCGAAACCGGAATGGCCACGGCCGGAACCAGCGTGGCCCGGAAGTTGTGGAGGAAGACAAAAATCACCGTCACCACGAGAAAAAACGCGAATCCCAGGGTAAACCAAACCTCGCTGATGGAATCTTCCACAAAGGTGGATTCATCATAATTGACAACCATTTCGATCCCGTCAGGCAAGGTCGGTTGGATTAATTTGAGTTGATCGCGGATGCCGTGGGAAACGGAAACGGAGTTGGCTTTGGATTGTTTGACGATGCCGAGGAAGATGCAGGGCTTTCCATTGTTGCGCGCGCCGGTACGTTCATTTTCCACTCCCTGTTCGGCGTAACCGACATCCCGCAAGCGAACAAATCGATCCCGATCCTGCCGAATGACCAGTTGGTTGAACTCTTCAACCGTTTTCATTTCGCCCTTGGTCTGAATGGTCATCTCACGGTCCCAGTTCTCGACACGTCCGCTCGGAAGCTCGACATTCTGTTCTCGCAAGGATTGCTGGACGTCCAGAATGGTCACCTGATGTGCGGCCATTTTTTGCGAATCCAGCCACAATCGAATGGCGAAGCGTTGTTCACCGCCAATGAAAATGGAAGAGACACCTTCAACCGTCTGCAAACGGTTCTTAATCTGTTTTTCGGCCAGATCGGTCAACTCGATGGGCGTGAAACGATCACTGCTCATCCCCACCCAAATGATGGGGCGCGCATCGGAATCCTGCTTGGAAATGACCGGCTCGTCGATGTTCTCGGGCAATCGTCCCCTGATGCGGGAAACACGATCCCGCACATCCTGCGAAGCGATATCGATGTCCCTTGAAAGGTTGAACTCGATGGTGATGTTGCTCACCTGCTCCCGACTCTCGCTGGTCAGGGTTTTGATGCCCGGGACGTTGTTGACCGCCTCTTCCAACCGTTCGGTGATTTCCGTTTCGACCACAGAGGCATTCGCGCCGGGGTAAACGGTGGTGACATTGACGATGGGAGGATCAATATCGGGCAATTCCCTCACCGGCAGCCGACTCAGACTGATCGCGCCAAAAAGCACCAGAGCCAGGCTCATCATGGTGGCCAGGACGGGACGACGGATGCTGATTTCCGGCAACTTCATGCGAGGTGTTATTGGTAAATTTCGGCCGCTTCAGCCGGGGCAAGTTTAACAGGTGATCCGGGGCCGATTTTCTGGGTACCTTCGACGATAACCTTTTCCCCTTCGGCAAGACCTTCCAGAATTTCGACCTTTTTGGTTTTTCTTTCACCGACACGGACCGTGCGGAATTGGGCGGTATCATCGGCATCCACCACATATATCATGGCGCGCTCTTCGTCCAGGGTCCGGAAAATGGCCGGTTCGGGTATGACGATGGCTTTATCCCGGATAGTGAGTGTCAGGTCCAATGTGGCAAACATACCCGGCTTCAACAATTCGTCCGGATTAGCCACCGTTGCCTTGACCAGGGTGGTGCGGAGTTCCGGTTCCACAAAGGGAGCCACGAAGTAAACGGTTCCCTCAAACTCGTTCCGGGGATAGGCGGCCACATTCACATCAATGGTCTGACCGGTTTTGCAGACACTGAGAAATCGCTCCGGAACATTGAACTCAAGCTTGACCGGATCGAGCGCCACCAACCACGTCAGCGTTGTATTCTGAGAAATCACCTGCCCGGGACTCACCTGCCTGGAACCTACCGTTCCGCCAAAAGGTGCCGTGATCCGGGTATCCTTCAACTGACGCTTTCGCAGATTGAGCAAGGCCGTATCGGCCTCGAACCGGGTCTTGGCCTGGTCAAATTCCTGTTTGGAAATCAGCTAACCCTCGAGGAGTTCGCGGTTTCGATCGTAATTGGATTGGCTCAAAGCCAGATTCGCTTCCGCTTCCACCACCGCGGCCTGCAGTTTGCTCTGATCCAGCTCGATCAGGAGCTGGTCTTGTTCAACATGTTGCCCCTCGGTGAAATGGATCGACTCAATGATGCCCGCCGTTTCTGACTTAAGTTCCACCATTTCATCCGCCGCAACCGTTCCGATCAAAGAAAGCGTGTCGGCAACGGCCTCGGTTTTTGCAGGGACCGCGACCACCTGGGTGGGCATCATCATCATGGGACTCCCGCCGGATGCGGCATCTTCCTCAGGACCACAGCCCACGAGCAACCCGAATCCCAGCAAGCAGACAGGAACACACAGATAGTAATTGCCTTTAAGTATCATGAATGAAACAACTCCCACATGCTGGTCGTTGATGGTTTCCAGCAGAAGGAAGTAGACCACTCTTCACGGGAACACCAATCGATGCAAGTGGATTCGATGTGGAAAAAGAAGGGACGGGTGCAAGTCATTACCTAAACAATGGAGGGGAGAGTTCCACCTCTCCCCAAACTTTCCCCTTGAAAACGTTTCTGTGCAAAAGAAATGGAACGCGGGGAAGCAACAATTAATCGAATGACTGTGGTCCATTGTAAATACTCCAGCACTTGCCAAGGAATATGACCAAATCATGTGGCGCGTAAGCCTGACGCGTATGCGGCTCGTCGTTGGGAGAACTCGCCCTTCTATCAAAAATTTGACCGCCCCCCCAAAGCGAAGAATGAGGTATCAAATGGAGCGGGTAGGATCCAAATGATAAAGGGCGATCCCCACCGTTAAAA
>Ga0255767_1000845_pt1 | contig 27569 bp, 22 predicted proteins | sample 071ome_24_FD_179967 | JGI IMG/M metagenome (GOLD analysis project Ga0255767, IMG submission 179967) | Coastal salt marsh microbial communities from the Groves Creek Marsh, Skidaway Island, Georgia - 071402CT metaG (version 2) | ecosystem: Environmental > Aquatic > Marine > Intertidal zone > Salt...
TGGAAGCCCATGATGCCGAGGCCGACCGAACGCTCGCGCATGGCCGAATACTTGGCCTTGGCGAAGCTGTCGGGCGCGGTCTCGATGAAGTCCGAGAGGACATTGTCGAGGAAGCGCATCACGTCCTCGATGAAGGTCGGGTGGTCCTTCCACTCCAGGAACTTCTCGACGTTGAGCGAGGACAGGCAGCACACCGCGGTGCGGTCGTTGTCCAGGTGATCCTTGCCGGTCGGCAGGGTGATCTCGGAACACAGGTTCGAGGTCTTCACCGTCAGGCCGGCGAGCTTCTGATGCTCCGGAATCTGCCGGTTCACCGTATCGGAATAGACGATGTAGGGCTCGCCGGTCTCGATCCGCGCCGTCAGCAGGCGAATCCAGAGCGAGCGCGCCTTGACCGTCGCGATGGGCGAGCGGTCCTTCGGGCTGACAAGCGTCCAGTCCTCATCGGCCTCGACCGCGCGCATGAACGCGTCGGTGACCAGCACGCCGTGGTGCAGGTTCTGCGCCTTGCGGTTCGGGTCACCGCCGGTCGGACGGCGGATCTCGATGAACTCCTCGATCTCCGGGTGGTCGATCGGCAGATAGACCGCCGCCGAGCCGCGCCGCAGGGAGCCCTGGGAAATCGCCAGCGTCAGCGAATCCATCACCCGGATGAAGGGGACAACGCCCGAGGTCTTGCCGTTATGGCCGACCTGCTCGCCGATGGAGCGCAGGTTGCCCCAGTAGCTGCCGATGCCGCCGCCGCGGGCCGCCAGCCAGACATTCTCGTTCCACAGATCGACGATGCCTTCCAGAGAGTCGGAGGCCTCGTTCAGGAAGCACGAGATCGGCAGGCCGCGCTTGGTGCCGCCATTCGACAGCACCGGGGTGGCCGGCATGAACCAGAGGTTCGAGATGTAGTCGTAGATGCGCTGGGCGTGAGCCGAATCATCGGCGTAATGACACGCCACGCGGGCGAACAGCTTCTGGGGAGAGCCCGCCTCGTCCTTCAGGAGATAGCGGTCTTCCAGGGTTTCACGGCCGAACGCGGTCAGGTTGGCGTCACGCTCAGGGTCGATCGCGATGCGCACACGCTCGGTCTGGAAGATGTTCGCCGTACCGGCGTCCTTCCCGACGAGGTCGTTATCCACATCCCGAGTCGCCTCGGTTTCGTCGGTTTCGGGCTCTAGATCGAGTGTTTCAAGCACGTCCAAATCGTCCGTCTCGCGCGTTTTGCGCGTCTTTTCCACAACCGCGTTTTCCGCCTGAATCCCAGCAGAACCGTCCATTACCAAGCCCCCTCCCATACGATCATCCAGGTGCTCCACAAGCTGTGGGCAATTTCCGATGGGAAAATGCGTAAAAGCCACAACATCTGGAGACGTAACGAACAGTTAATACCAAATATGGTCGGGCTGTCACCGTGAACAATTCGGGAACATTGTAATCTGTGGCGTTTTTGAGTCAACGCGCCGGGGGGCGAATCGTTCAAATACGCCAGTTTGTTACGAGTCCCCGCCCGCGCGCGGCGGGGCGTTTGTGCCCCTTTTGTGCCACAAACCCCAAAATCTGGTGGTGAGCCGAAAAACGACTCGGGCAATTTGCGCAGAACGAAACGGGACCGCCCGGAACCCTATGTCCGGCGGCTCTTTTCAACACCAGATATGGGGCTGCTAGAGCAGCTCTTCCAGCGTTCTTTGCTGCTCGGTCTTCCAGCCGACCAGCACGCCCGCATCGGTCTCGACCACCGGGCGCTTGATGAGGGTCGGGTTCTCGACCATGAGCTGGAGCGCGATGTCCTCGGTGACGTTCTCGCGTATCACCTCGTCCAGACCGCGCCAGGTGGTGCTGCCCCGGTTGAGCAGCGTCTCCCAGCCAACCTCCATCGCCCACTCGGTCATCTTGTCGAGATCGACGCCGTCGGCGCGCACGTCGAGGAAGCGGTGCGCCGCCTCGCGGCGTTCGAGCCATTTCAGCGCTTTGCGCGTCGTATCGCATGACTTCAGGCCATAGACCGTCAGCATCTGGGGTTCCTCACCGGGTTTGCCGATTTTTGGCGTGCGCGGCCGCGACACGTTATTCTCGGTTGCAGTACAGCCGATATATGCCGTTCCGAGTCCCGGACAAGTCGTCTTGATGACAAACACCGCCGCAAACACCGTCCGCCCGCCCGCCATCGCGGGCACGTTCTATCCTGCCGAGCCGGACGCACTGGCCGGGTTCGTGGACAAATGCCTCGCCGGCGCGCGCGACGACGGCCTCAACCCCAAGGCGCTGATCGCGCCCCATGCGGGCGTGATCTATTCCGGCCCCGTCGCGGGCAGCGCCTACCGCGCCATCGCACGCCGGGCGGACGAGATCACCCGCGTCGTGCTGCTGGGCCCGCCGCACCGCGTGGCCGTGCCAAAGTTCTGCGTGCCCGCCGCCACCGCCTTCCGCACGCCGCTGGGCGACATCCCCATCGATGCGGACGGCATCGCCACGGCGCTGACCGTGCCCGGTGTAGAGCAGTCCGACGCGCCGCACGCCGAGGAACACTCGCTGGAGGCCCACCTGCCCTTCCTGCAGCGTGTGCTGGGCGATTTCACGCTGGTGCCGGTGATCGTCGGCGGACCGTCTCCGGCGGAGATCGACGCCCTGCTGGCGGCGCTGTGGGGCGGACCCGAGACGCTGATCGTCGTCAGTTCCGACCTCAGCCACTACCACGCCTATGACGAGGCCAACCGCCTCGACCAGGGCTTCCGCCGGCTGGTGGAGACCCTCAACCTCGAACAGATCGCCGACGAACAGGCCTGCGGGCGCTACCCGGTGAAGGGCCTGCTGAACCGCGCCCGCGCGCTCGACCTGCGCGTGACCACACTGGACGTGCGCAACTCCGGCGACACGGCCGGGCACGATCACCGCGATCGTGTGGTGGGCTACGGGTCCTGGGCCTTCGAGTATGCCGGTGCGGCGCACCTGCCGGAAGCCGACCGCGCCAAGCTGATCGACGCCGCGCGGCGGTCCATCGCCAACGGGCTGCGCACCGGCCGCCCCGCGAAGGTGCAGCACGGCACCTTCTCGCCGCCGCTGGAGACCTTTCGGGCGACCTTCGTCACCCTCAACCAGGACGGCCGTCTGCGCGGCTGCATCGGCTCCATCCTGCCCCACCGCACCCTGATCGAGGACGTGGCGGTCAACGCCCACAAGGCCGCGTTCGGCGATCCGCGCTTCCCGCAGCTGACGGAGGCCGAACTCGGCTCGCTGGACCTGTCGGTCTCGATCCTGTCCCACGCCCGGCCCATCGCCTTCGGATCCGAGGCCGAGGCCGTGGATGCGCTGCGCCCGGATATCGACGGCGTGATCCTGCAGGCCGACGGTCCGGACGGGCAGTCACGCCGCGGGCTGTTCCTGCCCCAGGTCTGGGAGAGCGTGCCGAAGTCAGAAGACTTCCTGCGCCACCTGAAGGCCAAGGCGGGCCTGCCCCAGGACTTCTGGAACAGCACCGTCCGCCTCTGGCGCTACACCACCGAGACGTTTCACTAGGTCCCTCGTCTAGACATCCCGCCCCTTGCCGCGACGCCAACCCCTGCGGTTAGGTGATCCCGGGGCAAAACGGGGGACGGACACATGACCGACACGGTGGAGGCGGCGCGCAACCGCCGCAAGGTGATCGCCGCAGGCATAACCGGCAATGTGCTCGAGTGGTACGACTTCGCGGTCTATGGCTTCTACGCGCCGATCATCGGAAAGCTGTTCTTTCCCTCCGACGATCCGACGGTCTCACTGATCGCGTCCTTCGGGGCGTTCGCGGCGGGCTTCCTGATGCGGCCCGTCGGCGGCTTTGTCTTCGGCTATATCGGCGACAAGATCGGGCGCAAACGCGCGCTGGTGCTGTCGGTGATGCTGATGGCGATCCCCACCGGCGTCATCGGCCTTCTACCCGACCACGCGACCATCGGGATCGCGGCGGCAGTGCTGATGGTGGTGATGCGGATGCTGCAGGGCCTGTCCGTCGGCGGCGAATACACCGGCTCCATCGTCTATCTGGCGGAACATTCCCCGGACAGCCGTCGCGGCTTCTTCACGAGCTGGACCCTGTTCGGCGCGGTCGGCGGCATCCTGCTGGGCTCCGGTGTCAGCGCGCTGATCGCGAACATCCTGAGCGACGCGGAGGTCGCCTCCTGGGGCTGGCGCATGGCGTTCCTGGTCGGAATCCTTGTCGGCGTGGTCGGCCTTCTGATCCGCCGTCACCTGCCCGAGACCGAGGAACTGGCCGAGGACGACAAGCCGAAAAACCCCATCATCGAGGCCTTCCGCACCCAGTGGCGCGAGATGGCGAAGGTTGTCGGCTTCAACATCATCAACGCCGTCGGCTTCTACATGATGTTCGTCTATGTGGTGACCTGGCTCATCAAGCAGGTGAAAGAACCCCGCTCCGACGCGCTGGACCTCAACACGATATCCATGGCGGTGCTTCTGGTGCTGGTGCCGGTCTTCGGCGCGGTCTCTGACCGGATCGGGCGCAAGCCGCTGCTGCTGTTCGGCGCGGGCGGCATCGCGATCCTGGGCTATCCGCTGATCTGGCTGATGCACCATCCGGATTTCGAGATGATCCTGCTGGGCCAGCTCGGCTTCGCGGTGCTGGTGGGCGCCTATTTCGGGGCCGGCCCGGCGACGCTGACGGAGATGTTCCCCCGCCGCGTGCGGGTCACCTCGCTCTGCGTCGGCTACAATATCGGCCTGGCGATCTTCGGCGGCACCACGCCGCTGGTTGCCACCTGGCTGATCGCCCGGTCCCATGACGACCTGTCCATCGCCTGGTACCTGATCGCCTGCGCCGTGGTGTCTTTCGTCGTCGTGCTGACCCTGCGCGAGGGATCGGGCAAACCCCTGCCGGAGTAGGCTAGACCTTCACCGGCATGCGCTTGCGGCCCCAGTCGCTGGGCTTCGCGTCGAACACGCCCGGCAGGCGCGTGCCACAATTCGCGCAAGCGCCGCCCGCATTGCCGACCGGCGCAACCCGCCATTCCGACAGCTCGTACCAGTCCCGCCCGATCACCCGTGTGCCGCAGTTGGGGCAGTAGGTGCTCTGGCGACCCTTGTCGTGGACGTTGCCCGTATAGACGTAGTTGAGACCCGCATCATGGGCCGCGCGGCGCGCCACCGTCAGCACCTCGAAGGGCGTCGCCGGCGTGTCCATCATCTTCCAGTCCGGATGAAAGGCCGAGAAATGCACGGGCACGTCCGGGCCGAGGTTGTCGTGTATCCAGCGCGACATGGCGGCCAGTTCGTCGGGGTCGTCGTTCTCCCCGGGAATGATGAGATTGGTGATCTCCAGCCAGCAATCGGTCTCGTGGTGGATATAGACCAGCGTATCCAGCACGTTCGACAGCGAGGCCGACGACAGCTCGCGGTAAAACCGCTCGGTGAAGCCCTTCAGGTCCACATTCGCCGCGTCCATCGCCCGGAAGAACTCTTTCCGGGGTTCCTCGCAGATGTATCCCGCCGTCACGGCGACGGTGCGCACCCCCGCCTCGCGGCAGGCCGCGGCCACATCCACCGCGTATTCCAGGAAGATCACCGGGTCGTTGTAGGTGAACGCGACCGAACGGCAGCCGTGTTTCACGGCAACCTTTGCGATGGCGTCCGGCATGGCGCGGTCGGTCAGCCGATCGAACTCGCGTGACTTGGAGATGTCCCAGTTCTGGCAGAATTTGCAGGTCAGGTTGCAGCCCGCTGTGCCGAAACTGAGGACCGGCGTACCAGGCAGGAAATGGTTCAGCGGCTTCTTCTCGATGGGGTCGATGCAGTAACCGGATGAGCGCCCGTAGGTGGTGAGCACGATCCGCTCGTCGGTCCGCGCGCGGACGAAACACAACCCGCGCTGGCCCTCATGCAGCTTGCAGAAACGCGGGCACAGGTCGCACTGGATGCGCCCGTCCTCCAGCGCATGCCAGTAGCGGCCGGGGAAGCCGTCGAGGTCGTTCTCAATGTCCGCGAGATCGCTCATTTCCGGGGATAACATAACAGAGGAAATGGGCCGGGGGGCTTGGTTTGCGGGGGGGCGGTCGCATATCATCCGCGCATACTCCGCAAATCACATTCCGTCTCGAAGAGGGTGTCTCCATGGGCCAGTTCGGCATCGGCCAGTCCGTCACACGTATCGAAGATCACCGCCTGCTGACCGGCGGCGGCAAGTACACCGACGACGTGCAGCTTGAAGGCGAAACCCACGCCTATGTGCTGCGCTCCCCGGTAGCGCACGGCATCCTGAAGGGCGTCGATACCGCCGCAGCGAAAAACGCCCCGGGCGTGCTGCTGGTGCTGACCGGCGAGGATGTGAAGGCCGACGGTCTGGGCGGCATGCCGAACATGTTCCCGGTCAAGAGCATGAACGGCGAGACCCGGCATGAGACCCACCGCCCCCTGCTGGCCCAGGACAAGGTGCGCCATGTGGGCGAACCCGTCGCGCTGGTCGTGGCCGAGACGCTGGCCCAGGCCCGCGATGCCGCCGAGCTGATCGAGCTGGATATCGAGGAACTGCCCGCCGCGACCGACACCTACCGTTCAGCCCAGGACGGCGCGGCCCAGATCTGGGACCACATGACCAACAACCTCTGCTTCGACTGGGGCAAGGGCGACAGGGAGCCCACGGAGGAGGCCTTCGCCAAGGCGGACCACATCACCACGCTGGAGCTGGTGAACAACCGCGTCGTGGTGAACTCCATGGAAACCCGCGCGGCCATTGGCGTCTATGACGCAGCCGCCGACAAGGCGACGCTCTATACCTCGTCGCAGGGCACCATCGGCCTGCGCAATACCATCGCCGACGCCATCCTGAAGATCGACCAGGACAAGCTGCGCGTCGTCACCGGCGATGTGGGCGGCGGCTTCGGCATGAAGATCTTCCCGCATCCCGAGCAGCCGATGGTGGTGTGGGCGGCCATGAAGCTGAAACGCCCGGTGCGCTGGAACTCCGAGCGCAGCGAGGCCTTCCTGTCCGACGTGCAGGGCCGCGATCATGTGACGAAGGCGGAGGTCGCCTGCGACAAGGACGGCAGGTTCCTGGGCCTGCGGATCACCACCCACGCCAATCTGGGCGCCTATCTTTCCCACTTCGCGACCTACATCCCGACCGAGGCCGGGACGGCGATGCTGAACGGCCTTTATGCCTTCCCCACCGCCTGGGTGAACGTGAAGGGCGTGATGACCAACACCGTGCCGACCGACGCCTATCGCGGCGCGGGCCGGCCCGAGGCGATCTATTGCATCGAGCGGCTGGTCGATAAATGCGCGCGTGAACTGGGCCTGTCGCCCGACGAGATCCGCCGGCGCAACTTCATACAGCCCGACCAGCTTCCGTTCACCACGTCGCTGGGCGACACCTATGACAGCGGCAACTTCACCGCGATCATGGAAGAGGGCATGAAGAAGGCCGACTGGGCCGGCTACCCCGCCCGGCGCGACGAGAGCGCGAAGCGCGGCATGGTCCGCGGCATCGGCATGGCGACCTATGTCGAGAAGTGTGGCGGCGGCAACCCCGAGGTGGCCGATGTGCGCATCGATCCCGACAGCGAGACCATCACCTTCTACATCGGCACCATGTCCAACGGGCAGGGCCACGACACGTCCTACAAGCAGATCATGTCCGACCGGCTGGGCATCGACACCGACAACATGGTGATGGTGCAAGGCGACAGCGATGTGGTCCCGCCGGGCATGACGGGCGGTTCGCGCTCGGTCACCGTGGGCGGCGTCGCCGTCTCCAAGGCGTCCGAGGCCATCGTCGAGAAGGGCAAGGCCATCTCCGCCCATATGATGGAGACGGCGGAGGCCGATATCGAGTTCTCCGACGGCACCTTCCGCGTGGCCGGCACCGACCGGGCCATGGGCCTGTTCGAGGTGGCGAAGGCCGCGCTGGACCCGGCGAACCTGCCGGACGGCATGGAGCCTGGCCTCGACACAACGGCGTCCCAGCAGCCCGACGCGCCGACCTTCCCCAACGGCTGCCACATCTGCGAGATCGAGATCGACCCGGGCACGGGCGACCTCGAAATCCTGCGCTACACGGTGGTCGATGACTTCGGCGATGTGATCAACCCGCTGCTGATCGAGGGCCAGGTGCATGGCGGCATCGTCCAGGGGCTCGGCCAGGCGCTGCACGAACACACCGTCTATGACGAGGCCTCGGGCCAGCTCGTGTCCGGCTCCTTCATGGATTACCGCCTGCCGCGCGCCGACGACCTGCCGAACTTCGATTTCTCGATGCGCAACGAGAGGTGCAAGACCAACCCGCTGGGCATCAAGGGCACGGGCGAAGCCGGCGCCATCGGCGCCCCGGCTTCCATCATCAACGCGATCGTCGAGGCCTTCTCGACGGACGGGCACATCGCCGAAGTCGATATGCCCGCGACCCCGGACGTGATCTGGGCGCTCGCCAACCCGCGGATGGCCGCCGAATAGGCGCCGTCCGCAAACCGGAGGATTCCCCATCGACACCGCGGACCTCATCCCGCCGGTGCGCGAGCTTGCCCGTGCGGCGGGCGACGCCATCATGGCCGTGTACCGGACCGACTTCGACTCTGAGCGTAAGGATGACGGTTCGCCCGTCACCGAGGCGGACACGGCGGCGGAAGCCGCCATCGTGCCCGGCCTGCGCGCGCTGACACCGGACATTCCCGTCGTCTCCGAGGAGGAATTCTCCGCCGGGGAAAGCCCGGAGAAGGTCGGGCGGCGCTTCTGGCTGGTCGATCCGTTGGACGGCACGCGCGAGTTCCTGAAACGCAACGACGAGTTCACCGTGAACATCGGGCTGATCGAGGACAACGTGCCCGTGCTGGGCGTGCTCTTCGCCCCGGCGCTGGGCCTTATGTATGCGGGCGCGGGCACCGGCAGCGCCACGATGATCGAGGGTGACGGCGAGGAGCGGCCGATTTCCTGCCGCCTACCCCCCGCCGACGGGCTGGGCGTGCTGGTCAGCCGGTCCCATTCCATCGGCGGCAAGGTCGATGAATACCTGGCCGACGAGACCATCAAGGAACGCATCCCCCAGGGCAGCGCGCTGAAGTTCGGGCGGCTGGCCGAGGGTGTGGCCGACATCTATCCGCGCTTCGGCCCGACCTGTGAATGGGACACCGCCGCCGGGCACGCCATCGTGCTGGCTGCGGGCGGCTCGCTGACGAAGATCGACGGCACCCATTTCGACTACGGGAAGAAGGACTTCCTGAACCCCGGCTTCGTCGCCTTCGGACGGCGGTAAGAAAACACCCCTCTCCCCATGGGAGAGGGGCTTTCTCTGGCCCTCGCCCTTTCATTGCGGCATACAGCGGCCATGAACGCACCCGGCCATATGCTGCCCGCAACGGATGAGAACATCGCCCGCGCCGCTGAAAGGCTGGCGGCAGGCGGTCTCGTCGCGTTTCCGACCGAGACGGTCTATGGGCTGGGCGCGGATGCACGGAACGACGCGGCCGTGGCGCGCATCTTCGCGGCCAAGAACCGCCCGAGCTTCAATCCGCTGATCGTCCACCTGGCCGACGCGGACGCCGCACGGGATTACGTGGAATTCGACACGCGCGCGGAAGCGCTGGCCGCGCAATTCTGGCCGGGCCCGCTGACCTTCGTGCTGCCGCGCCGTCCAGATTGCGCGCTGTCCCTGCTGGTCAGCGCCGGGCTGGACACCGTGGCGGTGCGCGTGCCCGCCCATCCACTAGCCCGTGACCTGCTGGCGCGCTTCAGGGGGCCTGTCGCGGCCCCCAGCGCCAACGCATCGGGCGAGGTGAGCCCCACACGTGCCGAACATGTCGCCGCGTCCCTCGGCGCGCGGGTGGACCTGATCCTCGACGGCGGCCCCTGCGCGGTGGGGCTGGAATCCACCGTGGTGGACCTGTCCGGCCCCGCACCCGCGCTCCTGCGGCATGGCGCGGTCACCCTGGAGCAGCTTCGCGAAGCCCTGGGTGAAGTCGAGGACGCGACCACCCCGGCCGAAGGCGAAGCGCCGCGCTCACCCGGACAACTCGCCCGGCACTACGCGCCGCGCCTGCCGCTCCGCTTGAATGCAACTGATATATCTAATGACGAAGCCCTGATTGCCTTCGGAGCCAATACTCCTTCCGGCGCCCGGAAAACCGCCAATCTCAGCCCGTCCGGGAACCTGATCGAAGCGGCGGCAAACCTGTTCGCGACGCTGCGCGAACTCGACGATCCGGCGTTCCGGGGCATCGCCGTGGTACCGATCCCCGAGGAAGGTCTGGGCCGCGCCATCAACGACCGGCTGCGCCGCGCCTCCGCCGGGTCGGGCGAGCGCGCCGGCGGAGGCCTCTGACACACCGCGCCAGCGCCTTGCCCACACCATGCTGGCGGTTTAAATCTGCCGATATGACCGCCACCGCCGAAAACATCGCCGCCTCCCTGCCCGACGGATTTATCGAGACCCTCCTCGAGATCGTCGGCCCGGCGGGGCTCATCACCGACCCGGCCGATATGGAACCCTATCTGGCCGAGGAACGCGGGCTGTTCCGCGGTGTCTCGCCCTGCGTAGTACGGCCTGCGTCCACGCAGGAGGTCTCGAGGGTCATGGGCGCATGCTATGCGGCGAACGTCGCCGTGGTGCCCCAGGGCGGCAATACGGGCCTGTGCGGCGGCGCGGTAGCCTCGGGCGAGGTGATCCTGAGCCTGTCGCGCATGAATTCGGTGCGCGCGGTCGATCCCGTCAATTTCACCATGACGGTGGATGCAGGCTGCATTCTGGCCGACCTGCAGCGCGTCGCCGACGAGCATGACCGGCTGTTCCCGCTGTCGCTGGGGGCCGAAGGCTCCTGCCGGATCGGCGGCAACCTGTCCACCAATGCCGGCGGCACCGGCGTCATCCGCTACGGCAACACCCGCGAACTGACCCTGGGTCTGGAAGTGGTGCTGCCGGACGGGCGCATCTGGGACGGGCTGACGGGCCTGCGCAAGAACAACACCGGGTACGACCTGAAGCACCTGTTCATCGGCGCGGAAGGCACGCTGGGCGTCATCACCGGCGCGGTGGTGAAGATGTTCCCGAAGCCTGTGGAGCGCCACACCGCCTTCGTCGCCCTGCGCGACCTGGAATGCGTGCTGGAGGTGCTGGGCCGCGCCCGCAAGGCCAGCGCCGACACGGTGTCGGGCTTCGAGTTGATCCCGCGCATCGCCATCGAGATTTCGGTCAAGCACATTGAGGGCGCGAAGGATTTCCTCGACGATCCCCATGACTGGTGCGCGCTGATCGAGTTCGAGACCAGCGAGGCCGATGCCGGGCTGGGCGAGGCCATGCAGTCTTTCCTGGAGGCCGCGTTCGAGGATGGGCTGATCGTCGATGCCGCCGTCGCCCAGTCGGATGCACAGCGCAACGAGATGTGGTTCTTGCGCGAGGCCATGGTGCACGCCCAGAAGTTCGACGGCGCAAGCATCAAGAACGACGTCTCGGTGCCGATCTCGTCGATCCCCGAATTTATCCGACGCGCCAACGCGGCCACCACCGAAGCCTGCCCGGGCCTGCGGCCCATGGCGTTCGGCCATGTGGGCGACGGCAACGTCCACTACAACCTGCAGCAGCCCGTCGAGGCCGAGCGCGAGGACTTCCTCGCGCGCTGGGATGAGATCACCGGGCTGGTGGCCGACATCGCCCATTCGATGCGCGGCAGCTTCTCCGCCGAACATGGCATCGGCAAGCTGAAGGTCCACGAGCTGGCCGAATTCAAGGCCGGCGTCGAGCTGGACATGATGCGCGCCATCAAGGCGACCATCGACCCCAAGGGCCTGATGAACCCCGGCAAGGTCCTCTAGAAAACTACTCCGCCGCGTTGACCTTCCATGAGGGCCGCTGCATCGCGAAATCCTCATAGGTGAACGGCCCGGCAATCACAGGATCGAACTTCACCTTCTCGCCCGGCGCCGCGAAATCGGCGGCGTCGATCACCTGGTTGAAGCCGGGATGTACGAACAGCGGGATCGACTGGCGGCTGCGGCCCGAGCAGTTAACGACCCGGTGGATCGCCGAGGTGTAGCGGTTGTTGGTCCAGCGGCGCAGCAGCCGGCCGACATTGCAGATCACCGTCGTCTGATCGGGCTCGACGCCGATCCATTCGCCGTCCGCTCCCTTCACGTCCAGCCCGCCATTGCCGTCCTGGATCAGCAGCGCGATAAGGCCGCGATCCTCATGCGGGCGTGACCCGAAATCGGTCACATCGGCGATGGCGTCGGGCGCGGGATAGTGGATAACCCGCATGTTGGAGTAGCTGTCCTTGAGCGCGCCGGTGAAGAAATCGGCTTCCCGGCCGAGGTGCAGCGCCATGGCGGAGAGCACCGTCTCGCCCACATGGAACATGGCGTTATAGACGCCCAGCATCGCCGGACGGAAGCCGGGCGCGTCCGGCCAGGGGGCGGGCTTGTAAAACGGCAGGTCGCGCAGGCTCTCATCCGCCGGGGGCACCGGATGGCCCATGGAAAAGGATTCCTGTCCCGCCGGTTTCTCGCCGGGGAACACCTGATCGAACATCGGCACATAGCCGCGGTTAGCGGCCTGGTCCCGGATCGCCAGCTTCATATCCTCCGGCTGGGCGAAGAACGCGCGGCCTTCGGTGAACAGGTCGTCCACCGTCGCGCCGGGCACCCCGTGCCCCGTCAGCCGCATGAACCCGTATTCCTCGGACGCCGCACCGACCGCCGCCACGATGGCGTCGCAGGCCGCCGGATCACCGCTGTCAAAACCCGAAATATCGATCAGAGGGATCGAAAGTGTGCTGCCGCTCATGCCCTATCCTCCGTCATCCGGATATGGCCGGTCCCGCTCTACCTACGCAGGATGCATGCCACCGGCGTTGTCCCGTGAATGGCCCGGAAAACCGGGTTTAGACAAACGCCCGGCTGCCCCGCCGCCACCTAAGTTGCACGGGGATGCAGCAATCGATGACCTGTTTGTGGGCAAGGGCCCAGTCCCGCTATAAAGACGGCTGACCGACCATCAAGGATTGCCCCGATGTCCGACTACAACGCACCCGTGCAGGACATGCGCTTCGTGCTGGAAAACCTCTGCGACATGAAGGGCCTGCGCGCGTTCCCGGCCTTCGAGGAGGCCTCGGCGGACCTCGTGGAGCAGATCCTGGTCGAGTCCGCCCGCTTCACGGGTGAAGTGCTCAGCCCGCTGAATCAGACGGGCGACCAGCAGGGCTCGCACCTCACCGACGGCGCGGTCAAAACTCCGGACGGCTTCAAGGAAGCCTACCTGTCCTTCGTGGAAGGCGGCTGGAACGGAACCCCCTTCGAGCCCGAGCATGGCGGCATGGGCCTGCCCTGGACGATCACCACGGCGCTGCAGGAGATGTGGCAGTCGGCCAACCTGTCCTGGTCGCTCTGCCCGCTGCTGACCATCGGCGCGATTGAATCGCTGGTCGCCCATGGCTCGGACGAGTTGAAGGCGGTCTATCTGGAAAAACTGGTCTCCGGCGAATGGGCCGGCACCATGAACTTGACCGAGCCCCAGGCCGGCACGGACCTTGGCCTGCTGAAATCCCGCGCCGAGCGCGAGGGCGACCATTACCGCATCTTCGGGACCAAGATCTTCATCACCTATGGCGAGCAGGACTTCACCGACAACATCATCCACCTGGTGCTGGCCCGCCTGCCCGACGCGCCGCCGGGGGTGAAGGGCATCAGCCTGTTCCTGGTGCCGAAATTCCTGGTGAATGAAGACGGCTCGCTGGGAGATCGCAATGACCTCAAGGCCATCGGGCTGGAGCACAAGCTGGGCATCCATGCGAGCCCGACCTGCGTCATGTCCTACGGCGAGGCAGGCGACGGCGCTATCGGCTACCTGATCGGCGAGGAGCATGACGGCCTGCGCTGCATGTTCACCATGATGAACAACGCACGCCTGAACGTGGGCCTGCAGGGTGTGGCCGTGGCCGAGCGCGCCTACCAGCGCGCCGTCGCCTATGCCCGTGAGCGCGTGCAGTCCGCGCCGGTGGATGGCGGGCGGGAGTCCGCGACCATCATCAAGCATCCGGATGTGCGCCGGATGCTGATGGCGATGCGCGCCCAGACCGAGGCGATGCGCGCCATGGCCTATTACACGAACTCCGCGCTCGACCGCTCGCGCCACCACGGCGATGGCGACACCCGCGCCTACAACTCACGCCGCACCGACCTGCTGACCCCGGTCGTGAAGGCATGGTGCACCGACCTCGGCGTCGATCTCGCCTCCATGGGCGTGCAGGTCCATGGCGGAATGGGCTTCATCGAGGAGACCGGGGCCGCCCAGCACCTGCGCGACGCGCGGATCGCGCCCATCTATGAAGGCACCAACGGCATCCAGGCCAACGACCTTCTGGGACGCAAGCTGCTGCGCGACGGCGGCGCGGCGATGGAAGAGTTGCTCGACGAGATGGATACCGTCGCCAACACCTCGGGCGACGCCGATCTCGATTCGATGATCGACGCCCAGAAATCGGCCAACACCGTGCTGCGCGCCGCCACCGAATGGATGCTCGACCCCGCGAACAACGACACCAACCGGAAATTCGCGGGCGCTGCCGCCTTCCTGAACCTGACGGGTACGGTGGTCGGCGGCTGGCTGATGACGCGTTCGGCCCTCGCTGCCGTGAACGGCGATGTGAGCGGCGCAAGCCCGGAATTCCGGGCCGCCAAGCGCATCACTGCACAGTTCTACGCCACCCATGTGCTGCCGCGCGCGCGCATGTACCTGGACACCATCACCGACGGTGGCGACGCAGTGATGGCGCTGGCAGAAGATCTTTTTTGAATAAAATTCGCCGGATGTGACGCGCGTCACATCGCGCCGGGCGAATGCCCCCTACATTGACCTCATTGCTCCCTTACCCAGGAAGCAAGCCTCCCCTCAGGGACGGTGGCCGGGAGTTCTACGGTCACCGTCCCACCCCCCTCTTGAAAAAATTTCCCCGCGCACTTCATTAAGTGTTGCGCTGGGGAAAAATTGCCTTAAAACGCCCCGCTCAATTACCTCACCACCTAATCATTAGGAGTACGACCGGAGATGTCCGAAGGTGCGGCAGCCGGGGCGAATGTCGTCCCGCTCATCGATTATTTCATCAAGGAAGACGGCGTGGCGTTCGCCGGCCGGCACCTGCTGATCGATCTGTGGGAAGCCAGTAATCTGACGGACCCGGAGTACATCGAGGACGCGCTTCGCCGCGCGGCCGAGGAAGCCGGCGCGACCGTGCTGAGCGTGCATCTGCACCAGTTCTCGGACACGGGCGGCGTGTCGGGCGTGGCGATCCTCGCGGAGAGCCATATCTCGATCCACACCTGGCCGGAACGTGACTTCGCGGCGCTGGACGTCTTCATGTGCGGCACCTGCGACCCGCACAAGGCGCTCCCGATCCTGAAGTCCGCGTTCAACTCCAGCGCCCTCACCCTCAGCGAATCCCGCCGAGGCCTGGTCGGTTGACCGGTTCGACCGACGGCTGGGCCCTCTTCGACGAGGCCCTGAACGCCGGTTACCAGCTCGGACTGAAGGTTGAGGACATCCTCTTCCGCGAGCATACCGAACATCAGGATCTGGTGATCTACCAGACCGCCCAGTGGGGCCGGGTGATGGCCCTCGACGGCATCATCCAGGTCTGTGAACGAGACGAGTTCATCTATCACGAGATGCTGACCCATGTGCCGATGATGGCGCATGGCTCCGCGCGCGAGGTCTGCATCATCGGCGGCGGCGACGGCGGCATGCTGCGCGAGGCGCTGCGCCACCCGGTGGACCGCGTGACCATGGTGGAAATCGACCGCTCGGTCGTGGACCTCAGTATCGAATTCCTGCCCTCGATCTCGGACGGTGCCTTCGACGATCCGCGCGCCGACCTCGTGATCGCCGACGGGGCGAAGTTCATGGAAGAGTCCGATCGCCGCTTTGACGTGATCGTGGTCGATTCGACGGACCCCATGGGCCCCGGCGAGGTGCTGTTCACGTCGAAGTTCTATGGCGACTGCAAGTCCTGCCTGAACCCCGGTGGCGTGATGACCACCCAGTCCGGCGTGGTGATGGTCCAGGGCGACGAGCTGACCACGACTGTCAGTAGGCTGGGCGACCATTTCGCCGACCACCACGCCTATATCGCGCCCGTGCCGACCTATGCGGGCGGGTTCATGGCCTTCGGTTGGGGAACGGACGACACCACGTTGCGGCAAACTGACGAGACCACCCTCGCCGCGCGGTTCGCGGAGGCAGGGCTGACAACGCGCTACTACAATCCGGCCCTGCACCGGGGCGCCTTCGCGCACCCGACCTATGTTGCCGAGCGCGTGGCTGCGGGCAAACGCTAGCGGCGCAAAGGTCTAGGACGGGCGGCCGCGCCGTCGGGCCAGCCAGTCCACGCCCTCGGCCAGAGAGCCGACCACCACATCCGCGCGCGTGTTCGACGTGTCGGGCTCCGCGCCTTCGATCAGGATGCGCCGTCCGACGCCGCCGTTGATCCCGGCCAGGATATCGGTTTCCCGGTCCCCGATGATGGCGGAGGCCTTCATGTCGATCCCGAACTCGTCACGCGCCTTGAACAGCATCCCCGGCCCCGGCTTGCGGTCGGGAGATTCCCGGCGATAAACGCCGATCCCCTCTTCCGGATGCGTCGGCGCAAAGTACACCCGAGCGATCTCGATCTCTTCCTCGGCGAAACGTTCGGTCATCCACTCGGTGAGCGACCGGAAGTCCTGTTCCGAGAACAGGCCGCGGCCGATCCCGGCCTGGTTGGTCACCACCACCAGCAGATAGCCCAGATTCCGGGCCTTACGGCAGGCGTCGAACACGCCGTCATTGAAGATGAAATCTTCCGGGCGCCAGATGTAGCCGCTGTCGATGTTGATGACGCCGTCCCGGTCCAGGAACAGCGCGCGACGTCCCTCGGATGTCATGCGTGAAACTACTCGGCCGCCTTCCGCACCCGCTCGCGAAGCTGGGTCAGGGTAAAGTTCGACGAAATCAGCTCCTGATCGACCTTGAGCTCGATCACTGCCGGACGTCCCGCCGCCAGCGCGCGTTCCATCGCCGGGGCGAACTCCTCGGTCGTGGTGACACACTCGCCATGGGCGCCGAAGGCTTCCGCCCAGGCCACAAAATCGGGATTGCGCAGCTCGGTCGCGATCTCGCGGCCCGGATACTCGCGCTCCTCATGCATACGGATCGTGCCGTACATACCGTTGTTGGCGATCATCAGGACAATCGGCAGATCGTGCTGCACGGCCGTCGCCAGCTCATTGCCGGTCATCAGGATGCCGCCATCGCCCGCGTAGCAGATCACCGGCAGGTCCGGGCGCACCGCCTTGGCCGCCAGTGCGGCAGGCATGCCGTAGCCCATGGAGCCGTTGGCCGGCCCCAGCAGGGTGCGGTACTTGCGGAACTTGTAGAAGCGGCTGCTCCAACCGCCGAAGTTGCCCGCATCCGTCGTGATAATGGCGTCGTCCGGCAGGATCTCGCGCAGCTGTACGAAGAGCTGAGCGAGGTTCAGCGGACCCGGTACATCGGTCGGCTCGGTCCAGGCGTCGAAGTCCGCCCTTCCCTCGGCCCGCCAGGCGGCCCACTTGCCCGCATCAACCTGCACATGGCGTCGCGCACCGGCCAGGAATGCTCCCAGGTTCGAGGCAATCGGAAGATCGGCCTGGAACACACGGCCCAGTTCGGAATGGTCGGGATAGACGTGAATCAGCATCTGGTCCGGTTTCGGCGCCTTGACCAGCGTGTAGGCCTGGGTCGCCGTCTCGCCCAGCCGTGCGCCGATGGTCAGCAGCAGGTCGGCGTCCTTCACGCGCTGCGCCAGCTTGGGATTGGTGTTGTAGCCCAGCTCACCGATGAAGTTCGGATGGTCGTTGTTGAAGATGTCCTGGGTGCGGAACGACGCCACAGCGGGCAGGTCGTTCGCCTCGCAGAAGGCTTCCAGATCGGCCACCGCCTGCGCATTCCAGCTTCCGCCCCCGAAGATCACCAGCGGCTTCGAGGCCGCCGACAGCATGTCTCGCACCTTCGCGAGATCGGCTTCTGATGCTTCCGGCGCCGGATAGGCGGCCACCGAAACGTCACCGGCCTCGACCTGCTCGACCAGCATGTCCTCGGGCAGGGAGATCACCACCGGGCCCGGGCGGCCACCCGCGGCGGTGGCGAAGGCACGCGCCGTGATCTCGGCCATGCGCGCAGGATCGTCCACCTCCGTCGCCCATTTGGCGAGCGGGCCGAACATGGCCGGGAAATCGACTTCCTGGAATGCCTCGCGCCCCTTGAACTCGCGCGGCACCTGGCCGACGAACAGGATCATCGGGGAGGAATCCTGCAGCGCGGTGTGCACGCCGATGCAGGCGTTGCAGGCGCCGGGACCGCGCGTGACGAAGGCCACACCGGGCTTGCCTGTCAGCTTGCCGTAGGCCTCGGCCGCATAGGTCGCACCGCTTTCATGACGGCAGGTGATAACCCGGATCGTGTCGCGGGCGTCATAAAGCGCGTCTAGCGCACCCAGAAAGCTCTCGCCGGGAACGACGAACACCGTATCGACACCGTGCAGGCGCAGGGTATCGACCAAAATCTGACCACCGGTTCTCACTGGCTTATCCTCTCCCCCGTTTTCGCGTGCGGACCCTGGCCGCCGCGTATCTTGTGCTCAAACTAGCACCGCGCCATCGGCGCACAAAGCAGCGTCACCCTGTTGTCTCAGGATGCGCCTGCGATGGCGTTCACGTACTGGAAATTCCGGTCGCAGTAGGCGACGTGCATGTCCTCGAAGGTCGTCTGATCTTCAATGCGCGCTTCGAGATTCGGGTAGTAGAAGAAGATGTTGGAGTAACGGTCCGTGTCCTGCGGAACGCGCACGCGATGCGGCGTCGCCCGATATCGGCCGGCGGTCCACCTCTCGAGCGCAATGCCCGTGTTCACGAGGATCGCGCCCTCGACACGCGGCACCTCCAGCCATTCGCCGCCCGGCAGCAGAACATCGAGCCCCGGTACATCGCTCGGCGGAATGAGCGTCAGGAACGACAGATCCTGATGCGGGAACGACCCCATGTTCCCGGCGCGCTCTTCCGGCGGCACCTGCGGATAGTGGGCAAGGCGCACCGCTGACGTCGAACGGTCAAAGCCGCCCGCGAAAAAGTCTCGCGGCAGCTCGAGCGACAGGGCCAGTGGCGCGAGCAGCATGTTCGCCAGATCGTCGAACGTGCGGATGTACCGCTGACAGAACTCCCGGAACCCCGGCAGTCCCTCCGGCCAGTTGGGCTGGTCACGAAAGCGGCGGCCCGAACCGAAGTCCGGATCGTCCGCCGCCAGATCGAAGGTGTACTTGTAGGCCTCGCTGACGCTGGCCTTGCGGTTTTCCCGGCTAAGATTGTCCTGGTACACCGACGCGCGCAGCGGCTGATAGCCGGACTGGCTCTCGTTCATGGCGCAGCGAAGCTTGGCGTCCGGAGGGAGGTCGAAAAAGCGCCGGGACTGCTCGAAACATTCGGCGACAAGTGCCGGGTCGATGCCATGGCCGGTCACGAAGAAAAACCCGATATCGTCACATGCCGCGCGCAGCTGCGTTGCGAGCGCCGCCTCCGCGCCGGGTTCTCCGGCCCGATAGGCCTCCAGGTCCAGCACGGGCAACCGGTCGTCGCTGCGGACCCGCCGTTCAGGCGCTGTGTTCAAAGACGTATCGCTCATCGTATTCCTTCCCCTCAAGAACCAGGCCGTCCGGTCACGGAACCAGTACCACCTTGCCCGTCACGGTCCCGGTTTCCAGCAGACGGTGCGCATCCGCAGCGTCGGCCAGTTTCATCACCGTGTGGACATGAGGCGTGGCATCGCCCGACGCCATCGCCGTGATCGCCTGTTCCATGGCGTGGCGGCGGATATCCGGTTTGTCATCCACAACATGGATCGAGAAGACACGGATCGCCATCGACTTCCCCATTTTCTCGAACACCGGCGGGAACGCTTCCGCCGGCGGCTTGCCGCCGAGATAGCCGAACAGCACGGTCGTCCCCATCGGGGCCAGCATGTCGAACGCCTCCCCGAACTTCGGGCCGCTGACCGAATCGTAGATCACATCGACGCCGGCACCACCGGTCAGTTTCGCGACCTGTTCCGTGATCGTCTCGCGGCTGCGGTCGATCACGTGGTCCGCGCCGAGGTTCGAGACATACGCTGCCTTGTCCGCGGACCCGGCGATCCCGATGACCTCCAGCCCCTTCGCTTTCGCCATCTGCGCCAGCGCCGCGCCGACACCACCAGCGGCGGCGTGCACAAGCGCGCGCTCGCCCGCCTCGGGTTTCACGGCGTAGTTCAGAAGCAGCCAGGAGAGCTGGTAGTTTCCCAGCGAGACGGCGTGTTCGTCACTCACCGTGTCCGGCAATACGAACGCCGCCGCCGCCGGAACCACGATCTCGTCGGCATAACAGCCGCCGCGCTGGGGCAGCTCGCGCGCGTTCACATATACCCGCGTTCCGGTCTTGGGCTGCGAGACACCTGCGCCGACCGCCTCCACAACGCCCGCCAGTTCATTGCCGGGTATCACCGGCAGCGGCGGGATCCACGCGTAGTTGCCGGAACGCATGAGCGTATCCGGCACACCGACCCCGATGGCACCCGTCCGCACCCGGATCTCGCCCGGCCCCGGCTCCATCGTGTCGCGTTCGACGACCTCCAGAACCTCCGGACCGCCATACTTCGGAAACTGCACAATCTTCGGCATCTGCTCACCTCCCGCACACAACCGGTCCTGAACGTAGCAGAACCGGCCTTCGCCGTGACTGTGATAGGATAGCGGACGGTTCATCGTGAACGGAATGCGCAGCACGAGATGGTCTCACTGCCTACATCTCCCGAAGGCCCGACGGTCTATGCGATCGTCAGTCGCCAGTCCGACCCGGCGCTTCACGCGCTGACCGAGGCCGGGGTCGCCGCCCTGGGTGCGGACGCCTGCACGATGATCGACCTGCCCGTTGGACCGACGCCGTCCGAGGCAGACCGGCTGCAGGTGCTTGAATTTCTTCAGGATTCCTATAATGCGCGCGGCGCCTTCGTAGTGGAGCCCGCGCGGGCCTTCTTCGACGGACGCACAGACGCCTTCGATGCGATGGACGACGCATGCCGCCTGCTCGGCGAGGTGGGCGCCATCGTGCGCAGGCCCGGCGCGCTCCAGGCTGCCGCACCACGCCTCAAGGCCGCCATGCGGGCCGCCGACCGCATCCTGCCTGCAGAGATAACGGAAGTTCTTGTGTTCGGGGCGGGGGCCGATGCCCGCGCATTGGCCGCCGCGCTCGGATGCGGCATGTGCGCCGCGCGCCCGGCAAAGGTCATCCTAGCCAGCAACCACGCGGCAGGCCTGAACCTCGCGCGCCAGCATCTCCTCAACAAGGTATCAGCCAGCGAACTTGAAATCCGCCATATCGAGAACCCGACAGAAAACGATCGCCTGCTGGCCCTGCTGCCGCCGGGCAGCGCCATCGTGCGCGCGCCCAGCGCCAATGAACAGACCGCGATGCTGAGCGGATCGGCCTCCCTCTACCCGACCGGTGCCGTGATCTGGGACATGCTGTCACCGGCGACGGCATCCGCATTCCTGGGATCTGCCGTGCGCCAGCGCGAGGCCGCCGGCCTGAAGCTGTCGGACGGCAGCGCCTATCGCGAGGAACGGCGCGTCGCGATGATGGAGACAATGTTCGGCGCGGAGGCCGGCGACGACGATCTCGCCAAACTGCGCGCAGCCGTCCGCAACCTCGACGCCTGAACGGCTAGCGCAGCGCGGCCTCGATGTTGCCGCCGTCCACCGTCAGCACCGCCGCCGTGGTCTTCGCGGACATCGCCAGATCGACGAAGGCCTTGGCCACATCCTCGGCCCGCACCTCGCGCTTCAGCAGGTTGCCGGCCATGTAGTCGGCCTCGCTGAGCCCGCGCGCCGCCGAACGTGACGCCACCATCTCACCGGTCAGGAGACCCGAGCGGATGCGATCCGCGTTGACGGCGTTGGAACGGATGCCCTCCCCGCCATAGTCCAGCGCGTACTGGCGCGACAGGAAGAGTGTCGCCGCCTTGGGCAGGCCGTAGGGCCCGAAATCCTTGCCCGGATTCACCGCCTGCTTGGAGGCATTGAACAGCAGGCATCCGCCCGTGCCCTGCGCCCGCATGACCGCCACGGCAGCCTTGGCAACGCGCTGGTGGGCGAAGAAGTTCAATTCGAAACTCTGGCGCAGGACCTTGTCGTCCACCTCGCCGATCCGGCCCTGCCACGCCGCACCGGCATTCGAGACCAGAATATCGGCACCGCCGAAGCGCGCCGCGGCCGCGGCAAACGCGCCCTCGACGGCAGCGTCAGAGGTGACATCGCAGGGCACGGCCAGACCGCCGAGCTTGTCCGCGAGCGGCGCGATCATGCGTTCATCGAGGTCGAGCAGCACGACCTCGGCCCCTGCCGCGCGGAAGGCGCGGGCCGTGGCCTGCCCGATGGCGCCGCCGGCGCCCGTGATGACCGCGACCTGACGTGCCAGCGGTGCCTCCTTCGCACTGCCCAGCTTGGCCTGCTCCAGCGACCAGTATTCGATTTCGAAGGTGTCGGGCTCGGAGATCGAGCGGAACTTGCCGATGCCTTCGGCCGCCGTGATCACCTCGACATTGTTCTCATAAACATCCGCCGCGATATCGGCGGCCCTGGCCGAGTTGCCAACAGCAAAGAACCCCAGGCCCGGCACCAAGAGGACGCGCGGCACCGGATCGAGCTGCGTCTTGGGGTCTTTCTGCTTCGCGTTGTTGCGCGCGAAATAGGCCCGGTAATCGTCCTCGTAGCGTGCGATCGCCGCCTTTGCGCCCTCGAAGAACGCATCCAGCTTGCCCGCTTCCGGGCGCGGCAGGATGACCGGCTTCGGCTTGATGCGGATCGCATGATCGGGCGTGACCGTGCCCTGCTGGCTGTAGCGTTTGAGCTCCGCCCCGTCCAAGAAGCGCCGGATAGCCGCATCCGTGCGGAAGGTGGTGACGAACCGCGTCGGTGCATCCGACGGACCGAAGGCAAGCATGCCGCGCAAGTGCGGCGCGATATCCGCCACGCGCGGCGGGCGACCCTTCCCGGCGGCGGCCGGCGCCAGGTATTTGTCTTTGCGCGCGGATTTCAGGTGCCGCTCGGCAACCGTGACCAGATCGATCATCCGGCCATAGGCTTCCTCGGCCGTCTCTCCGAAGGTGAAGATACCGTGCTTGAGCAGGATCAGGCCTTCGACGTCCGGGTTCTCCCGCCACACCTCGGCGCAAGCCTTCGCCAGCGCGAAACCGGGCATGATGTAAGGGACCAGCGCGACGCGCTTGCCATAGACCTCGCGGCACAGCTTCGCGCCATCCGGCTGGTCGGTGAGCGCCAGCACGGCAGTGGAATGGGTGTGGTCCACGAACTTGTGGGGCAGGAAGGCGTGCAGCAACGTCTCGACCGACGGATTCGGCGCCTTCGAATCCAGCAGGTTACGCCGTAGCGCGTTGACCATGTCCTCGTCGCTGAGCCCGTCGAGCGATTCCAGTTCGCGAAGCTGCTGTAGCCGCACGGCCGGCAATCCCGGCGGCTCGATGTCGCCCATGTCCCAGCCGCTCCCCTTCACGCACAGGACCTCAACGTCCTCGCCGGTCAGGTCGCGCACGGCCGTCTTGACCGAGGAATTGCCGCCGCCATGCAGCACAAGCCGGGGATCGCCGCCCAGCAGGCGGGTCGTATATACCCGCAGCGCCACATCGCGGTTGACGCCATCCTTGGCATATCGGCGCACGAATGCGCGGGCTTCACGGTCGGACCAGAGGTTCTTCATCGTCGCTCGGACTGGCTGGGGGTTGGACCTAGAGGTACTTGGCGTACCACGCCAGCGCCGCTTCCTTCTGGATCGCGTGCGCGTCAGCGTTGCAGAACTGGTATGATTCGTAGTGCTGGATTCCCGGAAGCTTAACCAGCTTCTTGGGCTCACCAAGCGCCTCATAACATGAAAGCTGCTCGTCCGGCGGCACCAGGTTGTCGTTCTCGGCATAGATCATCAGCACCGGGCGCGGCGAGATCCTGTGCGCCACCCATTCGGGCTTGTAGCGCATGTTCGCCATGGCGCTTTCCAGATCGTATTCCGGGTTGTAGCGCCCGCTCTTCGCGTGGAACTGCTCGATCACCATCTGGGTGTGCGGGTCGGTCAGCATGATCTCCGGCAGGGGGATCGTCGTCTTTTCGCCGGTCAGGACGCGCTTGCGTTCGGCCTCCTCGACCTTCGCCTTGAACTCCTGCCATTCGTGAGGGCGGCGCACGGATTTCATCCAGCGCTCGCCGTCGGCCACCATCACGGCGGAGACGACAACCTTCACGCGCTCATCGAAGGCCGCGCACCAGATGGCGTGAGCACCGCCATAGCTGGAGCCGTAATAGGCGATGCGCTCGGGATCGACGCCATCGACCGTCTGCAGATAGGTCACCGCGTCATAGACGCTCTGGGCCTGCTCCAGCGGGCGGTGCCGCCCGCGCTCACCCTCGGACACACCGAAGCCGGGATAGTCGTGGGACAGGACGAAGTAGCCGTTCTCCCAGAGCCACTGGGGAACGTCCATGCCATAGACGTCCTTCATGCCGGTGTAGCCGTGGAGCACGCAGATGCCGGGGCGCGGAGGGTCGCCGGGCTGCCAGTCCTTCGGGCGGTAGAGGTAAGCGGCCGTCTTGTTGCCGTTCGAATAGAACTCGACCTCGTCCCAGACCTTTTCGTAATCCATGACGCGCTCCTCCCCGTTTGTGTTGTTGTGCTGTTCGATTACAGCGCCCTGTACCAGCGGGCAAGCGCCTTGCCGATATCGTCCGGTGAATCCTCCTGCGGGTGGTGCAGGCCGCGCACCGTCACCTCGGTGGCGTGGCTCCATGACCGCAGGATTTCCAGGTCCTTCTCGAAGACGATCTGGCCGGGCTCCACATTGATGAACAGCTTGGGGATGTCGTTGGTCTGCATCCAGACCGACAGCGTGTCCATCAGTGCGGCCACATCCGCCGGCTCGCCCTCGATCGGGATCTGGCGCGGCCAGGTCAGCGTGGCGCGGCGGCTTTCGCCCGGCTCGGTGTACGGCCGGCGAATTTCGGCCATGGTCTCCTCGTCGATGTCGCGAATAACGCCCGCCGTGAAAACCTTCTCCACGAAGAAATTCTCCTCCAGAACAAGCTGCTCACCTTCCGGGCCGCGCAGGCGCTTGAGCATGCCGCCCACCGCGTTCGGGTAGTCGTCATAGCTTTCATGGTTGCAGACCAGCACCTCGCAATAGGCGAGGCCCCGGATCTGGTCCGGGTGGCGGTGCGCCCAGCTCATGCCCAGCGGCCCGCCCCAGTCATGCATGACGAAGGTGATGTTTTCGGCGTCCGACACGCCGAGCACGTCCAGCATGCCGTCGATGTAGCTCTGCTGTTCGGCCAGCGTGTAGCTGTCCGGCCCGGTGTTCGGCAGCCGCGCGGAATCGCCCTGGCCCATATTGTCGATCGCGATCAGCCGGCCGAGACCTTCCATATGGGGCATGATGTTGCGCCACATGTAGGACGAGGTGGCGTTGCCGTGCAGGAAGACGATGGGGTCCCCCTCACCGTGCTCGGCATAGGCCATTTTCTGGCCCGCCACGGCAGCCAGCTTTTTCTCGTAGGGCATACGGGGGCTGATGTCCGCCATATCGGGCACTCCGGAATTCGTTGGTCGTAACGGGATCAGGAAATTTTCCTGCACCACGCCGCCAGGCCGCGCCCGATGTCGTCGGGCGAATCCTCCTGCGGGTGATGTAGGCCGCGCACCGAGATCTTCGAATGGTTGGTCCAGGTTGCGAAGACCTTGTGGTCGGCGTCCAGGATGATCTGGCCCGGATCGGCCTCGATGAACAACTTCGGGCAGTCGGTGGTTGCAGCCCAACGGGACAGTTGTGCCGTCAGCTGCGCCACGAAGGCGGGCTCGCCCTCGATCGGGATTTGGCGCACCCAGGACAGCGTCGGCCGCCGCGCCTCGCCCGGCGCCTCGTAGGGGCGGCGGATTTCCGCCATGGTCTCCGCGTCGATCGCGCGCATCACGCCACCGGTGAAGACACGCTCGACGAAGAAATTGTCTTCCAGCACCAGCGCTTCGCCGTCGGGGCCCCGTGCCGCCTTGAGCCGTTCGCCGTGGCCGTCGTGATAGTCGCTGTAGTTTTCGTGGTTTGCGGCCACGATCTCGCAATGGGCGAAGGCCTTCACCGCGTCCGGGTGGCGCATCGCCCAGGACAGCCCCAGCGTGCCGCCCCAGTCATGCATCACGAAGGTAACGTTTTCGCGCACGCCGAGCGCCTCCAGCGCGGCATCGAAGTACTCCTGATGTTCCGGAATCATGTAGCTGCCGGGCCCGCTGTCCGGGAGCTTGTCGGAATCGCCCTGGCCGATGTTGTCCAGCGCCACCAGCCGCCCGAGGCCTTCCATATACGGCAGGATATTGCGCCACATGTAGGATGAGGTGGCGTTGCCGTGGACGAAGACGATCGGGTCACCCTCGCCTTCATCGACGAAAGCCATGCGCAGGCCGTTCACCTCGATGAATTTTTTCTCGTAGCGCATATTCGGGTCGATTGCGGTCATGACGGCTCCCCGGTAAGTCCTGTTTGCGCACCCGTGATAAAATGCGCGGCCAACCTGCCACGAATCCCATGTCCGAACACGTCCACCACGTTCACCTGTTTTGTGCCGATATCGACGCAACCATCGCCTGGTGGTGCGAGATGATGGGTGCCGAGGTCGCGTTTGACGGCGATTTCGGCGGGGCCCGAAATGTCTTCATGCGGGTCGGTTCGGGACGCCTGCACCTTTATGACCAGCCCCCGCGCGGCGATACCGGCGGCGCGGTGCACCACTTGGGCATCCGGACGGACGATCTGGAATCGCTGGAGGCTCGGCTGCGTGAAAAGGGGGTTGCCTTCCGTAGCGGCATCCGCGATTTCGGCGCATGGAAGTACATCATGTGCCCGGCGCCCGACGGCGTGTTACTGGAACTTTTCCAAGCCGACCTCGACAAGCTACGAGGCGATGCCGCGCGATACTTCTCGGACTGGCTCGAAGACTGATCAGTAAATGACCGTTTTCGAAGCCGGTACGCCGCCGCGCATACCCCCCATTGCTTTCCTCGGTCTGCTCGCGGCCATCAGCCCGCTGTCGCTCGGCATTCCGGTACAATCGGTTCCGGATATCGCCGCGACGTTCGACGCACCTTATGGCGCAGCCCAGCTTGTCGTATCAGCGTTCCTGATGAGCTTTGCTGTCTCGCAACTCATTGTGGGTCCTTTATCGGACCGCTGCGGGCGAAAGCCGGTCCTTTATGGCGGGCTCCTAGTCTATGCGCTTGCCAGCATTGGTGCGGCGCTCGCGCCTTCGATTGAGATTTTGATCACCGCGCGCGTGATCCAGGGCGCGGGCGGCTGCGCCGCTCTCATCACGCCGCGGGCGGTGGTGCAGGACACCCATAGGGGGATCGAGGCCGCGCGCATGATGGCCTTTGTCGCCATGCTGCAATCCGTTGCACCCTCAGTCGGCCCGATCGTCGGGGGAGGTATCGACGCCCTGCTCGGCTGGCGATGGATTTTTGGTTTCCTGACACTT
>Ga0255767_1000851_pt1 | contig 27475 bp, 24 predicted proteins | sample 071ome_24_FD_179967 | JGI IMG/M metagenome (GOLD analysis project Ga0255767, IMG submission 179967) | Coastal salt marsh microbial communities from the Groves Creek Marsh, Skidaway Island, Georgia - 071402CT metaG (version 2) | ecosystem: Environmental > Aquatic > Marine > Intertidal zone > Salt...
ATGATTACGTTTGGGTGTTTCTGATCAGTGGCGCCGCTCCGCCCGCACACTTCACGGGTGGCTATCGTGGAACTTCCAGCGAACGTCAGCCCGCCATGTATTTCCGTCTGGGAGGGGGCACGGTCAAAGGTGTTTCGAAGCCGGGCTGGATTGTTTGGAGCCGGGTGTTTGTGATGGATGGCAAACTCCAGTGCGATCTGGGCGTGGCGGAAGTGGTCAAGTTGCCCGAAGCAGAGACCGAGCGTCGTTGGCAGGAAACAACCCCGCAATGGCCGATCATGCATGCGGTGTTAAAAGGGGTGTCGCGTGATCAAATGATGGCGCGTCATAAATCCAATCATATTCAGGTCGTTTACGCTCCGAACAAGAAGCAGGCTCACCGCGGATGCCGCATCAAGGCGGCCATGATGCAGGCGCTCGGGATCGAAACCCACCTTTGTGGTGAAGTGGAGCCAAGTTGATCTTCCAGCAGGCAGACTTGACGTCCTTGACTTATTGACGTCCACTCCTTCCCTTGCACATGGATAAAACGGAAACTCAAAACGCTGATAAATCAGGATTCGCCCCCATGCGGTGGATGCGGGGGCTGTACGATTGGACCATTTCCTGGGCCGAAAAGCCCCAGGGTACCTGGGCGCTGTTCCTGATCGCTTTTGCGGAGTCGTCGTTTTTCCCCATTCCACCGGATGTTCTGCTGATCGCCTTGTGTGTGGGCGCTGTGACCAAATCCTATCGATTTGCGGCCATCTGCACCCTGGGATCGTTGCTGGGGGGGATTGCCGGGTATGGGATCGGTCTTTATGGATTTGAGATGATCGGGGAACCTATCGTGAAGGCTTATCACGGGGAGGCCGTCATGGAGAAAATCAAGACATGGTATGATACCTATGGCTTCTGGGGGAACCTTTTGGCCGCCGTGACGCCCATACCATACAAAGTGTTCACCATCGCTTCCGGCGCTTTTGAATTTTCTTTCACCAGTTTCATGCTGGCATCGGTCATCGGACGTTCCCTGCGGTTTTTCGCGGTGGCTACGCTGTTGTTTTTCTTTGGTCCCAAGATCAAAGCTTTCATCGAAAAATATTTCAACCTGTGTGCCTGGGCATTCATGACTCTGCTGATCGGGGGATTCATATTGTTGAAATACTTGAAATAGCTCATGAGCATGTCGCCCGGGAACATTCAGGAACTTTCGGATCACCTGGCAAAGGCAAACGCCTCCGGGGAGCCAATCGGTTTGCTTGATCTGGGCGCATTGAATCAGGTTCGTTCCTATTCTCCCGAAGACATGACCGTGACGGTCGAAGCTGGGATGAGTCTGGTTGAGCTGCAGGCCTTACTCATTCGTAACGGTCAGTGGCTTCCGCTGGATCCGCCAAATGCCGACCTTTGGTCACTCGGAGATTTGATCAACGAGAATCCCTCGGGTCCCCGTCGCAATGGGAACGGGGTTCTACGGGATTATGTGATTGGACTGGAAGCGGTGCGCGCTGATGGTCAAATCATCAAATCAGGAGGCCAAGTCGTCAAAAACGTGGCGGGCTTTGATCTTTGCAAGTTATTCATTGGAGCCGGAGGAAGTCTGGGGGTGGTTACGTCCGTGACATTCAAACTCGTGCCACTTCCGGAAGAGGAGCACATTTTCAGCCTGGACTTGGATAACCTGGATGCCTTGAAGGATTGCTTGAACGAGCTGCGCACACTTCATCATGAGGTGATGCCAGCCGTGTTTGATTTCCATAGGGAAGGGGCGGCAGTTAATCGCGAAGAGAATCGGTTTGGAAAACTGATCGTTGGATATGCCGGTAAGCGGGAAGCGGTCGACCAATGGAGCGGAGATTTAATGCAATCCGGCCGTCCCTGGCGGGAGGACAGTTGCTATGAGAGAGGCGCTGAAGCTGCGCTGCTTCCTTCATTGTATCACGAACAAACATTCTGGGCGGATCGATCGTGGAAAGAAGCCACTATGGAATCCTTGCTCCCCAGCCGATTGCCGGAATGGATCGCAGGAATGCCTCCCGAGCATGCCTTGCTCGTACGCATGGGGCAGGGGAGCGCTTATCACTTCGGTTCCAGCCAAAACGTCGCGACAAATCGGCTGACCGTTCTGGAAGAACGGATGAAACGGACTTTTGACCCCAATGGCATCTTGCCATCCTTACCCTGAATAGACCATGCCTGCCGCCATCGACCAGATCGAATCGTTCCTTGATGAAAAGAAGGCTTTGGCCTGTGTTCATTGTGGGCTGTGTCTGGCGTCCTGTCCGACCTATTTGGAAACAGGGAACGAAAACGATTCCCCGCGTGGTCGCATCTACCTGATGCGTTCCATTCAGCAAGGTCGCTTGTCCCTGGATGCATCCGTTTCGCCGGCAGAGCACATTGACCGTTGTCTGGGATGTCGTGCCTGTGAAACGGCTTGTCCGAGCGGTGTTCAATACGGCGCTTTGCTGGAACATACACGCGATCACATGGAACACGCCATGCGGCGTTCCTGGTTTCAACGGTTGTTGCGGCGGGTGATGATAGAAAAGGTTTTTCCTTTTCCGAATCGTTTTCGACTGGCTCTGATTCCCGCCGTCTGGGCGAATAGAATGGACATCGGGCATCTGCTCCCGAGATTCATGCGGGAAGCATTGAAACTGGCTCCGCAATCATTGGAACTTCGAAACCTGCCAGAGTTCTCTCCAGCCGAAACCATCCCAAGCAAAGGTCGCATCGGGTTGGTGAGCGGGTGTGTGATGCCCGTTCTGTTTGGGGGGACGCATCAATCGACCATTCGGTTGCTGAATCGTTTGGGTTATGATGTGGTGATTCCGCGCGATCAGGTATGCTGCGGCGCACTTTATGCACACAGCGGGCAACTGGAAATGGCCAGGGGAGTTGCCCGAGTGAATTTAAGCGCGTTTGAGCAGGCAGAGTGTGACACTGTTTTAATCAATGCGGCCGGGTGTGGTTCAACATTGAAAGAATACCACCATCTTCTTGCTGCCGATCCACAACATCACGACGCGGCGGAACAATTCGTTGGGAAGGTTCGGGATTTATCCGAATGGATGGATGAAGTAGGTTGGGAAGCTTTGGGGAGGGTGCTTGAAAAAGGCCGTCGCTTGGTTTCCGGTGAAAAAACGGCGGCTCCGGCTAGCCTGTTTCGACTCCCGACCACTTTCCATGACGCATGCCACCTGGCCCATGCCCAGGGAATCACTCGACAACCGAGGGATTTGGTTAAAGCGGTGGCCGGGGAAAACTATGTTGAATTACCCGAATCGGAAATCTGCTGTGGCAGCGCGGGAAGCTATAACCTGACTGAACCGGAAATGGCTGGCCGCCTGCAGCGTCGTAAGGTGTCTCATATCCTTAAAACGCAAGCACACATCGTAGTCACCACTAATCCGGGTTGCATCCTGCAGATCGAATCCGGTCTTAAAGAGCATGGATACGATGAAGTAAGGGTGATGCACCTGGCAGATTATCTCGAAGCCGCCCTCCGGGAAATCGAGAATCATTGATCCAATACCTGCAGCGCACTACAGGTAGACCGGACCGTCCCGGTCCGCGCCTTGTGGGACACATGTTCAAGACAGCCCTTCGAATGGCAACCCTGACGTAGAGGACTGGCCATTCCTACCGTGCGTGGACGGATGGTCCTGAATCCGTTGGTCATCTTAGGCTTCCCAAAACGGGAGCTGAATGTGGTTCGAATGCCATGAGGGCGCGCCAGGGACGGCACGCACTACCTTGGGGCGACAGCAGGTAGATCGGACCGTCCCGGTCCGCTCCTTGTGGCATACATGCTCAAGACAGCCCTTCGAATGGCAACCCTTACGTAAAGGACTGGCCATTCCTATCGTGCGTGGACGGATGGTCCTGAATCCGTTGGTCATCGAAGGCTTCCCGAAACGGGAGCTGAATGTGGTTCGAATGCCATGAGGGCGCGTCAGGGACGGCACGCGCTACCTTGGGGTGACAGCAGGTAGACCGGACCGTCCCGGTCCGCTCCTTGTGGTATACATGCTCAAGACAGCCCTTCGGATGGTAACCCTGACGTAGAGGACTGGCCATTCCTATCGTGCGTGGACGGATGGTCCTGAATCCATTGGTCATCGTAGGCTTCCCGAAACGGGAACTGAATGTGGTTCGAATGCCATGAGGGCGCGCCAGGGATCCACGCAGTCGCGGGACAGGCGGCCACGCACTACCCGATGTGAATTGCGCGGAATTCCCTTCACTTCATCTGTGTTTCCTCATAGTATCTTTCCCGTCATTACCCAAGAACTCTCGCCCCAAGGGGTGTCGTACCTATCATGAAGGAACTGAAATCCAACGTGACCGTTTGTCGAAGGCTTCCTTTTGGAAGTTTGGGGAAGACTCATTTTTTTGGAGGCTTGATGGCAGCCCTCATGATTCTGAACGGGGGCCAGATGGTTGCTTTGGCGGAGGAGACAGCAAAATCTGATTCTTCCACCATGACAGTCAGTGATCATTGGGCGTTTCAACCGCTTCATGCTTCCGGGATTCCGTCGGTTTCTGACCATGCATGGACGCTGCAGGAGGTGGATGCCTATGTGCTTGCAGCGATGGAAGAGGCCGGCGTGTCGCCGAATGCCGATGCGGATCCATATACCTGGTTGCGTCGCGTTCATTTCGATTTGACCGGGCTTCCTCCGTCAGTGGATTTAATCAAGTCTTTCGTGAATCAGGATACGCCGGAAGCCAGGGAAGCCGTCGTGGATCGTTTGCTTGCCTCGCGCGCTTTCGGCGAACGTTGGGCACGGCACTGGCTGGATCTGGTGGGATATGCTGATCAGATAGGCACTTCGAACAACGTTTTTGCCCAACACGCCTGGCGTTATCGTGATTATGTCATTGATGCTTTTAATGAGGATAAGCCTTTTGATCAATTTGTGCGCGAACAGATCGCGGGCGATCTGTTGGAATCCGAGAGTGTGGAGGAACGGGCTGCCGCATTGACTGCTACCGGTTTTCTGGTGTTGGGCGATGTTGAAATTGTGGAAGCCGACAAAGCCAAGCTGCGGGTGGATATTGTGGATCAGCAACTGAACAAGGTTGGAAAAACGTTTTTGGCGATGACGCTGGAATGTGCCAGGTGCCATGATCATAAATTTGATCCCATTTCCTTGCGTGACTATTATTCCATGGCCGGGTTCTTTTACAACACCTCCTCCATCTATAAAACCAATCGCGGTGTGTGGAGTGATGTGAATCTGGTGGACTTGCCCGAAACCGAAGAGCAAAAAGCACAAAGAGAACTGGAGACAAAGGTGCATGAACGCCAGTTAAACGACTGGCGTCATGAACGGCAGGAATCCCAGGCACGACGAGGTGAACTGGATGAACTCCTGAAAGGGGAGAACCTGGCTGAAGCCGATCAAAAGAAATGGACGCAGGAGCGTGATGAACGGGCGCGCCGGATCGGGCGCCTCAACCAATTGATCGAACACGCTGAATTTTTCTATCCGGACGTCCCCAAAGTGCATGGAGTACGCGATGTCGATGCTCCGGCGGATATGCAAATCACCATTCGTGGGAATCCCCGTGCCTTGGGAGATACAGTGCAGCGAGGTTTTCCAGAGGTCTGCCAATCAGGTGAATCACCGAATATACCGGCTTCTCAAAGTGGTCGACGGGAGTTGGCTGATTGGGTGGTGTCTAATCCACTCACCGCACGTGTGATCGTGAACCGGGTTTGGCAAAAACTCTTTGGTGAGGGATTGGTCCGATCGGTCGATTATTTCGGACTTCCAGGCGATCAGCCGTCGCATCCGGAGTTGCTGGATTTCCTTGCCCTGCAATTGATGGAGAATGGTTGGTCCCTCAAACAATTGATTCGGGAACTGGTGCTCACACGGACCTATCAGCTCTCCAGTCAAGGTTCCAGGGAACGGGCTGCAATCGATCCCGACAATCGTCTGTTTTGGAGAATGCATCGTACGCGTCTGGATGCCGAAGGTTTGCGCGATGCGATGATATTCATTTCAGGAAAACTCAAACCTTCTGATGGCGGACCCGCCTTACCCTTGGAGTTTATTGAGAACGTTGGCGGATTGAATCCCGCCGATGTCAATCCACCGAGTTTTCGGTTTTCGAAATGGCGTGCTGAGCAGCAGCATGAGCGCACGATATACCTCCCGGTGATCCGACACACCGGACAACCCGGACCGGCTGCGTTGAGGAATGTCTTTGATTTTCCTCAACCCTCCCAATTCACCGGCAAACGAACGGTCACAACCGTTCCCACGCAGGCTTTGTTTCTGATGAACAGCCCTGTCGTGCAGCAGCACGCCAAAGCTCTCGCAGAGCGGGTGCTCAAGGAATCCGGGCATCAGAAGGAACGCTTGTCCCTTCTTTACCTGGCCTTGTTGAATCGCCCCATTACGTCTGAAGAATCAGAAGAAGCCGATAGGTTTTTGGGAGCAGGTGAAAGTTCCGATTGGGAAGAGTTATGCCGTGCGTTGCTGGCCGGCAATGAATTTTTGATGCGTTTATGAACATTTCAAATCAAATGCTCCAACATGGAGACACTCCCTGTCTGCGGGGGAGTCGCCGGCAGTTTCTTCGTTCGGCGGCTTGTGGTTTCGGAGGGCTGGCTCTGAATGCGATGTTGGGCGCAGGAGCGGCATCGGTCGGGTCGCTTGGTCAGAGCGGACTTCACTTGCCAGCGAGAGCCAAGCGCGTGATTTTCGTGTTTCTCGCGGGCGGACCTTCGCAGGGGGATTTGTTTGCTCCCAAAGAATACATCACTCGCAAGCATGGGACGGCTATTGATTCTCCGGTGGGAGATGACGGGCAACTGCGTGTCGGGGTGGCGCAGTTTCTGCCGATGGCTCCGATCAAGCCTGTTCGTCCAAGAGGACAATCCGGGATGATGATATCCGATCTGTTGCCACAGATGGCGGAGGTGGCGGACGAACTTTGCATGTTGCGCGCAATGGTTGCCGATAATAAAGCACACTTTCCCGCTGCCCTCCAGTTTCACACCGGGCATATCGCCGAGGCTCGACCTTCGATGGGATCATGGATGAGCTACGGTCTGGGGACTGAGAACGCTGATCTGCCCGGTTTCGTGACGATTCATCCTCCGGGCGATCCCAGAACCTACGGCGCCGGGTTTCTTCCTGCGAGGCACCAGGGAACTCCGCTGCGCGTGCCTCGCAACGATAAGGAACTGGCCATCGAAAACCTGACCGATCCGAATGCGGATGCCAATGCACAACGTCGACGGCTGGATTTCTTGCAAAGCTCGAATCAACGACTGCTGGACCGCGTGGGCGGCGATGCGCAGATGGAGGGGATTATCAGTTCCTTCGAATTGGCTTTTCGCATGCAGACCGAAACACCCGATCTGGTGAATCTTTCGGGTGAATCCAAATCCACACTCGCCATGTATGGCATTGATGAGGGCGCCAGCGATCGAAATGGACGTGCCTGTTTGATGGCGCGTCGCCTCAGTGAATCGGGCGTGCGCTGTGTGCAGGTTACGATGGATGGCTGGGATCATCACGGAGACATTTTACATGCCCTGCCGAATTCGTGTTCCAAGGCGGACAAGCCGATAGCCGGTTTGATACGCGATCTCAAGCAGCGGGGTCTGCTGGATGAGACCTTGGTGCTGATCTCGGGTGAATTTGGTCGCACCTATTGGAGCCAGGATCTGAGCGGAACCAGCCCCATCGAAAAACATGGAAGAGAACACCAGCAGGAAAGCTTCTGTACCTTGCTGGCAGGTGGCGGGGTGAAAGGCGGATATGTTTATGGCGAGACGGATGATTTCGGTTACAAACCCGTTCAAGGAAAAGTGCACCTGCATGATCTGCACGCGACCATGCTGCATTTAATGGGGATCGATCATGAAAAACTAACCTACCCTCACCACGGTCGGGACTTCCGGCTTACCGACGTGTTTGGTCAGGTCATCGGGAGGATCCTTGCATGAAGGGTTACCAGAAAAGGCACAGGTTGGGTATGCGATGGCCGCTGTGGATGATGGTTGTCGCCAGCGTTTTCTGCATGGCGCTTGGCGCAGCTGATCAGTCGGATCGGTCTGATCCGACCGATCATTCGCTGCGCTCGCAGCGCGAGACATGGTGGGCCTTTCGGCCGCTTGGCAAGACCGCGCCGCCCATGCATCTGGGAGGCGAAGGCTTTGTCCGGAACGCAATCGACCAGTGGGTGCTGGCCGACCTTCGTGATCGCGGCTTAAGCCCCAATCCCAGGGCCAGTCGACGGACTCTGATACGCCGGGCGTACTTCATCCTCACCGGGATGCCACCGACACCCGGGCAAGTGAGTGCTTTTGAGCGGGACACTTCCCAAAACGCATGGGAAAAGGTGGTGGAAAACCTGCTCGACAGCCCGCGGTATGGCGAGCGGTGGGGACGTCACTGGCTGGATGTGGCGCGATTCGCCGAGAGTTCCGGCTTCGAACATGACTACGATCGCCCCAGTGCCTATCATTACCGAGATTTTGTCATCAAAGCTTTGAATACAGACATGCCCTACGATCAGTTCGTTCGTTGGCAATTGGCGGGGGATGAATACGAGCCGGACAATCCCTTGGCTCTGATGGCGACAGGGTTTCTTGGAGCGGGCGTGTTTCCGACTCAGATCACTGCCAACGAAGTGGAGCGCGTCCGTTACGATGCGATGGACGACATGCTTTCCACCACGGGTGCAGCCTTTCTGGGGCTTACCGTGGGGTGTGCTCGTTGTCATGACCATAAAACGGACCCCATTCCTTCCGAGGATTATTATCGGATGCTGTCCACGTTTACGACCACCGTTCGGAGTGAGGTGAAACTGGACCTGGAACCGGAGAAGTATCAGAAGGCATTGGAAGTTTACAACCGCGAACATACTCCTTTGCTGGCCGCTCAAGAGGCGTATGAGGATACTGAACTGCCTGGACGTTTTGATGCCTGGTTAAAGGATGGTGCACTTCAGCTTGAGCCTATTGTGTGGCGGTTGTTGGAACCCTCTTTCGTTCATTCCAAAGCTGGGGCAACCTTTAAACAGCTCGAAGATGGATCCTATTTGGTGGAAGGAGATAACGGTGATAAGGATGTTTATACTTTTATTGCCTCACCACAAACGGCCCGACTCCGTTCCTTGCGGTTGGAAGCTTTATCCCACGAGAGCATGACCCGTGGTGGACCGGGGAGAGCGGCGAATGGGAATATCGGATTGAGTCGTATCCGACTGTTTGTCGTTGCCGACAACCAAGTCCAGGAACGCGAAATCAAGTTGCAGAATCCGCGTGCAACTTTTGAACAAAACGCTGATTCACTTTCCATTGCTTCCTCACTCGATGATAACCCGAAGACCGGGTGGGCGGTGGACCCTCAGTTTGGTGAAAATCATGCAGCAGTGTTTGATTTTGAAGGCCCCGTGACATTGCGTGAAGGGGAAAAGTTGAAGGTGTTGCTTGAATTCAACCTGAACACGCGCCACAACATCGGACGTCCCCGTCTTTCCGTGAGTCGGGAAAAAGGCGCTGGTTTTGACGATGGGGCCTTGCCTGCTGAGATTTCGGAAATCCTGACAAAATTGGATTCTCTGAATGGCGAGGCTTATGAATTACCTGAAAAGGAAAGGCATGCCTTGATGCACTGGTGGAAACACACCGATCCTCAGTGGAACAAACTCAACGCAGCCGTCGTAAAGCATGCCGAAACCAAACCATCCCCGGAACTCACCAAGGTGCTGATTTGTGCCGAAGGATATCCTGCCGTTCGCATGCACACTCAGGGGGCGGACTTTTTTGAGAAAACTTATTTCCTCAAACGCGGAAGCACCGATTCCAAAGGCGACGAGGTGTCACAAGGATTTTTACAGGCTCTTTATCGAGATCCCGGTGATATGGAAAAATGGCGCTTCGATGCACCCGAAGGCGCGAAGTTTTCGGGACGACGCCGCAGTTTGGCCGAATGGTTGACCGATGTGGATGAGGGGGCCGGGCATTTGCTGGCGCGCGTAATGGTGAATCGTATCTGGCAACATCACTTTGGCCAGGGATTGGTCAGGACTCCCAATGATTTCGGAGTGTTGGGAGAGCCGCCCGAGCATCCTGCTTTGCTGGATTGGCTGGCGCAACGACTGATTCATGAGGGGTGGAGACTGAAACCCATTCATCAGTTGATCATGTCCAGCCGCACCTGGCAGCAGATGTCCGGACAACCCCGGACCCTGCAGGGGGAATCGGGGCAGACGAAATCCATCCCCAATGCGTTTTACCCCCGGCAACGTCGTTTGGAAGCCGAGGCAATCCGGGACTCGTTGCTGTTTGTTTCCGGCTTGATGGATGACCGGATGTATGGCCCCGGAGTGTTGGATGCGACCACTCATCGGCGCAGTATCTACCTGACCATCAAACGCAGTAAAATGATCAACGCCATGCAGGCCTATGATGCGCCTGAACCGCTGGTGAGTCAGGGAACCCGGCCCACCACCACCGTGGCACCGCAGGCTTTGCTCCTGATGAACGGGCCTCATATTCGCCATTGGGCTGAGGCCTTTTCGGAGCGGTTTGCCCCGAATATCAAACAGTCGATTTATGATTCGGTTCAACAGGCATATCACATTGGATTGAATCGAGAACCCACCCGTTTCGAATTGGCCGAAAGCGCTGCTTTCATTGCTGCTCAGACGGAACGCTACCGTGCAGAGGAACAGGCTAATGCCGAACGCCTGGCCTTGACGGATTTTGCCCAGATCGTGATGGGCTTGAATGAATTTATTTATGTGGAGTGAACCAAGTATGTTGAATCGACGTGAAATGCTGCTTCGTTCCGGTGCCGGTGCCGGCTTGTTGGGGTTGACCGGGTTGCTGAGTGAATCCGGTATGTTTGGAAGCAAAGCCGGCGCGGCCTCTCTGGATCCGCTGGCCTCCAAATTTTCTCATTTTCCAGTCAAAGCCAAGTCTGTCATCTGGCTCTTCATCAATGGAGGCCCCAGCCAGGTGGATACATGGGATTACAAACCTGAATTGGAACGTCGTGACGGGGTGGCACTGGAGGGGTTCGACAATAAAACTGGATTCTTCACCAACTCGGTCGGACCGTTGATGAAATCGCCTTTTGCGTGGAAGCAATACGGCCAGAGCGGTACTTGGGTCAGCGAAATTTTCCCGCATCTTTCCAGGCACGTGGACAAGATGGCCTTCATCCATTCCTGTCACACTGATTCCAATAATCACAGTCCGGCCCTGTTTAAGATCAACACCGGTTCGACCCGCATGGGTTGGCCATGTGTGGGTTCGTGGCTGACGTATGGTTTGGGGAGTGACAGTCGGGATCTGCCGGCTTTTGTGGTGATGAGTGATCCGCTCGATAGAGGTTTGCCCAAGGGGCATGCAAGCAACTGGGGTGCCGGATTCCTGCCAAGTGTCTATCAAGGTACCTGGCTACGCCCAAAAGGAGATCCGATTGATAATCTCAAGATGCCATCACAGGTCAGGCCTTCGACTCAACGTGCACAGCTGGATTTACTGGCCAAATTAAACCGGGAGCATCTGGTTGATTCTGCAATTGAAAGTGAATTGAACGCCCGGATTGAAAGTTTCGAGTTGGCATATCGCATGCAATCCGCCGCACCAGAAGCCTTCGACATTCAAAAAGAACCTGACCACATCAAATCACTTTACGGACTCGACGCCGATCATTGCCGTCACTTTGCCGCCCAATGTTTGACTGCCCGAAGAATGGTGGAACGCGGAGTGCGCTGTGTGCAGATTTATTCGGGAGGTATGGAAAATCAACGCAGTTGGGATGGTCACCAGGACATCGAGGGGAATCATCGTGGCTTCGCGAGGGAGACGGATCAACCGATTGCCGCCTTGCTTTCCGATTTGGAACAGCGGGGGGCATTGGACGAAACACTGGTGATATGGGGCGGGGAATTCGGAAGGCTTCCGATCTCCCAAAAGGGGAACAATCCCGGTCGCGACCACAACCCGCACGCCTTTACATTCTGGTTTGCCGGTGGGGGTGTCAAAGGTGGTTACCACCACGGCAGTACGGATGAAATAGGATTCAAAGCAGCTGATGACCGGGTCAGTGTCAACGATCTTCATGCCACCATGCTTCACTTGATGGGGTTCGATCATGAACGGCTGACTTTCTACAAGGATGGTCGTAATTTTCGTCTGACCGATGTTGCGGGTGAGGTGGTGCATTCCATCATTGCCTGAGCCATGCGGCTTGCCAAATTGTGTTTACCACCGGATATGAAATCGGTAGGTTTTCCCTATGCCTGGTAGTCGTATCCTGTTGTTTGTAGAGAATCACCGTTTTGCGCGCATGTTGCGGCGGTGGTTGAAGGATGACTACGAGTTGATCGATGAATGGGGGGCTCAGGCCGATTCAGGCAGTCCCTTCGATTTGTTGTTGATCGACCAGGATTCTTTGAAAGCAAAAGCTTCCGATATTCGTCAATTTCGGAAAGCAGCGTTGCCGGTCTTTCTTCCCAGTCTACTTTTATTGCCGCATCGGAAATCCAAGATTCCAAATCGGTTGCTTGGTAAAACGGTGGATGACGTGTTGATTCACCCCTTTGAAAAGGATGAGGTCAAAGCGCGTGTCGCCAATTTGTTGCGACTTCGCAAGATGTCCCTCGATTTGAAAAGGAAACATGATCAGGTCGCCAAACTTTCCGTGACGGATGATGTCAGTGGATTTCACAATACGCGTTACATGCACCGGCATTTGGATCGCTTGCTGGGGCAGGCCAACGCGAGGGATCGACATCATTCATTGATCTTTTTCGACATTGACGACTTTAAATCGGTCGTCGACGCCCATGGGCACCTCCTTGGCGCGAAAACACTGAAGGAAATTGCGGAGGCGGTTCATGGTTGTCTTGAGACCTATGATCGTATCGTGCGATATGGCGGTGATGAGTTTGTCGTGATCTTACCCAGACAGACCAAGCAGGAGGCCATCCAGAAAGCCATTCAAATCAAGGAAGCGGTTGCGCAAACCAGATATCTCAAAAAGGAGGGGGTCGACTTGACCGTCACCGCCTCTTTCGGAGTTGCGACTTTCCCGGAAGATGCTAAGGACAAACGGTCCTTGCTTGCTCAGGCGGATCAATGCCTTTTTGAAAGCAAGGATCACGGAAAAAACAGGATCAAAGTGTTTGGTCAGGATGATGCGGGATTTATCGTCTGATTCTCTTAAATGCTGCCACTTGGCCGCTCCGTTTTACATCCGTCCGTGCCGAAGGATGGATACTAACAACCAGAATCCCATGATGGCGGCAACGATGAATCCGATCAGACCAATGACGGGAATATCGTTCCATTTCGGTGGGATATCAGCGTGCACCAACAACGAGGACCCGATGATCAGGGAAGCCAGCACGACCGAATAAGAGAGTCGGTTGCTGACCCGGTCCCAGGATGAAGTCAACGGCTCCAGTCCATCGTGTTTGAACGCCACCTTGGCTTCGCCTGTTTTGATATGCCCAATGATGCGCCGGAATTCGGCCGGGAGATCTTTGATCAGCTCAGAGAACTCCACTCCAAAATCATACAAGCTGCCTGCGACGTTTTTCGGATTCATGCGATCCATGCGGATCTTCTTGATGAACGGAGCGGCATAGTGAACCAAATCCCGCTCGGGGCAGAGTTGGGCCAATATGCTTTCCGTATGGCTCAGGGTTTTGAGCAGAATGAAAATGTCCGGCCCGAGCCGAAGTTCATATTTCCCCGTGATTGCGAGGAGTTGACTCAACATGCTGCCGAAATGGACTTCCGACATGGGGCGATAAAAGTTCTGATGAATGAACTCGGCGATATCGGATTCCATTTTGCGCATATCGGGTTCCGATTCATAGGAACTCATACGCAACAGGGCGTGGGAAACCCCTGTTTCATTGCGCTGGGTGATGCTCCAGAGCAGGTCGGCGAAAGCTTCCCGCGTGCGAAAGTCGAGAAAACCCATCATGCCGAAATCAAGAAAGCATACTTTCAAATCCGGCATCACATGGATGTTGCCGGGGTGGGGGTCGGCATGAAAGAACCCGTGAAGAAACACTTGTGTCATGATGGATTGGGCGATGGTTTCGGCCACGGTGGTCTTTTCGCCCGGTGAGGCATGCTGGTTCCAATCCGTGATTTTTGTTCCTGCCACATAGTCCATGACCAACACGCGTTCACTGGAAAAACGCCCGTAAACCTTGGGGACAAACAGCGTCGACTCCTCCTTGAACTGCCATTGAAATCGCTGGATGTGTGCGGCCTCCAGCGAAAAGTCCAGTTCCTTGGAAAGTCTTCCCGCGAATTCCTCGACAATCCTGCGTGGACGATGCACACGCCAGGATTCCAGATAATGCTCCATCAGACTTGCCAGGTACTCCAGGATTTCGAGATCCTGCTCCATGATGTCAGCAATTCCGGGGCGTTGCACTTTGATCACGACTTCTTTTCCATCGGGAAGCTTGGCTTTATGTACCTGAGCGATCGAGGCGGCCCCGAGAGGTTCTTCGATGATTTCCTTGAAAATGGTTTCCGGGGCCGTGCCGAGTTCTTCTGTCAGAATGGATATGATCTGGCTAAAAGGCAGAGGCGCCGACTGGCTGTGAAGTTTCGACAATTCTTCTGCGTAGTCAGGTGGCAACAGGTTGGGGCGTGTGGAGAGTATTTGGCCTAGTTTGGTAAAGGTGGGCCCCAGTTCCTCACAGATCTTACGGAGTTTCTGCGCTTGGGATAGCTTGGCGATTTCGGGATCTTTTCCATCGACCAGGCTTTTGATGGGGGATCCGATGATGGAAGGGATGTGTAATTTCTGCGCCAAATCGTCAAAGTCGTAGCGCATGAACACCCTTACGATTTCCCGGAACCGCTGGAGTTCCTTCATGCGGCGTCCCATGAATTCAATGCGTTTGATAAACGTCATAATTTCCTAACTCACCTACCCATAACACGAACCACCCACAAAAGCCAGACCGAGCCGCAGACGGTGGATTTTTTTAGACAGCCACCGCAGTCGCGGGATCTGCGAGATGAACAGGATTTACAGGATGGTTGTCATAGCCGGGGATGTGGGTGATAGTGGCCGAAAAGTTGTGGTTGAATCTAACCTTACATTGCCAGCCCATGAAATAGCATTGCATTCGATCCATTGAATTTTCTTTCCTCACGCCGCGACCAGCCTTCTCCATGGGCTCCTAATTTTTCAATGAATATCCAGTAAATCCTGTTCATCCTGTCTAAAAAAAAATCACCTCAATAACCTATCACATGGTTATGAATTTCGAATAATTGACCTTCAGAGAGTTTTTGACCATGCTTTGGCCATGGGAAATACTTTCGGACAAATGTTTCGAATCACCACGTGGGGAGAATCTCACGGAGGCGGCGTCGGTGTGGTGTTGGACGGATGTCCGCCATGCGTCGAGCTGTCTGAAGCCGATATTCAACCCGAGCTTGACCGGCGTCGACCGGGGCAGTCCAAGATTGTCACACCGCGCAACGAAGCGGATCAGGTGGAGATTTTATCCGGTGTCTTTGAAGGCAAGACCTTGGGGACGCCCATCATGATGTGGGTGCGCAACAAGGATGCCCGGCCTGAAGCTTATTCTGAAATGGCCGAGAAGTTCCGTCCTTCCCATGCCGATTTTACCTACGAAACCAAATACGGCATTCGTAACCCTCATGGTGGAGGTCGCAGCAGCGCCCGGGAAACCATCGGACGGGTCGCAGCCGCTGCGGTTGCCAAGAAACTGCTGCGCCTGGAATACGGCGTGGAGATCATCGCCTATGTCAAGCAGGTGCAGGATATAGGAGCCGAGATCGATACCGATACCGTGACTCATGAGCAGGTCGAATCCAATATCGTTCGGTGTCCCGATGACGGTATCGCTGAAAAAATGATCGAACGCATTGAAGCGATTCGCAAGGCGGGGGACAGTGTCGGTGGCATCGTTGAATGCGTGATCCGAGGTGTGCCGGTCGGTTGGGGGAGCCCGGTGTTCGATCGACTGGAAGCTGATCTGGCCAAGGCCATGCTGAGTCTGCCCGCTTGCAAGGGATTTGATGTGGGATCGGGTTTTGGAGGTATTACCTTGACCGGGACCCAGCACAACGATCCGTTTCGCGCCACTGAGGACGGTAGTGTGATGACTTCTTCCAATCGTTCAGGTGGTGTTCAAGGTGGTATATCCAATGGTATGCCGATTTATTTCCGCACAGCCTTCAAGCCAACGGCCACGGTGATGCACGAACAGGATACGGTGGATGTGGATCACCAGAACACTACCTTGAAAGGGCGGGGGCGACATGATCCTTGTGTCCTCCCACGTGCCGTTCCCATTGTGGAAGCCATGGCTGCCCTCGTGCTCATGGACCACGCCATGCGTGATGCGGCGCAGTGTGGGTGAGGTTAAACAACATCAAGCAAATCGCTTGATGAGAACCCGTGAGTTGCGTCCGCTGGCATCGTATTTTTTGCGGCGGTCGGGTGGCAGGTCTCCGGGGGAGCCCTCCTGGTAGGCTGCTTTGGTGTGGAAGTAGGCGAATGCCTGTGTGGACAAGAGAAAGAGCGAGTCCAGTTGCAATTCTTTCGCCCGGTCTTCCACAAACTGAATCAATTTCCGACCGATTCCCTGGTTTTCATGGGACGGATGCACGTAAAGAAAGGCCAGTTCTCCCGTCTTTTGATCCGGATAAACATGCAGGGCCACGCAGCCGATCGGGTGATGATCGATTTCAAAAAGGTAATAATCGCCGATATGTTTTTCGATGGACGATTTGGTGCGTTTCAGTAGTTCCTCGTTTGCCACCGAACCCCGGGTCATTTGAACGAGAGCCGACGTATCCCTTTTGCGTGCCTGACGAATCTGTTGATATTCGTTCGCGTAAATCAGCGTGCCGATCCCTTCGTTCGAGAAAACTTCCGCCAGCAATCCCTCCACGACACCACCATTGATGATATGCGCCCGGGGCACATGCCATCGACAGGCTTCGGCGGCATGTTGCGCCTTGGATAGGCTGTCCGCGGCAAAGGCACCCGGTTGCTTCTCCAAGCGTTGATCGAGTTCATTCACGGCCATCTGGCGGATCAATTCGTTTTCAAAAATCAATCCGTCCTCGGTCGTGATGAAAATCAGTTTGGCGGCTTTCAGAGCTTTTGCAACTGCCAGGGCGATGGCGTCCGAATTCACCCGGAAGGTGCGCCCCTCGCCATCAAATCCAAGCGGCGAAATGACCGGGATGATGTCTTTGGAAATGAGAACTTCCAAGAGGTCCGAGTCCACCCGTTCCACTTTACCGGTCCATTGTTGATCGATACCCCGTATGATACCTTTCGGATGCGCAATGATGGCATTGGTGGAAGCACCTCGCAGGTCGGAATTGGACAGTCCTTCCAGAATCTGGTGGGTCACCATCGTCGAGGCGTGGATGGCCATTTGCAAGGTGCTCTCGTCGGTGATGCCCGCCCCGTCTGTGTTGCTGGCGGTTTGGTTGATCTTTTCTGACCAGGAAACGATTTGCTGGGCAGCCCCGTGGATCAGTACCGGGCGGATGTTGAGGGAACGCAATAAGGCAATGTCCAACAAAAGGTTGGAAAAGTTTTCGCCTGCGACCACCGCCCCGTCCAGACTGATCACAAAGATCTTGTCCCGGAACCTGGGGATGTATTGCAGGATGCCTCTTAAATCCGTGAGTTTCACTTGCGTTACCAATCAATAATGTTACGACCGTATGAAGTTGAACCCGGCATTGCTTCACAGCGTTTGCCTAATCCGTCTCCACGACAGACCTCATCCATAGTTCCAAACCGTCTTGAACACAATTCAAAACAACATGGACGCTTGATTTTGAGGATACTACCATGGTTCGCATGAAAAGGGCTGTGAATCGCTTTTTGTTTGTTGGAATGGTGTTTGGCTTCAGCCTCAACCTGGTCATGACACTTCAAGCTCAGGTTTCTCAACTGGAAGCTGTGCATGTTTTTGAGATCCGCCTCGGAGGTGTTGTCGATGCCATTCGCACCGAACAGTCCGGAAGTGATTCCATTCATGTCTTGAATGGACATCGGGGCGAACAGCGATACATCGCCCGCGTGCATGGAAGGCATGGGCGTTTGTTGTCGGTGGATCAGTTGGGGGACGTTGCTGCCGAGCGGGTTTACGAATGGCCGGGGATACAAGTGGTGGCGCATCGGGGCGGGGCTTTGCTGGGACCTCCTGAAAACACGCTGCCGGCCATCGAGAAAGCGATCGAGATCGGAGCGGACCTGATTGAGATCGACATTCGCCAAACGAGTGATGGTCACCTGGTGCTGATGCACGATCAGACCGTTAACCGGACCACTCATGGCAGAGGGCGCGTGTCCGATTTGACATTGGATCAAATTCTGGCTCTTGAAATCAAACACGATGGAGAAGGCGTCGTGCGCGTTCCTACCTTGGGCGAGGCGTTGCGAGCCATGAAAGGGCGTATTGATCCCGATCTGGATTACAAGGAAGGTGATATCGAGGGATTGCTCAAAGTGGTGCGTGAAGTGGACATGATAGCGGACTGCACCATGCATGGTTCCTGGGAGAGATGCCAAACCATCTCCAGTCTCGAACCAGGCATGCGGATTCGCCCCACGGTGGATTACCCTTTGCAAGTTCCTGAACTGGCCCGAACCCTGCGTCCAGCTTTGATCAATATGGATTGGCATGCTGTCACCGAAGAAGCCATCCGACTGGCCCACACGCACGGATGCGGGGCTTTTGTCAATTGCCTGGAACGCGCTGACACGGCGCTCTACATGGAAATGGCGGTCACAGCAGGAGCTGATTACATTCAATCTGATCGCCCTGATCTGGTGGTCAAATACCTCAAGGATCACAACCTCTACCGTCTGTCGAAAAAGACCAAACGCATTCCGGCAACCCCGTTGCAATCCCGGCAACTTTCCTATCCGTTTAGATAATGGAACTGGGCTCTTGACCTTTCAAATCAGGCAACGCAACAATGCCATCCGTCATGCCGAGAAAACTGAGCCAGATCGCCCCCGATTGGTGGGATTACACGACATTGGATGATGATTTGATTGCCGATGCCGCCTCCCTCACACCTCGCAAGCTCAAGGGACTGAGTCGCCCCGGGTTCAAGGTGGTTTTCTACGATACACTTGAAGCTTTTTATCTGGCGGAGGCTCTGGAATACATCGATGCCTGGAAGCAATCCACTGCGGACAATCCTGTCGGAATATGTGGTCCGATTGGCCCCACCGAGCAGCTGCCTCTGGTGGCGCAATTGGTGAACGCTCTGGATTTGGATGTTCGAAGTGGTCTTTTCTGGGGCATGGACGAATGGTGCATTGATGGAAAGGAAGTGGATGTTCACCACCCGCTGAGTTTTGAGCGCGCCGATCGTGAGATGTGTTTTAACCGTATCAAAAAATCGCTGCGCATGCCCGACAGCCAGCTCCATTTTCCAAAGGCCGACACTTCCGTCTATCGCAAAAGCTGGGGTGGCGTGCGATGTGCCGTGATGCAGGGGGGGCAGGGAGATGTGAAACACTGGGCGTTCAATGATCCATTGCGACGCAAGGGTAAGTATAAATCCGCTCCACCGAGTCCTGAAGATTACAGAAAACTCGCCACTCGCATCGTGGAGTTGCACCCTCTGACGATTGCACAGAACGCGCGAACATCCGGGGGAGGGAACATTTCTCTCGTTCCGACACAAGCAGTCACCGTGGGCCCCAGGGAAACGTGGCAGGCCGAAAAGGTTTCCATCTGGCATGCCGGAACCCATGACAATCCGTTTGGTCAACGTCTGACGACCTTGATGATCTCAAAGGGCATCGCCGACAGCGCGGTGCCCATGTCCCTGTTGGCGGATCATCCAAACGTCCAATTTAACTTTTACATCGGAGGCATCGGGCAATGTGATGTCGAGATGCACTAATTGATATCCACCCTTTTATTCCATTTATTAGACATGAAATTGAATCTGAATCGTTACCATTTCCTCGCCGCGATGTTTGCCCTTGGAGTTTCCTGCCTGAGACCGGATGTGTCCGCCGCTAATCCCAATGCCCGGGTTCCGAACGGTACTGCGCTGGATCGTTATGTTTACACGGATGATCCGCACTACAGCTATCAGTTGGTCAAAACTTTCAAAGCGGATCAATCCAACGTGCACGTGTTGGAAATGACCTCCCAGAAATGGCTGACCGAGGCAGAAGTTGATCGTCCCATCTGGAAACATTGGATGATCGTGGTGGTGCCGTCCAAAGTGGTGTCCGATTCTTCGTTGTTATTGATCGGTGGCGGCAGCAATAAAAGCGGCGCTCCGGATGAAGCTGACGAGCGATTGGTTCAAGTGGCGCAAGCGACCGGATCGGTGGTGACTGAGTTGAAGATGGTGCCCAACCAGCCCCTGGTTTTTGCCGGTGATGGTAATGAACGCGTTGAGGATGCCATGATTGCCTACACTTGGGATAAGTATCTTCGGACAGGAGATGAAAAGTGGCCGGCACGTTTGCCCATGACCAAGGCGGCAGTGCGCGCCATGGACACAGTTACCGATTTTTGCGCTTCCGAAGAAGGTGGAAAAATCGATGTGAAACAGTTCGTGGTGGCCGGTGGCTCAAAGCGCGGCTGGACCACCTGGACGACCGGAGCAGTGGATCGTCGCGTGCGGGCAATCTTTCCCATTGTGATCGATATGTTGAACGTGATTCCATCCTTCAAACATCACTTCGCGGCTTACGGCTTTTACGCTCCTGCGGTGGGAGATTACGAATCCATGGGGATCATGGAATGGCAGGATTCTCCGCAATACAAAAACCTCATGAAAATCGTCGAACCTTTCGAGTATCGCGATCGACTAACAGAGATTCCCAAGTTCATCATTAATGCCAGTGGTGATCAGTTCTTTCTGCCCGATTCCTGGAGGTTTTATTTTGATGAACTGGAAGGTCCAAAAAATCTTCGATACGTGCCCAACGGGGAACATAGCCTACGGGAAACCGATGCCTGGGAAACGCTCCTTGCAGGTTATTTTTCAGTGATCCACGGCGTCACCATTCCGGAAATTACCTGGGGATCCCCTTCGCCCGGTCACTTGATCGCATCCGCCAAAGGGATGCAACCTGCATCCGTGAAGGTGTGGATGGCGGATAATCCTGATGCGCGTGATTTCCGTGTCGATACCATCGGTCGCTCGTGGAAAGCCAAAGAAGTGAAGGCCAAAGATGCCGCTGGCCTGAGCTATGAGGTGAAAGTGGAAGGACCCGAGAAAGGGTGGCGTGCCTTTGTGTTGGAGTTTACCTTCAAGCACGACAAAGTTCCCTTGCCGCTCAAGACCACCACAGGTGTATATATCATTCCCGACACGCTACCCCACGGCGAAAAAGCCGGTAGTCTGTAACTGCAGGTAGATCGGACCGTCTCGGTCCGCACCTTGTGGCCTGCCTGCTCAAAAATGCCGACCAAAGGAAACCCTGCCGTGGAGCCATCGCGCAAGCCATATCGGCATGCATCGAGCGGAGCAGGCTATCGAGAATCACAGGCTTCCCAAAACGGAAGTTATTGGTGGATTGTATGCCATAAGGGACGCGCCAGGGATCCACGCAGTCGCGGGACAGGCAGGCACGTTCTACCCTGAGTGGACTGCAGGTAGATCGGACCGTCCCGGTCCGCCCGCTAGCGCCAGCTACGCGGATGTAGGGTGATGTGTGCGGTGGGGTTTTCCATTGAGAGTGGAAATGCAGTGTATGGAAACCCCAAGGATTGCGCGCCGAGACGCCACGCTCTACCTCATCCGTGAAAATTAATTCACTATTCACTATTTAAAATTCACCATTCAAAACGTTGGGCTTTTCAAAAACATGGGGTCTTGTTACAAGGTTCTCATGTTCTCCAAATTTCTTCAACGATACATCTGGTCTGCTCTTTGCTTTGGTTTGCTTGCTTCAGCCTACGGTGCTGACAAACCGAATATTCTCTGGATTACAAGTGAGGACAACGGGCCCCACCTGGGTTGCTATGGGGATGACTACGCCACGACTCCCAATCTGGATGGATTGGCTGCAAAAGGATTGATTTATCGCAATGCCTGGTCGACCGCTCCGGTCTGTGCTCCCGCGCGAACCACGATTATATCTGGTGTTTACCCACCCGCCACGGGAGGGCAGCACATGCGCAGCATGGTGAACATGCCCGCGTTTATGAAAATGTATCCCCAATATTTGAAGGAAGTTGGGTATTACTGCACGAACAACAGCAAGGAAGACTACAACGTTGCCAAACCGGTCAAGAATGTCTGGGACGAATCCTCACGCACTGCCCACTGGAAGAACCGCGCTGAAGGGCAGCCGTTTTTTGCGATTTTCAACATCACTACCAGTCACGAAAGCCAGATCAGAAAGCGTCCTCACCAAGCTGTTCATGATCCGGAAAAGGTCCGGGTACCCGCCTACCATCCGGACACACCCGAAGTGCGGCAAGACTGGGCGCAGTATCACGACAAACTGTCCGAAATGGATGCCACCGCCGGGCGTTACTTACGGGAAATTGAAGAAGCCGGTTTGGCGGATGATACCATTATCTTTTACTACGGTGACCACGGATCCGGTATGCCCCGAAGCAAACGTTGGCCCTATAACTCCGGCCTGAGCGTGCCGCTCATTGTTCATGTGCCCGAGAAATTCAAGCACCTCGCTCCGGACGAATATGCCGTGGGAGGTGAGACGGATCGTCTGGTTGGATTCATCGACCTGGCGCCCACATTGCTGAGTATTGTCGGGATCGAGCCACCCCAGCATATGCAGGGAGACGCTTTCATGGGCAAATTTGAAACGGAACCCGTGAAATATCAGTTTGGATTCCGTGGGCGCATGGATGAACGTTACGACCTGGTGCGGTCAGTTCGGGATAAAAGGTATGTCTACATTCGAAACTACATGCCACACCGCATCTATGGTCAATACATCCAATATATGTTTCAAACCCCCACCACACAGGTTTGGAGGCAAATGTATGATGCCGGGCAGTTGCAGCCCCCCATGACTTTTTTCTGGGAACAAAAACCGGTCGAAGAGCTTTACGATCTGGCTTATGACCCGGATGAAGTCAAAAATCTGGCCGAATCACCTTCGCACATAGCCGTGATGGAGCGTTTTCGTAAAGCGCACCAGGATTGGGTGATGGAAACGCGGGATATCGGCTTTCTGCCGGAAGGTGAAATTCATCATCGAGCCGAAGGATCAACCCCCTACGAGATGGGGCATAACAATGAGGCATACGAGCTGGAATCCGTTTTTCAGATCGCACAGATTGCCGCAGCACGCGATGTTGAGTCGATTCCCGACTTGTTGAATGCGTTGAGATCGGAGGACAGTGCTGTGCGTTACTGGGGAGCCTTGGGTTTTCTGATTCGCGGTAAAGATGTGGTTCGTTCTCATGAAAATGAACTGCTTCTGGCGCTGAAAGATGATTCACCCTACGTGCGCGCCGTTGCCGGTGAGGCGCTGGGTACGTTTACGGACCGAAACTTGGATGCTGTTTTGAAAACCTTGATCGACGGTTCAAATATGGAAGAAGATGGAGTGTTTTCGGCCATGTATAACCTCAACGCTCTCCAGATGCTGGGTGATAAGGCCATGGGTATTCGTGAAGAAATCAAGGCCTTACCAAATAAGAGTTCCAGGCAGCTTGGGCGAATCGGCGGTTATGTGCCACGTTTGCTTCAGAAATTGAATGAGGATTTGAATCCCTGAGTTTTGTTTTTTGACAGGATTAACAGGATGTTCTGGATGGTCCTTGTGACGATGGTCGTTTTGGTAGATCGGACCGTCTCGGTCCGCACCTTGTGGCCTGCCTGCTCAAAAATGCCGACCAAAGGAAACCCTGCCGTGGAGCCATCGCGCAAGCCATATCGGCATGCATCGAGCGGAGCAGGCTATCGAGAATCACAGGCTTCCCAAAACGGAAGTTATTGGTGGATTGTATGCCATAAGGGACGCGCCAGGGATCCACGCAGTCGCGGGACAGGCAGGCACGTTCTACCCTGAGTGGACTGCAGGTAGATCGGACCGTCTCGGTCCGCACCTTGTGGTTTACTTGCTCAAAAATGCCACCCAAAGGAAACCCTGCCGTGGAGGCATCGCGTAAGCCATATCGGCGTGTATCGAACGGAACAGGCTATCGAGAACCGCAGGCTTCCCAAAACGGAAGTTGGTGGTGAATTGTAAGCCATAAGGGACGCGCCAGGGACGGCACGTTCTACCCTGAGAGCTCATCATTCTTAAACTGTGCCCTTGATTTGTTTCAGCGTATGTTGTGCGGATTCGATCATGAAGAGGGCGTCCGTTCCGGTGACGAGCAGGGTGTAGCCTTTTTCTTTGTAGGTTTGGACAGCTTCGGCCGAGACGCCGAAGTAACCCAAGGGCATGTTAATTTTCTTGCAGGCCTGGGTGACCCGGTCGATGGCGCTCACTACTTCCGGATCGTCGACTTTTCCCATTTTTCCAAGGCTGGCTGACAGGTCGTAGGGACCAAGCAGAATCGCGTCGATGCCCGGCACCTGCACGATGGATTCAACAGCATGAACGGCGTCGATGTGTTCGATTTGAACAATGACGGTTGTTTCCTGGTTGGCCTTGTCCACATAGGATTGGAATTTGGTTCCATATCCATGCACTCGTCCGATGCCCACCCCACGTGCGCCTTCCGGTGCGTATCGGCAGTAGCTCACGACCGCCGCCGCATGCTCCGCAGTGTTGACCTGGGGGGCGATGATGCCTGTAGCGCCCAGGTCAAGGGCGCGTTTGATTTGGGCTTCTTCAGCGGTTGTCACTCGAACAACGCAAGGAATACGATGATCCACCGCCTGAATGATGGTGGCCATTTCATTGGTCCCCAACGGGCCATGTTCGGCGTCAACGAAAAGCCAGTCATATCCGACATCCGCCAGGATTTCAGCCGAAGCCGCACAGGGCATGGAAACAATGGAGCCAAACAAGGTTTCACCTTGTTGAAGCTTGGATCGAAAAGTGGAGGCCATTTGAAAAATTAAGTTTGGTGAATGTTGAAAGAGCGGATTGAACCGAGCTCGGTTGGTCTACTGAAAGTCTGGAGATAAGTAGGCCTGAGAGCACCTGATAGGAGTCATCGTCCTGGTAGACAATCACTCTTCCTCCAGATGGGGCGATGGCAACATGATCAATCGTGGGAACTCGCAGATGCCCTCCATCTGCCAAATGAACCGTAAATGGAGCAAATGGCACCGCGTGCGTGAGTTTTCGGATATCACCTGTCATAGTGTCCTTATCCTACCGAAAACGAGGTCTTGAGCAAGTCGGTGAGAAAAAAAGTCCAGGTAATCGACTGTCGCATTTTAGTTCCAGATGAATGAGTTGACCCGGATTGGTGTATGGCGCGCCAGTAAATTCAACATTCACTATTCAGTATTTACTATTTTACCGCTCCCAGTTCGCGCATGCGTTTTTTTAACTCGGAGACGCCTTCGTCGAAAGCGGCGGCGAGTTTGATGACCTGGACGCCGCGTATTTTTTTGCGGAAGGTCTTGTAGTTTTCTTCCGCTTTTTCCATGTCCATTTTGTTGGCCGCCACGATGAATGGCTTTTCCAACATCTCAGGATCATAGAGTTCCAACTCTTTCCGGAGTTGCTTGAAGTCGTCCCAGGGCTTGCGGTTGTCGATCCCTGCCATGTCGATCAGGAGAACGAGGGCTTTGCAGCGTTGGATGTGACGCAGGAAGGCATGTCCCAATCCAACGTTTTGATGGGCTCCGTCGATCAATCCGGGGATATCGCACACGGTCATGCGATGATAATCTTCAAACTCCATCACCCCAATCTGTGGATGCAAGGTCGTGAAAGGGTAGGGGGCTATCTTGGGGCGCGCTTTGGAAATGGTGGTCAATAGTGTGGATTTACCGGCATTGGGATACCCTACCAGTCCAATCTCCGCCAGAATTCGCAACTCAAGCTGAAAGTCGCCTTCATCACCGGGTTGACCGGGCTGGGCAAATCGGGGTGTCTGGTGTTTGGAGGTGGCAAAATGCTGGTTGCCCAATCCTCCCTTGCCGCCCTTGCAGAGCAGGAACTGCTGACCATGCTCGGTCAGGTCGGCGATCATTTCCTTGATGGGTTCAGAATCAGCAGATTCCTCTTCCGCATCTTCGTCCGCCAAATCGATTTCAACCGCGCGTTCGTTGCCTCGATGCCGAATGTGGGCGGATTTCAGATCGGTCGGAGTGGGTGGGAGTCCATCTTCCGTGTCCTCGGTGTTGTCTTCACTCTCTTCCGAAACTTCGTAAGCTTGTTCGATACTTTGGGCATGTGGATCCCGAATTCGCCAAACCGTTGTCCCACAAGGCACCTTGACGATTACCTTGGATCCGCTTTTGCCGGTTTTTCCTTTGCCTTGACCCGGCATGCCGTTCTTGGCGCGTATGCGGGGGGAGTAATACTGCTCGATGAGGTTGTTGATATCATGGCTGGCTTCCAGCACGATATCGCCCCCTTTACCTCCATCACCACCGCATGGACCGCCTTTTGGGCGGAAAGCTTCGCGCAGCAAAGCGACACATCCATTACCGCCGTGACCGGCTCGGGCGTTGATTTTGACGGAATCGATAAACATGGATGCTGGATGCTTGGTTTTGAGGCGACCTCAGGGGAAGGTGATGTCTTGGACGAAAAAAGGCGAGGCTTAGCCTCGCCTTGTGAAAATTTGTATCTTGGACTCTGCTGTTGGTAAGACGTTTGCCTTAGTTCTGGGCAACGGCTTCCACATTGACGCGGCGGCTGTTCTTGTCGAAGAACACTTTGCCGTCTGCGAGAGCAAACAATGTCCAGTCACGTCCTTGTCCAACATTTACGCCGGGAACAAACTTACTGCCGCGCTGGCGGATCAGGATGTTGCCGGCACGCACGGTTTGTCCGCCAAACTTTTTGACGCCAAGACGTTGTGCGTTACTGTCGCGACCGTTACGTGAACTACCTTGTCCTTTCTTATGTGCCATGATCGATTCCTCTTTATTAATTTATGCGTTGATTTCCTTGATCTGGACGACGGTCTGTTCCTGACGGTGACCGATGGTCTTCTGGTAACCCTTACGGCGACGCTTCTTGAAGCTCAGCACCTTGGGGCCGCGTTTGTGTTCCAGCACGTCGGCAACGACGCTGGCCGAATCCAACGTGGGCGCGCCAATCTTCAGGTCGCCGTCGTTGTTGACCATCAAAATCTTATCGAATGTGACAGCTTGTCCAGCTTCCACATCCAATCTTTCCACCACCAGCTTGTCGCCGGATTTCACTCGGTATTGCTTGCTACCTGTTTCTAAAACCGCGTACATAATCGAAATTGTCTCCCTTAAATAGGAACGAGAAATGAATCAAATAACCGGATACGTGTCAATCATGGAACTGAAAAAAATTGGATAAAGATATTGGGGGGGGCATTCGTTGATGGCAGGGGGCTA
>Ga0255767_1000865_pt1 | contig 27296 bp, 29 predicted proteins | sample 071ome_24_FD_179967 | JGI IMG/M metagenome (GOLD analysis project Ga0255767, IMG submission 179967) | Coastal salt marsh microbial communities from the Groves Creek Marsh, Skidaway Island, Georgia - 071402CT metaG (version 2) | ecosystem: Environmental > Aquatic > Marine > Intertidal zone > Salt...
AGGCCCAGGATGAAGCGGCCGCGACAAGCCTGACCCCGTGGCCCGTCGTGGGACAGGGCAACGTGCAGAGGGTGATGCGCTCAGGGCTTCGAACGGGGGACGAGGTTCGGGGACCGGCCATTATTCAGGAAACGACGGCCACCCACTGGCTGGCGCCAGGATGGCAGGCGGAGTGCCAACGCGGGGGGCATCTCCGCCTCCGGAAGATCCTTACTTGATCTTCGCTTCCTTGTAGATCACGTGCTTACGCACCACGGGATCAAACTTTTTGAACTCAAGCTTGTCCGGCGTGTTCTTCTTGTTCTTATCCGTCGTGTAGTAGTGACCCGTACCCGCGGACGACACCAACTTAATCTTGTCACGCATGGCGTGTCTCCTTAGACCTTTTCGCCGCGAGCGCGAAGCTCACCGAGCACCACGTCGATGCCGCGCTTATCAATGACCCGAATGCCCTTGGCGGACACCCGAAGGCGGACGAAGCGCTTCTCACTTTCCACCCAGAAACGATGGTAGTGGAGGTTCGGGGAGAACCGACGGCGCGTTTTGTTGTGCGCGTGCGACACGTTATTCCCCGTGATCGGACGCTTCCCGGTGACTTGGCACACCTGAGACATGATGGCTTGCCTCTCGCTAAATAAGATTCGACGCACCCAGCGCGTCAGAAAGAGCGCGGCTTTATACCAGAGCCCTTGCCAAGGCTCAAGGCAACAATCGCAATCATCTCGGCCAGGGTCATGCCAAGGCCCGCGGTGAATGCTATGGTTTGCGCCCTTTTGGCTATCGCGAGCCCCCGGGTCATGTCGAGCTTGGCTGCGCGCCGTATTCTGTTGGGTATCACCGGCGGCATCGCTGCCTATAAGTGCTGCGATCTCCTTCGCCAGCTTACGGGGGCGGGCGCCCAGGTGCAGGTGGTCATGACGGAAGCCGCCACGGCCTTTGTCACCCCCCTGACGCTCCAAGCGCTGTCCGGGCGCCCGGTGCGTACGGCCCTTCTCGATCCAGCGGCGGAAGCGGCCATGGGGCATATCGAGCTCGCGCGCTGGGCTGAGGTCATGCTCATTGCCCCGGCAAGCGCGGATGCGATCGCGCGGCTCGCCCAGGGCCAGGCCAATGATCTCTTAACCACCTGCTACCTGGCCTTTGACGGCCCTAAATTTCTGGCCCCCGCCATGAATCAAGCCATGTGGCGCGCCCCGGCCACGGCGCGTAACGTGGCGACGCTCGAAGCCGATGGGGTCACCGTGCTAGGCCCGGCCAGCGGTGTGCAGGCCTGCGGCGACGAGGGGCCAGGACGCATGGTCGAGCCGGCCGCTCTGGTGAGTGCCCTGGCGGCCTGGGCCGACGCTGGCGCTGAAGCGCCGACGACCGCCGAGCCTTCGCCCTGGGCCGGGCGCCACATCGTGATTACCGCCGGGCCCACCCGAGAAGCCTTGGACCCGGTGCGCTACCTGACCAACCGAAGTTCCGGGCAGCAGGGCTTTGCCCTCGCCGAAGCCGCCGCCGAAGCGGGGGCCAAGGTCACCCTTATTTCCGGACCCGTCGCCCTGCCCACGCCTCCGGGGGTGAACCGGGTCGATGTGGAGTCCGCTTTGGATATGCTGGCCGCCACGGAAGCGGCCTTCGCTACCGCAGATCTCGTGATCGCCGTGGCTGCGGTGGCCGATTACCGCGCAAGCGCGGTGGCGCCCCAGAAGCTCAAGCGCGAGGGCACGGAGGGGCTCACCCTGAGCCTCGTGGCCAACCCCGACATTATCGCCACCCTGGGCGCACGGCGGGGCCAGGACGCCCATCCGGTGCTCGTGGCCTTCGCCGCAGAAACGGAGAATGTGGTGGCGCACGCGGAAGGTAAGCGAAGCCGAAAGGGCGTCGACTTTGTCGTCGCCAATGACGTATCTCGCGCCGATATCGGCTTTAATAGCGCGGACAACTGCGTCACCGTGGTCGGACCCGCCGGGGCGGAAGCGCTCCCGAAAATGAGCAAGCGGGCCCTGAGCGCACAGCTGCTGCACCGCTTCGCCGCAGCCCTACGGCCCTAAGCATCCTCCGGGAGTTTTGCCATGCCCCTTTCCTCATCCCAAGCCGCTACGGTTGCCGAGGTTCTCACCGAGGCCCTGCCCTATATCCGGCGCTTCCAGGACAAGACCATCGTCGTGAAGTTTGGCGGCAACGCTATGACCGACGAGGCCCTCCAAGCGAGCTTCGCCCGGGATGTGGTGCTCATGAAGCTGGTAGGCATGAACCCCATCGTGGTGCACGGCGGGGGGCCGCAAATCGGCGACCTGCTCGAGCGACTGCAGATCGAATCCCATTTCGTCGACGGCATGCGGGTGACGAACGAAGCCACCATGGACGTGGTACAGATGGTGCTTGGGGGGCTCATCAATAAGGACATCGTGGGGCTAATCAACGCCCACGGCGGCCGGGCCATCGGCCTTACGGGAAAGGACGCGGATCTGGTCCGAGCCCGGCCCATGAAGCTCAAGGCGAAGGCCGATGGCTCCGCACCCGTGGACCTGGGGCACGTCGGCGACGTCGCCCATATTGATCGCGCGGTCATCGACTTGCTGGTGGGCTCGGAGTACATCCCGGTCATCGCCCCCATCGGCATCGGGGAAGACGGGGCCTCCTACAACATTAACGCCGACGTGGTGGCGGGCCGGCTCGCGGAAGCGGTGGACGCGGAAAAGCTCATTCTGCTCACCAACACCCCGGGGCTACTCGATGCCCAGGGCCAGGTGCTCACCGGGCTCACGGCCAAGAAGGTCAACGATCTCATCGAAGACGGGACCATTCACGGCGGCATGCTGCCGAAGATCACTCATGCCCTTGAGGCGGTCCAGCACGGGGTCCGGAGTGCCCACATCATCGATGGTCGGGTAGAACATGCGGTGCTCCTGGAAATTTTCACCGACACAGGGATTGGCACCCTGATCACCCGCGACGAGGAGCGCTAGACCATGGCAGGCGCAGGCTCACGGTCCGGCGAGCGGAAGGCCCACATCCTTCAGGCCTTCGCGGCCATGCTTGAGCAGCACCCCGGGGGACGCATCACCACCGCCGCCCTCGCCCGGGAGGTGGGGGTTTCGGAGGCCGCGCTCTATCGACACTTTGCCAGCAAGGCCCAGATGTTTGAGGGGCTGATCACCTTTCTGGAAGAAACGGTGCTGGGTCGGGTGCCCACCATTAAGCAAGAGCTTGGGGACGCGCCGGAGCGGTGCGGAGCCTTGCTCACGGTGCTCCTGTCTTTTTGCGCGAAGAACCCAGGCTTTGCCCGCCTACTCACGGGGGACGTGCTGGCGGGGGAAACGGAGCGCCTGCGGAAACGTATGGCTCAGCTCTTTGAGCGCATCGAAACCCAGCTTCGGCAGTTTATCCGCGACGGGGAGCTCGCCCAGGGCCAGGGCACCCGGCTCCCCGCAGCCCTCTGCGCCAACCTTATGCTGGCGGCCGCCGAGGGGCGCATTGCCCAATTTGTCCGCGGTGGGTTTGATCACACGCCCCTGGAGCATTGGCCCCACCAGTGGCAAACCCTGGCGGAGGCCTGCTTCGCTCCCCGACCGAGCCCCCGACCGAACTAGGCACTAGCGCCGTAGCGCGCCCGATAGGCAGCGAGCGCTGCCTGCTCCCCCAGCTGATTCTCCGTAGCGAGCCAGTCGAGGATATGGTCTAGGGTAACGATCGCCCGGACCGGAACCTGCAGCTCCGCCTCGAGCATCTGCACCGCGGATCGCGTCCCCTCGGCGCCACGCTCCTGGCGATCCAGGGCCGTGAGCACGGCCACGAGCTGAGCGCCCGCGGCCTCAAGGAGGGGAAGCACTTCGCGGATCGCTGTTCCCGCCGTGATCACGTCATCCACCAACAGCACGCGCTGCCCCGCCAGGGCCGCCCCCACCAGCTGACCGCCTTCGCCGTGGTCCTTGGCCTCCTTTCGGTTGTACGCGAGGCCCACCTCCTGGCCGTGGTGCTCCGCCAGCGCCGTGGCCATCGCCGTCGCAATGGGAATGCCCTTATAGGCCGGGCCAAAAACCACATCAAACGCCACCCCAAGGTCCTGGGCGGAGGCCGCGTAGGCACGCCCCAAGCCGGCCATGGCCTTGCCACTGGAGAAGGCGCCGGCGTTGAAGAAGTAGGGGCTTTCCCGCCCGGACTTCAGGGTAAAGGTGCCAAAGCGGAGCGCCTCCTGAGACGCCGCCAGGGCTAGGAAGTCATGGCGAACGCGTTCCTTCGCGGTCTTTCCTTCCGTTTCGGTCATGCGCGCAGCGCCTCCTCCTGAGCGGCAAAGAGCTGCCGTCCCCCCTGCTGAGCCAGCGCCACCAGGGTGGTGAGCTCCTCAGCCGAGAAGGGCGCGCCCTCTGCCGTGCCCTGCACTTCGATGAGGCGGAGATCCTCGGCAAGCACCACATTCATATCCGTTTCCGCGGTGGAGTCTTCGTCGTAGTCCAGATCAAGCACCGGGGTGCCCTTCACCACACCCACGGACACGGCAGCGATGCGCTGCACGAGGGCAGGTTTCGGCAGTCGCCCGGCGGCCTCGAGGGAGGCGAGGGCATCCATCAGCGCCACGCAGGCTCCGGAGATGGCCGCGGTACGCGTACCCCCGTCCGCCTGGAGCACGTCGCAGTCCACCTTCAGGGTGATCTCCCCCAGAGCTTTAAGATCCACGGCCATGCGAAGGGAGCGACCGATGAGGCGCTGAATTTCCTGGGTGCGACCGCTTTGCTTTCCCCGCGCGGCCTCCCGATCGCTGCGCGTGTGCGTCGCCCCGGGCAACATGCCGTATTCCGCCGTAAGCCAGCCCTGCCCCTTCCCGCGCAAAAAGGGCGGCACCCCCGGAGTCACGGAGACGGTGCACAGCACCTGGGTACGACCGAAGGCCGCGAGCACGGACCCCGCGGCATGGCAGGTGAACCCTCGGGTGAAGGTGACGGGACGGAGGGCATCCGGCGCCCGTCCACTGGGCCGTTCGTGCATAGCACTTCCTTTTTCAATGACGGTTTCTTCGCCGGCCATCATAGCACCGCGCGGCGAGCGCCTGGGCCCGCTACACTAGGGGTCTCAGTAAGGAGAGCCCCGTGATCGAAAGCATGACCGGCTATGCCCGAGGCGAGCAGGCCCTGGGCGGCATGACCCTCACCCTCGAGCTGCGCAGCGTCAATCATCGATTCCTCGACCTGTCCCTCCGCCTCCCGGAAGCCCTTCGGGATCAGGAAGGGGCCCTGCGGAACCGCCTTCGGGAGCGCATCAGCCGGGGCAAGGTAGAGCTTTTAGTTCGCCTCGAGGGCGAAGGCTCGGGGGGTGGCCAGCTGAACCGAGAGGCGCTCCAAGGTCTCCTCACCGCCCTTGGCGCCGTACAGACCGAAGTTCCTGATGCGCCCCTTCCCCATGCCCTAGAGCTTCTGCGCTGGCCCGGAGTATGGGCCTCCGAACGGCTGCCCAAGGCGGCGCTTCAGGCGGGCCTTGAAACCGCCTTCGAGCCCGTGCTCGAGGCCTTTCTCGAGGAGCGCCAGCGAGAGGGCGCAGGTTTAAAGGCAACCCTTGAAGGGCAGCTGGCCCGCCTTGAGGACCTCGTGAACACGCTCCGGGCCGTGCAGGACGGGCTTCAGCAGCAGCTGGGGGCCAAGCTTAAGCAGCGCGCCCAGGCCCTCGGTCTCGACCTCACCGAGGAGCGCTTGGCCCAGGAGCTGGCATTGCTGTCTCAAAAGGCCGATATTTGCGAGGAGCTCGACCGCCTCGTCACCCACCGCGCCGCCTTCCTGGCCAGCCTGCAAAAGCCCGGCGCCCAAGGTAAGCGCTTGGATTTTCTGGCCCAGGAACTCGCCCGGGAAGCCAACACCTGCGCTGCGAAGATTAGCGATGGCGCCCACACGGAGACCGTGGTGGCCCTGAAAGTGGTCGTGGAGCAGCTCCGCGAGCAAGTCCAGAATGTGGCCTAAGGGCCCGGCAGGAGAACGGCCATGAAGCCCCACCCCGGCGGCACCCTATTTCTGATTTCCGCCCCCTCCGGAGCCGGGAAGACGTCGCTGGTCCAGGCGCTTCTGCGGGACGATGCCGCCCTCACCGTGTCCATCTCCCACACCACCCGGCCCCAGCGCCCGGGGGAGCAGGACGGCGTGAATTACCACTTCGTCGATCGGCCGGCCTTTGAAACCATGATCGACGCCGGCGCCTTTCTGGAGTACGCAGAGGTCTTCGGCAATCTTTACGGAACCTCGGAAGCCTTCGTCGACGAGACCCTCGCTCAGGGTAAGGACGTCATCCTAGAAATTGACTGGCAAGGGGCCAGCCAGGTGCGAGAGAAGCGCCCGGAAGCCGTGGGCATCTTTATCTTTCCCCCGTCCCTGGCCACCCTGGAGGCCCGGCTACGTCAGCGCGCCCAGGATGATGAAGCCACCATGGCCCGGCGCCTGGCGGAAGCGACGCTGGAGATGCGCGCGCATGAGGCCTACCCCTTTCTCGTGGTGAACGACGTTTTCGACACGGCGCTTTCCGAGCTCAAGGCCATCGTTCAGGCCGAACGGCTCCGCCGGCCCCGGCAGCAAGCGCGCCTCGGAGACCGCCTCCCCCCGCTCCTAGGCGCCTAGGAAACGGGATTTATCCTTGTGACCTAAGGGTAAAAGCCCGTAAACTGGCGGGCTTAGGAGCGAAAGCTCAAAAATTGCAGGAGCACCCCATGGCCCGCGTTACCGTCGAAGACTGCCTGACGGAAGTCGAAAACCGTTTTCAGCTCGTGATGATCGCCTCAAAGCGCGCACGCCAGCTGGCCACCGGCGGCCGGGATCCGCACGTGGAAGAAGAGAACGATAAGCCCACGGTGCTGGCCCTTCGGGAAATTGCCGAAGGTCACGTAACCGCCGCCATCCTCGATGAAGTTGATCGGCGCGGGGAAGACGAGTTCGGATTCAAACTTCCGGAGCCCCAGCCCAGCCACCATGACGTCGGCGACGACCCCCTCATCGACTAGGTCTTCGGGCCCGCGCCGGCCCGCGCCCCGGCCTGCCCCTGCGGCGGCCGAGGAGCGCATCATTACCCTGCCCGAGCTCTCTGCTCGCCTGCAGGAATATTTAAGCCCCGAGGCCGTGGCCGAGGTGGAACGGGCCTTCCACTACGCGAAGGCTGCCCACGAAGGGCAGATGCGAAAAACCGGCCATCCCTACATTACCCATCCTACGGCGGTCGCCCACATCCTGGCGGGCATGCGCATGGATCCGCAAACGCTCATGGCAGCCTTGCTGCACGACGTGATCGAGGACACCGGCGTTGGCAAGAAAACCCTCGCGGACGCCTTCGGGAGCGACGTTGCCGAACTGGTCGACGGCGTCTCCAAGCTCACCACCATCTTTAAGTCCCGGGCCGAAGCCCAGGCGGAAAACTTCCAGAAGATGGCCATGGCCATGGCCCGGGATATTCGCGTCATTCTGGTGAAGCTCGCGGACCGGCTCCACAACATGCGGACCCTGGGCGCCCTTGCGCGGGAAAAGAAGGAGCGCATCGCCCGGGAAACGCTGGACTACTACGCCCCCATCGCTAGCCGTCTGGGCATGAACGAGCTCCGCATGGAGTTCGAGGACCTTGCCTTCCAAGCGCTCTATCCCATGCGCGCGGAGCGCATCGGCCGGGCCGTGCAGGCCGCCCGCGGCCATCGCAAGGCCCTCATGGAGGAAATCGCCGCGGCCCTAGAGAAGTGCCTCGCGAGCGAGGGCATTGAGGCGCGGGTGCTTGGCCGGGAGAAGCACCTCTTTTCCATTTACCGAAAGATGCGGCAGAAGCAGAAAGCGTTCGCTGACATCATGGATGTCTTCGGGTTTCGGATCATTGTCGATCGGCCCGACACCTGCTATCGGGTGCTCGGCGCCGTGCACGGGCTTTACAAGCCCCTGGCGGGGCGCTTCAAGGATTACATCGCCATTCCGAAGGCCAACGGTTACCAATCGCTGCATACCACGCTCTTCGGCATGCACGGGGTGCCCATCGAAATTCAGATTCGCACCCAGCAAATGGAGGCCGTCGCCAGCAACGGCATCGCCGGGCACTGGCTGTATAAGTCCGATGAGCAAAGCTCGAGCCAAGCCCGGGCCCGGGAATGGGTGAAGGGACTGCTGGAACTCCAGCAGCGCGCGGGAAACTCCCTGGAGTTCATCGAAAATCTGAAGATCGATCTCTTCCCCGACGAGGTCTACGTATTTACTCCCAAGGGGCGCATTCTCGAGCTGCCCCAGCGCGCCTCCCCCGTGGACTTTGCCTATGCGGTGCACACGGACATCGGCAACACCTGCGTGGCCTGCCGCGTAGACCGTCGCCTTGCTCCCCTCTCCGTGCAGCTGCAGAGCGGCCAGACGGTGGAAATCATCACTTCGGAGGAAGCTCGACCAAACCCGGACTGGCTCTCCTTCGTCGTCACGGGTAAGGCACGCTCCTCCATTCGCCATGCCCTTAAGCATCAGCAAGTGACCGAGTCCCGCACCCTCGGGCGCCGCCTGCTCAACCGAAGTCTGGCGAACGTCGATACCAATCTTGCGAGCCTTCCCAGCCAACGCATTTCCGATGTGCTCGATGAACTCGGCTTCGATACGCTAGACGATTTGCTCGAGGACATTGGGCTCGGCAATCGCATGGCCTACGTGGTCGCCCAGCACCTGACCCAGGGGGGAGGCGGGGAGGTCCCGCTCACCGTGGAGCATGGCGGGCCCCTGGCCATTCGAGGCACGGAAGGGCTCGTGGTGGCCTACGGCAAGTGTTGCTATCCCCTCCCCGGGGAGCCGGTGGTGGGCCACTTAAGTTCGGGCCGGGGCCTCGTGGTGCATCTGGAAGTGTGTCGCAATCTTGCCGAGCTCCGGGAACGCAACGAAGCGCTCATTCCCGTGCGCTGGGCCGCCGAGGTGGACGGCGAATACAGCGTTGAGCTGCGCGTGGAAGTGGAGGCTCGGAAGGGCGTCATCGCCGAGCTGGCTGCGGAAATCACCGACGCCGACGCCAATATCGAAAAAATCAACATCGCCGAGCGCAACGCCCACCTCTCCACCGTGGTCATTGCGCTCCTGGTCCGGGACCGGGTCCACCTAGCCCGCATCATGCGCCGGCTCCGACGCCTCACCCCGGTCATCGGCCTCGCCCGAACCCGTAACATCTAAGCTGGAGAACCCCATGACCAAGCGCGCCATTCACAGCGATGCGGCGCCCGCAGCCCTTGGGCCCTACGCCCAGGCCATTCGGGCCGGCAACACCCTTTACCTGTCGGGGCAAATTGGCCTTGACCCTGCCACGGGGGAACTCCGCGAAGGCTTCGATGCCCAGCTGGAGCAGGTCTTTGAGAACCTGAAGGCCGTGGCCGAAGCCGGGGGCGCGAGCCTCGATGACGCGGTCAAGTTCACCGTATTCCTCACCGATCTCGCGAACTTTGCGGCTGTAAACGAGAAGATGGCCGCGGTGCTTGCGCCCCCCTATGCGGCCCGCGCCGCCGTGCAGGTGGCCGCCCTCCCGAAGGGGGCCGTGGTGGAGCTCGACGCCATCCTGGTGCTCCCGGACGCCCCTTAAGGCGCAGGACCCGCACCGTGGCGCGGCTCAGGGATCCCCTAAGCACCTTGAAGGGGGTGGGGCCGAAGGTGGAGGAGGCCTTCGCACGCCTCGGGCTCAGCACCCTTGAGGACGCCCTCTTTCACTTGCCCCTCCGTTATGAAGATCGCACCCGGATCACACCCCTTGCTGCCGTGCGCCAGGGCCAGGCCGTGGTCTTTGAAGCCACCATACGGGCTGCCCAGGTGGCCTTTGGACGCCGGCGCAGCCTAGTGCTCAAGGTCGAGGACGCCAGCGGCCTCGCCACCCTGCGCCTCTTCCACTTCTCCAAGGCACAGCAGCAACAGCTTAAGCCGGGGCGCCCCCTCCGCGGCTTTGGGGAAGGGCGAGGGGGCGCCGGGGGCATCGAATTCGTGCACCCGGAGCTCACCTTTCTAGACGGCGGCGCCGCCCCCGCCCTCGACGATCGCTTAACCCCGATCTACCCCACCACGGAAGGACTTGGGCAGGCTCGGCTCCGGAGCCTTCTGCACCGCGCCCTCGCCCTGCTCGAAGGCGCCGGCGCCGAGGCCCTGGGGCTGACGGAGACCCTCCTAACCGATCTTCGCCATCTGCACACGCCCCCCGTGGGGACCGATTTGGCCACCCTAGAGGCGGGCCTCGATCCCGCCCAGCAGCGCCTGGCTTTCGACGAGCTGCTGGCTCATCAACTGGCCATGATGACCGCCCGCTCCCTACTCCAGGCGCGGCCGGCGCCCCGCCTTGCCGGGGACCGAACCCTCGAGGCCCGCTTCCTGAGCGCCCTCCCCTTCGAGCTCACGGAGGCCCAGCGCCGGGTCAGCGCGGAGCTTGCCGCCGATCTGGATCGATCCCAACCCATGCTTCGGCTCCTCCAGGGGGACGTAGGGTCGGGAAAGACGGTGGTCGCAGCGCTAGCCCTTCTCCGAGCCGTGGGCAGCGGCTTCCAGGGGGCGCTCATGGCGCCCACGGAGCTGCTAGCGGAGCAGCACTTGAAGACCCTGGGACCCTGGCTCGCGGGCCTGGGCCTTCGCTGCGCAGCCCTCACGGGACGGCTTGGGGCCAAGCAGCGTCGAGCCCTGGAGGCCGATCTGGCCTCCGGAGCCCTACCCGTCGTGGTGGGTACCCACGCCCTCTTTCAGGACAGCGTGGCCTTTCAGCGCCTGGGGCTCGTGGTAATTGATGAGCAGCATCGCTTTGGCGTCGATCAGCGCCTGGCCCTTCGGGATAAGGGCGCCTCGAAGGACGGCGTACCCCACCAGCTGGTCATGACCGCCACCCCCATTCCCCGAACCCTGGCCATGAGCGCCTACGCGGACCTAGACGTCTCCATCATCGATAGCCGCCCTCCCGGGCGTACCCCGGTCACTACCGTGGTGCTTCCCGCCAGCCGCCGGGAGGCCCTGCTCAACCGGGTTCGAGAGGCCTGCAAGGCCGGGCGCCAGGCCTACTGGGTCTGTACCTTGATCGAACGCTCCGAGCACCTCGAGGCAGAAGCCGCGGAGGAGACGGCGGAGACCCTGGCGAAGGCCCTACCGGAACTCACCGTGGGGCTGGTTCATGGTCGGCTAAAGGGCGATGCCAAGGCCGCCGCCATGCAGGCCTTTGCCGCCGGAGACACGCAACTCCTGGTCGCGACCACGGTCATCGAGGTCGGAGTCGATGTCCCCAATGCGTCGCTCATGATCATCGAAAACGCCGAACGCTTGGGCCTGGCCCAACTCCACCAGCTTCGAGGCCGGGTGGGCCGGGGCGCCGCCGCCAGCCACTGCGTGTTGCTTTATCAATCGCCCCTGGGGCGCCACGGCAAGGCACGCCTCGAGGCCCTCCGGACCTCCGACGATGGCTTTTATCTCGCGGAAAAGGACCTCACGCTTCGGGGCCCGGGGGAAGTGCTGGGCACCCGGCAAACGGGCGCTTTGGATTTGAAGGTGGCGGATCTCCTGCGGGATCAGGACCAGCTCCCGGCGATTCAGGAGGCCGCGCGAGCCCTGCTGGCCTCGGACCCCGCCGCCGCGGCCCCCATCATGCAGCGCTGGCTGGGGACCCGGCAGCAGTTCATTAACGCCTAGCGCTAGTTGTCGAGCTCGGCGCCGGCGTTCATATCGGCAAAGCGCTCCAGATCCAGCTTGTTCTCGGAGCGAGCAACGATGGTCGCCACCATGGCATCCCCGGCGACGTTTACGATGGTGCGCGCCATATCCAGAAGCCGGTCCACGCCGATGATGAGCATGATGCCTTCCACAGGCAGCCCCACCTGCTGAAGCACCATGGTGAGCATGATCAGGCCCACGCCGGGCACCCCCGCGGTGCCGATGGCCGCCATGGTGGCGGTGACAATCACCATCACGTAATCCGTGAGATCTAAGGCGATGTTGAAGTACTGGGCGATGAAGACCGTGGCCACCCCCTGCATGATGGCCGTGCCATTCATGTTGATGGTGGCACCTAGGGGCACGACAAAGGAGGCCACCTCGTTGCGCACCCCAATGCGCTGCTCCACCGTTTCAAGGGTCACGGGAAGGGTGGCGCTGCTCGAAGAGGTGGAGAACCCAAAGAGCATGGGCGCCCGCATCTTCCGCAGGAAAATCATCGGAGAGAGGCGAGTCAAGGCGGCAAACATCAGGGGATAAACCACCAGGAGCTGCAGCACCAGAACCCCGGCCACGGTAAAGAAGTAGGCCGCTAGGGCACCGATCTCACTCCAGCCAAGGGCCGTGAAGATCGTGGTCATGAGGCAGAAGACGCCGTAGGGCGCCAGCGCAATAAGCGCCACCACGAGGCGCATGATGACGTCGTTCAAATCTTCGAAGAACGCATTAATGCGCGCCCCCGGGGCCCCGGACTTCGCCACCGCATAGCCGAAGAGCAGAGCGAACACGATGATTTGAAGCATCTCGCCGTTGGCCATGGCCGCCACCGGGTTGGTAGGGAACATATCGAGGACCACGTCTTTGAAGGCCGGGGGCTCGGTGGCTTCAAAGCTTTGCGGCGCCTCCTGGCTCATGCCTTCGCCAGGCTTGATGGTGAGAGACACCAGGAGGGCGAGGGAAATGGCGATGGCCGTGGTCAGCAGGAAGAGGCCGAGGGCCTTTCCGCCGACCCGACCCATTGCGGCCCCATCGGACAGATTGCTGGCGCCGCAGACCAGGGACACAAAGACCAAGGGCACCACGAGGAGCTTCAGCGACGCGATAAAGATTTTGCCACCGACGTCTAGGAACCCGTCCACGAACACAGCACGAATGGGATGGGTGTCAGGTAGGTCGAGGCCGTGGAGTACGGAGCCCAAGAGGAACCCCGCTATCATCCCGATGAGAATCCGCGTGGTTAAGCTCATGGCCTGCCTCCCCCAAAAGGGATAACGCTACCGGCAAGCCCACCCGTGACGCAATGGGAAAGGAAAAGGCCTTAGCCGATCTCGATCATCTCGAAGTCTGCCTTACCTACGCCACACTCAGGGCAGACGAAATCTTCCGGAATATCTTCCCAGGCCGTGCCCGGGGCGATGCCTTCTTCTTCGCAGCCGAGGGCTTCGTCGTAGATCCAGCCGCACACAATGCATTGCCACTTCTTCATGGGGGTCTCCTTGGCCAGGCGCGAGCTTCGTGCCCCGGCGCCGCGCGCACCCTAGCAGAGGTGGCTGGGAAATCAATGGAAAGGGGCAGCGATTGAGTTTAGGGCGGGAAAGGCGCAGAGTCCGCCCGTGCTTCTGATTGCCCCCCCACGCCCCGAACTCCGCCCCCAGCCCTGGCTTCGGGATCCGCACCTGGGCACCCTCCCCGACGCCCTGCTGGCGCTTCGGGCGGGCCCCGCTGCGCCCTGGCTCCGCTATGACCATTCCATTACCGGGCAGCTCCGGGCCACCCGGGGTGTGGTGACGGTGACGCCGCTTCGAGAGGGGTTCGGCCGGCCCTCGGCGCTGGAAGGCGCGCTGCTGGCAGCGCCCGGGCTGCGCTGCGCCTGGCTTCGGGAAATCACCCTAGCCGCGGGCGGCGAGGTCATGCTCCAGGCGCGCACCGTGGTACCTAGGGGTGCCTCGAAGCTGCTCCCAGCCCTTCGGGGCCTGGGTCGCCGCCCCCTCGGTGAACTGTTGTTTTTGGGTCGGGCGCTGCGAGCGGGGGTGACCCGAGAGCATCGCTGCGCCTTTCGCAACGCCGCCGGGGGCTGGCTACGGGCCACCACCTATCGTGTGCAGGGGGACCCCCTGCTGGTGCTCGAAAGCCCCACCGCCGCGGCCATCGACCATGCCCAGGGGGTTCGCTAGGCGAGGTTTTTCGGGATAATCGCCCCCCTATGACGACCGCAGCTCCCAGCTTTTCCCTTCGCCCCTACCTTCAGCTCACGCGCCTAGATAAGCCCGTGGGCATTGGGCTTTTGCTCTGGCCGACGCTTTGGGCCCTGTGGCTCGCCGCAGAGGGGCGCCCCGCCTGGCCCATCCTCGGTATTTTCCTGGCGGGCGTGGTCCTGACCCGCAGCGCCGGCTGCGCCATTAACGATTACGCCGACCGGGACTTCGACGGCCACGTGGCGCGAACCCAGCACCGTCCCCTGGCCACCGGGGCCCTTCAGCCCCGGGACGCGCTCCTGACCGCCGCCGTCCTGACCCTGCTGGCCTTCATTCTCGTACTGTTCACGAACCCCTTCACCGTGGCCCTGGCCCCCGTGGCCGTGGGGCTGGCCGCCCTCTACCCCTTTACGAAGCGCTTTCTGCCCTTTCCCCAGCTATTCCTTGCCGCGGCCTTCTCCTGGGCGATCCCCATGGCCTACGCCGCCGTGCTCGACGCCTTGCCGCCGGCCCTCTGGTGGCTCGTGGCAGCCAATATGCTCTGGACCTTCGCCTACGACACGGAATACGCCATGGTCGATCGGCCCTGGGACGAAGCCGTGGGCATTCAGTCCACCGCGCGGCTCTTCGGCCGCTTTGATCGCGCGGCCATCGCCCTGGCGTTCCTCGGCGCGGGGGCGTGCCTAGGGCAGGCAGGCCTGAGCCATGGCCTTGGCTGGCCCTACTACGCGGGTCTACTGCTGGCCGCCGGCCAGGCCCTCGGCCAGCTCTGGCGCATTCGCCACCAGGACCTCGACGCCTGCTTCACCGCGTTCCGCAGCAACAATCTGTTTGGCGCCCTAGTGTTCCTCGGCATCGCCGTCGAGGCCCTCTAGCAAGGGCTTGTCCCTCGGGCCCTTGTGTATACTCGCAAACGCGTTTTTGGGCGTCGGGGAGGCCCCTATGGACCATTTCATTCGCTGGGTGGATGGCTTAACGGAAGCGATCGGCCGCAGCGTCAGCTGGCTCGTGCTCGCCATGACCGCTGTCACCTGCCTCGTGGTGGTGCTGCGCTACGGCTTCTCCGTGGGCTCCATCGCGCTCCAGGAGAGCGTGATCTACCTGCACGGCCTCGTGTTCATGCTGGGCATTCCCTACGCCCTCAAACACGACGCCCACGTCCGGGTGGATGTGCTTTATGGCCGCATGACCCCGCGCCAGCAGGCCCAGGTCAACATCCTCGGCCACTGCCTTTTTTTGGTCCCCCTGGCGAGCTTCATCATTTACGTGAGCTGGAACTACACGGCCCGGGCCTGGCGCATCTTCGAAGGCTCACCGGAGGTCGGGGGCATCCCCCTGGTATTCCTGCTGAAAACCCTAATTCCCGTGCTCGGGGCCCTGCTGCTTCTTCAGGGGCTCGCTGAACTGGCCAAGCAAATGAAACTCCTTCGGGGCCTCTCCGCATGATTGAGTGGATCCCCCTAATCATGTTCCTGGCGGTCTTCGCCTGCCTACTCCTGGGCTATCCCGTGGCCCTCACCCTGTCCGGTGTCGCCCTGCTCTTTGGCTTTGGCGGGATGATCGGGGGCAGCTTTAATCCCAGCGATCTCGGCTTCCTCTCCGGGCGCATCTTCGGAACGATCACGAACCAAACCATGATCGCCGTGCCCCTGTTTGTGTTCATGGGGGTAGTGCTTGAGAAATCGAAGGTGGCGGAGAAGCTGCTCGAAAGCTTTTCCCTGGTCTTCGGCCGCTTCCCCGGGGGCCTTGGGCTCTCCGTCACCTTCGTCGGCATGCTCATGGCCGCCAGCACGGGCATCGTCGGAGCCACCGTGGTCACCATGGGGCTCATGTCCCTGCCGACCATGCTGCGCCACGGCTACGACCCCAAATTGGCCACGGGAGCCATCGCCGCCACGGGGACGCTCGGGCAAATCATTCCCCCCTCCATTGCCCTGGTGCTCCTCGGGGACGTGCTGTCCAGCGCCTATCAGCAGGCCCAGCTGAACATGGGGATCTTCTCCCCAGATACGGTGTCCGTCGGCGATCTCTTCGCTGGCGCCCTGTTCCCCGGGCTCGTGCTCGTCGCCATGTACATGATCTACGTGGCCCTTACCGCCCTGCTCCAGCCCGCTCGGGCGCCCCGGGTCGCCCCGGAGGCCCTCAGCGCCGGGGAAAGCGTCAGCCTCGGGAAAACCCTGGCCCAGGGGCTATTTCCGCCCCTGCTCCTGATTATTGCGGTGCTTGGCTCCATCATGGGCGGCATCGCAACGCCCACGGAAGCCTCCGGCGTCGGAGCCCTGGGCGCCCTCCTCCTCGCCCTAGCCCAGGGCCAGCTGTCGAAGCAAACGCTCTGGGAAATCGTCGATAGCACCACGAAGACCACCGCCATGGTGTTCTTCATTCTCATCGGCGCCGCCGTCTTCAGCCTCGTGTTCCGCGGCTTCGGTGGCGATGAGCTCGTGCAGGGGCTCTTCGAAGACATGCCCGGCGGGGTCGTCGGCGCCACCATCGTGGTGATGCTGGTGATCTTCCTCCTTGGCTTTATTCTCGACTTCATCGAGATCACCTTCGTGGTGGTACCGATCGTGGGCCCCGTGCTCCTGGCCATGGGGCTCGACCCCGTGTGGCTGGGGGTGATGATTGCGGTGAATCTGCAAACGAGCTTCCTGACGCCCCCCTTCGGCTTTGCCCTCTTCTATCTGCGCGGCGTGGCCCCGGAATCCGTGGCCACGGGGGATATCTACCGCGGGGTAGTGCCCTTTATCGTCATTCAGGTGCTACTCCTCGCGATTCTTGCCCTTTGGCCCGAGCTGGCGACCTGGCTGCCAGAGCGCCTCTACGGCTAAGCGCCCCTTACCTTAAAAGGAGATCTCCCATGGCTGGCCTGTTCCCGGTTTCTTGGATACGCGTCAGCCTTGGGGTGGTGCTTCTGCTCCTGGGCACAGCGACGAGCGCCGCGCCCTTCGTCCCCGACGCCTTCTCCGTGCCACAGCGCGTGGAGGCCGAGGGCTTCGTGCTCGTTCCCCTCGGGCCCGCGGTGCTGGAGGTGGATTTCGAGGCATACATGAGCTCGATCGATCACCTCCAGCGCACCTTCACCCACAGCCAGGACTGGCCCCGGGCCGGTCTCACCGCGGAAGACGCGGTGGCCGATATGGCTCAGGAAGCCGCGCTCTTCGATAGCCGACGGGCCTTTGCCTACGCGGTCCTGACCCCCGATGGAACCCGGGAGCGGGGGTGCATTTACCTGCGCCCGAGCCTGAAGGCGGGCTATGACGCGGTGGTGCGCCTATGGGTAACGGAAGGGGAGTTTGAAGCGGGCTTCGATGGGGTGCTGGAGCGCTGGACCCGGCGCTGGGTGGAGGATCGGTGGCCCTTTAAGACCGTAGCCTGGCCCGATCGCGGCATTCCCTGGGCCCAGTGGCAGGCTCTACCGGACGCGCCCTAGGACGGAGCGGGGCCGGGGCCCTTTGGCCCCAGCCCCTAGGCAGCGTTAGTCCGTTGCGCGCCGGGCGTCGAGGTAGCCTTGCTCGGCGATGGCTGTCCAAGCCTTCACGTCTGCGGAGAAGCTCGTGAAGGAGGCATGGATGCGCTCGGCCATGGGAGAGGTCTGCCCCATCTCCATGAGCACATCGTTAGACACCTCCCTAAGCTTCGCCAGCACGTCTTCCGGGAAGGGGCGAACCTTCACGCCGTGCTTGTTCACCAACTCCCGGAGGGCGGTGTTATTGCGCGCCGTGTACTCCGCGAGCATATCTTCGTTGATGGCCCGGGTGGCGACTTCGATGATGGCCTGGAGATCATCGGGAAGCGCTTCGAAGGCCTCCTTATTCACCAGCGTTTCCATGACCGCGCCGGGCTCCTGCCAGCCCGGGTAGTAGTAGTACTCCGCCACCGTGTGCAGGCCAAAGGCCAGGTCGTTGTAGGGCCCCACCCAGTCCGTGGCGTCGATGGTGCCCGTTTGCAGCGCCGTATACATATCGCCCCCGGGCATGGCTACCGGTTCGCCGCCAGCGCGTTGGAATACCTCGCCCCCAAGGCCAGGAATGCGCATGCGCAGCCCCTGAACGTCGGCCAGGGTTTTGATTTCCTTGTTGAACCAGCCGCCCATCTGCGTACCCGTATTCCCCCCGGGGAAGGGAATCAGCCCAAAGGGCGCATAGAGCTCCTGCCACAGCTCAAGGCCGCCGCCATAGTAGAGCCAACCGTTCATTTCCTGGGCCGTCAGCCCGAAGGGCACGGCGGTAAAGAAGGCTGCCTCGGGGACCTTGCCCCGCCAGTAGTAGGCGGCGCCGTGGCCCATCTCGGCGTCCCCAGCCAGCACCGCATCAAACACCTCAAAGGCACCGACCAGTTCCCCAGCCCCATAGACCTTAATCTTCAGGCGACCGTTGGACATGCGATCTACGAGCTTCGCGAACTTTTCCGGCGCCGTCCCCAGGGCCGGCAAGTTCTTTGGCCAGGTGGTGATGAGCTTCCACTCATAGCGCTGGCTCTCCACCGCCGCTCCGGGCGCGCCCGGCTCATTGCCCCCGGCGCAGGCGCCCAAGAGCCCCACCACGATCATGAGGGACAGCCATCGTCCCATCCGCCCTTGTTGATTCACAGATCCCTCCTCACAGGCTCAATCGGCCGGTTGTAATTCGGCGTAGGCCAGCATCAACCACTTTGGCCCCGCGTCGTCGAAATTCACGTGGACCCGCGTGCGGGCCCCGTCCCCCTCCACATCCAGTAGGGTCCCTTCGCCAAAGGCAGCGTGCCGCACCCGTCCCCCGAGCATCAACTCCGGGGTGGGGCCGGCGGAGGGCGCACTCACGGGGCGCGCGACGCTGCCCCCAAGGCGCACCTCTTCTAAGACCTCGGAAGGCAGCTCCCGCAGGAAGCGGGAGGGCCGGTTGTAGTTATCGGAGCCATGGAGCCGCCGGGCCTCCGCGTAGCTCAGCACGAGGTTTTCCATGGCCCGGGTGATGCCCACATAGCAAAGCCGGCGCTCTTCCTCGAGGCGTCCGGGCTCCTCCAGAGACATGCGGTGCGGGAAGAGCCCTTCCTCGAGGCCCGAGAGGAACACGAGGGGAAACTCCAGGCCTTTTGCCGTATGCAGAGTCATGAGGTTCACGGCGTCGCCGTCCCCGTGCTGACTTTCCCCCGTCTCCAGGGCCGCCAGATCGAGAAAGGACTCGAGGGGCGGCGCCTCCGCGTGCTGCACCTCCCCCCCCTCGTCTAAAGGCAGCAGGGGCTCGGGCACAAATTGCCGAGCGGCGGTGACGAGCTCGTCGAGGTTTTCCCGCCGGGCCACGCCTCGCTCACCCTTTTCCCGGCCATGGAACTCATAAAGCCCGGACAGCTCCACCACGTGCTGCACCGCTTCGTGAAGCGGCAGCTGGGCCACGGCTTCTGCCAAATCGTCGATCAGCGCGAGGAAGCCCGCGAGGGCCGAAGCCCCCCGGCCACTGAAGGTGCCCTCCCCGAGGGCTTGACGCGCGGCCGCCCACAGGGAGCAGCCCCGCTCCCGAGCCTGCTGGCGCAACTGCTCAAGGGTTTTCTCCCCGATGCCCCGGGTCGGCGTATTCACCACGCGCTCGAAGGCCGGGTCCGAATCCCGGTTCAGCGTGAGCCGGAGGTAAGCGAGGGCATTGCGAATTTCCATGCGCTCGAAGAAGCGCAGACCCCCGTAAATTCGGTAGGGGATATCGCTGCGCAGTAGCGCTTCTTCTAAGTTCCGGGACTGGGCGTTTGAGCGGTACAGAATGGCGATCTCGTCCGCTCGCCGGCCACTGGAGAGCCATTCGCTAATGCGGTCTGCGATGAAGCGCGCCTCATCTAATTCGTTATAAGCCGCATAGAGGGCAAGGGGTTCGCCGGCTTCCCCGTCGGTCCAGAGGTCTTTTCCGAGGCGGTCACCGTTGTGCCCGATCAGCGCATTGGCGGCGGTCAGAATATTTCCCGTAGAGCGGTAGTTTTGCTCAAGCCGCACCAACTGCACGTCGCCCAGATCCTGCTGGAGGCGATGGATGTTCTCCACCCGGGCCCCGCGCCAGCCGTAGATGGACTGGTCATCGTCGCCCACGGCGGTGATATGAGCGCTGCTGCCGGCGAGAACCCGAAGCCAGGCATATTGGATGGCGTTGGTGTCCTGGAATTCGTCCACCAGGAGCTCGGAGAAGCGGCGCTGGTAGTGGGCCAGCAGGGCGGCGTCCTCGAGCCAGAGCTCATGGCTACGCAGGAGGAGCTCGGCGAAATCCACGAGCCCCCCCTGAAAGCACAGGGTTTCATAGGCCTCGTAGACCTTCAGGAGCGTTTCCGTGAAATGGTCACCCCCGGGCTCCACGTGTCGGGCGCGACGTCCTTCGTCCTTTTGCCCATTGATGAACCAGGCGACTTGCCGCGGGGGCCAGCGCTTTTCATCGAGATCGAGGCTGCGCAGGATCCGCTTGATCAGCCGCTGCTGATCATCCGCGTCCAGAATCTGAAAGTTCTCCGGGAGCCGCGCTTCCTGCCAGTGGGTCCGCAGAAGCCGATGGGCAAGGCCATGAAAGGTCCCGACCCACAGCTGCCGCGGCGGCACGGAGATCAGCTGCTCGAGCCGCGCCCGCATCTCGGCGGCAGCCTTATTAGTAAAGGTCACTGCCAGCAGGCTATGGGGCGAGAGGCCCTCTGCGTCCACCAGCCAAGCCATGCGATGGGTAAGCACCCGGGTCTTCCCCGAGCCGGCCCCGGCCAGGACGAGCATATGCCCCCGGGGAGCGGTGACCGCCGCCCGCTGCGCATCGTTCAGACCATCTAGGAGGTGCGTAACATCCAAAGGGGTGAAATCCCTGACCAGCTAGCCGCCGTACCAGCGCCACATGCCGATGAGGCCTGCAGCGGCATAGAAGAATTGCAGGAGCAGTATGCCCCGATGAGCCCCCCGGTGGGCCCACAGCCCAATGGCCAGGGAGGAAATAAAAAGGAGAACAAAGCCCAGGAACTCGAAGCCCGTATTGGACGCGACCAGCAAGGAATAGGCGATGGCCGTGACGACCCCCAGCCACTCCAGCAGCAGCTGGCTGCGGGCTCCGGGGGCGGGAAGTTCGGTCATCGTTCGCTTCCTTTGCGCGTTGCCCGCCAAACCCAGAGGGCCCGGCCCGCCATGCCCAGCATGACAGAAAGGATCATGCCCACCACCAGCTGGAGTCCGTAACCTTGTAGGAATTCCATGAGCATGAGGGATTATTCCACGGTAACGGACTTGGCGAGATTTCGGGGCTGGTCCACATCCGTGCCCCGAAGCACGGCCACATAATAGGCCAGGAGCTGCAGCGGGAGGGTATGAATGATGGGCGCGAGGATGGCCGCGCAGCGCGGCACGGGGACCACCTCCACCCCGGGCTCGGGCTCAAAGGGCGTGTCCTCGTCCGCAAAGACATAAAGCTGTCCGCCCCGGGCCCGGACTTCCTGGAGGTTGGACTCGAGTTTTTCGAGAAGCTCATCGTTGGGCGCCACGGCCACCACGGGCATGTGCTCATCCACCAGGGCCAGGGGGCCATGCTTGAGCTCCCCGGCAGGGTACCCTTCCGCGTGGATATAGCTGATTTCCTTAAGCTTTAAAGCGCCTTCGAGGGCAATGGGGTACATCTCGCCCCGACCCAGAAACAGCGCATTGGTGTGGGGGACAAACGCCTGCGCCAGGGCCCGCACGGGCTGCTCGAGCACTTCGAGGGTGTGCTTAATTTGCGCCGGGAGGCCGTGAAGGGCTTCGACGATGGCTCGCTCCTCAGCAACGGGGAGGCCGTTACGGCGCCCAAGACAAAGGGCCAGCAGGAGCAAGTCAATCAGCATTGCCGTAAAGGCTTTGGTGGACGCCACGCCCACTTCCGTGCCCGCTTCCAGCATGAGGGCGAGGTCCGCCTCGCGCACCATGGTGCTCGTCGGCACATTACAGAGGGTAAGCAGGGCCAAATAGCCCCGTTCCTTCGCCAAGCGCAGCGCAGCCAGCGTATCCGCCGTTTCCCCGGACTGGGAGAGGGTCACAAACAGCGTCTTCGGCGCCACGGCCACCGTGCGATAGCGAAACTCGCTGGCGATTTCCACAGAGCAGGGCAGGCCGGCCAGGGCCTCAATCCAATAGCGCGCCACGGAAGCCGCGTAGTAACTGGTCCCACAGGCGACGAGGGTCACGGCCTGGGCCTCATCGAAGATCGCCTTCGCCCCCACCCCAAAGGCGCCTTCCAGGACCTGATCCTTAGAAATCCGGCCCTCCAGCGTCGCCGTGGCGACCTTCGGCTGCTGGTGGATTTCCTTCAGCATGTGGTGAGCGTAGCCGCGCTTGTCCGTGTCTTCCTCGGCCATCTCGATGCGCACCGTCGCCCGCACCTGGGTTTCATCGTCGACGCTGAAGACCTCAAAGCCCTCCCGGCGCACCACCACCAGGTCCCCTTCTTCCATGAAGACGAAGCGGTCCGTGACCGGGCGCAGCGCCAGGGGGTCGGAGGCGAGGTACATCTCGCCGATGCCCACCCCCACCACTAGGGGGCTGCCCTGGCGCGCAGCGATAAGCTCGTCCGGGTGATCCTGATGCAACACCACAAGCCCATAGGCCCCTTCCAGCCGTTGCACCGCCTGGCGCACGGCTTCCCGAAGATCACCGCAGACGGCATAGGTGTGGTGAATCAGGTGGACGACCGTTTCCGTGTCCGTTTCCGATTCAAAGACGTAGCCCAGGCCCTGAAGCTCCCGGCGCAGGCTCTCGTGGTTTTCGATAATCCCGTTGTGAACAAGGGCAAGGCCGTCCCCGGACATATGCGGGTGGGCATTCTTTTCGCTGGGGACGCCATGGGTCGCCCAGCGGGTGTGGGCAATACCGATGCGCCCGGCCGTGGGCGCCTCCGTGAGCGCCTCCCGAAGCGCGGCCACCTTGCCAAGGCGGCGCGTGCGATGGACCGATCCGTTTTCGAGGGTGGCGACCCCTGCCGAGTCGTAGCCGCGATACTCAAGGCGCTCGAGGCCCGTAAGCAGTATTTCCTGGACTTCCCGGGCGCCGACGACGCCAACGATGCCGCACATAGCCTAGTCCTCATCCTTGAACTGCTGGGCACGGGCCTTGGGCGACTGCCAACCCGCAATGCTGCGTTGCCGACCCCGGCCCACGGCGAGGGTTTCGGCGTCAACGTCCTTGGTGATGGTGGAGCCGGCCCCGAGGAAAGCGCCATCGCCGACCGTGAGGGGGGCAACGAGGGTGCTATTTGAGCCCACGAAAACGTCATTGCCGAGCACCGTAGGGTGCTTGCCAATACCATCGTAGTTGCAGGTAATGGTCCCCGCGCCCACGTTCACCCGCTCGCCCAGGGTAGCGTCCCCGAGATAGGCCAAATGGTTGGCCTTGCTGTAGTCCCCCAGGGTCGCCTTTTTCGTTTCCACGAAGTTGCCGATGCGCGTTCCGCGTCCGAGCACGGTCCCTTCGCGCAGACGAGCAAAGGGGCCAAGCTGCGCCTCGGGGCCGACGACGGCGCCCTCGATATGGGTGAGCGGCGCGACCTGGGCACCGTCCTGAAGCTCGGCGTTCTTAATAACGCAGTGAGCGCCCACTTTCACGTTTTCACCAAGGATAACAATCCCTTCGAAGACACAGCCCGCATCAATGATGCAATCCTGACCGGCCTTCAGGGTGCCACGAATCATGACCGTCTCCGGGGCCCGAAGCGTGACCCCCGCGGCCATGAGCGCCGCCCGGCGCCGGTGTTGAAGGGTGGCCTCAAGATCCGCGAGCTGGGCGCGCGTATTGGCGCCGCGGAGGCTCTCCGCATCGGCCTCATGCTGGGCGAGGCAGGCTACGCCATCGGCCCGGGCGAGGGCGATCAGATCGGTGAGGTAGAACTCCCCCTGGGCATTATCCGCCGTAAGGGCGTTCAGCCACCGGGGGAGCGGGCCCGCAGGGAAGCAGTAAACTCCGGCGTTGATTTCCCGGAGGGCGCGTTCGGCTTCGGTGGCATCCTTTTCTTCGATGATGCCCACGACGGCCCCCGCGTCATCCCGCAGCATGCGGCCAAAGCCCGTGGGGTCCGGGAGGGTCGTGGTCATCACGCCCACCGCGTCGACAGGTACGGCAGCAAGAAAGGCCTCAAGGGCCGGGGCTTCCAGCAGAGGCACATCGCCAGAAAGCACCAGTACCCGCTCCGTCCCCTCAGGCAAGGGCAGGGCAGCCCGCACCGCATCCCCCGTACCGCGCTGGTTGTGCTGGCACGCTAAGGACGCCCCAGCAGCCTCGGCCAAGGCCACTACGCTCGGCATATCGGGACCATGAATCACTCGCACGGCATCGGCCACAGCCCCCGCCGCCGCCAGCACGTGGGCCAGCAGGGGGGCCCCGCCCAAATCTAACATCACCTTGGGCTGGGCTGAGCGCATCCGCGTTCCCTTACCGGCAGCCAAAATCAAGGCGAGGATGTGGGGGCATGGGGCGGCCATAGGAAAAGCTCCAAATTGGTTAGCGCTGCCCACTTTACCGGGGCCAGCAACAAAAAAGGCAGCTTCCGCTGCCTTTTTTCAAGGCCTCGCGGGTAGCAAGGCCTGCGATCATCCGAGGGCTTAGGCGCCCCGGCGCTTGTGCATCCGCAGCACCCGGAGCTGCGCCGCCGCTTCCGCGAGCTGGGCCGCCGCCACGGAGAAATCAAAGTCTCCGGACCGATCGGCCATGGCACGCTCCGCGTCTTCCATGGCCTTCTGCGCCGCCGCTTCGTCGATGTCCGCGGCCCGCGCCGCCGTGTCGGCGAGCACCGTCACCACGCCCGGCTGCACCTCTAGGAAGCCACCGGAGGCATAGATCGTCTCTTCCTCGCCGCCGGCGAGAATGAGGCGCACCGGACCGGGCTTAAGCTTGGTTAGCAGGGGCGCGTGGCCAGGCATGATGCCCAGTTCCCCGAGCACGCCGGTGGCCGCCACCATCTCTACGCGCCCGGAGAAGAGCTCCGCTTCGGCACTCACCACATCACAGTGGATCGTCATTGCCATGGGACGTCTCCCTTAACCCTTAAGCTTCGCCGCCTTCTCGCGCGCGTCTTCGATGGTGCCGACCATATAGAAGGCCTGCTCGGGCAGATCATCTGCCTCACCGTCGAGGATCGCCTTGAAGCTCCGCACCGTATCCTTGAGGGTGACGTACTGACCCGGGTTGCCGGTGAAGACTTCCGCCACGAAGAAGGACTGGGAGAAGAACTGCTGGATTTTCCGAGCCCGGAAAACCGTTTGCTTGTCTTCTTCGGAGAGCTCGTCCATCCCGAGGATGGCAATAATATCCTTGAGCTCCTTGTACTTCTGAAGCACCTGCTGGCACCCCCGGGCGACTTCGTAGTGCTCCTGGCCCACCACCTGCGGATCGAGCTGGCGGCTGGTGGAATCGAGCGGATCCACGGCGGGGTAGATACCCAAGTCCGTGATGGCCCGGGACAGGGTTACGGTCGCATCCAAGTGGGCGAAGGTCGTCGCCGGGGAGGGGTCCGTGAGGTCGTCCGCCGGTACGTACACCGCCTGGATCGAGGTAATGGACCCGGTCTTGGTGGTGGTGATCCGCTCCTGGAGCACGCCCATCTCTTCCGCAAGGGTGGGCTGGTAACCCACGGCGGAGGGCATCCGGCCGAGGAGGGCGGACACTTCCGTCCCCGCGAGGGTATAGCGGTAGATGTTGTCCACGAAGAGGAGCACGTCCCGGCCTTCATCCCGGAACTTCTCTGCGAGGGTCAGACCCGTGAGCGCCACGCGAAGGCGGTTGCCCGGGGGCTCGTTCATCTGACCGAAAACAAGGGAGATCTTGTCGAGAACGTTGGAATCCTGCATTTCGTGGTAGAAGTCGTTCCCTTCCCGGGTCCGCTCCCCCACGCCGGCGAATACAGACAGACCGGAGTGCTCGATAGCGATGTTCCGGATCAGCTCAAGCATGGTCACGGTCTTACCCACGCCGGCACCGCCGAAGAGGCCAACCTTACCGCCCTTCGCGAAGGGGCAAACCAGGTCGATCACCTTGATGCCCGTTTCGAGGATTTCCACGGCCCCGGACTGATCTTCATAGGTGGGAGCAGACCGGTGGATGGGCATGCTGTCTGCCGCGTTCACCGGACCCTTCTCGTCGATGGGCTCGCCGAGCACGTTCATGATTCGGCCGAGGGTCTCCTGACCCACGGGGATGGTGATCGGTGCGCCGGTGTTCTCGACGGCCAGGCCGCGGGAGAGACCTTCGGAAGCCCCCATGGCAATGGCTCGAACCACGCCATCCCCAAGCTGCTGCTGCACCTCGAGGGTGAGCTCGGCGTCGGTAACCCGCAGGGCGTCATACACCTTGGGCACTTCGTTGCGCTCGAACTCGACGTCGACGACGGCGCCAATGACCTGAACGATTCGTCCGCTGCTCATGATGCTCGTTTCCTCTCTAACGATTCTGTTATGCAGGCGTGATTAAACGGCCTGCGCGCCGCCAACAATTTCCGCAATTTCCTGCGTAATCGCCGCCTGTCGTGCGTTGTTGTAGCTGAGCTGGAGATCGTCGATGAGCTTTCCGGCGTTCTCCGTTGCATTCTTCATGGCGATCATCTTGGCCGCCTGTTCGCAGGCCGCGTTCTCCACCACTGCTTGATACACCTGGGCTTCCAGGTAGCGCCGAATCAGCCCTTCGATGAGCTCTGCGGCGTCCGGCTCGTAGAGATAATCCCAGGCGTGGCTGTACTCATCGCTTTCCATGGGGGGCAGGGGCGCCAGCTGACGGATCGTCGGCGCCTGCGTCATGGTGTTCACGAAAGTGTTGAAAACCACGTAAAGCCGATCGATGGTGCCGGCTTCGTAGGCATTGAGCATGACCGTAATGCCACCGATAAGCTCTTCGACCTGCGGTTGCTCACCCACCCCATCAATGCTCGCGACCACGTTGCCCCCAAAGCTTCGGAAGAAGCTTTGGGCCTTACGGCCGATCAACGCGAGGTCGATCTCGACGCCGTTCTCCGCATGGCCCTTCATGTCCTTCACCAGGGCGCGGAACTCATTGACGTTCAAGCCGCCGCAGAGGCCCTTCTCCGTGGACACCACGATGTAGCCGACCCGCTTCACGGGCCGGGCTTGCATATACACGGACCGGTGCTCCGGGTTGGCGTTGGCCAAATGGCCCACGACCTGGAGCACCTTGTCCGCGTAGGGGCGGCTTTCCGCCATACGGTCTTGGGTGCGGCGCATCTTCGACGCCGCCACCATTTCCATCGCACTGGTGATCTTCTGCGTGTTTTGCACGCTTTTGATCTGGGTGCGTATTTCCTTTCCTACGGCCATGGCTGTGCTCGCTCGCCGGGGGTTACCAGGTACGCGTTTCCTTGAAGCGCGCGATGGCGGAACGCATGGTTTCGACGATTTCGTCGTTATATGCGCCGGTCTCGTCGATCTGCTTCATGAAATCACCGTGGGCTTCGTGCATGTACTCCAGGAGGGCCGCTTCAAAGGCCAGCACCTTGTCCACCTCAACGTCCTCGAGGAATCCCTGGGTGGC
>Ga0255767_1000883_pt1 | contig 27054 bp, 23 predicted proteins | sample 071ome_24_FD_179967 | JGI IMG/M metagenome (GOLD analysis project Ga0255767, IMG submission 179967) | Coastal salt marsh microbial communities from the Groves Creek Marsh, Skidaway Island, Georgia - 071402CT metaG (version 2) | ecosystem: Environmental > Aquatic > Marine > Intertidal zone > Salt...
ATGGCTTGACCAAATTTTTAAAGAGCTCGGCGATAAAAAAACCCCTCAAACTTCAGGGGTTCTTGGCACCGCCTCTAAGCAGTGCCGCCGACCAGGGCTGCGCATTATACAGAGGGCCGAAGCCCCCGCAAGGGTTATTTTTCAAATTTCTGACAAAAAGGTAAGGCCATGATTCTTAAGCTTTTAAGGGCGCTCTAGGCGCGCCAGCGCCCACTGTCGCTTGCCTCGACGAAGCAAAAAGTGCCCCGGAACGAAGCACGGGAAGGTGCTTAAGGTGGCCTTGGCGTCGGTCACGGCGACGCCGTTGACCGATACTCCTCCACTTTTGATGAGCTGCATGGCCTGGGAGTTGGAGGACGCAAGCCCGAGCTCCGTTAGCACGCGGCCCATCATGACCTCACCCTCCGCAAAGGTCGTCGCCGGCATGCCATCGAGGGCCAGCTGACTGAGATCCTCTTCACCGAGCGCCTCAATGGATCCGGAAAACAGTGCCGTGGTGATGCGCTCCGCCGCGGCGCAGCCCTCGGTGCCATGGACCAGGGTGGTCACTTCCCGCGCCAGACACTGCTGGGCGATGCGCCTTGAGGGGTCGGCCGCGCTTTCCGCCAGGCAGCCCTCGATTGCGCCCTTCTCCAGGAAGGTGAAGTAGCGCAGGTAGGTCGGGACGTCGGCGTCCGCACAGTTAATCCAAAACTGATAGAAACTGTAGGGTGAGGTTTTTTTGCCGTCTAGCCAGATCGTGCCACTCTCCGTCTTGCCGAACTTCCCGCCATCGGAGCGGGTCACCAGGGGCAAGGTCAGCGCATGCACCGAGCGCCCGAGCATGCGGCGGGTCAAATCCATACCCGCCGTGATATTCCCCCACTGATCGGACCCTCCTAGCTGCAAAGCGCAGTCATAGCGCTCCGCGAGGGCCACGTAATCGTAGGACTGGAGCAGCATGTAGCTGAATTCCGTAAAGGAGATCCCTGCGCCTTCCCGGTCAATGCGGGACCGCACCGATTCCTTTCGGATCATCTCGTTAACGGAAAAGTGCTTGCCCACATCCCGAAGGAAGGCAATCACATCGAGCTCCCGGGTCCAATCCAGGTTATTCACCAGGAGCCCGGCGCCCCCCTCGAGATCAATAAAGCGACTCATCTGGTCTCGAAGCGAATCCACCCAGCCGGCCACCACGTCAGTCTCGTTCAAGCTGCGCTCATTGGCCTTGAAGCTTGGGTCCCCGATAAGCCCCGTCGCCCCCCCCACCAGGGCAATGGGACGATGTCCCGCTAGCTGAAAGCGGCGGAGCGCGAGCAAGGGCACGAGGCTGCCGATATGAAGGCTATCCGCCGTGGGATCGAAGCCGCAGTAAACCGTTTGCCCCGGCGAGGCGAACTGGGTCTGAAGCGCTTCCCAGGGCGAGCTCTGGTTCACCAAACCACGCCATTTGAACTCATCGAGCACGTGCATGAGGGGGGTCCTCTTTTCCGGAGGGCGCAAAATGAACGACGCCTTCAGGAAAAACAAGGCCCGCCATGCCCCCGTGGGAAATGGTCAGCGCACTCTTTATACTCGCGCCGAACGGCCCACGGGGCGCTATGGGATGGGCATGAACAGGCAAGGTGCAGAGGACAGAGCGCCCATGGCGCGGCGCACCGGGGCCCACAGTCCCTGGCGTCGCCCCGTGCCCAGGGCGCACGCCCTGGCAGCCACGGGCCTCGCCCTCACCCTGGGCCTTGCCCTCGGTCTATGGCCCGAGGCCCACTCCATTCCGGAAGAAGGGACGGAGCTTGCCGCCCCCGTGCCGGAAGTCCTACCCGCACCCTCCCCGCCCAGCGCGACGCCTCCGGCAGCGTTGACGGCCATCGAAGCGATCCCGGAAGCCTCACCCTGGCGGAGCCTCACGGTGCGTTCCGGAGAGTCGCTGGCTCGGATCTTTCAAAGAGAGGGCATCAGCGCCCGAGCCCTCGCGGCTCTCATGGCCTCGGGAACCCTCGCCAAGCGCCTCGCGGATCTGCGCCCGGGGGACCAGCTCGAACTTCGGGAGGAGAACGGCACGCTTTTGGGCTTTCGCTTTCGACCGTCTCGCCTCGAGACCCTCACCTTTTCTCGAGATTCAGCGGACGCTTCCCGCTTCGAGGCAGCGCAGGAACTGCGCAGCCCGACGGTGACGGAGCGAACGGCCCAGGTGGTGATCGAAGACGCGCTGTTCTTAGCGGCGCAGAAGGCGAACCTCGATGATCGCTTAGCCCTCACCCTTGCTGAAATCTTTCAGTGGGATATCGATTTCGTCCTTGATATCCGCAAGGGCGATCGCTTCGAGCTGCTTTATGAGGAGCAATCGCTGGACGGGGACGTCATCGGCACCGGCGCTATCCTGGCCGCGCGCTTTGTAAACCGGGGGGAGATCTTCGAGGCGGTGCGCTATGAAGATCCTGCGGGAAACAGTAGCTACTACACCCCCGGGGGCAGAAGCCTACGCAAGGCTTTTCTACGGGCGCCGGTACAGTTCACGCGCATCAGCTCCAACTTCAACCTCCGTCGAAAACATCCCCTCTGGAATACGGCGCGCCCCCACCGGGGCATCGACTATGCGGCACCCACGGGCACCCCCGTGGTTGCCGCTGGGGATGGCAAGGTGGTTAAGGCCACCCGCAACGCGCCCTCCGGAAACTATGTGGTGCTGCAGCACGGAGAGCGCTACCAGACCAAATATCTTCATCTCTCCCGTTTCGCCAAGGGCCTTAAGGCAGGGCAGCGGGTCAAGCAGGGGCAGGTGATTGGTTACGTAGGGTCCACGGGATGGGCCACGGGCCCCCATCTCCACTATGAGTTCTTGGTGGGGGGCGCCCACCAAAACCCCCGCACCGTTGCCCTGCCGAAGGCCGATCCCATCGCGCCGGAGGCGAAGGCAGACTTCACGCGCCTGGCCCTAGCGAGGCTTGCCGCCCTGCCCTCAGCACAGCGTCTCGCGCTCCATGGGACGAAACCCGAGCGTCATGAAACGCCCTGAGTACTACCTGGGGGTCATGACCGGCACGAGCCTTGACGGGCTCGACATCGTCCTCGCCGATTTCCAGGGGCCGAGGCCCCGCATCGAAGCCAGCGCGGCCGTCGCCTTTGAGCCGGCCCTTCGGGAGGCGCTCCTCGCCTTGTGTAGCCCGGGCCCCGGGGAGATCGACCGCCTTGGGGACGCCGACGGAGCCCTCGCCGACGCCATCGCCGACGCCTGCCTCGCCCTCCTCGAAACCTGTGCCGTGCACCCGAGCGCCGTGCGGGCGCTGGGCAGCCACGGGCAAACGGTGCGCCATCGGCCCGACGCTCCGCGCCCCTTCACCCTACAAATCGGCGACCCTCACCGCATCGCGGAGCGCACGGGCATCGCCGTGGTGGCGGATTTCCGCCGCCGAGATGTGGCGGCCGGGGGACAGGGCGCACCCCTCGTGCCCGCCTTCCACCGCGCTTTGCTGCCCCCGGAAAACGATCCCCAGGCGGTGCTCAATATCGGCGGGATGGCGAACCTCACCCTCCTGACGGGCGACGCCGCGGAAATCACGGGCTTCGATACGGGCCCAGGGAACACCCTTCTTGATCAGTGGCATCAAAAGCATCGGGGCACCCCCGTGGATCGGAACGGCACCTGGGGCGCCAGCGGGAGGGTTCAGCCCGAACTCCTCGAGGCGTTCCTTGCGGACCCCTTCTTTCAGCGAGCGCCGCCAAAGAGCACGGGGCGGGAAACGTTCAATTTGCCCTGGCTCGAAGGCTTTAGCCCCGACCGCTGGTCCCCGGCGGACGTCCAGGCCACCCTCGGCGCACTCACCGCGGCGTCCGTCGCAGACGCCTTGGGCCGCTTTGCGGACCCAACTCCCGAGACGCTCTGGTTAGCCGGCGGAGGCCGTCATAACCAGAGCCTGGTGGCGGCGCTGGAGCAACGGCTTACGCCTAAAACCCGGGTGATGCCCATAGAGGCCGCGGGTTTTGATGGAGATCAGCTAGAAGCCCTGGCCTTCGCCTGGCTGGCGGCAGCGCATTGCCGCGGCGTCGCGGGGAACGTACCGGCGGTCACCGGCGCCCGGGGACCCCGGGTGCTGGGGGCCTACTTCCCGGCCTAGCTAGATCGCAAAGGAGTTACCGCAGCCGCAGGTGGCGGTGGCGTTGGGGTTATCGATAACGAACTGTGCTCCGGAGAGGTCTTCCCGGTAATCGATATTTGCGCCGACAAGGTAGGGATAGCTCATGGGGTCGACGAGCACCGTGATGCCGTCCCGCTCTACGGAGGCGTCATCTTCCGCCTGGGCCTCGTCAAAGGTGAAGCCATAGGAAAACCCCGAGCAGCCGCCACCGGTGACGAACACCCGCAGCTTGAGCGCTTCATTGCCCTCGCCCTCGATGAGTTCCCGAACCTTCGCCGCGGCGGCTTCGGTGACGGATAGGCTTTGGGGGGCTTGCGTTTCGATCATGGCGGATTCCTCAACCCAGCAGCCAAATTATGGACCCCTTCCCCGGGAATTCCAACTGCGAAGGTCGGATATTGCCTGCCCGCGCCGGGAGTGGCCCTGCTAAACTGCGTCTTTACTCGTTGCGGGGGCAGGGTCGTGTACCTATGGGTTAAGGCCTTTCACATCATCTTTATGGTCTGCTGGTTTGCCGGCATTTTTTACCTCCCTCGCCTGTTCGTGCATCACGCCATGAGCGAAGACGCCCCCACCCGAGAACGACTCGCGATCATGGAAGGCAAGCTTTACCGCTTCGTCACCCCCTTTATGGCGCTGACCCTCATACTCGGGGTTTGGATGCTCTGGCTCGCCCCGGGGCTGCTCAGCCAGGGCTGGATGCACGGCAAACTCGCCCTGGTGGCCCTGCTGGTGGTTTACCACTTCCGCTGCGGCCAACTGGTCCGCGCTCTGGCTCAGGGGCCCACGCCCCACAGCCATCGCTACTACCGTTTTTTCAATGAGCTGCCCGTGCTGGCCCTCTTCCCCATTGTGCTATTGGTGGTGTTGAAACCCTTCTAAGCCTTGAGCCCCCTGCAGCTCGGCCCGCACAATGCGGGCCTGCGCCCCGTCATCGTTCCCAGGGAACCTTTAAGACCATGACCGACCCCAAGCTAACCCTCGACCGCTCCGAACAGCTCTTTGCCCGCGCCTGCGAAGCCATTCCCGGCGGCGTCAATTCTCCCGTACGGGCCTTCCGCGGCGTTGGCGGCACGCCCATCTTCATGCGCGAAGCGGAGGGGCCCTACCTCTATGACGAGGACGGCAACCGCTACATCGACTACATCGGCTCCTGGGGCCCCATGATCCTTGGGCACGGCGCTCCGGCGGTAAAGGCCGCGCTCTATGAGCAGATTGATCGGGCGGTAAGCTTTGGCGCCCCCACGGGGCTAGAAGTTGCCATGGCGGAGCAGGTCATGAGCATGGTGCCCTCCATGGCCCAGGTGCGCATGGTGAACTCGGGAACGGAGGCGACCATGAGCGCCCTGCGCCTCGCCCGGGGGTTCACGGGACGGGATTGCGTGGTGAAATTCGAAGGCTGCTACCACGGCCACGTTGATTCCCTGCTGGTCAAGGCAGGCTCCGGCGCCCTGACCCTGGGCCAGCCCGACTCCCCCGGGGTGCCCGCGGACCTGGCGCAGCACACCCTGACCCTGCCCTATAACGACGTGGAAGCGGTCACGGCGCTCTTTGCCACGCGAGGCTCGGAAATCGCCTGCGTTATCGTCGAGCCCATCGCCGGCAACATGAATTGCATTCCCCCGGATCAGGCTTTCCTTGATGCCCTTCGCGCGCTCTGCTCGGACGCCGGCGCCCTCTTGATCTTCGACGAGGTCATGACGGGCTTTCGTGTTGCCCCCGGTGGCGCCCAGAGCCTCTATGGCATCACGCCGGACCTCACCACCCTTGGCAAGGTCATTGGGGGCGGCCTTCCCGTAGGGGCCTTTGGGGGGCGCGCCGACGTGATGGCAGCGCTGGCACCGGTAGGCCCGGTGTACCAGGCGGGCACCCTATCCGGGAACCCCCTAGCCATGGCGGCAGGGCTGACCACGCTGCAAACCCTGGCTGCCCATCCCGAGCTCTACACCGCCCTGGGAGCGCAAACGGACCGGCTCATGGCCGGAGCCCGGGAGCGGGCAGCGGCGCACCAGATTCCCTTCACAACCCAACACGTTTGCGGAATGTTCGGCATGTTCTTCTCCGAAGGGCCGATCCGTAATCTCGCCGACGTTCAGCAGTGCGATGTTCCGCGCTTCACCCGCTTCTTCCACGCCATGCTAGAGGCCGGGGTTTACCTTGCCCCATCGGCCTACGAGGCGGGCTTTATCTCCGCGACCCACGACAATGCGGTTATCGACGCCACCCTAGACGCCATGGACCGCGCCTTCGCGGCCTGCCGCTAACGAAAAGGACGCCCCCATGCACTATCACGTTTACGGCCTCGGCAATGCACTGGTCGACATGGAGTACGAGATCAACGACGGCTTTCTCACCCAGCACGAGATCGCCAAGGGCCACATGACGCTGGTGGAGGCGGAGCGCCTCCTGCAGCTCAGCGGCGACCTCGCGGACCACGCGCCACGGCGCTGCAGCGGCGGTAGCGCAGCGAACTCCCTCATGGCCATCAGCGCCCTGGGGGGTAAGGCCTTTTATAGCTGCAAGGTCGCGGACGACGAAGTGGGCCACTTCTTCGTGGAAGACATGCGGGCCGCGGGCGTAGAAACCAACGCCCACGAGCAGCGCGGGGAAGGCATCACGGGGCAGTGCCTTGTACTCATTACTCCGGACGCCGAGCGCAGCATGAACACCTTCCTGGGTATCTCCGGGAGCCTCAGTGAGAAGGATGTGGATACGGAGGCCCTAGAAGCCGCGGATATGCTCTATCTTGAGGGCTATCTGTGCACGTCGCCGACCGCTAGGGATGCGGTCATCCATGCCCGGGAGCTCGCGGAGCGCCGAGGCATTCGTACCGTTGCGTCCCTCTCCGACCCCTCCGTTGTGCAGTTTTTTGGCGACGACATGCGCGCCATGCTGGGCAGTCACGTCGACCACCTCTTCTGCAACGAGGACGAAGCCCTCGCCTGGACCGGGGCCAGCACCCTAGAGGACGCCTTTTCGAGCCTGAAGGATTTTGCCAGCAGCTTTGCCATTACCCGGGGCGCCGAGGGCTCCCTCCTGTGGGACGGCAGCGCGCGCCACACCGTAGCGACTGCACCCATCAAACCCGTAGATACCAATGGCGCGGGGGATATCTACGCCGGGGCTTACCTCTATGGCCTCGGCCAGGGATGGCCCCACGAGAAGGCCGCAGAGCTGGCAAGCCGCGCCGCCGCCCGGCTGGTCGCCCGCTTTGGTGCGCGCCTGCCCGTGGAAGACTACCCGGGACTCCTGAGCGCCTAGGCTCCTAGCGTCGCCACGGGGCGCCCCGCCAAAAAGGCCTCGAGGCGCGTGAGCGCCTCTTCTAGATCACCCAGGGGCGCGGTGTAGGAGAAGCGTACGCTCCGCGCCGCGCCCTGCACCCCGAAGTCCGTACCGGGCGTGGCGGCGACCGCGGCCCTTTCCAGCAATGCACGGCAGAAGGACTCGCTGTCGGGCTGCTCCGGGGGCAGCGTCGCATAGACGTAGAAGGCGCCCTCGGGGACCACGGGAACGGAGAACCCCAGGGCCCGCAGCCCAGTCACGAGGCGATTGCGCGCCCGAAAGTAGGCTAAGCGCCGCGCCTCGTGGCGCGGCATCACCTCCGGCGCCAGGGCCGCCAGCGCCCCGTGTTGCCCGACGGTCGACGGGGCGATGTAGGCGTTCTGGGCCAACTTCTCGATCGCAGGAATAGCCGCCCGAGGCGCGACCAGCCAGCCCACGCGCCAGCCCGTCATGCCAAAATATTTCGAGAAACTATTCACAAGAAACTCGTGGTCCGCGCCCCCCTGGAGGCTGAGGATAGTGCCGACCCGATCCGAAGCCAGATCCCCGTGCGCCGGCAAGGCGGGCTGATCGTCAAGCGCCGAGGGGTAGGTGAGCCCCTGGTAGATTTCATCGAAGAGCGCCCAGCCTCCCCGGGATGCTGCTGCCTCAGACAGCCCCTGAAGCGCCGCGCGACTGCTGACGGCCCCGGTGGGGTTTGCCGGCGATGCCAGCACTACCCCCCGGGTACGGGGCCCCCAGGCCTTGACCACGTCGCGCTCCGTCAAGGCGAAGCCCGCCTGAGGGGAAAGCGGCATCAGGGACGCCTTCGCCCCAAAGAGCAGGGGGAAATAGCGGTTACAGGGATAGGCCGGATCACCTAAAAGAACCTCATCTTCCGGGTCCAGCAGCAAGGCCGATAGGAGCATCAAGGCCCCCGTGGCCCCGGCAGTCACCACCACCCGCTCCGGGTCGAGATCGACGTTATGATAAGTGCCATAGTAGGCGGCAATGGCCCGGCGCAGGGCGGGCAGGCCTAGGGCTGGGGTATAAGCCGTTTCCCCTCGGGCCAGCGCAGCGGCGCCGGCGTCGCGAATGAAGGGGTCGGAGGGCTCCCGCGGCTCCCCCACCTCCATGTGGATCACCCGATGCCCTTCAGCCTCCAGGCGCTGTGCGGCATCGACAATGTCCATGACGCGGAAGGAATGGATATGGCGCAGTCGCTCTGCAAGGCGCATGGCATGGGTCTCATGAAGGTTCGTGGGGCGAATTCTCCCTGCGGCTCCGGACCCTGTCGAGGGCCGGAGCCATGAGCGCCCCCCCCTACCGCGGTCGCTTTGCCCCATCGCCCACGGGTGCCCTTCACCTAGGGTCGCTCTGCACCGCCGTCGCGAGCTGGATCGACGCCCGGGCAGCCGGCGGCGCCTGGTACCTTCGCATCGAAGACATCGATCCACCGCGGGAGGTACCCGGCGCCGACACCGCCATTCTTCAGTGCCTTGAGGCCCACGATCTGAGCTGGGATGGCCCCGTCCTTTTTCAGAGCCAGCGCTCCGAAGCCTACGCCGCCGCCCTTGGTCAGCTGCGCCGGGATGGCCTCACCTATCCCTGCGACTGCACCCGCCGCGCCCTTCGTGCTCAGGGGGGACCCTACCCAGGCACCTGCCGGGCGCGCCCCGCGCCCCCAGCGGGGCCCCATGCCATCCGCTTTCGCGTCCCCGAGGAGCCTATTTGCTTCGAAGATCGACTACACCGCCGCCAGTGCGAGAGTTTGCCCATCGGCAGCGGCGACTTCATTCTGAAGCGCCGGGACGGGCTCTGGGCCTATCAGCTGGCGGTGGTGGTGGATGACGCGGCGCAGGGCATCACGGATATCGTGCGAGGCGAAGATCTGTTGAGCTCCACGGCCCGGCAAATCGCCCTGCAAAGGGCGCTTGCCTACCCCACACCGAGCTATCTTCATCTTCCCCTAGTGGTCGACGCCGCTGGGCAAAAGTGGGCGAAGCAAACCGGCGCCCCTGCCCTGGATAATGGCCAAGCGCGAAGCAACCTACACCGTGCTTTGACGCTGTTGGGACTTCAAAGTGATCCGCAGGCACCCTGCCATCGCCAGCTCGACGAGGGCGTTCGGCAGTGGCCAGCCATCACGCTGCATAAGGGCCCCCTTTCCCTAGAGGAGGCCCTCGACTAGAGCCAGTTTCTGTTACCATCGGTAGCGTTTCCTGGGGCCAGCAGGTGGTTATGCGCACCGTTTTGCTGCTTGAGAACGACGACGTCGCACCGGGCGAGCTGGCCAGCCAGCTTGAGGCCCTTGGCTATGCCGTTCACCAGCCCCGAACCCTCCTAGAAGCACGACGCCAGAAAGCATCGGATTTCGCCGTTGTGGTCACGGATCTTCGTGTGGCCGGGGGCCTAGGCACCGATCTTATCCCCTGGTCCCAGGGGACCCCCGTGCTGGTGCTCGCGAGCGATGCCACCATCCGCACGGCAGTGGACGTCATGAAGCTAGGGGCGGCGGAGTTCCTCCCCCGCCCCTTCGGCGTCGATGAACTCGAACACTTGCTACAACGGGTCGCCCGGGATCAGCTCACGGCTCGAGGGCCCGTGCCGGCCCAGGCGCGGCCCGGGCTCCCGGTGGCGGGGATGATCGGCTCCTGCAGCGCCATGCGCCTACTTTATGAGCGCATTCGCAAGGTTGCGCCTACGGAATCCACGGTTCTGGTGCTCGGGGAATCGGGAACGGGGAAGGAACTGGTAGCCCGCGCCCTCCATGAACAAAGTGGCCGCGCAGCCGCGCCCATGATCTCCCTGAACTGCGCAGCCATTCCCGACTCGCTCATAGAATCCGAGCTCTTCGGCCATGAAAAGGGCGCCTTTACGGGCGCGGGAAGCGCCCGGCAGGGTTTGGTGGAGGCAGCCACGGGGGGCACGCTATTTCTTGATGAAATTGGAGAACTGCCCCTCGAAGCTCAAGCCCGGCTGCTCCGAGTGCTCCAGGAGGGGGAAATTCGGCGCCTCGGGGCAGTGGAAACGCGAAAGGTCGACGTGCGGCTCATTGCTGCCACGCACCGAGACCTGCGCCAGCTGGCCCAAACCGGACGCTTCCGCGAAGATCTTTTTTATCGCCTTAACGTCGTAAATTTAACCCTTCCGGCCCTCCGGGACCGCGGGGACGATATCCTCGAGCTGTCCGAGCGTCTTCTAGAACGCGCCTGCGTTAAACTGCAAAAGATTCGTCTGCGCTTTAGCGACGCCGCACTGACTGCTCTGGCGGCGCATTCCTGGCCAGGCAACGTCCGAGAACTGGAAAACGCCGTGGAGCGTGCCGTCATCCTGGCCGACGGAGAAGAGATCACGCCGGAGAATCTGGCCATTGGGGGCCAGGGGGCTCTCCTCGAGCCCTCCCCTGCCCTGGCAACGCAAACCGCTCCGGCGCCACCAGCTCCGCCGGAAGGCACGGCCAGCCTGGAGGACTATTTCGTCCGCTTTGTCCAGGAAAATGAAGACCGCTTGACCGAAACAGCGCTTGCGCAGCAGCTCGGCATCAGCCGAAAGTCCCTTTGGGAGCGGCGGCAGCGCCTGGGGATCCCCCGTCGGAAGAGCAAGCCCTAGGCGAAAGTGTTACCGAATAACCCAAATTAGTTGAGAAGTAACACTTTTAGGCGTCTAAGTAACACTTTGCGCGGTAACACTTTTCTTTTCCACGCCCTCAACGACCCCGAAAAGCCTTTAACTTATTGTTTTTTATGGTAACACCCGAAGGCCCCAAAACTTGGCACGGTCCTAGCTTTAGATAACCCAGCGACGCGTGGGGCGTTGCTTTCAGCCCAGCTCTTGGGGGGGAGGGGCTGATCAAGAGGTCAACTCAGCGGTTTCGACCGCGGCCCGAACGCCGGAGAGCCAGGGCCCTGTCTACGGATAGTCGAGTTGCACTCTTAAGGGCTAAGGCACCTGACTCCGTGCCTGGCTCAGACGGGATAGGGCCCGTCGCTGTCCGACAGCCGCACCCGTAAGGGTGAGAAGAAAAAATCGGTGACGGCAGCATGAAAGGGAAAGGTCGTGGGGGCCTTTCCCTTTTTTCTTTTCAGCGACTTACCCCCTTCGCCGATTCCGCCCCGAGGGTCCGTGAAACCTCGAAGCCTGCTATGCTCCAACTTTTACCGAGACCTCAAGCCCGGTGACGGATAACGAAGGCAACGACCGCGATCTCCCCCGGCCCCCGGCCCTTGCGAATACGCAAGCAACCGTCGTGCCCCGGCAAGATCACCCCATCTCCCGCAAGGCGATTAGCAGCGGCGCCATGAAGGTGCTCTATCGCCTGCTTGGCGCGGGGCATCAGGCTTTCCTGGTCGGCGGCGGGGTTCGCGATCTCCTTTTAGGAGGCGAGCCCAAGGACTTCGACGTCGCCACCGATGCCGCACCGGAGGTGGTCCGGGACCTCTTTAGCAATGCCCAGCTGATAGGGCGACGCTTCAAGCTCGTCCACGTCCGCTTTGGGCGGGAAATCGTTGAAGTGGCGACCTTCCGGGCCCTCAGCGACGATGCCACCGCCACCACGGTTGATGCCGGCGCCCTGCCCCGGCGCCGAGATCGGGGCAAGGACGAACCCGCTTCAGCGCTCAGCGAAGGCGGCATGATCCTTCGCGACAACGTCTACGGCACCATCGACGATGACGCCCTCCGCCGAGATTTCACGATCAATGCGCTCTACTACACCCCCGCCGATTTCGCGATCTACGACTTCGCCCATGGCCTTAAGGATCTCGAAGCCCGGCAGATTCGACTGATCGGCGACCCGGAGCACCGCTACCGGGAAGATCCCGTGCGCATGCTCCGGGCCGTTCGCTTCGCAGCGAAGCTGGACTTCGACCTAGCCCCGGAAACCGACGCCGCCATAGCCCCGGTGCGCGAGCGCCTTATGGATGTGCCCCCGGCTCGGCTCTTTGATGAAGTAGGCAAGCTATTCCTTCACGGCCACGGCGAAAAAAGCCTCACGCTCCTGCGTCACTACGGCCTTTTTGGCCTGTTGTTCCCAGAGGCAGAGGAAGCTTTCACGGAACAGCCCACGGCCCTGGCCCTAGCGGAGGCCGCCCTGGAAAGTACCGATGCGCGGGTCGCGGAAGGTAAGCCGGTCACCCCCGCGTTTCTCCTGGCCGCCTTTCTCTGGGCGCCGCTTCAGCAGCGGACCCTCGAACTGCGGGACGATGGCCTTCGCCCCCTTGAGGCGCTTCAGGAAGCCATGGGAGCCCTGTTGGCCGAGCAGCAGCAGCACACCACCATTCCACGTCGCCTCACCACTTTTATGCAGGAAACCTGGACCCTACAAAGCCGTCTCCAGCGAGGCGCGCGACGGGCCGACAAGCTCATTACCCATCCCCGCTTCCGCGCCGCCTATGATTTCCTCGTCCTTCGGGAGTCGGTAGGCGAAGCCACGGATGGCATGGGCGCCTGGTGGACCACCTACCAAGAAGACCACGAAACCCCAGTTCCCAGTGACGCACCCCGGGAAGAACGCCGGCCCCGGCGGCGCCGGCGACGCCGGCCCGCGAGGCACCCCGCCCCATGAGCACGGGCGCTCCGCAGAGCATCGCGGTGGAGGGCCCCATCGGCGTGGGCAAGACCAGCCTCGCCCAGCGCCTCGGAGAGGCCCTGGGTTACGCCTTGCTGCTGGAAAAGGCCGAAGAGAACCCCTTTCTGGAACGCTTCTACCAGGACCAGCGGAGCCATGCGCTGCCCACGCAGCTGCATTTTTTGCTTCAGCGGGCGCAGCAGCTCCAGGCCCTGGCCACCGATGACCTCTTCACTCCAGGGCACGTCGCGGACTATCTGATGGCGAAGGATCGGCTCTTTGCCGAACTCACCCTGGATGATGCGGAGCTTGATCTCTATCAGGCCGTCTATGATCGGCTCACCGTGGAGGCGCCGAAGCCGGAGTTGGTGATCTATCTCCAGGCGCCCCTCACCGTGCTCCAGGACCGCATCGCAATGCGGGGGCGGGCCATGGAGCGCGGCCTGGACGACGCCTACCTGGAGTCCCTAAGCGACGCCTACGCACGCTTTTTCCACTTTTACGACGAAGCGCCGCTGCTCATCGTCAATGCTGCGGAGCTCGATTGGGTTCACAACGATGATCATTTCGCTGCCCTACTGACCCGGATCAAAGGTCCGCTTAGCGCTCGGCAGTACTTTAACCCCCACCCCAGCCTGCTTTAGTTCACCCCCACAGGAGTCCCCATGAGCAGCCAAACGGACGTTCGGCGCGTCAACCTCACGACGCTCCAAAAAATGAAGCACCGGGGCGAGAAATTCGCCGCCCTCACCGCCTACGACGCCTGCTTTGCGGAGATGATTTCAAGCGCCGGCGTTGAGGTTTTGCTGGTCGGCGATTCCCTCGGGATGGTGCTTCAGGGCCATGACAGCACCCTCCCCGTCACCCTCGACGATATCGTCTATCATATGCGCTGCGTCCGCGCGGGGAACCGCGGTGCCCTGATCATGGCGGACCTCCCCTTCATGAGCTACGGCCATGAGCAGCAGGCGCTGGATAGCGCCGCAGCCCTCATGCGCGCCGGGGCCCACGTGGTGAAACTCGAAGGTGGCGCCTGGCTGGCAAACACCACCAGCAAGCTTTCCGAGCGCGGCATTCCGGTCTGCGCCCACATGGGGCTCACGCCCCAGGCCATCAATCGTCTCGGCGGCTATCGAGTGCAGGGCCGGGATACGGCGAAGGCTCAAGCGATCATCGATGAGGCGAAGCTCCTCGAAGACGCCGGCGCTAGCCTTTTGCTGCTGGAATGCGTTCCCGTGGGCTTAGCGAAAACCCTGACGGAAACCCTGTCGATTCCCGTAATCGGCATCGGCGCGGGCCCGGACGTCGATGGGCAGATCATGGTGATGCACGATCTCCTCGGCATTACCCCGCCGGGCATTAAGGTGCCCCGCTTCGTGAAGAACTTCATGGCCGACGCCAAAAGCGTGCGCGGCGCCTTCGAGGCCTATAGCACCGCCGTGAAGGGCGGCACCTTCCCGGCCCCGGAGCACTGCTTCCTATGACCCTTTCGGTGCTCGAAACCCTGGCGGCGCTTCGCGCCCAACGTGCCGCCTGGCGAGCGGCCGGGGAGCGCCTCGCTCTGGTCCCCACCATGGGCAACCTTCACGCGGGCCACCTCGGCCTTGTGACCCAAGCCAAGGCGCGCGCCGATCGCGTTCTGGTCACCCTTTTCGTCAACCCCAGCCAATTCGGCCCTGGGGAAGATTTTGAACGCTACCCCCGAACCCTCGACGCCGATCTTGAGGCCCTGGCCCAAATCGGCTGCGATGCGGTCTTCGTCCCCGCGGTATCCACGATCTACCCCGAGGGCCTGCCGCCGCGCACGCGGGTGTGCCCAGGCCCCCTCGCGGAGCAGCTCTGCGGGGCAGACCGGCCCGGTCACTTCGAAGGGGTCGCCACGGTGGTGCTCCGGCTATTTACCATGACCGAACCCGAGCTAGCGCTCTTCGGGCAAAAGGACTATCAGCAGCTGATGATCATCCGCCAGCTGGTGGAGGATCTTACCCTCCCCATCGAGATCCTCGGTGCGCCCATTGCTCGAGCCGAGGATGGGCTCGCCCTGTCGTCGCGTAATGGCTATCTCACGGCAGAGCAGCGGGCCCAGGCCCCAGCGCTCCACCGGGCGCTCCAGGCCCTCGCAGAGGGCCCCGGAGGCGCTTGGCTTGAACGCTGCGAGGGCGGGCGCCAGGCCCTTGAGGCCCAGGGCTTCGTCGTGGACTATCTTACCGTACGCCGCCAGGCCGACCTGGCCCCCGCGGACGCCGACGACCGGGCGCTCATTGCGCTAGTCGCAGCAAAACTGGGCAGCACACGCCTAATCGATAACCTGTGCTTCACTCGCAAGGAGGCGCCATGACGGACGCCAGCCTCGAAACCCTGCGCTGCCGCGCCGCTGCGCTACCGAGCCTCCGGGAACTGCTCGAAGACCCGGCCCGCCTCGCTGCCCTCCATTGCGAAGGCGCGGGCATCACAGCCGATTTCTCCCGGCAGCGGGTACGGCTTGAAGACCGGGACGCCCTCCTGGCCTACGCGGTCGCCCGGGGCCTAGCCCAGGGTACGGAGCAGCTCTTTGCGCCTAACCGCTTAAACCCCACGGAGGGACGCGCGGTGCTCCACACGGCGCTGCGCCGCGCGCCGGAGGAAGCGCCCCTGGTGCTCGACGGCACGGATATCTCTGCCGCCATTGCCGAGGCGCTGCGCCGCATGGGGCGCATCGCCGAGGACCTCCGAAGTGGCCGCTGGCGCGGCGCCACCGGCGCAGCCATCACCGATGTGGTGCATATCGGCATTGGAGGTAGCTTTCTAGGGCCCGCCCTGGCCTGCGAAGCCCTCGGTCCCAGCACGGGCCCGCGGATGCATTTCCTGGCCAACGTCGACGGGGTCGCTGCGCAGCGCACCCTCGCGGGCCTAGACCCCACGCGTACCGTGATCATCGTCGCATCGAAATCCTTCAGCACCCTGGAAACCCAGGTGAATGCCCGCACCGTGCGACGCTGGTTTTTAACCCGAGGCCTGAGCGAAGCTGATCTGAAGCACCACTGCCTGGCCATCACCACCCAGCTCGACGCGGCAGCAGCCTTTGGCATTCCGCCCGAGCAGTGCCTCCCCCTCTGGGACTGGGTGGGCGGCCGCTTCTCCCTCTGGTCCCCCATGGGGCTGCCGGTCGCCATTGCCCAGGGCATGAAGACCTTTGAAGCGCTCCTCGCCGGCGCCCGGGCCATGGATGAGCACTTTCGCACGGCGGACGGGGTAGGGAACCTGCCCCTGCTGCTAGCCCTCTTCGAATTTTGGAATCAGAACGTGCTGGGCACCCAGTCCCACGCATTCCTGCCCTACGCCGATGCCCTGACCCAGCTCCCGGCCTATCTCCAGCAGCTCGAGATGGAAAGCAATGGGAAGTCGGTCACGGTGGATGGGCGGCCCGTCTCCGAGGCGACGGGGACCATTCTCTGGGGGACCGTGGGCACGAACGGGCAGCACGCCACGCACCAGCTGCTCCACCAGGGCACCCAGCCTTTCAGTGCCACCTTCGTATTCCCGCGCCGGGGGGCGCCGGGGCTCGAGGATCATCAACGCTGGCTACGGGCCCACTGCATTGCCCAGGCGGAGGCCTTCGCCCGGGGCCTGACGGAGGCCGAAATCCTCGCGAGCCTGACCAATGCTGGCGTCGAGCCCAAGGAAGCCGAGCGCCTCGCACCCCACAAGCGGCTCCCCGGCAATCATCCTTCAAGCCTGCTCATCATCGATCAGGTGAATGCGCATAGCCTCGGCGCGCTGCTAGCCCTGCACGAGCACAAGGTGTTTTGCCACGGTATGCTCTGGGGGATTAATTCCTTCGATCAGTGGGGCGTGGAATTCGGCAAGGTGCTGGGGGATACGCTCTATGCCGCGCAGGCGCCGCAGGGTGACGTCCCGGCGCTCAGCGCAAGTGCCGAGGCGAGCCTTCGTGCGGCCCTCGCCACTGATGGAAAGCCATAACAGTCCAAACCGGAGGGGGAAAAGTCATGTCCGAGGTGCAGCGTTACCCCGTGCCCGCCGACCTGGCCGCCACGGCCCAAATCAACGCCGAACGCTATGAGGCCCTGTACGCTGAATCGATCGAAGATCCCGAGGGCTTCTTCGATCGGCAAGCGCGCAGCCAACTCACCTGGATGAGCGACCAGTGGGATCGGGTGTCTGAGGTAAACATGGCTCGGGGCGAAGTGAAGTGGTTCGCCGGCGGCACTCTGAACGCCTGCGTGAACTGCATCGACCGGCACCTTCCCGAGCGAGCATCGCAAACGGCAATCCTCTGGGAAGGGGACAACCCCGAAGACAGCCGAGCCATCTCCTACCAGGAGGCCTACGAGGCCATCTGCCGGCTCGCTAACGCCCTCAAAACCCGCGGCGTCAAAAAGGGCGACCGGGTCTGCATCTACATGCCCATGATCCCCGAGGCCGCCTTTGCCATGCTGGCCTGCGCCCGCATCGGCGCGATCCACTCCGTGGTCTTTGGCGGCTTTTCCCCCCAGTCCCTCCAAGATCGCATCCTCGACGCGGACTGCGAGGTGGTCATTACCGCGGATGAAGGGGTACGCGGTGGCAAGCGCATTCCCCTAAAGGCCAATGTCGAGGCGGCCCTGGAGAAGTGCCCCGGCGTGCACTCGGTGCTCACGGTGCAGCGCACGGGCGCCGAGGTTCCCTGGCAGGCCCCACGCGATATTTGGTACCACGAAGCCACCGGCGCTGAGGCAGGAGAGTGCCCTCCGGAACCGATGGATGCGGAGGATCCGCTCTTCATCCTCTACACCTCCGGCTCCACGGGGAAACCCAAGGGGGTGCTTCACACCACCGGGGGCTACCTGCTGATGACCGCCATGACCTTCCGCTATGTCTTTGACTATCGGGAGGGAGAAACCTACTGGTGCACCGCCGATGTGGGCTGGATTACGGGGCACAGCTATATCGTCTACGGCCCCCTGGCCAACGGGGCCACCACCCTAATGTTCGAAGGGGTTCCCACCTGGCCCGATGCCGGGCGCGCCTGGGAGGTCATCGATAAGCACCAGGTGGCCATCTTCTACACCGCGCCCACCATGATTCGCCAGGTGATGGGAGAGGGGGACCGCTTCGTCACCCGCAGCAGCCGCCAGTCCCTGCGCCTTCTGGGATCGGTCGGCGAACCGATCAATCCGGAAGCCTGGAACTGGTATTACACCGTGGTGGGGGAGCAGCGCTGCCCCATCGTCGATACCTGGTGGCAGACGGAAACGGGCGCGGTCCTGATTACGCCCCTGCCCGGCGCGACGACCCTAAAGCCGGGCTCAGCCACCCGACCCTTCTTTGGGGTGCGCCCCGCGCTCATGGACGCCGAGGGCAAGCGCCTGCCCGACGACGGCGCCGCTGCGGGAAACCTGGTAATCGAAAGCAGCTGGCCTAGCCAAATTCGTACGGTCTACGGCGATCACCAACGCGTGGTCGACACCTACTACAGCACTTACCCCGGGGTCTATTTCACCGGCGACGGGGCGCGCCGCGACGAGGATGGGGATTACTGGATAACCGGGCGCGTGGATGACGTAATCAACGTCTCCGGCCACCGCATTGGCACCGCCGAGGTGGAGAGTGCACTCGTGCTCCATCCTGACGTCGCGGAAGCCGCCGTGGTGGGCTTCGACCACGATGTGAAGGGCCAAGCGATCTATGCGTACGTGACGCTCATGGTCGACGCGGACAAATCCGCGGAAGCCCTGGGGGCGCTGGAAACGGCCCTCGTGAACCTCGTCCGCCAGGAAATCGGCCCCTTCGCGAAGCCCGAGGTGATCCAATGGGCGCCGGGGCTGCCGAAAACGCGCTCGGGAAAAATCATGCGCCGAATCCTCCGAAAAATTGCCGCAAACGAAATCAACGCCCTTGGCGACACCAGCACCCTGGCGGATCCCAGCGTGGTAGATGCCCTGGTGCGCGAGCGCGCCCATCAATAACTGAGCTAGGCCCCTCGGGAGAACGACCTCTATGAATCTTTGCAAATCCCTACGCCACGGCCTGCTGTGGCTGGTGACCCTCACCCTCGGCCAGCTAGCGCTGGCGGCCAACGGCCCTCAGTACGCCAGCCATGGCATGGTGGTGTCGCAGAATGCGTTGGCCTCCGAAGCCGGGGCGCAGGTGCTCCGGGAGGGCGGCAACGCCATTGATGCGGCCGTAGCCACGGCCTTCGCCTTGGCGGTGACCCATCCCACGGCGGGAAACATCGGCGGTGGCGGCTTCCTCATCCATCGTCCGGCAAAGGGTGATGCGCAAACCTACGACTTCCGCGAAAAAGCCCCGGCAGCAGCACACCCCGAGATGTGGTTGGACGAGGCCGGGAACTACGACTACGAAAAGCACCATTCCAGCCACCTAGCGGTGGGGGTGCCGGGCACCGTCGCAGGCTTGTACCTGGCCTGGGAGGACGGCGGCACCCTACCCTGGGCGCGCCTCGTCGCACCGGCGATCGCCCTGGCCCGGGAAGGCTTCACCGTCACCCATGGCCTCGCCCGCTCCCTAAGCACCACGGGCATGCGCCGCTTTGAACCCTACCCCGCCTCCGTGGCCCAGTTCACGAAGGAGGGCGCGCCCTATGAGGCCGGGGACCGGCTCGTACAGCGCGACCTGGCAGCCACCCTCGAGCGCATCGCCGAGGCCGGCCCGAAGGGCTTTTACGAGGGAGAAACGGCGGATTTACTCGTGAAGGAGATGGCTGGCAACGGCGGGATCATCACCCACGACGATCTAAAGGCCTACGAGGCCGTGCGCCGTGCCCCGATTCTTGGCACCTACCGGGGCTACGACATTATTGGCATGCCACCTCCGAGCTCCGGCGGCGTCACCATGGTGCAAATGCTGAACGTTCTCGAAGGCTACGATCTTTCTGCCTCGGGCTTTGGGTCAGCCCGCACCCTGCATCTCATGACCGAAAGCATGCGTCGGGGCTACGCCAACCGGGCCCGATACCTCGGCGACCCGGACTTCAACCCCGACATGCCCCTCGCCGAACTGCTCTCGAAGGACTACGCCACCCTCCTTCGGGCGTCCATCGACGAAAATACGGCCTCCCTATCCGATCCCGGCAGCTTCACCTGGGGCTATGAAAGCCCGGAAACCACCCACTTCTCCGTGGTGGATGGGGCACGCAACGCGGTCTCGGTGACCTATACGCTGGAATACAGCTATGGCTCAGGGATCGTGGTCCCCGGGGCCGGCTTCCTTTTGAACAACGAAATGGGGGACTTCAACGGCAAGCCCGGGCTGACGGATACGCGCGGCCTCATTGGCACGCCACCGAACGTGGCCGAGCCTGGCAAGCGCATGCTGTCGAGCATGTCGCCGACCATCGTCGCGAAGGACGGCGCCCTGTTCATGGTCACCGGCTCGCCGGGCGGCCGCACCATTATCAACACCACCCTCCAAACCATCCTGAATGTCGTCGACCACGGCATGAATGCGCAGGCTGCTGTGGACGCTGGCCGAATCCATCACCAGTGGTTACCGGACCGCATCAGCTATGAGGCGCAGCTGTTCTCCCCGGACACGGTGAAGCTCCTCGAGGCGATGGGGCACGAGACCCGCGCCCAGAGCCGCCAGGGGGTTGCGGAGGTCATCGTGGTGAACCCGGAAACGGGGTTGCTTGAGGGCGGCGTCGATGGCCGGGCCCCGGACGGTGGGGCCGCCGGCTACTAGCATGCGCCCTCGGGGGTTTCCGGTGAGCGCCAACAACGAAAGCCCCAGAGCAGCACAGGCAGGATGTAAACCAGAATGAAGCCCCAGGCGAGGGTCCCGTAGCCCTCGCCGATGAGCGCCACCACCCCCAGGCGACCCAACACCGCCGCCGCCGCCAGCAGTAATAAGGCCATGGCGCCATGGCCCCAGGGGGAAAAGGGCGCGCCGTGGCGCTCCTCACGCCAACGGTCCATCCGTTCCAAAAGCCCCTGCAAATCCCCGAGCGCGGTCTCGAGGAAGGTCCCGAGAAGCACCACGGAAAGGCAAAGGGTTAGGAAAGGGGCCGCCAGTACATCAAGCACGGAAAAGAGGGGCAGGGCCACGCCGTCGTAGACCGAGGGCCCCAGGGCTAGAAAGCAAAGGTGAAGGGCGACCGCCGGCAAAATGGCAAGCACCCCCCCAAGGGCGCCGGCGATCGCCGTATCGCGCTGGGACCGTAACGCTCGCGCCGCGAAGAGCACCACCGGCACGGCGGTCACGTTATACCCGACGTAGCGCAGCGCACTGACCGCCCAACCTTCGCTGTCTCCGGGCGTGCTGAAGGCGGTTCCAAGGCCCTCGCCATAGCGCACCCACACCATCCCGAGCAGCGCAGCGAAAGCTGCATAGAGCACGAAGCTCCAGAAGGTGAGAAGCCGCGTGACCCAGGTTCGGCCGAAGAGGATCAGGCCCACGGTCGCCAGCACGAAGAACAGGGTAGACAGGCCCGGGCTGAGACCCGGAAAGAGGCGCAGCAGCATGCCTTGGCTCGCGGCGCTGATCACCCCCAGCACCAGCATCACGAGGAGCAGCAGGAGCACCTCATAGCTCACCCAGAAGCGACCCAGCAGGGCCTTGAAGAACGTGCGGTAGTCGTAGGCGCCAGCACGGCGGGCCAGCTCTAGGGAAAGGGCGAAGACCACCGCGATGCCCGCCCCTGCCAAAGCCAGGCCGAACAGTCCGGGGCCGGCGCCGAAACGCGTAAAGTATTCCACCACCTCCCGGCCCGTGCCGTAGCCGCCGCCGATCATGACAGACTGAAGCACTGCCCCGGGAATTAGAAGACGTTGTAAATTGCCCACCGAGCCCTCCCAAGGCCTAGAGCATGCCTGGGAGCGACCCCTAGCGCAAAAGGAGGCAGCCCCTGGACTTCCTACATTCCGTGCAGCCGAGCCAGCTCCCTGCCATCAACGCACTGATTCTCCGTGCTATCGATGGCTGGAATCTTCCCCCGAGGGTAAAACGGCTCGCCGGTCCCAGCCATTGCTACGACGAGATCGACCTGACCACCATGGATATTCGCTGCCTTGAGGCTTCCGCCAAGCCCAGGGGGGTATTGGCCCTGGAAACGATCGGCGTAGAGGAAGCGCCCCGGCAACCGGCCTGGCGCATTCACGGCATTTATGTGGACCCCGACGCACAGGGGCAGGGGTTGGGCACCCAGCTACTGCGCGATGCACAGCGCCGCGCCCGCGACGATGCCGTGGTTTACCTGACGGTCCGAGCCCAGAAGGACGCGGTGGGCTTCTTCAAGGGGCAGGGATTCACGCCCCTCATCCCCGAAAACCCCGAGCTGGCCTATCCTCATCTGTTTTTCTTCCGCCTTTAGGGGGGCGGAAAAAAACCCGGCTTGCCACGGGGCAAGCCGGGTTTTAGCGAGGGCCCTAGGCCTTAGGCGTCAGCCGCTTCGCTGTCCTCTGCGCCCTCTTCTTCGGGCACTTCCTTCATGGACAGCTTGATGCGGCCCCGGGCGTCAACGTCGAGCACCACCACGCGCACCTGCTGGCCTTCCTTGAGGTAGTCCTCAACGTTCTCGACCCGCTCCTGGGCAATCTGGGAGATGTGCACCAGGCCGTCCTTGCCCGGAATGATGTTCACGAAGGCGCCGAAGTCGACGATCTTGGACACCGTCCCCAGGTAGACCTGACCCACCTCGGCTTCCGCCGTGATGGCCTCAATGCGGGCAATGGCCGCATCCCGGCTCTCGGCGTTCTCGCCGTAGACCCGGATCAGACCAGAGTCATCGATATCGATCTGTGCACCGGTCTCTTCCTGGATGGCACGGATGGTGACCCCACCCTTACCGATCACGTCGCGGATCTTGTCCGGGTTCACTTCGATGGTCGCGATGCTGGGCGCATTGTCCGATACCGCAGCCCGGGGCTCGGCGATGATCTGATTCATCTCGTTCAAGATATGGCAACGCGCTTCGTAGGCCTGGGCCAGCGCCTTCTCCATGATCTCTTCGTTGATGCCTTCGATCTTGATGTCCATCTGCAGTGCAGTGACGCCCTTAGCCGTCCCAGCCACCTTGAAGTCCATGTCGCCGAGGTGATCCTCGTCGCCCAGGATGTCGGTGATCACCGCGTAGCGATCCCCTTCCTTCACGAGACCCATGGCGATCCCGGCCACCTGCGCCTTGATGGGCACGCCCGCGTCCATCAGCGCCAGGCTCGTGCCGCACACCGATGCCATGGAGGAGCTACCATTGGATTCGGTGATCTCCGACACCACCCGAAGGGTGTAGGGGAAGTCTTCCGCATTCGGAAGGACCGCCTGCACGCCGCGGCGCGCCAAGCGGCCGTGGCCAATTTCCCGACGCTTCGGCCCACCCATGAAACCCGCTTCTCCCACGGAGTAGGGCGGGAAGTTGTAGTGGAGCATGAAGCTTTCGCGATAGGTGCCTTCAAGGGCATCGATGATGGCTGCGTCGCGATTCGTCCCGAGGGTGGCCGCCACGATGGCCTGCGTTTCCCCCCGAGTGAACAGCGCGGATCCGTGGGCCTTAGCGAGATTGCCCACTTCCATGGCCAGGGGCCGGACGGTTTTGAGATCGCGGCCGTCGATGCGGGGCGCGCCGTCGATGATGGCGTTGCGCACCACGGACTTCTCAAGGCGGCCAAAGAGGCCTTCCACGGTTTTGCTGTCCGCGGCGTCGTCGCCCAGGGCTTCCCCGGCAAACTGCTCAAGGCACTGGGCCTTAAGCGCGGCGACGGCGTCCTGGCGCTCGAGCTTATCGGTGATGCGGTAGGCCGCACCCATGGGCTCGGCGAACACGTCGGCGATGCGATCGGCGAGGGCCTGATCGATCTCCGGCGGCGTCCACTCCCAACGCGGCTTGCCTGCTTCAGCGACGAGCGCATCGATCGCGTCGAGCACGGGCTGAATTTGCTGGTGAGCAAAGAGCACGGCGCCGAGCATCTGATCTTCCGTGAGCTCTTCCGCTTCCGACTCCACCATGAGCACGGCTTGGCGCGTACCGGCCACGGTCATGTTGAGCGCCGAGGACTTCAGTGCTTCAAAGCCCGGGTTCAGTAGATACTGACCATCGGCGAAGCCCACCCGGGCCGCAGCCAGGGGCCCACTGAAGGGGATGCCGGAGATAGCCAGAGCGGCAGCTGCGCCGATCATGGCGATCACGTCCGGGTCCTGGTCCTTGTCCGCGGACATCACGGTGCAGATGACCTGCACTTCGTTCATGAAGCCCTTGGGAAAGAGCGGACGGATGGGCCGGTCGATGAGCCGGCTCGTGAGCGTTTCCTTTTCCGAGGGACGACCCTCGCGACGGAAAAACCCACCGGGGATTTTCCCCGCAGCGTAGGTTTTTTCCTGGTAATTCACGGTTAGGGGGAAGAAGGGCTGGCCAGGCTTGGCATCCTTCATCCCGACCACGGTGCACAGCACGGTGGTGTTATCCATGTGCGCCATCACGGCCCCGGTGGCCTGGCGTGCAATTTTTCCGGTCTCTAACGTGATCCTGTGATCACCCCACTGAAAACTCTTCGCAACAGCTGACAACAGTCTATCCTCCAATAGGAAACGGGCCCGCTCCGCAACGTTGCGGGGCAGCCCGTTTCAACAAGTGGCCGCGCATCGCGGCCAGCGTGCTTGCAAGCTCATCACAGCGGGCGCCCGAGGGCCCCGTTGCCTGCCCCCGCCCTTAGCGACGGAGACCGAGACGTTCGATGAGTTTTGCGTAGCGAGCGGTGTCCTTCTCCTTGAGATAATCGAGGAGACGACGACGCTGATTCACCATACGAATCAGGCCGCGACGCGAGTGGTGGTCCTTGGCGTGGGTCTTGAAGTGACCCTGAAGACCATTGATGTTGGCCGTCAGCAGGGCGACCTGCACTTCCGGCGAACCCGTATCCCCCTCCGCGAGCTGATACTCCTTAAGAATTTCAGCTTTCGTCTGCGCACTTAGTGCCATGGTGTTGGACTCCGAACATGCTAGTCAGGGAAACGCCCCATGCGGTCCCCTGGGTCACCGCGCATGATTACAGTGACGCTCTTATGTACCCCAAGGGGTACGGTTTTAAACTCTCGTTCAAGCGCGTTGGCGCGCTGCTATTTTCCGACGACAAGGCGCCTCGGCGCAATGCGTCCGTCATCAATAACTTCCCCCACGCCCAGGAAGGTCGGCTCGGGATTTTCCTTGAGCATCAACCTCACCCAACCCTCGCGAGGGGCACCGGGTACCTGTACCGCTTGGCCCTTGCCCAGGTAGTAGGCCGTGGCCTCGGGCAGCAGCACTTCCGGGAAGTGCCCCACCCCCGCCGAAAGGGGCAGGAGAAAAGCATCAACGGCCTCAAAGCCGCCCGCTTCCCGAGCCGTTTCTAGCTGCCCTGGGGTAATCGCATCCTCGATGCTAAAGGGGCCCACCGCGGTACGGCGCAAGGCCGTCACGTGAGCGCCGCAGCCAAGGGCTTCGCCAAGATCTTCGGCGATGGAGCGTACGTAAGTTCCCTTGGAGCAAGCGATATCCAAGGTCACCCGATCGCCCTCGAAGCCGATCAGCCGGTTCTCAAAAATCGTCACGGGGCGCGCTTCCCGCTCCACCGTGATGCCCTGCCGAGCCAGCTTATAAAGCGGCTGGCCCTGATGCTTGAGGGCCGAATACATGGACGGCACCTGCAAAATGTCGCCTCGAAAGGCCTCTAGGGCCTCTTCGAGAAGGGCCTCCGTCAGCGACGGCACGGGACGCGTGTCAATCACCTCACCGTCGGCATCGCCACTTTCCGTGCGCACGCCGAGCCGAAGCTCCGTCCAGTACCGCTTGTTGGAATCCAGCAGGTACTGGGAAAACTTCGTCGCTTCCCCGAAGCACAGGGGCAAAACCCCCGTCGCAAGGGGATCGAGGGCGCCCGTATGGCCGGCCTTCGCTGCCCCAAAAATTCGCTTGGTCGCTTGCAGCGCACCGTTCGACGTCATGCCGGCGGGCTTATCGAGCAAAAGAATGCCCGTGACATCCCGGCCCCGAGGTTGACGCGGCTTGCGCCGCCCTCCGCGAGGCCGCGGCGGACCCTTACGGCCGGAGACCGCGCCGTCAACGCCGCTCATGCGTCACCCTCTCGGTCCTGCTCTCGGGCCCGATCCTCCGCCAGCGCCGTATCGATAAGCGCGCTCAGCTCGCCCGCGCGCCCCGGGAGGCTATCCCAGTGGAAGCGCAGACGGGGCGTCGTTCGCAACGTGCTTCGCTTCGCCAGAGCCGTCCGCAGATAGCCTGCGGCGCCGGCGAGCGCCTTCACGACGTCTTTCTGCGCGGCCTCATCCTGGGCCTGCAGGGAAGAGACGTAGAGGTCCGCGTAGCCCAGATCTCGCGAGACCCGGACCTCATTGATCGAAACCATGGCCACCCGCGGGTCCCGCATTTCGCTCTGCAAAACCGACGCCAGCTCGCGCTGGATAAAGTCGGCGACGCGCTGATCGCGCCCGTATTCCTTCGGCATAGATCCTCGCGGCGCTTAAAGGGAGCGCGCAATTTCCTTCACGTCGAAGACTTCGATCTTGTCCCCTTCGCGAACGTCGTTGTAATTGCGAACCCCGATACCGCACTCAAAACCGTTACGGACTTCCTGGACGTCATCCTTGAAACGCCGGAGCGACTCGAGCTCTCCTTCGTAGATGACGACATTGTCACGCAGCACGCGAATCTTCTTGCTGCGGTAAATCGTACCTTCCGTGACCATGCAGCCTGCCACGGCGCCAAACTTCGGCGACCGGAACACGTCGCGAACCTCGGCGATGCCGACAATTTCTTCCCGCAGCTCCGGCGCCAGCATGCCCGACAGGGCGTCCTTTAGATCATCCAGGAGTTCGTAGATCACGCTGTAGTAGCGCAGATCGAGGCCTTCCCGTTCGATGATTTTCTTCGCGGAGGCGTCGGCACGAACATTGAAGCCCAGCACCACGGCGCCGGAAGCCACGGCGAGGTTCGCATCGGACTCGTTGATCCCCCCAACCCCGGAAGACACAACCTTCACCTTCACCTCGTCGTTAGAGAGCTCGCCCACGGCAGCAATGAGCGCCTCGAGGGAGCCCCGGACGTCGGTCTTCAGCACCAGATTGATGGTCGGTTTTTCGCCTTCGCCCATGTTGTCGAAGAGGCTATCTAGGCGAGCGGCCTGTTGC
>Ga0255767_1000895_pt1 | contig 26871 bp, 26 predicted proteins | sample 071ome_24_FD_179967 | JGI IMG/M metagenome (GOLD analysis project Ga0255767, IMG submission 179967) | Coastal salt marsh microbial communities from the Groves Creek Marsh, Skidaway Island, Georgia - 071402CT metaG (version 2) | ecosystem: Environmental > Aquatic > Marine > Intertidal zone > Salt...
AACGCCTTCTTCTTGCAATGATCTGATGAGCATTTCTGCTCCAGATAACTGGAGGCAATCTGCAGTGGCTGAATCACTCAATTCGCGGTCCACGGGTCTACCTTTACGCTTGGCCATTGGCTTAGGGGCGGGCATTTTTTACTATACCCTTGCACTAGTCAAACCAAGCCCTTATCAATAACAGGGTCTAATTTCCTCAGGCCTAGGCAAATGATTGATTCCTCGCGATCTTACAATGAACACATCACATCGCCGCCTAGGTCCACTATCTACGTTACTTTTCTTCAATTGGTCGGACTACTCGCCATCCACATCGGTGTACATGCGGAACCCATCTATCAATGGCAAGACGCCCAAGGTGTGCCTCACTTCTCGGATCGGCCGAGACGTGACGGCTTCTCTAATCGATTAGGGCCAGTCAGATCGTTTAGCGATCTCGCGAGACAGCAACTCAATCCCGAACTGGGCATCGAAGTAAGAGAGGCTGATCAGTCGGCAATTCCCGAGAATGGAAGCGCTCGCGGTCCAGTTCGTCCTGACTCCGCAGTACCCCTTATCGAGCCGCCCATTCAACGCGTTGTCATGGCACCCGTCACCGGGACCGAACTAACAAAGCGCTGTGCCCAAGCCTATCGAACCCTGGGCGTTTTGAAGCGCCGTCCTCGGGCGACTGTACAGGCAGATGATGGGCGTCTCGTGACTCTTTCGAGAGACGAAAAAGCTACTTACATTGAGAATCTAGAAGCTGATATTGCTGCCTACTGCAAAGGGTAGGACTGAGCGCCGCCGCAATAGCGGGATCCGTTGGATTGCTTTGGCGAGTATAAGTTCATCACACCCCGTTTGTTCGGGTTGGCGGAAAGCGAGTACCCCGGTTGATTCACCCTGGTTAATCTAATGAGACGAAAACTAGGGCTCGACCCAAGCTAGTGTTGCAAACCGTCCGCACTGTCCATCTCTGCGGTAGGAGAAAAAACGCGACTCTTCACAATAAGTGCACGCCCCATGATCGATAATGGTCGCGTCCGCGACTCGCTCAATTCGCCTGCGTATTTCAGCAGGCAGGTCGAGCATTAGTGAGCTGGTTTCGCTTCGCTCGATAAAAGAGCCGTCGTCGAAATAGGACTTTAGTTCTGCACCTACCTCAAAGTGACAACTCCGGATTCCAGGCCCAACCCACACCGTTGTTACGGCCGAAAGATGTGCGACGGATTTTTCTATAATGCCACCTGCAAGGCCTCGCCACCCTACATGCAGCGCAGCAACCGAATGATCGGCCTCAGAGTAAAGAACGACGGGAAAGCAGTCTGCAGTGAGTATGCCAAGCACGACCTGACTTTTGCTGGTGACCGCAGCATCGCCAGCTTGCACACGATTGACAGCCCCTGCGCGCGCCCGGCTATCATCGGTAACGATCGCAGTGCCATGGGTTTGCACTAACCAATTGACTTCTCCTGGTAAATCACACTGGTGCTGTACGAGCGAACGATTACTTGCCACCTTGTTTGGGTCATCGCCAACATGATCGCCCAAATTCAGGCTATCGAACGGCGCCTCGCTCACCCCACCATGACGCGTCGTACACCACACTCTGAGCCGACCTTCCGAGAAGCATTCGTTGCGAACTGTCACGACGACTCCGAAACTCGGAGACGGTCGATCACGCTGCTCATATCATCTGGCAGGGCCGCCTCGACCACAATTGTCTTGTTGGTCACCGGATGATCAAACGTTAAACGGCGAGCATGCAATGCTTGCCTATCGATCCAGCTGGTCTCACTCGCCTTTACGGCTCGCCTGCCCATGTATGTAGTGTCGCCCAGGATGGGATGCCCGAGATGCTGCATATGCACCCGGATTTGATGGGTTCGCCCTGTCTCGAGCCGGCAAGCGAGCAGTGAGATTCTTTCCCACGCGTGAAGCCGTTCGAAATGCGTAACCGCGAACCGGCCACCATCGACAACTGCCATCTTCGTTCGATGGACAGGGTGCCTTCCAATCGTCGCTTCCACGGTTCCGTGAGGAGCCGGTCGCCCAATGACTAACGCTCGATACTCTCGCTTGATCACCCTCTTAGCCAACTTGCGAATTAGCGCGAGCTGCGTTTGCACAGTCTTAGCCACAATGAGAAGGCCCGAAGTATCCTTATCTAAGCGGTGAACAATGCCAGCACGGGGTAACTGGGAAGCCTCTGGAATGTAATGCAAGAGCCCATTCATCAGTGTTCCAGAGGCTTGACCAGCGCCTGGATGCACCACTAATCCCGCAGGCTTATTCACAATCAAAAGTTCTTCGTCCTCCCATTCGACCTGAAGGGGGATTGCTTCGGGCTCGTGATCAAGCGTTAGTTTTTTCGCTTTGACGGCGATTAGATCGCCGACACGCACTTTTGATTTGGCTCTAACGGGGCGCTCATTGAGTGTCAACTCATCAGCATCAATCCAACGCTGCACGAGGGCCCTGGAAAATTGTGAAAGCAGCGCAGTCGCAGCCACATCCAGGCGCTCACCTGACAGTTCAGGTGTCACCGTTACCGAATGAACTTCCCATTCATTTTCCAAGGGGGTAGATCTCAGTGCTTGGGGAAGTTTGGAGGCTATGGTTAAATACCGCCAACTTCAACCTAGACAATTGCTGCCCATGCTGCACTCCCTGCCAGTCTCATTGAAATGGTTATCGCTTGCCTCGCTACTTTTACTCGGCGCTTGCGCAAAAGATGCCAACGATTGGAGCGAAGAAGCGTCAGAGGCTGCGCTGTATGAATCAGCGCAAAGCGCCATCACCGCTGGCAACTACTCACAGGCTGTAGCGCGTTTACAAACGCTCGAGGCCCGCTTTCCTTTCGGGCGCTACGCCGAGCAAGCCCAACTTGAGATCATTTTTGCGTACTACCGAAGCCGTCAAGCTGAGGCGGCTCGCTCGGCGGCTGATCGATTCATTAGACTCCACCCCAATCACCCGAACGTTGATTACGCTTACTACCTCCGAGGCCTCGCTTCATTCGAGGAAGATGAAAACTTCTTAACGCGGATTTTTCCTTTGGATCCGTCAAAGCGTGACCCAGGAGCCGCTCGCGCCTCCTTCGAGGATTTCTCAAGGCTGATTGAGCGATTCCCGGCAAGCGAATATGCCCCTGACGCACAGCGCCGGATGCGATACCTACGCAACCTGCTTGCCGAGGCGGAGCTGCATGCTGCGAGATATTACATCTATCGAGGTGCCTACATTGCCGCTGCCAATCGCGGCAAGTTTGTCGTCGATAATTTTCAAGAGACCATTGCCGTCCCGGACGCACTTGCCATCATGGTCGAGGCTTACCGCCTATTGGGCCAGGATCAACTCGCTAACAACGCGCTTGATGTACTTAACGCCAACTATCCCGACATCGGCTACTTCGATGACAATGGCAAATTTATCAAAAGAGATGCCGTTGATAAGGGAGAAAAGTCTTGGCTCAATCTGCTCACGTTTGGTCTTTTCGGTTAATTTGGGGTCGGTTAAAGAGAAGGCTCTGATCCATCCAGATGTCTTATGAGACTCCCGCACCTCGCTCTTAATCTATTGCGCACACCTATCCCCTACTTCATCGCAACTAACCAGGTCGCGAGCCAGCCAAAATAGTAGTTCTCCACAACTTTCCCTGGTAGCGGATGCGCCCACTTTGCTACGACTCTCAGTCAGCGTCCAATGAGAGCATTCAACAACGGCCCGAACTGAATAGAGACAAGGCGACTGGGTTACGTGAGCAGGGCACCCCGGCTCGTTTAACCCAACTGGCAGGCGGCACGTGCTCATCAAAAAGACATGAACGCGGTCTCACTCTCATTGAGCTACTCGTCACGCTTTTGGTCCTATCGATCAGTTATGGCCTTGCGATACCCCAGCTTAGACAAATGGTCGACGCCAATAAAGAAAGAGCAACCACTCATCAAATCATGGCAATGCTGGCGACCGCGCGGCTGACCGCCCTTACTCGTTCAACAACCATAGGTATCTGTGATTTTGGCGAACTCAAATGCGCGGCTAGTTGGCGAACGCTATCTTTAGTCGAGCGCCTTGATTCGAAAAAAGTGGCTCGCCACGCACTCACCCCAACCTTTCTAACCCTTCCACGGGAGTTGGTAGCGATCTGGCGCGGATTTCGCCGACGCAAGGCCATTCTTTATCGATCCACGGGGACACTAGATTCAGACAATGGACGAATCGTTCTGTGCCACACTGGCAGCCAGCGGGTTCGATTCGAGATTGTAGTCAGCGCGTCTGGACGATCACGCATTATCAGTAACACAGCTGTCATCAGCCAACGTCGATATCAACGCTATTGCAGCCAACTCACCTCCTAATGATGCCCTTAGGGTGCATTGGTCATTCGGCGCCAGGACAACCGTCCGGTATTGGTTGTGGCTGCAGTATTTGTCTTCACAATGTCCAACGACCGATCCGTGAGCTGAGTGACTCGATTCTCCCCAACGAATGCTGCATCGGTTGGCGCCGAGTCTTCGAAAATAGTGCCTGCCACTATGAAACCACTAATGAGATCGGAGGCATTAAACAGCCCATCATTGTTGATGTCGAAAATACCATCTTCAATGCAACTGCTCCCTCCAGTAAGAGGACAAAACGCCAATCCAAACCCTCCAGCGGATGAGGAGCACGCATTACTCACGGTGGGGATGACCGAGTTGACGAACCCTACTCCTCCCCGGAGCTGAAAGTTACGCACAGCACGCTCTCCGGGGTGCTCTGGTGGATCACCATCGGCTCCTCCAGCCGCGTACGCCTCAAGATCGTTGTACCACCCCTTCACTGAAGGAACGGCCACATCATCAGAGTCAAGATAGGCTACCGCATTGTCGCTGAGCGATCGGCCACAGATGTCGGTCGCAACTCCGTCAATGATCTGACTCTCACAGACGTTGGTGTACTCCTGCTGAATGAGCTCACTTCGAGACACTGTTGAGGCATCGAACTGATCCCAAATCCCATAAATGGTCTGAATATTGGTATCCGTCCGATCCCCGTTCACAACATAACGACCCGTTCCAAAAATGACGACATACCCCGCCTTACCCGTATTCTCAACCACAAGGGGCTTATTCAAGATAGGTTGTGCGGTGACTGTTCCTCCGCTGTCCGTATAAGAGGCCGAAAAGATGGTCTGAACAGACCAAGAAGAGAAAATATCCGTTCCTTTTTTGCACTGGCCGGCCGCCCCTGAGTACTCGGTAAGCGCGCTAGTGGCATCCCACTCAGGTAAGTCACTTCTACAGAGATCAAACCGATACAGATTGCCGCGTAAGTCACCGGCGTAAACATAATCCGCCGTTCCATCTTGGTCGGCGTCGATGGCGCGAGGAGACCCCAAGCCATTTGGCAGAATGTCTCCGTCCTCGGTTAATGAACCAAACCCTGTATCTATCTTGAAGAAATCATAATCAGAGGCTGCACACCCAGAGCGGAGTGATCCTTCCGTGTCAACGCTATCTGGATGGCACCAGACACCATCTTGTCCCCTATCTATGAACAGTCCGAACAACTTGGCGATCCCAGAGGTTGAATTCAAACCGCTCGATTGAAGTGCCATCCATTCAAGATTGCCATCGGCATCTGCCGACTTCACGTTACTCATCACAATGACAGGCTCATCAATGGTCAATCCGAAATCTCGCACCGGCCGCCCAAGGGAATCAGTTCTAAGACCGCCTCCACCCGCCTGCAATAACACCCCGTTACTGTCTTTGGGGTGGGTATCATCCATGTCGGTGAATTCCCACAGCACCACGTCATCGGCGTTCGATTCAGTGATGTTGGGATCTGTAACATCGAGCGCAAATAGTCCTTTTCCGCCTGCGCCGAAAGCGCCGATGAGCACCGTTCGCCAACTTTTTGCCGCCGCATCTTTAGCGTAACCATAAATGTCCTCAACGACGGGCGTTGCATCGAGAATGTACTGGTGATCGTAGCTGGGGCTCAGTAGTTCCGTGGCTTTGGTATTGGACGCGTTGGTCAAGGTTGCGTCCGGCATGTAAGCAAAGACCTCTTCTCCGGTCTCTGGGTCGATCGAATGCAACAAACCATCGTTCGCAGACACATAAAGACGATCCGCCCGCGCTGCCTGCGCCGTTTTAAAAGCAGCGTATGAATTCGCGCCAGTAGGGAAATGGATACCTCCACGGAATAGCGCCTCAGGCGCCCCGATAAACACGGGAGACGAGTTGATGATGTCGCCTAGCCGACCATTTTCGGTAGGTCGGGTGCGGTAATCGCCGTTGGGCTGTTCATCCGCCGCACTACCTCGAAAGTAGTTAATTTTTTCTGTGACCACAGCGTCCATCGATCCATCAGCCAGCCATCCCAATGCGGTTTTTTGGGCGACCGACAAATTCGCCAACGACAGCGGTACTCCCTCGTTGGACACAGGGTCAAAGGTAAAAATGTCTCTCGCGCTCACGCCCCCAAGCAACTGATCATCGAGCTCACTGGCTGTGCTCCATATATTCGCGCCAACGTTTAAGTCAGCATCTAGGGTCGCGGCGACGACATCACCTGAATTTTCTAAGAGGTTGTAAAACGACCGGAACAAAACAACGCCATTGGTAATTTCCTGGCTGTTAAAGCTCACCGCGCTACCCGCGCCAATCCCAGAACTAAATTCGCTAAACGCTTGCTCGAGCGCGGAGGTCAGCTCGGCTGGATTTTGCGCATCCAAATAAGCCCCTCTGCCATTAACCGCAGCGTGATGAAGATCTTTGATTTTGAAGTTAGCATCTTCGCTCGCGCCCCAATCATAGGCTCCTGCTTGATAGGACGCTGGTACATCAGTTAGCCCGCTGTCGATCCCAAAGGCGACCACGAACGTCTTGATATGTTGATGCATCGCGTTACCGGAAATTGCTCCGGCCGGGGCGTAATCTAAATCTCGCTGGAGTGGCACAACATCATTGGTGAGTTCCATAGTAGCGTCGACCTTGCCATCCTTGGTGCCGTCGAATAGATCGCGTTCGTAGTAGTACATTGCGATATCAGCTAGGTTGTCCGAGCAGGTGGCACACCCAGCAAACATTGCGCCGTCAAAATCCGATGTTGGCGGCTCATCTACTCCATCATTGTCATGCTCATCCCCACGGGCCACCCCCTCCATACCGCCATCGGTGACCAGCAGAATGTAATTCTGTTGGCAGGTTCCCTGCGGCGCTGGCAGCGCTGGGCAACCCGGGGAATTAAAGTCGTCACCATCAGTGGGGTCGCCGCCACCTGCAACATTCATCACGTTCGTTTTTCGACAAGCCAAATACTTACCCGACTTTTCGAAGGCGTCATAAAATTGGGAGTTACCCTGATAAGTGCGCTCGTACAGGCCCTCTAACAGAAGATTGATTTGAGTGTCAGCTCCTTGTGAGGCATTCAGATCCCGGAGCTCGACATCGTTGTTGTTACCGTTGGAACCGGCAAATCCCACTCGCAAGTTTTGATCCGCTTCACTCATGACTTTGCCGATCGACGCTTTCATGGCAAACCCACGGGTTCGATACCAAACGTAATAGTTTTCAAAGTTCGCCTGCTCTTCCGCGAGCGTGCAATGAGTGTCGCTGGCACAGTCATTCCGATTAGGAAATTTGGGGTAAAGCGCATTGCCATCGTCGTAGTTGGTTGGCGTAAAGTCGCGGAGCGACGCAAGACTCGAGGCCGCACCTTGGGTCCCGGCCTCCGATTTAATGCTCACTAGGTATCCTTCGGTGCATGGGTCCGTTGGATCAGTGCTCGGCGAAGGCAAACTATCGACCTCACCCTCAGTTCCGGATGGGCAATCAGCTTCTAACTTGTCATCCCAAACATAGTAGTAATACAAATCTGCGGCAGGAGCACTCAAATCCCCACCCGATAAGCAACCATCAGGCGCGTCCAACGTGCCATCGCACAAGGCCCACGGCTCGTACTGCACCTCAGGGTTGTAGTAAATCTTGTTGTAGTCTTTCGATCGCAAGCGCCAAAACCCAATGCCGGGGGAGTCGCTCTCTGTCGGTGCATCATTGCCACCCGGTATGGAGTAAATATTGTCATAGGGTGAATCGACGTCCCCAGGGTCTGGGTAATAGCCATCCACCTCCTCCGTCATGATGTCCGCGTTGAGACTGTCTGATGTGTCTTGCAACACCAATACATTTGGCGACGACGGGGTTACCAGCTCAAGCGGTTCGTCGGACAAATCATAAAAGGTGCCCACTTCCAAATAAGACTCGTTTGCCGATACCACACTAATGCTAAAAATTTGTGATCCCGGAGCGCTACCATCTTCATTACCGTCATCCACTGAAACGGTGAATTGCGCCGTTGCAGTATCGGAATCGTCATGCAGGAATCGCACATTCCCTGCGACGAGATCTGCTGCAGTAAAGGCGAGCGCGTTGACGCTGCTTAACTGGGTATTCCCGTTAGTCGGTCCACTCACGGTAAAGGTCACCCCAGCATCTCCATCGTCAATATCGGAGTAAAAAAGGTCCGAGGTGGTCAATGTATAGCTATCACCTTTAATGACGGTCGCGGAGTAATCGCCCGATAGTGTGGGCGGATCATTAGTGCCGTTAACCGTCACCGACACTGCTGCAGCATTCGACGTCGCGCCATCATTGTCAGCAATGGTGTAAGCAAACGTATCATCACCATCAAAATCGGCTTCAGGGGTGTACGTCACCTCGCCAGACACAGCATCTACCACTGTCGAGCCATTCAGCGGATCTTGGGTAACGACAACCGACGTCAAGTCGAGCGTACCGTCGCTATCTGAGTCATTGGCGCTCACGTCAATGGCAACGGCCTGCTCCTCATTGGTGATCGCAGCGTCATCAGCTGCGACTGGAGAATTGTTCCCAGACGAAATCGTAAGGTCCGCGCTTGCTGGACCGTTAGACGCGCTGGATTGACCTGAGTTTCGACAGTTTTGGTTAGAAAAAATATCCACACTTACAGAGTAGGTGCCATCAGCCACGTTCGGGGACGTGACGGTATAGGGGCCGTACGCGGTTGGCGTTGTGGTGAGTACCTCTGTCGATCCGTTATTGATACAACTCGTTGAGCCGTCAATCGTGTAAGCCATGGAATTGAAGTTGGTATCTTTCCTACCCCCGTCGACTGATTCGTCGTAGAAGGCTGTGACTGTGATATTGAAGTTGGTGTTAGGACCAACTGCGGAAGGCGCTAAGACTATGCTTTGCACTTCTTTATTCGCGAGAGCCGGAGGGAATTCAAGCAGACCGCCAGTAATGATAACGACAGCAATCCATATGCGTCGGGCAATCAAGCGCGAGAGCTCCAGAGACAACGGACGATCACTCCATCTGAACCACTTTGTCATCACCGTCATGCTATGTGGCTTCACTTATCTTCACAATCTAATCAAAACCGTTTGCCAAACGTACTTTGTAGCATCACCACCGCCGCATCGGTCCCGCCAGTGCCCCTTGCCGTCACTCGAAACATTTGGGTACAGCAAATATTTGGATTCTGACCGATATTATCGAGATTGAGCCGATCCTCGTCGCTCACCACCGTACCGATATGTTCAATGACATATCGCGGCTGGCTGTTGACGCCCTGAATGGCGCACGTAGCGTCCCCCGCCGCGCAAATACTCGCCGCTGCTGTCCATAGATCAGCGGACGACACATCTAACGGGCCAAGGGTCACTGCATCGTAAATAAGCGGGCTCGCGTCTAGCGCATAACTGATTTCCGTGAGGGCATTAATCTGACCTTCTGCCACAACAATCGCTGCTTCTGCTGCGTTAAACGCCAAATTGCTATCGCGCTGATTGCGGGTAATCAGTTCTTGGAGACTAGTGCTTTGCACCGACGACAACGCTAGCATCGTCAGAATCAGCAAAATAACCAAACAGGTCACGAGTACGATCCCATCTTGGTGACTATGCCTGCCGCTTCGAAGCATTCTCACGTTTGGTTCCTAATTTGAATCGTGCGTGTAAAAGATCGCCTCAGCAGTCCATCGATCGCGCTACCTGAGAAACAATCTTGAGCAGTCCGTAATTCACCGTCATTAGCTGCACACCCCCAGGTCGGTGCGGTCGTCCCGCCGATGGCATCAACGCTATTGGTAGTAATCGTGATCACGACCGCCATGACTTGACTAAAGTTGACAGTAGACGAGGGGGCCACGTATCGATTGGGAACACTGTCGCCGTCTGTGTCAATCGCAAGTTGCAGCTGAAAATTTTCGACACCCTCAACCAATTCAACCGAGTTGTTATCGTTCTCCCTTCGCCAGAGCGACAGCGGAGCATTGCCTTCGTTATTGGTTCCCGCGCCTGGGCCGATGAAATACGTGCGCGTAATAATCCCAGAGACCGCCGCATTCGTTGAAAATGTTCCTGTTTCTGCCAGTGCTAGGGTCCCGTTATCTTCCGGGCTCGCGCCGACCGCATGCTGCAACGTGGTCACGCCACCTGCATCCGCCCGCCCTGTCACCCTGAACAGCGTTGCTTTTTCGCAATCGTGAATCGCTGCGATGTCTCCTACCGCTAACGTCTCTAGGCCCTCATCAGTGATGCTAACCGTGATGTCCTCGATCGATGTCGCTAACGCGACGTTTAAGTACGCCTCATCGTCGTCAAGATAGCGAACCGTGAGCAAATCCGTGTCGAAAAAGGCGGCCCCTGTTACCGCCGCGTTCAACGAGGCGGTCGATGGCGTCCAGGTGCCATCACCGTTGGCATCAAACAATTCGATTCCGGTTCGCAAATCAGACTCGTAGGGGATCCCACTCGCTGATGTCATTGTGAAATAAGGACTCGATCCACTCGAGAAACAACCGCGATATCCTGCCTTTTGCAGATCCCGGCTAAGCGTCTCGAGCGCAAACCCTGCGTTTTCCTGCAAGCGGGTTTGCCCCTGAAGCGCGTTATAAGTCTCGCTGTTAGCAGTAAAGAGACTCACCACGCCAATGGTGAGAACAGCGCCAATCGCTAGCGAAATCATCATTTCAACGAGCGATAAACCCCTCAATCTTTGGAAGCGCAGTTCTTTCATCACTGAACACTAGTTCGTAAGGTTAAGCTTTGGCAGGGCTGACCTGCATCCCGCGAGCCGCATAAGGTTTGGATCCCGTCAATAGACCACCTGATTTCCACCTCATAGGTCCCGGCGGCGCCACTGACCGCTTCAATGCGACTGGCTCCAAGTGGCAAGACTCCAGCCACAGATAACGTCGTGCAGATGGGGAAGGTTTCTCCAGCTAGATTTTGCGACCGGACGGAGCAAGCCCATCTCGCAAGATCATAAGTGGCAAGCTGAGCCGAGGTGCACGTTGTACTTGAGCAATTCACCGCGCCCACTGGTGGCGCGTCGCCAACCCCTAACGCATAAGTCTGGTTCCGATTAATTCGAACCCGGTCCAGGACATCATTAGCCAACTGCACCGCTGTGAGTCTGAAATTAACATCTCGCGTCAGTTGCATGCTGGTCACTTGTAGACCAGCGACACCAAGCACGCCCACCGACAAAATAACCAGTGTCACTAGCAGCTCAACTAGAGTGACCCCTCGTGACAAGACCTTTGACCGACTTAACATCCGGAGAAATCCGAGAGCCGTGCGCGACCAGCGACCGCAATATCAATTTGCCTACCCGCTAATCCATCACGACAGATGGTCATCGATCGGGTGCCGCCACCCGCGTTTGTCAGCCCACCCAGGCCATCAAACGATACGCTCGAAACGCCTCCCGAAATCACCACGTTGAGAGCATCGTTTAAAGCACTGAATCGCCTGATCAAACTTCCCGAGCAGTTGCCAGGATTGCCAACAACGACACAGTAACCACCTCCAAGCGTGTCCGATGCCTCGGCCGATACGGCTTGCAGTGACACGGTCGCATCGCGTTTCAAAGCCTCGCTTCGCGCAAGGGCAAGTGCTGCCAATAAATCATTTCCGGCCGATGAAATACTAGATTGGGCAGTAAGCGACTGATAGGTAGGGACGCCAACCGATAGCGCAATGGCCAAAACGGCAAGCGTGACCATGAGCTCGATAAGGGTAAAACCTTGATAGATCGCGCGAGACAACGTGGTTGATCGCCTAGGCGACAGACCAACCGCTTCCCGCGAGGCAAACGCCATGGTCATTGCCTTATTCAAGCCACTTCCCATTAATAGACCGTCTGCGTTCCATCTAGCGCAATCCGAACGCAGTCACCGCTGCATGATCCGGACACCGGGGTCGCCGTCACAGCATAAGTGGTCGCTGCGGCGCTCACGACGGCGATGACATACTGCTGCTCTCCATCGACCGGTGATGCTGCATTGCAGGCGCTGCCTGAGCCGACGTAAGTGAAATTGTTGGTGTAGAACCGCTCGACTGCGAGGGTGCAGGCTTTGGCGTCAAGCACTGCCTGGTTGAAGTAGGTGCTTTGAATGTAGTTCTGATAGGTTGGCAACGCGATTGCAGAGATGATCGCCATAATCGCGACAGCGATCATGAGTTCAACCAAGGTAAATCCCTGCGTTTTTGACGATTTCAAGACAGGAGCTCCCCCTATTGGATCTCCCTATCGTAACGCTTTGGGAAGAGAAAACTCTACCGTCTCCTCCGCGACTTTAATCTCACCTTGAAATTGACCGCCGGCCTCTTCTAAACGCTGGATTACCGCTTGAACCAAGACTTCGGGGGCTGATGCGCCAGAGGTAACGCCGACCGTCTTTATCCCGCGCAGCCAATCCTTCTCCACTTCATCTGCACGATCGATGAGAAACGCTCGAGCGCCCAGGCGCTCAGCCAACTCTCGGAGTCGATTAGAGTTAGAGGAATTCTTGGAGCCCACGACCAGGATTAACTCGCTCTCTTTGGCAAGCGCCTTGACCGCATCTTGCCTGTTTTGCGTTGCGTAGCAGATGTCATCTTTCCGTGGCCCGTTAATGTTAGGAAACCGCTTGCGCAATGCACTGATCACCTCTTCGGTATCATCCACAGACAGCGTGGTCTGAGTAACAAACTGAAGGCGGTCAGGATCAATCCCAGTCAAAGCATCGACATCCTCGGGCGATTCAATAAGCAATGCGCGGCTAGACGCGTCGCTCGGCATTTGGCCGAGTGTTCCCTCGACCTCCGGGTGCCCCTCGTGCCCAATCAATATGACATCAAGACTTTCCTTGGCTGCCTTCGTTACCTCCATGTGCACCTTAGTGACAAGCGGACAGGTTGCGTCAAACACATGCAGCCCCTTGTCCTCAGCCGCCTTTTCAACAGCCTTAGATACGCCATGTGCACTAAAGATACAGGTCGACCCAGCGGGAATCTCGTCAATTTCCTCGACAAACACAGCGCCTCGCTGTGTCAGCGTCTCAACGACGTGTTTGTTATGAACTACCTCATGGCGAACATAAATGGGGGCCCCGAACTGGTCCAATGCGCGTTCAACAATCGCGATGGCTCGATCCACACCTGCACAGAATCCGCGGGGATTGGCTAATCGAATAGTAAAGGGCTCAATACTCATCCCTTGGCGATCTCGCTGGTTACCTGAACAACCTCAATGATCTCTGCTTCGAAGACAATCTCTCGCCCAGCCAGCGGGTGATTGAAATCAACCTCGACCACCTCTTCTCGGACCTGCTTGATGATGCCTGGCAACTCTCCCTCTGGGCCTTGAAACGAAACCACGAGCCCTTCTTCTAACAGTAGTTCTCGTGCGAAATCACTCCGCTTCATCCAGTGAATATTATCCTCGTTTACCGCGCCAAACCCCTGATCACTTGAAAGCGTGACATGGGTTTGGTCACCCGCAAATAGACCCACCAAAGCCTGCTCAAAGCCGGGCAGAAGACTACCATCTGCAAATTTGAACGTTGCGCCAGACGCGCCCGTTTGATCAATCAACTGACCATCGGGCAAAGACAGCCTAAAGTTCAAAGTCACTTCTGTTCCTGGGCCTATTGGTACACGGCTCAAGCCTTTTCTCCTTCCGCTTTGAAAAAATCAACGATCAAGCATGCAGCGCCAATCGAAATCGAGGCATCTGCAACATTAAAAGCGGGGAAGTAGTATTCCCGCCAATGGACTGAAATAAAGTCAATCACGTACCCAAGCGCGGCGCGATCAATGAGATTGCCGATAGCGCCTGCCAGCACCAAAACCAGGCCTGCCCGGAGCCAGACCTGTCCTTCCTTTAGAGATCGAAGCCACACTGCGATAGCTACGCTGACTACTGAAGAAAGGATTAGCAGAAACCAACGCTGCCACCCGCCTGCATCACTCAAAAAGCTGAATGCAGCGCCCTCGTTATAAAGGACAACAATTTGAAGCCATGACGATAGCATCCAGCGATCACAGGCGGCATAGGTACAAAGCCCTAAGGCGCTATCGATCCAGTGCTTTGACAGTTGATCGAGCAGCACAATCCCCGCAATGACCGCCCAATGCCTCATTGATGACCAACCATTCATTGATGACCAAAAAATGATTTAACGCGACTGACGTCTTCAGAAATCGCTATTTTAAGCGCATCGAGGGACTCGAATTTTTTCTCGTCTCTTATCTTCGCGACAAACTCAATCACCGCTTTTGTGCCATAGACCTCTCGATCTAGCCCAAAGAAGTGAACCTCCAAGATAGGCTTTAATGCACCATCTTCCACCGTCGGGCGCACCCCAACATTCGCCACGCCATCAAATTGCTCACCGCCAAGCGCACCTCGAACGGCATAAACGCCACTAAGGGGTGCGGTGTACCGATGCAGTTGAATATTGGCCGTCGGCACGCCGAGCGTTCGGCCTATTTGCTTTCCATAGACGATTCGTCCAGAGATCGTGTAAGGGCGACCCAATAGCGCCTTGGCCTCTTCAAACCGCCCTTCGCTCAGACAGGCACGAATCCGTGTGCTGCTAACCCGTTGCGCGCCCTCAGTAATCGTTCCAAAGTCGCTTACTAAAAACCCGTTTTGATTCCCGGCGCGCTTCATTGCATCAAACCCGCCTGACCGGTCCGCACCAAAACGGAAATCGTCGCCCACGAATACCGCCTTGGGCGCAAGTTCATCCACCACGAACTGAACGAAAGCCTCACCCGACATCGACCGGGTCGCCTCGTTAAACTTCATACAAAGAATGCGGTCCACACCGTGCTGCGATAGACACTCTACTTTTTCAGCAAACCGGGTGAGTCGCGCAGGCGCCTTAAACTCATCGAAGAATTCTTTTGGCTGCGGCTCAAAACACACCAACATCGAATCCACACTATCCTTTGTCGCTTGGCTTTTCACTGCTGCCAAGATGGCCTGATGCCCAAGATGGACGCCATCGAAGTTGCCGATGGTGACGACGCATCCCTTGTCCGATTCAGTGATATTGCGGCGCCCCCGAATCACTCTCATTGATCCACATTCCTCAATTGCGCTGGCCTTACACCCAGCAACAGCATCACTATGCCGTAGAGCATTGCTCCACCCAAACTAAGGCTCAACAGCCAAGCTGCTTTAACGCTGACGTCAGCAGAAAGCCATTGGTCAGTCGCAGGCACCACGAATTCAATTCCAAGCACCATTACTCCCGTTGCAATCGCTATTTGAAGCGCAAGTTTCGGCCAACCACTTAAGGGCCGATACACCTCATTCATTCTGAGCCTACGCCAGAGTAAAAACGCGTTGATAAACGCCGATGCTGACGTTGCCAATGCGAGCCCGATATGACCTAACCACACAATTAGCAGCGCATTTAAAATCATATTAGATACCAAAGCCACGATGCCAATTTCCACGGGTGACTTCATGTCCTGCCTTGCGAAAAACCCAGGCGCTAGGATTTTCACAAACATGTGCCCTAGCAACCCTGCAGCGTAGGCCTGCAAAGCCAGCGCCGCCATAGACACATCAAGGGCGGTCATCGCACCTCGATAAAAGATCGTGGTGATTAGTGGTTCCGCTAACACGAGCAAGGCAACAGATGCGGGCACGCCTAATATGGCAACCCATCTTAGTCCCCAATCGAGTTTGCTCGAGAATGCCGCCATATCATCCTCGGCAGCATCTGCTGACAACGAAGGCAAAATCACTGTTGCCAGTGCGATACCAATAAGCGCAAGTGGTAATTCAAGCAGTCGGTCGGCGTAGTACAACCAAGAAATCGAGCCTTTAACCAAAAACGTGGCCAGCATCGTGTCGATCAATAAATTCAATTGGCTCACCGAGGCGCCAAAGAGCGCTGGCAGCATTAACACGAATACTTGTTTGACGCGAGGGTGTCGAACATTCAGTTTAGGGTTCGGCACCAATCCCAGTCTGGCTAGCGACGGTAACTGAAACCCCAGTTGCAATAGTCCTGCAACCAGTACACTGATCGCTAACCCTTCAACCGGCAGTTCGAGATACTCCTGGCCCAAAAAAGCGCCTGCGATTAAACACACGTTAAGAATCACCGGCGTGAAGGCGGGCACTGCAAACTTGCCATAAGCGTTAAGGATCGACCCAGCAAAGGCAGTGAGGGAGATAAGCGCAAGGTAAGGGAAGGTAAATTTGAGCAATTGCCCCGCTAACTGCAATTGTGCGTCGTCCTCCTGAATGACATAGCCAAAGCCAAAGAGCATGACCAAGTAGGCCGAGCCGAGCACCCCAATGACCGTGATGCCGAAAAGCACGCAGCTCAGCGCGCCAGAGACGTAGTGGATAAGGTCTTGCACTGCTTCCTTACCAGAGCGCTTCGCTTCAGCAAGGACGGGGACGAACGCTTGGGAGAAGGCGCCCTCTGCAAACATTCTTCGAAAAAAATTAGGGATTTTGAACGCCAAGAAAAATGCGTCGGCGTTTGCGCTGGCTCCGAAAAAGTAAGCCAGCACAACATCGCGAGCAAGACCTAATATTCGCGACAGGAAGGTCATTCCGGATACAATGATGCCTGAACGCATCAACCGGCTCTCACCCTCCGCTGCTTGAACAGCCATTGGCTCTATCTCGACATGCTTCTTCTTTAGTTTAAGCCGCCTAAGGGCTGAGAGCGACCATCTCACCAGGGACGTTCCTCACTCCGCCCTGGCAAGACCTGCCAGTCATCGATCGACTGTCGGTGTGTCGTCAATCGGCCATCAACCCGTCGCGGACATCGCCCTCCATGCGTAATCCACAGATTCTAGGGACAATTCGATAAACCATCTGGCCTCAAACGCGCGATTTACACTAATCAAGTGTGATTGACAAAAAGCCTTTCAATCGGCATATTAGCGCGCTCAATTTTTGCCATATTCAGGAAACCATTCGTGGCCAATTCAGCTCAATCAAAGAAGCGCGCTCGCCAAGCAGAGGTACGACGCCAACGCAACGCCAGCCAGCGATCCGCTATGCGAACGGCGATTAAGAAAACGATTTCTGCCATTCAAGGCGGCGACCAAGCCGTAGCCACAGCAGCCTACGCATCAGCCGTACCGATTATTGATCGAGCCGTGAACCATGGCCTGATTCATAAAAACAAAGCGTCCAGGCACAAATCGCGCTTGAACGCGGCAGTAAAAGCCATCGGCGCATAGTCCGAACCACACTGGAGTGTGCAGATCACACTCCAGGCGCCTCGTTTCACAGCGGAAGAAGATCATCCCTGTGAATCACCTCATCTACCACCAGATATCCCAGAACCCCTTCTATGTCTTGAGTCTTGCACCCTTTGATCCGATGCAGTTCCTGGCTGGAGTAATTCGTTAAGCCTCTAGCCACTTCTCTGCCCTCCGGTGAGAGACAAACCACCAATTCGCCTTGAGCAAAATCGCCCTCGACCGCTCGAACACCCACAGGCAGCAGGCTGCGACCCTCTTCTTCTAATACTCGAGTTGCTCCCTGATCAAGGATGAGTTGACCTCGAACGGGTAAGGTCGCCAACCACTGTTTTCTGGATTCGATGGGTGGGCTGTCGGCGCGAAGCCAAGTCCCTCGAGCATTCATACCGAGCGCGTCCGTCAGAATGTCGGGTTTGTCGCCTGCACAGATAAAGGTATCGGTACCGCTACGCGCCGCGATTCGAGCCGCATGAACCTTGGTGACCATGCCGCCCCGACCCCATCGCCCGCCATCTCCAGCGACTTTATCCAGGAGAGGATTCGCTGCCGATGATTCATCAAGTAATACAGCGTCCTGGTGGCTGCGAGGATCTTTGTCGAAGATCCCGTCTTGATCAGTCATTATCATCAATCGATCAGCATTCACGAGATTAGCGACTAAGCCCGCGAGCGTATCATTGTCACCAAACCGAATTTCGTCCGTCACAACGGTGTCGTTCTCATTCACAATAGGAATGACACCCAGTTGCAAAAGGTTGGTGAGTGTATTTCTGGCGTTCAGGTATCGATCACGAGCGCGGAGGTCATCGTGCGTGAGCAATACTTGGGCAGACTGAAGATGATGCTTTTCAAAGGCCGCTTGATAGCGATGGATGAGACCCATCTGCCCCACCGCCGCAACAGCCTGCAATTGAGCAATCGAAGTCGGTCGTTTGGCGAGTCCTAGCTGTATCACGCCTTGGGCAACGGCCCCCGAGGACACAAGAATGACGTGAACTCCATGAGCCTTTAGCCTTGCAAAGCCACTTGCCCAATGATCAATCAGCTCGCCATTAATCCCACGACCGTGCTGAGTGATGAGGGAACTCCCGATTTTTACAATCCAGATAGGTTTTGACCCGCACATCCCTCTCACCGCTCATAATGGACGGTGACTTCCTGATCATCATCCTCGTCGATCTGCCGCCGCTTACGCCTTGCCTCGCGCAACAGCAGTGAATAGTCGTGGGCTTCTTGTCCGGCCCGTTGCTCTAGCGCTTTCTGCTTGTTTTGAGCCTCTTCGGTTTGATCTAGCAGGAACTGCCCAAGGTCACCGATGAGTGCATCAATACCCCCACCCGTCACTGAGGAGATAACAAAAATTTTCTGGGCTTTCGCTGTAGCCTGGGCCTCAAGCCGGTCAACAACCGCCTGAACTTCACTCTCACTCGCCGCGTCTGCCTTCGATAGCGCCAGCCATCTTGGCTTGTCGGCGATAGCCTGACTGTATCGACCCAATTCCTTCTCAATTAGTTCGTAGTTATGGATAGGATCGCTACTGTCAATTGGATTCACTTCAATCAAGTGCAATAACACGCGAGTACGGCTCAGGTGTTTTAAAAAGTGTATGCCGAGTCCTGCGCCCTCAGCAGCATTCTCGATAAGCCCGGGAATGTCCGCGACGACAAAACTTCGATCAAACCCCTGCCGCACGACGCCGAGGCTCGGCACTAAGGTCGTGAACGGATAGTCAGCTACTTTGGGCCTTGCATCAGACACTGCACTGACAAAGGTTGATTTACCCGCGTTAGGCAGGCCTAGCAGTCCTACATCGGCGATGAGACGCATCTCAAGCCGAAGGTCATACATTTCTCCAGGCTGGCCCTTTGTAGTCTTTCTTGGTGCTCTATTCGTGCTGCTCTTGAATCGGGTATTACCAAGGCCATAACGTCCGCCCTCGGCGATCAGGATCACTTCACCTTGCGTCTTAACTTCCGTCACAAGATCATCGGTGTCTTCATCGTAAACCGCTGTTCCAAGCGGGACCTTAATGTAGAGGTCGTCTCCCTTGGCACCGGTTCGCTCTCTACCTTTACCCGACTCACCGGACTCAGCGCGATAGCGAGGCTTAAACCTAAAATCTACCAATGTGTTGAGGGCTTCGTCCCCGACAAAGTACACATGGCCGCCCATTCCGCCATCGCCCCCGTCGGGACCTCCGTACTCAATGTACTTCTCCCGACGAAAACTAAGACATCCATCGCCTCCGCGACCAGCCTCAACACGAATCGTCGCTTCATCAACAAACTTCATGGTTCATCCTTACTCGCCGTGAGGTTCAGTGGGCTTCGGTTCGTTATGCGCAAAAAAAAACCCTGCCGATGGGCAGGGTTTCCTTAGCCAACAATGACGTATTAGCCCTGCGCTAATACCGTCACAAATTTCTTGTTCTTCGGACCCTTCGTCAAAAACGCAACGGTACCCTCAGCTTTTGCGAAGAGTGTGTGATCTTTGCCGCATCCTACGTTTGGACCGGCGTGAAACTTCGTGCCACGCTGCCGCACGATGATATTACCCGGGACCACGGTCTGGCCGCCAAAGATTTTAACGCCAAGCCGTTTGGACTCGGAATCACGTCCGTTTCTGGTGCTTCCGCCTGCTTTTTTATGCGCCATCTCTAACCTCCGACGATCTCTTTAATTCTAACTTCTGTATACCATTGCCGATGGCCTGCCTGGCGTCTGTAATGCTTACGACGCTTCATCTTGATGATATTGATTTTATCGTGTCTACCGTGGGTCACTACTTCAGCTGATACGCTTCCTGCGTCCACATAAGGCTGGCCAACCGTCACTTTTTCGTCCGAGCCAATCATCATGACTTTGTCAAAGGACACTGTCTCTCCTGCTTCGGCGTCGATCTTCTCGAGCTTCAGAACCTCGCCTTCAACGACCTTGTGCTGTTTGCCGCCACTTTCGATTACTGCGTACATGCTACTTCTCGCTTTAACTATCCGGACCCACAATCTGTCGGATCAACATCATGTTTGGACAACTGGCTGTTTCGAACACCAACGTGTTGCCAGCTTTTTACACGCTTTTTGTAAAAGCTGTGCAACCTTTTTCCAACCGTTCTACGACCTTTCTACAACCTCTGCGCAAGCCGAGCCTTTGCGAGGTCCCGCTTCATAAAGGGCGTAGTGCAGAGCCAGTATTTCTAAATTCCTACTTGTGCCTCTGGGCACATCGCCTCTGTAAAAAGTAGAAACACCCCGCAGTCTTTCTAAATGCTTGAATGGACTGCGTTAACCCCATTTCGTGGGACGCGAATAATAAGCGAGAAGCTATGCCAGTTCAACTATAGATTCGATCCTTGACTTGACACTTCGCACCCCATCCCCCTAGCATCGACTTCCTGTTTTTACCCTCTCCTGGCATGCCGTCGTCTCAACTTTTTGGCCCTGTCGCTAGCGACTTCAAAGCGATAAACGAACTGATCGAGTCCTCATTGCACTCGCGCGTCCCCCTTGTGGCAGAAATCGCTGCCTACCTCGTGCAGGCAGGGGGCAAGCGACTTAGACCGCTTCTGGTCTTGCTTGCTGCCAGATCTTGCGGAGATAGCAGCCCACACCCTGTCAAGCTCGCTGTGGCCATCGAGTTTCTACACACCGCCATGTTGCTCCATGATGATGTGGTTGACGAATCGACCCTGCGTCGCGGCAGACGGACCGCGAACGCTGAATGGGGCAACGCCGCAAGCGTATTGGTCGGCGACTTTCTTCATTCGAGAGCCTTTGAGCTCATGGTCGAACTGGGCAACATTGATGTCATGGCACTGATCTCAAAGGCCACCAATGGCATTGCAGAAGGAGAGGTTCAGCAACTGACGCTTCTGCAAAATACGTCCACCAGTGAGGCAGATTACCTAGAGGTCATCTACCGAAAGACCGCCCTGCTTTTCGAGGTCTCCGCGGAATCAGGGGCAGTGCTGGGCGGCGCTAGTGCTAGCGAAGCGGCTGCTTACCGTGAGTACGGGCGCCATCTCGGGCTTGCGTTCCAGCTCATGGACGATTGGCTGGATTACGAAGGTTCGGCTCAAGACCTCGGCAAAAATACTGGAGATGACCTTGCGGAGGGCAAAGTCACGCTACCGATCATTCTCGCCCTCCAAGCAGCTGGCGCGTCGGACCGACGAATCCTCGAGCAGGCCATTACCCAACCAGGATCGATCGCTTTTGAGGATGTTCGCTGCATTGCAGAACGATGCGGTGGAATAGAAACCACGAGGCATCGAGCAGCTCACGAAGCAAGCTTGGCGGAATCCGCCCTTCAAGGCCTCCCCGACTCAGCCTGCAAGTCGCAAATGATCCGCCTTTCTCAATTTGCGGTTGAGCGATCGAATTAACTCGCATTCCCCCATTTAAATTTTACCTTTGCTATATAATTGCTGCCTCGGGGTGTAGCTCAGCCTGGTAGAGCACTGCCTTCGGGAGGCAGGGGCCGCAAGTTCAAATCTTGCCATCCCGACCACGTCAGCCTGCCCGCGGCTCAATTCTGCATTCAGAGAAGAGCAGCCAGCGCCAATTTCAAAAAGGCTTTGTAGCCATTCTTTAGTTCTGTATCACCCTACTCTGTCAGATCTGCTGTCATCCCCGCTATGTGCCAGAGCACACCGCTTGGATCCCACAAGTAAGCCACGAGTGCACCGTGAGGTTGCGGCTCGGGTGGTTGGCACCTTGCACCCTCATATTGAGGCTTTTGAGACACCGCTTTGATTCTGGAGTACATACCAGACAGGTCATCAACCTCTAAGTACAGCATCGTATTGTCGCACCAAGTCGGTTCGTAGAAGTCTTGCAAGTAAAACTGACAACCTGTGAATTCAAACTGGATCAGATTGTTTGATTTCCAATTAATGGCGAACCCCATATCGAGGTAGAAGGCTTTTGACTGTTGGAAATTTTTCGCGCCAACGAATGGTTTAAGCGCTGTAGCGTTCACACGTTCGCTCATAACATCTACTCAACTGACATAAGTTGGGATCTTACTCTGGCCGATACCTCTGCGCTCAATGGTTGCCGTCGATGGTCATCGACACTACAGAGAGATCGTTTAGTTATTTCTTCCCTATCAACCTGCCGCGTTCCCTCATCGTAGTCTCGGCGTATCATTACCGTTCGGCCGGTCGAGTGACTAAATGCTTTCTTTGGACAAGAAAATACACTTCACCTCGCTACCCTATTCTCAGGACTCGACTACCAGAGCAATCATTAGCTCCACACCTCCCTCAATTACGCACTTGTATTACGCCCCTGCGTTACGCGCTTGAATTACTGGCATATTTTACGAGCTTAGCCGCCTCACCGAGGAGACGCTGACCACCTCGGTTGACGGGTCTGACGATAACCCTGATCCTTGGAAGACCCTGATATCGAACCAATCAGGCCGCAAATCCATTAACTGTGCTTTTGAAGTCAATCAAAGCACCCAGGACCAAGAAGGAGCGCTCACTATGTTTCACGTTGTTTGGCCGAAAATTCGTTGGGACGACGATCTCATCCCAGAGCGCTCGGGGTTAGGGTCAACAGAGGACATTACTGCTCACTTTTTCAGTCACCCTAGCGAGATTCCTAGCGATTTGCTCGCTGGCTGCGACGCGCTAGTCGGACCACCCATCCCGCTCGACATGATGGGTTCGATCGATAACTGCAAAATTTACGTCAAACCTGCGGTGGGATTCGATGAGGTCGATTTGCCCGCCTGGTCAAAGCTGGGTATTCCAGTCTGCAACACGCCGGACTACGGCACGCGAGAAGTCGCCGATCACGCCATGGCGCTCTTGCTTACCCTCTCTAAAAGCATTGCATTTCACGACGAATCGCTCAGGCAGGACCCCGTCGGCAATTGGCGACCCGCGCTGAACCCTTATGGTCAGCGCTTATCAACGCAAACCGTAGGTATTGTCGGACTCGGTCGTATTGGGACCGCTGCGGCGCTACGGCTCAAAGCCTTCGATATGGATGTGCAATTCTTTGACCCATTCAAACCCAACGGATACGAGTTAGCGCTAGGGATCAAGCGTGTCGATTCACTGGAAACGCTAATGGCAACCAGCGACATCGTCACACTGCATTTGCCGTTGTCTGAGGCGACACATCATTTGATTGATGCGAGTGTGCTCGCGGCGGCGAAACCCGGCCTCATATTGATCAATACCGCTCGCGGGCCCATTGTAGACATTGACGCGCTATATGATGGACTGAAATCCAATCAGATCCTCGCCGCTGGTTTGGACGTCTTGCCTGATGAGCCCGCGAATTTAGAGAAACCCCTGATTCGTGCATGGAAGGATGGAGAGGATTGGCTGAAACATCGCCTGGTCATCACCCCACATTCTGCGTTTTTTACCCCTCAAAGCATGTTTGATATTCGAAATTTTTCTGCGGTGACCGCGGCCAAATACCTTCGAACGGGTCGGCTCGAGAATTGTGTCAACGAACACTTGCTCAACCACAGGCGGTGATTGGCAGACCTGACGAACATCAAACCTACAAACAAAAAACGCGGCAGATGCCGCGTTTGTTTGTTCCATCTATTGGCGGATTAGCCCTTCGCTTCTTTCCGCTCTTTGGCCTCTTTAATGACATCATCCGCGACATTCCGTGGCGTCGGATCGTAATGGCTAAACTCCATGGAGAATTGGCCTCGACCTGAAGTCATGGTTCTCAAGTCACCAATGTAACCAAACATTTCGGACAGTGGTGCGGTTGCCTTCACGCGCACGCCTGTTGCGCCGGCTTCCTGCCCTTGAATCATGCCCCGTCGACGGTTCAAATCACCAATCACGTCACCCACATGATCCTCTGGGGTGAACACGTCGATCTTCATAATTGGCTCCATGATTTGGGGCCCCGCCTTCGGCATCGACTGTCTGTATGCCGCTTTCGATGCCAACTCATAGGCAATCGCCGAGGAGTCAACCGCGTGGAAGGCACCATCCATCAGAGTCAGCTTGACATCCAAACAGGGATAGCCAGCTAAAGGCCCTTCTTCCAAGCTGACACGGAAACCTTTCTCAACCGCTGGCCAGAATTCTCTCGGAACGTTTCCACCCGTCACCTTGGATTCGAATTCGAAACCAGAACCCGTCTCACCAGGTGCAACGATGTAATCAATCTTCGCGTACTGACCTGATCCGCCAGACTGCTTCTTGTGCGTATACGAATCTTCGATGGTCTGAGTAATCGATTCGCGGTAAGCAACGAGTGGCTTACCAACCACCACGTCGACTCCATGGGTGCGCCTTAGAATATCAACCTTAATATCCAGGTGAAGCTCACCCATTCCCATGATGATGGTTTCGCCAGAATCCTGATCCGTTTCCATTTGGAAAGAAGGATCCTCTTGAATCATCTTGCCGAGGGCGAGCGCCATTTTTTCGGCTGCAATTTTGTCCTTGGGCGCAATCGCCATCTTGATAACGGGATCGGGGAAAACCATGGGTTCAAGCGTTGCGGGGTTTCGCTCATCACACAGCGTGTGGCCTGTTTGGGTGTTCTTCATCCCAATGAGTGCAACGATGTCGCCCGCCTGCGCGCTATCGAGCTCCTTGCGCTCATCAGCATGCATCTCAACGATACGACCGATGCGCTCGCTTTTGCCGGTGTAGGTATTTAAAACGTTGTCGCCTTTCTTCAGCGTCCCCGAGTAGATTCGGGTAAACGTCAACGCGCCAAAACGATCATCCATGATCTTGAACGCAAGCGCTCGAAGCGGCTTGCTGGGATCAACCTCGGCAAAGCCACCCGTCGGATTTCCTTCCAAATCGACTTCTTCTTGAGGGTCTACCTCTGTTGGGCTGGGCAAATAGTCAACCACTGCGTCAAGGACATTCTGAATTCCCTTGTTCTTAAACGCAGAGCCACAGAAAGTTGGGAAGAATGTCAGGTCACGGGTGCCCTTACGAATGCAGGCCTTTAATTGCTCGATCGACGGCTCCTCGCCTTCCTCAAGGTAAGACATCATCAGGTCTTCGTCCATTTCGATGGCGGTCTCAATCAACTTTTCCCTGTACTCCGCCACAAGGTCTGCCATATCTTCGGGGACATCCTCCTCGTGATACTTGGTAGGGTCGCCGGAATCGTCCCATATGAGGGCCTTTTGAGTCAGCAAATCGACAACGCCCGTAAACTGATCCTCGATCCCGATGGGTAGCGTCATAACCAGCGGGTTAGCCGCAAGCACATCTTCAACCTGTTTAACGACGCGGTAGAAATCAGCGCCGATCCGGTCCAGTTTGTTAACAAATATAATCCGTGACACCTCGGATTCATTCGCATAACGCCAGTTCGTCTCAGACTGAGGCTCTACCCCGCCTGAACCACAGAAGACGCCCACACCACCGTCAAGCACCTTCAAGGAACGATAGACTTCAATGGTGAAATCTACGTGCCCAGGGGTGTCGATGATGTTTAGTCGGTGATCCTTCCAAAATGTTGTTGTGGCGGCCGACTGAATGGTGATGCCTCGTTCCTGTTCCTGGTCCATGAAATCGGTGGTTGCAGCACCGTCGTGAACCTCACCAATCTTGTGAATCTTCCCAGTGATGTTGAGAATTCGCTCCGTGGTCGTGGTTTTCCCTGCGTCCACGTGGGCGAAGATACCAATATTTCGATACCGGCTGAGGTCTGTCATGGCTATGCTCTTAGTAGGTTGAGGTTGGGCTGCTTTGATTACTTCAAGGTCAATTGCTTCAGGACCGCCTCGCGTTTCATCGCGGACCCCCCGAAAAATCGCGGCATATTATCGGTTCCGCCCCGATAGTTCCAGCTTTCTTTCATCATTCACTGACCCAATGGACTCACCATAGACCCAATGAATTGACCGAATACTCCCCCCATTGACCGATCGTTGATCAATGGGACTCCGCGCAGATCAGTCGGACCCTTCCAGAGCGCGGTTGGGGGGTATTCTCGCTCCTCATAGCGACCATCCACCTAAGCGCCGAGATCCTCCTAAGCAAGCGCTCCCGTTGTTCCCGTTGTTCCCGTTGTTACGGCTGTTGAGGCTATTCCGGCTCGATTGTCAATCGAACAGTGGGTTGTTAGGGGAATATTTCATAAAAAGGATAAAATAATCTATATTTTAGGGATATAAAATATTTTATTACTATATTTTTTTCTTTATTAGGTTAATTTTTAATCTTTTTGTAAATTTTGATCAGACCAAGCGCCATAACTCCTAATATTCAGCTCTGAATTTTCAGAATTTCTCCGAATAAAAGCGTTTTCATATATTTTTCCATTTATATAGATATATAAATATTTTATATTTAATCTATCCCTTTTTATATTG